>Ga0180432_10000175_pt1 | contig 103519 bp, 100 predicted proteins | sample SS_ome_10_FD_132414 | JGI IMG/M metagenome (GOLD analysis project Ga0180432, IMG submission 132414) | Hypersaline lake sediment archaeal communities from the Salton Sea, California, USA - SS_1_MS_2 metaG | ecosystem: Environmental > Aquatic > Non-marine Saline and Alkaline > Hypersaline >... | reverse complement strand
TTGGCATTGAGGTTGATACCAGGGAAAGACCGCCGTCAGCAATAAGCTACCTGGATTAACTAACTACCGCTGCTTTCTTTTTAATACCGCGCGGACAGCCTGCCGGATGTCACCAGCCGTCAAGCCGCATCTTTTTAGTAGTTCATCAGACTTACCGGAACTGGCATAAGTATCCTTAATCGCAACCAGTTCCATGGGTACCGGCTGGCTCCCGGCAACAACACGGGCCACGGCGCTGCCCAGCCCCCCCTGTTCCAGGTGCTCCTCGGCGGTAACAACCGCCCCGGTCTCCGTAGCTGCCCGGATAATAGCTGCCTCATCAATGGGCTTCAGGGTGGATATGTTCAGGACACGGCAGCTAATGCCCTCCTCCTCCAGCTCACCGGCTGCCTCCAGTGACGGGGCGACCATAATCCCCATGGCTATAATGGTAACATCTTTCCCCGGCCGCATTATCGCCGCTTTACCCAGCTCAAAGCGGTAGCTATCAGCATGGACCAGAGGCAACTTGGGACGACACAACCTGATATAGCAAGGGCCATTGTGAGCCGCCGCCGTTCTTACCGCCGCCGCAGTTTCAATGGCATCAGCCGGGACAATGACGCTAAAGCCGGGCAGTGAACAGATAAGAGCCAGGTCTTCAATAGCCTGGTGGGAAGTGCCATCCTCACCAACGGTGATACCGCCATGGGTGGCTACCAGCTTAACGTTAAGCCCGGGCTGAGCAATGGACATTCGTACCTGGTCAAAGCAGCGGCCCGGCAGAAAAACGGCAAAGGTACTGGCAAAGGGAATCTTGCCGGACGCCGCTAAACCGGCAGCAATGCTCACCATATTTTGCTCGGCAATTCCGCAGTTGAAAGCACGCTGCGGAAACTCAGCCGCGAAGTACTTGGTCATCGTCGACTGGCAGAGGTCAGCATCCAGAGCCACTATATCCGCATTCGCTCTGCCCAGTTCCAGCAGCGTTTTCCCGTAGGCTTCCCTCGGGGAAACTTCCTGGGACATCCTATTCCAGCTCCTTCAGGGCCAGGGCGACCTCATCGGCATTAGGGGCCTTGCCGTGAAAAGCCGCATTGTTCTCCATATAGCTGACCCCTTTGCCCTTGACCGTATGGGCGATAATCACTGTGGGCTGCCCCGTTATCGATTTTGCCTGCTCCAGGGCTGCCAGAATCTGTCCAAAGTCATGCCCGTCAGCCTCAATCACATGCCAGCCAAAGGCTGCCCATTTTTTATTTAAGGGCTCCAGGTTCATGACATCACAGTTCCAGCCGTCTATCTGTAACCCGTTGTTATCCACCAGCGCCAGTAGATTATCCAGCCGGTAGTGGGCTGCCGCCATAGCTGCCTCCCACACCTGCCCTTCATCACATTCACCGTCTCCCAGCAAAACATAGGTGCGGTAGCTCCTGGCATTAAGGCGTCCCGCCAGAGCCACTCCAATGCCGAAGGATAATCCCTGCCCCAGGCTACCCGATGACATCTCCACCCCCGGAGTGGCGGTACGGTCAGCATGTCCCTGTAGCCGGCTATCCATCTGCCTCAGCGTCTGTAGTTCCGCCACCGGGAAGTAACCACATTCAGCTAAAACGGCGTAGAGCACGGGAGCAGCATGCCCTTTACTCAGGATGAACCGGTCCCTGTCTGCCCATTGGGGATCGGCCGGATTGTGTTTCATCACTCGGAAATAAAGGGCACTGACAATTTCCACTGCCGATAAAGAGCCGCCGGGATGTCCGCTGCCAGCCCTGCCAATCATGGTAATAATATGGCGGCGCAGGCGTTTAGCCACTGCCGGCAAGTCTTCGGCGGAGAGTGATTTATCCGGGGCCATTGATGACGAAAAAACCCCGGCTTGTTCGTAATCCGCCGAGGCTGATGACAAATCACTAAATTCAGATAACGGCATTAGCTCTCCACGAACTCTATATGATAATTATATAATAATTTCTTCCCCCAAGTCTATCCAGATTGCCGCCCGCTCTAAATATACCTCACCGTTACAGTGAGAGAGGATATCCACTACAGGTGGGTGTTTTAGCGGGGCTGGTTAAGATGGGGTGAGGTTAAGATGTTGCAACAACCAAACAGGACAGAACCCTGCGGGCATACCTGTTTCTCCTCGCCGTACTTTGGTCATAATTAACGGCATCATTGATTTTAGCACGGATATGTGATTAAATTGACAGGGTGGAAAGGAGAAAGTAATGGCAGACAAGCTGATATTAAAGGCCAGTAATCGAGAAGTAATGCGAAAGAATACCAGGTTCTTGCGCCGAAAGGGAATTACTCCTACCCATCTCTTCGGCCATAGCATAAAGTCGCAGGCGTTGCAGTGTGATACTGTTGAGCTGCAACATATCATCGCTCAGGCTGGAATGACCCGGCCCATCAATCTCGAAATTGCCGATGAGAAACGGACACGAAGCGTGCTTATCCGTGAAATTCAGAAGGATGTGGTCAATAGGCGGCTTCTCCATGTCGACTTCTACCAGGTGAGAAAGGGAGAAAAGATACGGGTAGAAGTGCCCATTGTTCTGGTTGGCGAAGCCCCGGCGATGAAGACGAAGGGACGCATGTTAACCCACGGTATTAGCAGCCTGCACCTTGAGTGCTTGCCGGATAGCATTCCCGCCCATGTTGAGGTTGACATCAGCCCCCTGGAGGAAGTTGAGCAGGCGCTCCATATTAAGGACATCTTGCTTAGTCCGGAAATCACGGTTCATGCTGACCCGGAACAAATGGTAGTTAAAATCAGCGAGGCGCGAGTCAAAGAAGCAGTGCCGGAAGAAGTGCCGGAAGAAGTGCCGGCTGAAGCCGCCGCTGAGGTTAAAGCTGAGGAAGAAGCTCCACCTGCTGAGGAAACCGAGGAGCAGGCTGCCGGGTAAGCCGGGATGCCGGTCAAAGAAATCCGTCAGGTTACCCTGAATAGCTGCTAGGGCGTTGAGCATGGTTATTGACTTTCACACTCACGTGTTTCCTCCTGAGATAAAGAATAACCGCCAGCGTTATGCTGACCGGGACCCCTTATTTGCCATGCTCTTTTCCAACCAAAAGCCAAAGCTGTCCACGGCCGATGAACTCATTGATAGTATGGACCGGGACGGGGTGGATGTTTCAGTCATCGCCAATTATGGCTGGACGACCCATGAGCTGTGCGTTGCCACCAACGACTATATTTTAGAGTCAATAGCCCGTTATCCCCGGCGCCTGGTTGGCTTCTGCGCAGTGCAGCCGCTGTCGCTGGAAGCCTCCCTTACCGAGATTGAGCGCTGCGCCCGGGCCGGCAGCAAAGGAATCGGTGAGTTGCGGCCGGATTTACAGCTGTTCGACCTCGAGCATAAAGAGGTGATAGAACCCCTGGTTGAGGCGTTGCGCCATCACCACCTCATCCTGATGCTGCACACCTCGGAACCAGTGGGGCACCTCTACCCGGGTAAAGGCACGGTTACCCCGGACACTATTTACCCCTTTATTACCCACTTCCCTGATTTACCTCTGGTCTGCGCTCACTGGGGTGGTGGCTTACCCTTCTATTCCCTGATGCCGGAAGTGAGGCAGGCAATAGAGAACGTATATTTTGATACCGCTGCTTCTCCCTTTCTCTACACTCCACAGATATACCAGCAGGTCAGCCGTCTGGTTGGTGCTGACCGTATTCTTCTCGGCAGCGACTACCCGCTGATGGCACAATCCCGCCTCCTCAAGGAGATTGACTCTACAGATTTGATTGAAGAAGAAAAAGACCTGATTTTATCCGGGAACGCCCGCAGGCTGCTGGGTATCTAGGACAGGATATGGAACAAATACGTTCCTTCATTGCTATTGAGTTGCCTGATGAGCTAAAGCAGTTGCTTGCCCGGCTACAGGCGCAGTTGCGCGCGGGTAAACCGGCACCAGTGAAGTGGGCTGACCCGTACGGTATTCACCTTACCCTGAAATTCCTGGGTAATATTGACACCGGTAAGATAAGTGAAATAACCAGTGTGATGAAAGAGACGGCGCGCGGCACCTCTCCCTTCCGTCTTGAGGTCAGGGAACCGGGGGCCTTTCCCAATTTACGGAGAGTGCAGGTAATCTGGGTAGGGTTAGGTGGTGAGGTTGACTCTCTCGGCGAGTTTCAGCAGCGCCTTGAATCTAATCTGGTTCCCCTTGGCTTTCCTCCCGAATCACGAGCATTTAAACCTCATCTGACCCTGGCCCGCGTCCGTGACCGTGCCTCAGCCGAGGAACGAAGCGGTCTGGGGCAGCTTATTGCCGGCACCGGCTTGGGCACAAATTACGTTTTCCGGGTGGATACTATCAATCTGATGAAAAGCCAGTTAACCAGGGAGGGTGCTATTTACAGTCGTATTAGCTCGGCTCGCCTTGGAAAACCCTTGTCAAGCAGTGGCAATTAGTGTATACTAGAGCGGTTTATTAATAATGTTTATTTAAGGTTGGGAGGAGGACCCTATGGAACAGACAGCTTTCCCGAAATGTCAGAAGTGCAATACTGGAGACCTGGTACCCTTGTCTGATTTTGGCAGTCAAGGGGCCGCCATTCGCTATAAGGCGTGGGTCTGCACCAATCCTGATTGCGGCTTCAACCTGAAAATCAGGAATGGTGACGTTTATATTAACGAACCCATCATGAGCGGCACGCTACACAATTCCCGCTCCCGCTAAGCTATCAGGGTATGTAAAAAACACGGACTAGGGATGGTAACCGTGCTTCCTCAGGTGGTTAAACTCAAGGGGATAGCACTCGATCTTCTTTTCCCGAAGTTCTGCGTGGGCTGCGGTAAAGAAGGCGGTTTCCTTTGCCGTTCCTGTCTTCAGTCGCTGCCTGTTATCACGCCCCCGGTATGCCCGAAGTGTGGCCGTCCCTATTCTGAAGGTGTACTCTGCCCTGACTGCCGCAACTGGTCCGCGGAAATAGACGGCATTCGCTCTCCATTCCGGTTTGAGGGGGTGATGCGCCAGGCGATTCATGATTTCAAGTACCGTAACCTCAGGGCTCTGGCGGAACTCCTTTCCGGTTTATTGTGTGATTACCTTACTGACAATCCGTTGCCGGCTGATGTCCTGGTGCCGGTGCCGTTGCACCCGAAGCGTCTCAGAGAGCGCGGTTATAACCAGTCCGGCCAGCTGGCGATAGAGCTGGGCAAGCTTATCAAGCTGCCGGTCATCACTGATTGTCTTATCAGGCAGCGGCATACCCCGCCCCAGGCCCGGACTTCAAATGCGGAGGAGCGGCGCAGGAATATGGCTGGCGCCTTTGTCTGCCGCGACCGGCGGCTGCAAGATAAGCGGGTAATGCTTATCGATGATGTGGCTACCTCCGGAGCCACGCTCAATGCCTGCGCTGCCGTGATAAAAGCAACCGGGGCGGCTGCGGTATGGGCGCTGGTGATGGCGAGAGAGATTTAACGGTAGCAATAACAGTTAACCAAACAGGCAATGACGACCAGGAGAGAGGGTAAATGGAACTACAGATAACCGGCATCAATATTGAGTTGGCATCACCGCTGCGCAGCTACATTGAGCGCAAAATGAGTAAGCTGAACCGTCATTTACCTAACATTATTGAGGTAAAAGCGGAAGCCTCCGAGGAAAAGACGAAGTCCCCTCAGCAGCGTTATCTGCTTAGGGTAAACGTTGATGGCAGTGGTGCCGGGTTCCACGGGGAAGCACGGGCGGAAGACCTGTTTAAGGCGGTGGACAAAGTAACCGCAACCATGATCCGCCAGCTTGAGGACTATAAAGGTAAACTTTACGAAAGAACCCGGGGCAGCTCTCCGGACAGGGAAGGGACCGGCGGGGCAACAATATTAAGTAACACGCCTGAAGTGGTCAAGGTTAAGCACTTTACCATCAAGCTAATGACGGTAACTGAAGCGGCGGACCAGATGGAAGTGCTGGGTCATGATTTCTTCCTGTTCTATAATGCCACTACCGAAGAGGTTAATCTGCTCTATCGCCGTAAGGACGGTAACTACGGTCTGATTGAGCCGGAACTGGAGTAATTGTATTTCTGGTGAACTGGTGATATTATATAATAACTTCTTACCATGCTAGAGGAGAGTATATGGCAGCCAGGCGCCGTAATTTGTTTCTATATCTTACTCTGGTCTGCTTTTGCGGCTTGATAGCTATATTCATCGCCGATGGCTATATGGGTGTCTATGATACACTCTCGGTAACCGCTGGCGAATGGGAGCAAGAAATAGAGCCAGACCAGTGGTCACAGGAGGACCGGGGCTGGCAGCAGACGGTAAACGTGAACCGGGGCGGTAAGGCATTCTTCACTTACCGGGTAGACAATCGCCGGTTTTCATCTTATTCGGCTGATGTTGATGTCACGGTATGGCGCAGCCAGGAAAAAGTATATGACGTGGTTTCGCAGCCAATCTCTCTGGGCAATTTCGCTGAGGGACAGATGGAATGGGTGATTGACACCGCCGGGCTACTGCCGGCTGAAGCCCCTCCGGAACAGGGATACCAGTACACCGTGGTTATCAACAGGGGAGAGATTGAGCGGGAAATCATACTCAATATCAACCCCTATTACGAGCCCAAGCCGGTGCCGGTTCCGACACGCTGATTTGAGAGGTGTAAGAGACAGATGAAGATAGAATACGTTCTCTTCGGTTTTGGCATCCTGTTCTGTCTGGCCGGGGTTGGCTACCTGGCGGCAGAGTACGTGCGCTATCTGTCTGAGATAGGGAAATTGGCTTCCCTGCTGCTGACTGTGGCCATGTTCGCCTTTCTCAGCAAATACTTTGAGGATATCGGGTGGTGAAATAAATGCTGACGGCAGTGGCAGTTATCGCTTCTCTATTCTTCATTGGCTGGTTAATCTACCGCGCCATAAGGCAGAAGCCGGTTGGAGCCCATACGGTGAGCCGTGCTGTTGCCTATGTTACCGCTATCTATACTTACGCCTTCTTTCTCGGCATGGACTTCCCGCAATTAATCAAGATAGTGGTCAGTATCCTGCTGGGAGCCTTGCTCATCGTCCTGGGAGCCCTGCTGCAGCGCCGCCAGGCCGGTAAGTCATAATCGGTGCGGTATCGCCGGTGATGAAGCGGGAGCTAGGCTACGTAATTTTCGAAACTGAAGCCGGCTGGCTGGGGGTACTGGGTTCAAACACGGGGCTGCGGCGTACCACTCTGCCGCAGCCTTCGCAAGAAGAAGCCCACCGTTCACTCGGTGCCAGTCTCATCGATGCGGTGTGGTCTGACTACCTGTTTCCAGAACTGATCGCGCGTTTTCGGGCTTATTTCACTGGCCGCTATGTTATTTTCCCCACTGCTCTGGACCTGTCCGGTGCCACTGCCTTCCAGCGCCGGGTATGGGAGGCAACCTGCCGCATTCCCTACGGAGAGACCAGAAGTTACCATTGGGTGGCGGAACGGCTCAAGCAGCCGGGGGCGGCAAGAGCGGTGGGGCAGGCTCTGGGCAGAAATCCACTGCCAATCATCATCCCCTGCCACCGGGTGGTAGCCAGTGACGGTAAACCGGGCGGCTTTACCGGGGGTATCGCAACCAAAAATTTCCTGCTTCAACTGGAGAACTCAGCCGGCGCTCGTGGATAGATTTACGCCGCGCTGAACCGGAAGTTTCCCGGTCAGGAAATTTTAATATCGGTCAGGCGCTTGAGCAATTTAAGCGTCAGAGACCCCATCTATGTTTGTCCTGGACTCTGCTGGCCGCGATACCGTAGTGCGGATGAGGCGGCTGTGAAAGGCGGGAATTTTTTATCTTGATGTCCATGAAGCTGTCTTCATATTTCTGGATCAGCCCCTCGTCGGCGAAACTGAAGTAGCTGTCTGCGGCGATGATGATATGGTCCAGTATCTTAATCTGGAGAATATTGCCGACGAAGACCAGGTCTCTGGTTAACTGTTTGTCACTCTTGCTGGGGACAGGATTGCCCGAGGGATGGTTGTGGACGAAGAGCAACCCGCCGACATCCCGCTTAATCGCACTTTCGACAATCTCATGGGGATGAATGTGGATGGAATCTCCCGTTCCTTCAAACAGGTCAGCAATATCCATAATCTCGTTGCGCCGGTTGATATAAATGACTTTGAAGACCTCTTTCTTCAGGTCCCGCATTGAGTAGTACAGGTAGTCAAAGACCTCCATGGAGCTGCCGGCAACAGGCCGGCTAATCATCCTCTCTTTTAGAATCATTGCCGGGAATTCCCGTAGCAGCTTGACACAAAAGACACAGCTAATGTCCAGTCCGGCCTCCAGAAATTCCTCCGGGGAAGCCGCCAGAAGTTCCCTCAGGTTTCTGAAGTACTTCAGGCACTGCATCGCCTGTTGCCTGGCCTGCCTGGGAGATGATACCAGGCTGAACAATAACTCTAAAGTTTCCTGTTCACTGAGCCCCTCCAGACCTGCCTTCAGAAACCTGCTATGCAGCGGGCTCAGGTTTGAGTTTAGCACATTGGACAACAGATCCACCTGACAGTACGCTTCCTGAGCTACTGTCCACTCCTCCTTATATTTGAGAAGAGAATAATGGTGGCTGCGCATCACCTCGGTGATTTCACTGATCCTGCGCTCGGCAAGGTGGTAAGTGCAAAGAGCCAGCATCGGATACTTGCGGATGACATCATTTATCTGCTTCTCATAGTCGATAAATTCTTGCCAGTCACTATCTTTTAACCAGGATGTGTCACCGGTTACCCTGATGCCGTCATAACCCCGGTCACGTGCCTGGCTGACTTTATCAAGCCAGTTCTTGAGAACCCTCTGCCGGTTGAAAACGCCGTCCTTGAGATACCAGTCAGAGACACGGATAAATTCTATCTGTCCTTTCCGCAGGTAGTTACTAAAATCAGGGACAGCTTTTCTCATTTCGGCTTCGGCTTCTTCTTCACCAAGCTTTTCCGGAGTAACCCAGATGCAGAGCTCATTACTCTCCAGGCCGGATTTAAAATACGGCACCAACACATCAAACAGGTCTTGTTTGAAATTATAGAATTGACACAGGTGGGTGCCCCATCGGGCTGACTCCACGGCGCTGATGCCGGTGTTCCTGACATTACCCCGCAAGCTGTATCTCCTTCAGGTTAGTAGAGGGAAACAGGATGGGTTGTTAAAGGCTACATACTTCCCAAGGTATATAAAAAAGGTTAAGGCGAATTCCATTATACTCTCATTATTCCCCCTGTCAATACCTTTTTCGCATTTTTTGCCCTTGTTATAAGAAATCCGGGCAGGTAGTTCCCGCCCGGAAGTATCCGCTTTGCCGTTATGTGTGAGGGATTAAAGAAAGTTCTTTACTTCGTTTCCGCCCAGGGGGCCCTGGGGTTGAGCAATCTGGCGCGGTACAGCCTCTTTTTCCCTTCAGAGGTGCCTCTTAATTTCAGGTTCAGGAAATCCAGCTCGTACTCCTCGATCAGTCCGTCGCCGGCGAAGCTGTAGTACCGGTTATCACCGATGATAATATGGTCCAGGACATTAATCCGCATAATCTTACCGGCATAGACCAGGTCTCTGGTCAGGTCCTTGTCATGGGTACCTGGCTCCGGGTTGCCTGAAGGGTGGTTGTGGACAAAAATAACTGAGACGGCACTGGATTTAAGGGCGCCCTCCATCACTTCACGGAGAGAAACGGAGCTGCTGTTTACCGTTCCCATAAAGAGGTCAACGGTATCAATAATCTGGTGCTGTCCGTTGAGGTAGATGACTTTAAAGGTTTCTTTCTTAAGGTCACGCATGGAGTGGTAGAGATAGTCAAAGATTTCCTGGGAGGATTTATAGACGGGCTTATCCAGGAGCTTCTCTTTCAAAAACTCTCTCGCCGCTTCCTGTACCAGCTTGATGCCAAAGACGCTATGGGGGCCAATTCCCTCAATTTCCATCAGCTCATCGAGAGGGGCTTCCAGGACTCCCCGCAGAGTTTTGAACCTCCTGACGGCTTCTTTGGCCGGTTGTTTACAGTCCTTGCGCGGCGTGCCCAGGCTCAGCAGTAACTCCACGATTTCATAGTCGTGGAAGCCGGACAGTCCTGATTTGAGGAACTTCTCCCGCAACCGTTTCCGGTGACCCTGATATAAATCACCTGAAGACATCTTAGGCTCTTTCCCGTTTTAGTATGAGACTCCCCGACATTCTATCACTGATGAGCAATGGTGGCTATCCGCTGGTCTTCTCTGCTTTTAGTCCGGATTCGCCGACTACCGCGGATAACCGCTGGTGTAGCTCGGGACAATATCCGGTATAGATACTGGCCAGCTTAAGGTTGGTCACCTTGTTGCCGTTGACGATAGCTAATTTGACTTCGTCATCTCCGGGATAATCTCTAAGAATAGCGATTACCTGGTTCAAGCGGGCGATATCACTACCCTTATCTTCCGTCTGACTGATATTTATTGCCAGCCGGTTACTTTCGGCTGGCGGTTTCTTATCTTCAGCCACCGCCGTTACCTCAGGCACGCGCTCTACCGGAAGAGATGGTTGTGCCTCCGGCTGGTATTGGCTTACATTATCACAGTTAAGCTGCGCACGGTCATCCCTCACCCGTACCTTACCTTCAATCAGCAGTATATTCCCTTCCTCCCAGAGGTCTCTGGTCTCCGTATAGACCCTGGGCCAGACCATAACCTCAAGCTGGCCTTCCAGGTCCTCAAGAACAGCGCTGGCGAAGGATTGCCCATCCTTGGTCAGCAGATAGCGAACTGAGGCTACCATACCAGCGACAACCACCCTTTGCCCGGCCATCTCGGCATCAATCTGTCCGCAGAGGATGGTTTCGGCGCTGACATTACCCGCCACGGAACTGAAAGGGTGCTCGGAGAGATATACTCCCAGGAGTTCTTTTTCCCAACCCAGCTTCTCACGGGTGGATGCATCATCCGGCACCAGGTCGAGACTGGGCAGTGGTACTGGCATTGTTTCCCCCCACATGTCAAACATAGTCGCCTGTCCGGTTTCCCGCAGGTGTTGCTCACGCTGGGCCAGCGACAGGATACGGCTAACGTTGTTCAAGAGGGTGGCGCGGTCTCCCAGGTTGTCCAGCGCCCCGGCCTTGATTAGGCTCTCCATTACCCGTCGGTTTACCGCCCGCAGGTCAGCGCGGCGGCAAAAATCTTCAATGGATTGAAATTCATCGCCCTTGTTGCGTTCGGTAATAATTGGCTCCACTGCCCCGGCACCCACGTTCTTAATGGCGGATAGACCAAAGCGGATGGCGGAGGCCCCGTCATTATCCTTCTCGATGGCAAAGCTGACCTCACTGCGGTTGATGTCCGGCGGTAATACCTTGATGCCCAGACGGCGGCACTCGGCGACTGCATTGGCTATTTTTTCTGATTCACCGGCATGGATAACAAGAAAGGCAGTGATGTATTCCGCCGGGTAATTGGCTTTGAGATAAGCAGTTTGATAGGCAATCAGGGCGTAGCTGACACTATGCGCCTTGTTGAAGGCATAGCCGGCGAAGGGCTCAATCAGGGCAAAGACCTCGTCGGCCAGTTCCGTTGAGAACCCCTTCTTTTTCGCTCCGGCGATGAAGTTGCGTCTTTCTTTCTGCATTACCTCCGGTATTTTTTTCCCCATCGCCTTGCGGAAGATATCCGCCTGCCCCAGGCTGTAACCGGCGAAAGCCTGCACAATAAACAGCACCTGGTCCTGATAGACGATCACTCCGTATGTTTCTTCAAGGATACTGGCCAGTGCCGGGTGGGGATAGCGGATGGGCTCCAGGCCGTGTTTGGCCTTGATAAAGGTGGGGATATGCTCCATAGGGCCGGGACGGTACAGGGCTACCATAGCCGCAATATCACTGAAGGCGGATGGCTTGAGCTCCCGGATATAGCGGCGCATGCCAGCTCCTTCCAGCTGAAAAACCCCGGCCGTTTCCCCGGAAGAAAGCAGGTTAAATGTCTGCTGGTCGTCCATGGGTATGCTATGCAGGTCAATATCAATGCCGTGATTCTGGCGGATTATGTCTTTGGCCCTTCCCAGAATGGTCAAATTAGCCAGCCCGAGAAAGTCCATCTTCAACAAGCCGATGCGGGCAATATCCCCCATGGCAAACTGGGTCATCACCGCTTCATCACCATTGGCGCGGCTGCTCCGCTGCAGCGGGACGTAGCGGGCCAGAGGTTCCCTGGAAATAACCACCCCGGCGGCGTGCGTGCTGGCATGCCGGGCGATGCCCTCCACCTTGCGCGCCGAGTTAACCAGATTGCGCACTATTTCATCTTCCTGGCATATTTTTTTGAGTTCACTGTTCTCCGCCAGGGCACGTTCTAGGGTCATGCCCGGGGCATTGGGCACCAGACGGGCGACCTGGTCAACGGCGCCATAAGGCATGCCCATTGCCCGTCCCACATCACGGATGGCTGCCTTGGCTCCCAGTGTGCCGAAGGTAATGATCTGGGCCACATGGTCCTGCCCGTATTTCTGAGATACGTAAGAGATAACCTCGTCACGGCGGTCATCCTGGAAATCAAGGTCAATATCCGGCATCTCCTTACGCTCAAAGTTCAGGAAGCGCTCAAAGACCAGGCTAGTGGCAATAGGGTCAATCTGCGTGATACCCAGACAATAGAGCACAATGCTGGCAGCGGCGCTACCCCTGACACCAAAGAGAATGCCCTCCTTTTTCGTGAAAGTGATGATATCCCAGACAACAAGGAAGTAGCTGGCAAACTGGGTCTGCTTGATTACTTCCAGTTCATAGTCAAGCCGCTGTTCTATCTCTGTGGTAAGCTGCGGGTAGTAGTGGCGCAAATTTTCCTTACAGAGTCCGGCAAGGAACTGGTCAGCAGTTTTTCCCTCCGGCAGCTCTATCTGCGGCAGGTGGAGGCGCCCGAAGTCCAGCTCAAGGTTGCACATTCCGGCGATATGTCCGGTATTTTCAATTGCCTGGGGGAGGTCCTGGTATAGCTCCGCCATCTCCTGCGGACTTCTGAGGTAAAAGAAGTCTCCGGCCATCTTGAATCTCTTTTCATCGTGGATAGATGAGTTGGTGCCAATGCACAGTAGCAGGTCATGAGCGGTAGCGTCCTCGCGGTTGGTGTAGTGCACATCATTGGTGGCCACCAGAGGTATATCCAGTTCACTGCTCAGAGAAACGAGCACCGGGTTGATTTGCTCCAGCTCCCGCAAGGGGTGCCTCATAATTTCCAGATAGAAATCACCGAATGTCTCTTTGTACCATAGTGCCGTCTCCCTCGCCTCCTGGAAGCGGTGGTTCAGGATTAGATTAGGAATCTCTCCGCTGATACAGGCACTGAGGGCAATTAGACCCTTCTGGTGCTGGCGCAGCAATTCTCTGTCTACTCTCGGCTTATAGTAAAAACCATCAAGGTGCGCTTTGGTGGTTAGCTGAATGAGGTTCTGATAACCGGTCTGGTTTTTAGCGAGGAGGACGAGGTGGTAATTGTTTTTACCTCCGGCATTGTGATTGAAACGGCTTTCCTCCGCCACATAAACTTCACAGCCGATGATGGGCTTAATGCCGGCTTCTCTGGCCGCGTCATAGAACTCGATCACGCCGTACATGGTACCGTGGTCGGTAATGGCCAGGCTGTCCATACCCATTTCTTTGGCCCGCGACACCAGCTGCGGGATGCGACACATCCCGTCGAGCAAGCTGTATTCGGTATGGACATGGAGATGTGTAAACATAGGCCTGCATAATTATAACACAGCATGGATGGCGGGGGTATTTTTCTCAGGTGTAATAAGGTAGAATTTGAAAAGAAATTATTGGGGGAAATCTTGAGAATTCTATGGTTTTTGGCTAAATTGCTCTTTATCCTGTGCCTGCCGGCGCTGCTGCTGGCAGCAAGTATTGCCGGGGCGGTAAACAGCCTCTGGCTGTATCAGTACGGCTTTGAGAAATATGATGTCAGCCGTACCACCGGACTGCCCGGTACCGAGCTAGCCAAGGCAGCTGAAGGTCTGATTGATTATTTCAATTCCGATGAAGAATACATCAATCTAATCGTAATCAAGGACGGCCAGCCCCTTGAGTTATTTAAGCAGCGGGAGATAGCCCACCTCCGGGATGTTAAGGGGCTGTTTCGCCTTGACTACTGCGTGTTACTGGGAGCGCTGGTCTATGCCCTGGGTTATACCATACTCAGCCTTGTCTGGCGGAGACAACCGGGGCGGCTGGCGTGGGGGCTGATTGGCGGCGGCAGCCTTACTCTGGGTCTGATGTTGATACTGGGGCTGGCAATACTGCTGAACTTTGACCAGCTCTTCCGGCAGTTCCATCTCATCAGCTTCAGCAATGAGCTCTGGCAGCTTGACCCCACACATGATTATCTTATCATGCTCTTCCCCGGTGGCTTCTGGTATGATGCCGCCAGGTTCTGCGCCCTGGCCACGGTGGTGGGGGCGGTGGCTCTGGGTGGGGTGGGCGGCTATCTACTCCTCCGCCGCACGCGGCTTATAAACAAATGAGACAACAAGCAGGACAACCCCGGCGGCCATTACTCCGATACTGAAAGTCTGCAGCGGCGCCAGCAGGTCACTGGTTAGACCCAGTACCCATGTCTGAAGTGATGATGGTATCTGATGCAGTGGCAGGCCTGAAGGCATGAAGTTCCGGGCAAGGAAGACACCGGCGAACTCGATAGCACCGTAGAGCAGGAGGGTTATGCCCAGGTCACGGGTGCTCTTCCTGACGTCACGGTGGATAAGTATAATCAACGCAATAAGCAGCACCATGAAGCCAATCAGGGCATAGTAGACAGTCTGCGCATAGCTGATGTACTGTCTTGCCTGCGTAAGCTGCGTCATAACATCAGGGGGAATAAGACTCTCATCAAGCTCAAACTCCAGAGGTATTAGCATGGCAAATTGCTGATAATACTGGTTAAAATAGGAGTCAATCATTTCCGGCGGTAGGCCGGCGGTTTCCGGGGGTAGATTTTGCAGGAAGGTTTGCTTCAGGTCTTCTTCCAGGTTTTCCCGTAACGGTTCCAGTGATACGGTAATGGTCAGGCGTTCGCTCTTACCGAGCAGGAAGTCATAGAAATCATGGGTGGCATTGTTAACCTGTTCCTTTATCAGCGGCTCATAATTGTCGATAGCGGTATAGACAGCTTCCTCCAGAAACACCGCCTCCGGCGGTAGCTGCCCGCTAATCTGTTCCCCGGCGATTTCTCTGGTCGTTGCAGACAAATCAAGCTTGTTTACCTGATTGGCTATGAACTCCGGGTTAAGCAGGGTACTGTTCAAGGTAAAGACCAGACCGAAGACAGCCAGAGAAAGGAAAAGGAGAAAACTCAACAGACCTAACGCCAGACCCTTCAGAACACTCATCGTAACCTCCAATACTTTTGCCGGGAAACTGCCCGAACCTTCGGGCGACATTTTAACATACTATAAGACCGGATTTCACCCACCGGTATATATTGAGTTGATTCTGTGGCGATGGCAAGGAGTGTTGACTGCGAACAAGGCATTTAGTAGAATAACTTGGTAGCGGGCGGTTAGCTCAGTTGGTTAGAGCGCTGCGTTGACATCGCAGAGGTCAGAGGTTCAAATCCTCTACCGCCCACCATTCAGTCCCTGTTTCATCGCCCCAACAGTTGCCCGGAGTATGTCATCATTACCTGTCTGCGGCCAATGACCGGATAATATTATTAGCGTCTCATCAAGGCCGGGTTTTTTAGGTTGAGGGTAAACACGTTGACAAACACAGGTGCTCGGCTTATCATTAGTCAGGAGTAAAGCGGAAAGAGACGTAATCTACCAGCCAGCCTCTGGAGTCTCAGAAAAGGAAGAACTGGGATGAAGAAAGCCTTTATCACGGGTATTACCGGTCAGGATGGTTCCTATCTGGCAGAGCTGTTGCTCTCCAAGGGGTATGAAGTTCACGGGCTCATTCGGCGGGCGAGCACCTTCAGCACGTCGCGCATAGACCATCTGTATGTGGACCCTCACCAGGCGGATGCCCGCCTGTTTCTCCACTATGGTGACCTCTCTGACGGTAGTCATATAACGAATTTACTCTACGATATAAAACCAGATGAAATTTACCACCTGGGAGCCCAGAGCCATGTCAGGGTCAGCTTTGATATGCCGGACTATACCGGAGATATAACCGGGCTGGGCACTACCAGAATTCTTGAAGCCGTAAGAAAGAGCGGGGTAAAAGCCAGGTATTATCAGGCTTCCAGCAGCGAGATGTTTGGTGGAGCACCGGCCCCGCAGAGTGAGCAAACCCCCTTTCAACCAAGGAGTCCCTATGCCGCCGCCAAGCTCTATGCCTACTGGATGGCGGCGAACTACCGTGAGGGATACGGTCTTTTTGCTTGCAACGGCATATTGTTCAACCATGAATCGCCGCGCCGGGGCCAGACCTTCGTTACCAGGAAGATAACCCGCGCCATTGCCGAGATTCTGGCTAAAAAGGAGCAATACCTCTACCTGGGAAACCTGAAGGCAAAACGGGACTGGGGCTATGCCCCCGAATATGTCGAAGCCATGTGGCGGATGCTCCAGCAGGAAAAGCCGGACGACTATGTTATCGGCACGGGAGAGACGCACTCCGTGGAGGAATTTCTGCAGGAGGCCTTCGCTTATGCCGGCCTGGACTTGAAAGAGCATGTCAGGATAGATAAAAGGTATCTGAGGCCTACGGAGGTAGTCGAACTTATCGCCGATGCCAGTAAAGCCAGGAGAGAGTTTGGCTGGAGCCCTAAAATCACTTTTAAGGAACTGGTTAGAATTATGGTTGATGCCGATATGCAGGCAGCAGGGTTGACTCCGCCCGGCGAGGGTGAAAAAATTCTTCAAAAGCACGGATTAAACACCGTAGATAGCGCCCTGTTGAGCCACACTTTCCGGGGGATTGAATGAGCGGGCTGGCCGGGAAGAGAATTACGGTAACGGGTGGCGCCGGTTTCCTGGGGACCTATGTAGTGCGGGAGCTTGAGCGGCTGGGGTGCCGGGATATCTTTGTGCCGAGAAGTCAGGAATATAATCTCGTCGATAATGAGGCGGTGAAGAGGCTATACCGTGATGCCAGGCCGGATATTGTCATCCACCTGGCTGCTGTCGTTGGCGGGATAGGCGCCAATAGTGAGAACCCCGGAAAATTCTTCTACGATAACCTGATGATGGGGGTACAGTTGATTGAGCAGGGCAGGCTCTTAAATCTGGAGAAGTTTGTCGCCCTCGGTACGGTGTGTGCCTATCCGAAATTCACCCCCGTTCCCTTCAGGGAAGACGATATCTGGAACGGTTATCCGGAGGAAACCAATGCCCCTTACGGACTGGCCAAGAAGATGCTTCTGGCTCAATCTCAAGCCTACCGGCAGCAGTACGGTTTTAATTCCATCTTTTTACTGCCGGCCAATCTCTACGGCCCGGGTGATAACTTTAACCCCGGGAGTTCGCACGTGATTCCCGCCCTGATCAAAAAGGTGTTTGATGCCAGGGATAGCGGCGAGGGGCGCATCGTGGTCTGGGGCACGGGCAAAGCTACCCGCGAGTTTCTCTACGCAGAGGATGCGGCCCGAGGCATTATATTAGCTGCGGAGAAATACAATAAAAGTGACCCGGTCAACCTTGGGGCTGGCTTTGAAATTTCAATCAGGGAACTTGTTGAGTTGATATGTGAGCTCACCGGTTTTGACGGCGAGATAGAGTGGGATATCACCAGGCCGGACGGCCAGCCCAGGCGGATGCTGGATGTAAGCAAGGCGAAGCAAGAGTTCGGCTTTGAAGCCGGCACCAGCTTCAGAGAGGGGCTGGCGAAAACAATCGAATGGTATAAAGAACACAGGTCGTAAGTTCGGTCTACTGGAAACCCGTGCTCACTCTGAGGTTTTATGAGCCAGAAACCAAACACCATAGCCATAATTCCGGCACGAGGCGGCTCGAAAAGCATTCCGCGTAAAAATATCAGGCTGCTGGCGGGAAAACCGCTGATTGCCTATACCATTGCCGCCGCCCTGGGCAGCAATCACCTTGCCCGGGTGGTTCTCTCCACTGATGATGAAGAAATCGCCGGGGTAGCCCGGAGCTATGGCGCCGGGGTTATCATGAGGCCGGCCGAGCTGGCCACGGACACCTCGCCGACTATCGAAGCCTCACAGCATGTGGTGAGGTATCTGTCAGAAAATGAGGGCTACCAGGCTGACGTTATCGCTCTGCTGCAGCCTACCTCGCCGTTGCGGAACAGCCGGCATATTGACGAGGCCCTGGAGATGTTTTTCCGGGACGGATATGATTCATTGCTGAGTGTGTGCCCGTCTCACGCCTTCGTCTGGAGATTCCGTGAGAATCAGCCTTACCCGGTAAACTATGACTTCAGGAACCGGCCGAGGCGGCAGGACAGTGAGCTTGAATACCGGGAAAATGGCGCTATCTACATAACAAGGCAAAACGTTCTAATGGGTGAGCATAATCACCTGGGGGGAAGGATCGGATTATACGTAATGGCGGAGGAGGCTTCTCCGGAGATTGACACTGAGTACGACTTCTGGCTGTGCGAGCAAATCATAAGCAGCCGGAGCCGATAGGGGGAAGATTGGAAGTTCAGCAGATGAAGCCGCTGCAAATCGGGGGCAGGCTGGTGGGGGTTGGTTATCCCTGCTATATTATCGCCGAAGCGGGCATTAACCACAACGGCGATCTTGACCTGGCTAAAAAGCTGGTGGCTGCCGCCGCCGAAGCCGGCGCTGATGCCGTTAAGTTCCAGACCCATATACCCGAGAAAGAGATGATGCAAAATACCGTCACCGCCGACTATGTGGGCGAGCCCCTCTTTGACTTGCTAAAGAGGGTAGAGCTGTCCAGACAAGACCACATAGAACTCATGGAGTATGCTGCCGGCAAGGGTATCCTGTTTCTGTCCACGCCGTTCAGCCGGGAGGCCGCCGACCTGCTGGAGGAAATAGGGGTTGTTGCCTATAAAATCGGCTCCGGGGAGATGACCAACCTGCCGTTGCTGGAGCACGTTGCCGGTAAGAAGAAGCCGGTTATCATTTCCACGGGTATGAGCACGCTTGAGGAAATTGAAGGAAGCGTCAATTTTCTCAAGAAGTTGGGCTGTGGTTTTATGCTGCTACACTGCACGTCAACCTACCCGACAAACTACGAAGATATAAACCTGAACGTAATGGGGCACCTCAGGGAAAGGTTTGTCGTGCCTGTTGGCCTGTCTGACCATTCTACAGGCATTTACGTTGCCTTGGCCTCGGTGGCGTTAGGTGCCTGCCTCATTGAAAAGCACTTTACGCTGGACAGGGATTTGCCCGGTCCTGACCAGAAGAGTTCCATTACTCCGGAAGAACTGGCGGAGCTGGTCAGGGGTGTCAGAGCCGTGGAAAAAGCTATGGGTTCGGTGAAAAGAGTTACCGAAGGTGAGCTGCCCATACAGAAGATGGCGCGGGAAAGCGTTGTCTCGCTGGTAGATATACCCGCGGGTACGGTCATAGGAGAGAGCATGGTGTGGGTGAAGCGTCCCGGTGGAGGCATACCCGCCAAAGACCTTTACCGGGTTATCGGCATGAGGGCTAGAGAAGATATCAGGGCGAATACATTAATCAATTGGAGCGATCTGCAATGAGAAAGATATGTGTCATTACCGGGAACCGGTCCGAGTACAGCCGCCTTAAATCGGTGATGAAGGCAATTCAGGAACACCCTGAACTGGAGTTGGTACTGATTGTCACGGCTTCCCACCTTCTTGACGACTTCGGCAGGACGGTTGAGGTGATCAAGGCCGACGGCTTTACGGTAAATACGGTCGCCCGGACAGTGGCGGCCGGTGAGGACCTCGTTTCCATGGCTAAATCGGTCGGTTTATGCAGCCTGGAGATGCCGACCATTCTTGACTGGTATCAGCCGGATATAGTCCTTATCGTGGGTGACCGCTTTGACGCCCTGGGTGCCGCCACCTCAGCCGCCCTGATGAATATCCCCATCGCCCACATCCAGGGGGGCGAGCTAACCGGCACGGTAGATGAGAGCATACGCCATGCCATCACCAAATTTGCTCATGTCCATCTACCCTCCACGGCGCAAAGCGCCGAGCGGATAATCAGGATGGGCGAGAAGCCGGAGATGGTGTTTAACGTGGGGTGCCCTTCTGTGGATATAATCCTGGCAGTGGATATCGGCCCCAGGGAGACGATCTGTAACAAATATAAAATGAATCCGGCGGAACCATTTTTGATTATGGTGCAGCACCCGGTAACCACCGAGTACGAGTTTGCCCGGGAGCAGATACGTGAGACTTTGCAGGCGGTTGCACAGGTGAAAATACAGACGATAATGCTGTATCCCAACGTAGATGCCGGCTCCAAGGATATGCTCCGGGAGATAAGGATGTTTGAGTCCGGTGACGGGATTGAGCATGTGAATAAATTCAAGCATATCCCGTTTGAGGATTACACTCGTTTGCTGGCGCATTGCGCCTGTATCGTCGGTAATTCCAGCAGCGGTATTCGCGAGTCATGCTACTTCGGCACCCCGGCGGTAAATATCGGGACGAGGCAGAGCGGGCGGGAAAGGGGCAGTAACGTTGTCGATGTGGGTTATGACAGCGAAGAAATCAGGCAAGCGATTTTAGACAGCGTCAAGCACGGCAAGTATGACCCGCCGGAATATATCTATGGCAGCGGCAACTCCGGGAAGAAAATAGCTGATATCCTCGCCCGGATTAATCTAACCGGAATAGTGCAGAAAAGCTATATACATACCTAGGTGCTGGCCCTCAGGCAGGTTGATGCGTAACGCTATATCAAAACAGGTCATTATATCCGCATGATTGGTAATACTAACAAGAACCGGGGAAAAGGACTTTGATGAGGCGGCATTATCAAGATACCAGCAGAACTTGGCTAACGGGTTAATCGAAAGGTATCTAAGCAGGCCCGGGAAGAAGTTCAGGCTGGTATCATTAGCCTAAGAGCGCCGGGGGGCCGGACGAGGGAGGTAATCGGTGCCATTTTTTATCTGGGACAGCCGGGGGTTGAAAGGCGAAGCCAGAATGGCTTTAAAGAATAAAGGCATCATTTATACGGCCGGGAGGATACTGGCGGTCATTCCCCGTCTAATATGGTCCAGTGTTCCTTACCTGTTCTGGGAGTATTCGGGCTATGTCGTCAGGTTCTTTCTGGGAGCTGAGCGGACGCTGAAATTATATTTCGCGTTTTATAAGTTCAGGTGCCGGCACAACCTGCTGCTAGGCAGGGAAAGGATCTTCTGGGTAAGCAAGAGCTTCAAGGATTGTGTCTACAAAATCACCTATGTAAATCCGGCGGATATTAAATATATCATGCAGGGTGGCTATGTGCCTTATATTCAAGACGGGGATTGGGATTTAAGTAAAAGAGAATTCACATTAAACGAAACTGTAAGAGAGCTTTTTGAGGATAATATTCCCGTGACAGAAACCAGGCAATATAAGATGATGAAAGAAGGTGTCGAGAACAAGGACTGGCGTGTTTGCTACTGGTGCCGGACGCAGGAGGATATTGATACCTATTTTAAAATACTTGTTGATGCCTATTGGGACATTAAGGATAATGGCTATCGCACGCAGAGTGAACTGGAAGAGAAAGGCGTAAAAGTGAAACCGGGGCGCTATCCGGGTGAAATATTGCTATCGATTGACCGGGACGGTAATTACCTGCTGGAAAGTGGGGGGTCTCATAGATTATCAATCGTGAAGCTGCTGGGGATTGAGATGATCCCGGCCGTAATCAACAGAAAGCATTACCAGTATGTAAAATCACAGTGCGATTGGCTTAACGCCTCGCCGTAGTTTCTCTAACCAGAGACGCCGTGCTATGATTGTGATAGTGGAAATTACTCTTTAAGGAGATTAGATTGCCGGAATTAGAACAGAAGCTAAAGAAAAAAACGGCTGTTATCGGCGTCGTTGGCCTCGGCTACGTCGGGCTACCTTCGGCGGTTGCCTTTGCCCGGGCCGGCTTTAATGTCCTCGGTTTTGATATTCAGCCGGAGAAGGTGGCCCTGGTCAATAAAGGGCAGTCCACGATAGAAGACATTGATAGCGGCTTGATTCGGGACATGGTCGCGAAAGAACTCCTGCGGGCAACTACTGACCAGAGCCGGTTGAAGGAAACGGACGTTATCTGTATCTGTGTGCCCACTCCCCTGACCGCTGGCAGGGAGCCGGATATGTCCTATATACTTCGTGCCTCGGAAGAGGTAGCCAGACATATACAGCCGGGGCAATTGGTGGTCCTAGAAAGCACTACCTACCCCGGGACGACGCGGGGAACAGTCCTCACTATTCTGGAGCGCTCCGGGCTCAAGGCAGGCGCTGATTTCTATCTGGCTTATTCCCCGGAGAGGATTGACCCCGGGAATAAAACGTACAGCATTAAAAATACCCCCAAGCTTGTGGGGGGTATCGACTCGCCATCCACCGGTCTGGCCGGGATGCTCTATCGCCAGATAGCTGATGAAGTGCTTCTCCTCTCCTGCCCCGAGGCTGCCGAGATGGCCAAGATATTTGAGAATATCTTCCGCAATGTAAATATTGCGCTGGTTAATGAGCTGGCACAGCTCTGCGAGAAGATGGAGATAAACGTATGGGAGGTTATCCGGGCGGCGGCCACCAAACCCTTCGGCTACATGCCTTTCTATCCCGGGCCGGGAATAGGCGGGCACTGCATACCCCTTGACCCCCATTACCTGGCCAGTAGGGCCAGGGAGTATGGTTTTCAGACCAGGTTCATTGAACTGGCCGCTGAAATTAACGAACAGATGCCCTATCACGTCATTTCACAGATTATGGAGGCGCTGAACAATCGGGGTGGGAGTCTGAAAGGCGCCGAGGTGCTGGTGCTGGGGGCGGCTTATAAAAAAGATGTCGGCGATATCAGGGAATCTCCCACGCTGAAACTGATAGAGCTCCTCAATGAAGAAGGTGCCAGGGTAAGCTACCATGACCCATACCTGCCACGGCTTGAGCTGCCCAATGGTACCCTCACCTCGGTGGAGCTTACCGAAGGCTGCCTGTCTTCGGCGGACTGCGTCGTCATCGCCACTGCGCATAGCAGCTATGACGTGGGGCAGATAGCCAGGCAGGCTAAGCTCATCTATGATACCAGGGGGGTTACCCTGGGACTTAAGAGTGACAATATAATCAGGCTGGGGGAAGGCATCAGCGGGAGTCAGGAAAGCTAAGCCCCTGAAAAACGCCAAAGCACCCTGACCAGCGATTCTGCCAGTCTCCGGCCCTGCCGGCAGGGGCCTCTCAGCGGTGATACCCTGCTCAATCTGGTTTTATCAAGGTTCCACGTGGCATCGCGCACATCAAAGATGCGGTTATACCCTCCGATAAGCGCACGGTTTTGCCTGGCTTCGTCTCCCTGCCACACCCCGGCCAGCCCCTGCGGATGGTGGGCATAATCATGGTTCTGATGGACGGCAGTGATTGCCTTGGTGGCATCAATTACCGGTATCTTCATGGCGCGCGTCCGGTAGATTGTCCAGTTGTCCCAGCCCGGCCGTCCCACGGCGAAGGGCGGAATATTCTGATATTGACCGCGAGGAAAGACAAAGTAGTCGATGCCTGTCGGTGGGTGAAGCCTGCCTTCCTGGAGCAGCCGTGAGCGGAGCTCTTTCTCCCAGTCCGGATGGCTGAAGTCCAGAGGGGATTCTACTTTGATATCCCACCGCCGCCCGATGAGTAGAAATTTCCGCCACGGAATTCGCTGAACCGCCGGCAGGAAATCACTCATCAGGATAATATCGGCGTTGACATAGCCAACCAGCGGATGGCGGGCGGTGTCCTGGGCAATCTTGAACATGGAACTGATTAAAGGCGTGCCGGCATCATTACACTCCACCTGGGGGATATGGCGTGCTTTGAAACCGGCGGCAGCCTCAGCGGTGCCCTCATCATTGCCGAAGAGGATAATCTCACCTTCCGGGTGAAGCAGGCTCCAGCTCTGGATGGCATTGGTCTGGATAGTCTTATTGTTCGCCCGGAATGGCTTGGGGCTGGTAAATATGGTCAGCATAGAAGTAGTCTGTTGCCTCCTCGGAGATTACCTTCTATTTTAGAAATTCCCGCCAGCGTTCTCTCCATGACTCTTCATCTTCGGTCTTGATAGAGATAGAGTCAATACAGCCGATTCCGCCGGGGTCTTTTATTTTTTTAAGGTAGGGGGAACTGTACCATCCTCCCTCTCGGGCATGTTCATTCAACACTTTAATTCCCTCGGCGTTCATAAAATACTCAAAAATGTGGTAAGAAGGGATTCGCATTAATGAAGCCGATATAGATGCTATGGAGAAGAAGGAATATACCGCCTTAATACGTTCCAGGTTATCAATCAAGAGCATTTCGGCGGTTTGCGGTTCATCGTATACGGTAAACTCAGAGGGGTCAACGCCGCTCATTAATCTGCCACCGTCGGCGGGGTGGGGCTTATAAAGTAAAGTGCAACCCTCATAAAACGACTTTATCCTTTCAAAGAATAGCCGCAGCTTCTTATCATATTCCTCTTTATCATCAATATATTGCGAAAAGGCTTGCAGGATATTGGCACCGCCAAAGATGACGACGGTATCCCGCTCGGTGTCCGGTTTTCTGTCCAGCAAAAGAAAGGGTTCAGGTAATGTCAGACCTGCTTCACGGCTCCCTTCGGGTTCAGCCGGGGCATACGGGCTCTCGAATATTACTTCGCCAATGGGATTGTCATCTGCATAAATAAAACTGGTAACCGCCGGCAGCCTTACGGCTAATACCTTGAATAGTTTTAAGACTGAACAATAAATAGCCGTGATTATCGAATACAGCCTGTCCTCTGGTTCATGGCTGAAGTTGGCCTGCGGCGTTCTGGCGAGCCGGTATATCCTGTCGGTACTGCCGGAAGCATAAAAGTGGCTGAGAAGAATATTGACAGGCAGGTATGATGAATTGTCACTGTAGACATCAATACGGCTATAGCGGTCTTGCAGCATTTCGCTGATTTTCCTGACCTCGCGTCTGAATTGCCATGCCTGAATGAGCCCGGCTATGATGTTCCTTCTGTAGCCAACGTCAGGCAGGGGCAAAAACAGGTCGAAGCTTGAGATGTGTCGGTCAAGCTTGACGGTTTTCCAGTAAGGATGCAAGGCGCGTATCAGGACGCAATCAACCTGGGGGCAGTTTTTCCGTACAAAATCAGCTATCAGGTTGAATGTGGCTGTAATCAGGGGATGGTAAACAATAAAAACCCTTGCTTCCTTCAAATCATAGCCTACTTAACTTTTTACCCTTCTGCCTACCTCTTTCGCATTAACCAAAGCACTCTACCAGCCCTTAGTGACGGCAAGAGCATTCTCTTCTGTAAACCGGCTGTCTTAGCAGGGAACTTATAACAAAATCCTATGGTCCTCGCTTCAAAACCAAGGTCGCGAGACCATTGTTTAAAATCATTGAATGTCCAATGCCTATAGTAGGCACCATAAGCTCCAGGATAAACAATCTTACCTTCCTTATTACCTTGAGGCGAGTAAATAGGGAAACGGCCAAAAAGTAACCTCAGCCGTGAAAACCAGTGACCGGCGTTCCAAACTCCGTGAATTTGCACGTTACAAATACTGCCCAACATCCGGACTATCTCCTCAGGTTTTAGAAGAAGCTGAATAGTCCACATGGAGATGATATAATCCCATTTTCTATCTCTCAATGTATTAAACACAGGATCGCCGGTATCGTTCAAATCACAAACATATGCCTCCAGCCCCTTCCTTTTTGCCTCATCAATAGCTACTTCACTGATATCCAAGCCAACCCACTGACATTCATTTCTATTGGTTAATAGATAGCCCAGTCTGCCGTTGCCACAACCAATCTCCAGTACACTGGAACCCTTGGGAATTACAGATAGCATGAATTCGTCGTCGCCACGAATTTCAGTGGACGATTCTGTAGGGTCTCTGTACCTCTCCCAATCATCGTAAGAGCCGCCACGCCCCAGACGGGCGTCCCATTGCGCATCAAAGTCCAAGGTGCTTTCTCCTTTATAAATTCTGGCGTTTCTGAATATCCACGCAAAATCCTCCAATGTCCGATGACATCTGCTATAATAATGGAATATATTTATGGCAACGTTGCCCAGCAGAGAGGTCTTTTTAATAAGTTTTTTCAAATCGTCTTTCATTTACCAGTTCCTTTATAAAAATATCCAGAGACCGTGCCTCTTCCAGAATCTTCAAAGCCCTGTCTCACTTGATGGCCTCAAGGTTAAGGCTGATGGGGAATTGCCTGCCGCCGACGGCATACAGTCTCCCTGACCAGTCATCGAAGTCATGGTACTCGGCGCTGGCCGGGTCCCATTCCCTCACCGAGTTTAACCCGGCTTCAGTGAGCAATTTCGTTAAATACTCAGCGGTAAAAACCGAGGCATGGTAGTTTTCCGGGTAGCCCTGCCCGCCCATCAGCGGCGGGATTATGGCGGCTAACGTCCCCGTTTCCCGGTATATGTGTATCATCTTGTCAAAGTCGGGTACGGAAATCCTTAAGACCCCGCCGTCCTTCAACCGTTCTCTCAGGTTGACCAGTATATCCTTTAATTTAAGATGCGAGACATGCTCCAGGATGTGACACATGTAAATTAAATCAGCATAGTCCTTGGGTATCGGACTCAGGTCTTCAACATCGCCGATAAGATGGATGTGGCTCAACTTCCTCTTGTCCATGTTGATGTACCTGGGGTCATCAAGCTCACCGCAGCCGATATGAATAAGAACCTTACCATCAGCGTTAGCCGGAATTCGGGGCGTCCGGAATGTTCTCATGAGCCGCCCCAGACAGAGCACCCTGAAGTCCTTGAGCTTGGATTTACCCCGTCGCCAGACTCTCAGCCACAGCGGTGTTTGCCCTTTTTTACTCATGAGGCATCACTCCTAAGGTTCAGCCTATTAACTCCCAGTTGAGCGGCGTGCCTCGTGGTATATCCTGTGCCGCCCTCTTACCCAGCACATCTTTCAGGTGGCGTGTATGCAGGCCGTAACCCGGCCGGATGGAGCGCACGTTTGCCTCGGTAAGCACTTCGCCTGCCTTGATATCCTCAACGGCAAAAAGCGAGCGGCGGAAGACACGGCTTTTAGCCTCCCGCTCATTTACTTCATACTGCGCTTCACCCAGTGCTTTTTCGGCGGTTCTAATAGCTTCTACCATGGCTTTGAGCTCCTGGGGCTCCAGAGAAAAGGCGCTATCGGGGCTTGAGACGCTCCGTGAAAGGGTAAAATGCTTCTCCACAATGCAGGCTCCCAGAGCTACGGCTGCCACCGGCACGGTGATATCCAGGGAGTGGTCAGAAAGGCCGACAGGCAGCCCGTATGATTCGGCTAGGTATGGGATGGCGCGCAAATTCATCTCCTCCGGCGGCGCCGGGTAGGCACTGGTGCACTTGAGGAGGCTAATCTGAGAAGCTCCGGCATTTCTTGCCATTTGCACAGCCTCTTCTATCTCGGCTGGTGAAGCCATGCCGGTGGATATTATCATGGGCTTACCCTTACCGGCGATATATTCAATTAACGGGAGGTCAACCACTTCAAATGAAGCCACCTTATAAGCTGGTACACCCATTTCTTCCAGGAAGTCCACCGCTGTTCTGTCAAATGGGGTAGAAAATAAATCCATACCCAGCTCATCAGCCACCTTTTTGAGCTTGGGCTGCCATTCCCAGGGCATATAGGCTTCAGTATAGAGGTCATAGAGAGTGCGGCCTGACCAGAGTGATTCCTGACCGTGGCGGAATAAATCGGAGTCAACATCAATCGTCATGGTGTCCGGCGTGTATGTCTGCAGCTTCACGGCATCGGCGCCGGCTTCTTTAGCCGTCTCAATTAACTTCACCGCCTCATCATACTGCTGACGGTGGTTGGCGGATTGCTCAGCTACAATATAAACAGGGTACCCGGTGCCGATTAATCTATCGCCAATTCTGATAAAAGGGTTCAATTTGCTGTCGCTCTCTATCTAATTGCCCTGATTAAGATAAAAGCCTCCGCAGCCTGGCATCCGGCGGCGCTGCCCCACCTCGAGGCGATAGCGCGCAACGCCTCAGGGGAGCGGGGGTGGGGGTAGCGGCGCATCTCCCCCCGGTAAGCCCCCAGAGCTTCTACCTTCTTGCCCAGGGTTTTGGTAATGTCCACGAAGACATTGGGTATAAAGTAGTTCTGGGCAACGGGGGCATTCCATTCCGTGGAGGAGGGTACCTCAAAGGAGTATATTTCCCTGACAGTTTCGCCCTCCACGGGACGGCAGGCGGTGAGCACTGCCTGGAAGGTTATCTGGTGGTCAATATTCAGGTCACCCTGATGATGCGTGTAGATAATATCCGGCTTTATCTCTTCTTTGATCTCTTCTACCGCCTTGACCACGCTCAGAAGCGGCACGGTATCAAAGCTGTTGTCAGGGAAATCCTTAAAGTAGACCTTCTTTATACTCAGGATTTTGGCGGCCTGCTCTGCCTCCGCTTTCAGGTTTTTTAGCTCCTCTGCCTTCGCATCTCCCGGCTGGCTATATCTTGAGGTTATCCCCTCGCCGAGGAGGAGGCAATAAACATCATGCCCTTCTTTACTGAGGCGGGCAATAGTACCTCCGCACCCGAGAACTTCATCGTCGGGGTGGGCAGCCACGATAAGTATCTTCATGGTTTACCTCGTGTTTCATCAACTTTGGTAATGGTAACATCGGCTTCAATACGTTCATCATAAAGGGTGGCTCCGGAGAATTCAAACCTTAGCCCACTCTTGGTAATGAACGCCCTGGGATACCCTTCGGCATCCAGCATACGGATGAAATCGTGGAGCTGACGCAGGTTTTGAACATCGGGTATCTCGCTTTCCTCGGGCCGGCGGCGCTTAAAGATGGTCGGTTTACCCTTCTGGGGGACGGGCTCCATCTCCTCGGACACGATATGCCGTATCATTTCAGCGGCTTTACTGGTGGAACGGATGTAAATCTCCTCGGCGGAGCCGTTCTCCAGGCTCAGGTCCTCTTTCAAGTAAACAGGCCCGGCGTCAAGCTCTGCCACCATCTTCAGGGCGGTCAGCTTGGTGTCCTTGTGTCCCCTGATGATGAGGTTTTGCAGCGGGCTGCCACCCCGCCCGTAGGGGACATCGGTCATGTGAAAACAAACGCATTCATAGTCCTTGACGATTTCGTCGGGCACCTGCCACGACCAGTGCAGGAAGAAAATATAGCGCGGGTCAAGCTCCTGAATGCGCTTCAGGGTCAGCTCCTCGCGAGACCTGATGTAATGCCACTCTCCGGGGTACCGGCTGATGACATCATCGAAGATACGGCGGTTCCAGGATTTACAGCCAGCGACAATATAGGTCATTCCCCTCCCTTTACAATATAATCGGCAGAATTTCCTCTAGGCTGTTCACAAGATGCCTAGCGTGGGCAGGCTTGGGAATCGCGTCTGCCGTATTCGGTGGAGCCTCTCGCTTGACCTGAATGGTCAGCATACCCATTGAATTGGGGGCAGGGAAGTCCTTGGCGGGGTCATCACCGACATATACGGCTTCTGATGCCTCAACCTGCAGCAGCTCCAGGGCAACCTTGAAGGGAATATCAGACGGCTTGACGCAGTCCGGCCCCAGTTCGTCGGTGTATATAATAACATCAAATAGGCTCTCCAAACCCAAGGCGTCAATCTTGTTTCGCTGCACGGAGGTCATCCAGTCCGTCACCATACCCAGGCGCAGGCTATGATGCCTAAGATGCTCAAGCGTAGGCAGGACATCATCATACAGTTTGATGTCGGGACGGTGCGATCGATAGAGAGAGACCAGCAATTTAACCCTCTCCTCCCGATAAAGTCTCGTATTCTCAAGCAGGCGGTCAAATATCCTACCCCTTCCATCACTTTGCAGTATCTCAAGCATCTGGCTAAAAAGGGAATCTTCATTAAGCTCATATCTTGAACCAAGGTAGCGAGCCACCGCCCGGAAACCACTTCTCACAAAATCAATTTCAGGATACAGGGTGTTATCCAGGTCAAACAGCACGGACTTCACGGTGCCCTCCTGTCGGTGAGGTCAGCTTCGTCGAGGAACATGTCCTCGGTATAGCGCAGCATAACATAGTTGTCCTTGAACTCCCCGATTCTAGGTTCCAGGGTTTCCCCTTTCAGTAGCTTGACCAGGTAGAGGGGGGTAGGCGCGCCCGCGGTAAAACCGAGGTGGGCACCCCCACCAAAACGGGGGTTGACCTCGACGAATTTCACGGTATTACCATCGTAGAAGCATTGAATCGTGTTATGTCCCACTAAACGTAGTTTTTCCGCAAGTCTGGCAGATTCTCGGATTAATACGTCATTCTTGCACGTTCTGCCGATATAGGACTCCCCCCCAACGGTACGGATGCGCTCCCGCGGCACCACGGATATCACCCTCCCGGAAAAGTCGGCAAAGAGGTCTATGGTGTATTCCGGAGCCTTGATGAGCTCCTGAACAATGGCATCAGGCACAGTCTTTAGTGTCAGTCCGAGCTCATCTCCTGAGTTGACAACGGCTGTCTGCTGCGTTCCTTTTCCATAGCGGGGCTTAACAAATAGGGGAAACTCGGTATGAGTTGCCTGGTCGGCATTCTCGTAGCTCCTGGGCGTGGCAAAGCCGTTTTCCTGGCAGAACTCTATGAATAGCCTTTTGTCCTGGCAGATATTCAAGGTATCTTTGTCCGGAACCATTGAAGTGGTGCCGGCGGCGGCAAATTTCTCTCTATGCTCGGCAAGAAGGGGGAGGTCTTCATCGCGGGAGGAGATAAAGAGTTTGACATCTCGCTGCTGGCACAGGTGGAGCATTGCCGCCAGGAACTCCGGTTCATGGCTGGGAGGCACGAGGTAATGCTCATCGGCAGAATACAGGGCGGGAGCCAGGGGACTCATATCCACAGCGATAACCTTGCCGCCCCCCTCCTGCGCCAGGGCCTGCTGGAAGGCGCGAACCAGGGTGACATCCCGGGACGCACTGGCAATGAGAACGTTCATCGTTGATTTATTCTAACTCCTATTCAATATTATGGCCTGCGCGATTTTGCTCAAAGTCTATTATGGCCTTAATGCCCTTTTTAAGCTCGGTAGGCGGAGACCACCCGCAAAATTGATTCAATAGTGTCAGGTCGGCACAACTGGCTTCAAAAGGCTCCTTGCTGCCGAGGTCCCGTATCCTCGCCTTGGCCGAAGGTATGTATTCGACTAAGATGTCTAATACATCCTGCACCCTCCGCGCCGTGCCGTAGCTGAGGTTTACCGGGCCTTCGGCGTCTGGGCTCTCGGCAAGCCTCAGCAGACCTTCGGCAACGTCCCCGACAAAGATATAATCAAAACGGTTTTCCTTATTATACACCTCTATTTCATCCCCGGCTAAAGCCGCCCGAACCCACCGGGAAATCACGTCCCTCGAGCCGCAGCCATAGACACGGTATATCCGGGCATGTACAATGCGCAGCGACGGCTTTAAAACCTCCTTAATAAATTCCAGTTCTCCTTCTGTATAGAACTTAGCCGCACCACAGAGGTTACGGGGCACGATAAGGTCGTCCTCTTTCAGGTAAACCACATCACCACGCCATGACGGTTTAAGATAGAGGGAGGGTGAATAGGGCAGGTAGCTGGAAGCGAACACAAATACCTCCAGTTCGGGCATGTCTTTCGTAAGGTCAACGATACGGTGGCTCAGCAGGGTATTATCGTGCCAGTTTATGTCCCAGAAAGAGGGCGATTCTTCAGACCTTTCAAACGTGGCGGCCAGGTGGAGGATTACCTGTGGTTGAAAATCACGCAGCTCCTCCAGGCTGTCGCCCCCCAGGTCTTTCTGAATATGGGAAATCCCGGGCCAATCTCCCTCAGGCAGGGGATGCCGGTCAACAGAAAGGATGCGGGCACCTTCCCGGCTTAATAGCTTGAGGAGCTCGCGCCCGATGACCCCGGCGCCTCCGGTAACGATTACCCGCTTCCCCTTAACGGAACTAGCTTTCAATTAGCCTGCCTCCATTCGTGAGATATTTCAATACTTTATCACAGCCGGCACCATCAACCAGGCGTTGTCCCAGACTAGCCATATCGCGGCGCGCTCCGGTATCTTTGACAAGACGGCTGAGTAACCCGGCGAGCCGAGCCATGGAAAGGCGCCTGAGCCAGCCGGCGTTATAAAACAGCCCGTATTTATCAAGCCCCTTTACCAGAAATGACTCAATTGGTGTGGTCACAGCTACGATTGTCGGGATGCCCATAAATGCCAACTCCCAGACGGTTGTACCTGCGGACGATATGGCTACATCCGCCTGGGCCATCAGGGCGGGAACATTCCGGGCGTCTCTTATTAGCCGGATGGAGACGCGGCTTTCTTTAATGGCTGCTTCCAGTACGTCGGCATGGGGATTACTGGCGCCAATAAGAACGGTTGCCTCCAGAACAGGTGCGTCTGTCTTCTGGACCGCCTGAATCACCTTGAGGGTGTGGTTCTCAGGGTCGCCACCCCCCAGAGTCACCAGCACATGTCGGGCTAGTTCCGGTACCTCACGTTGCCAGCCCCTCCGAGCAAGGAACTCCCTCCTGAAGAGTACGTAGCGGGTTCCCAGCAGCAGCCGGGTGTAGGGTTCGCAGGAATAGTGCAATTGCTCGGCATGCAGGTTCTGGTTTAAGACAATATCGGCATAGTAGTGCTTCAGGTGAGCCATATCATCAATTACCAGCAACTGGTGCCCGGCTTCCCTCAAACGTTGCTGATAGGCTTCATCAAAGTGATAACCGTCCAGTACCACTGGCGTGTTCGGGTGGGCGGCCAGGATTTCTGCCATACGTTCCCAGTCGCCGAGGTCGGGAAAGGGCTGAGTTAAAAGATGAATGTCGAATCCCTCTTCACGGAGCCGCTGGAGCAGGCCGTCATTCTGGCAGGCGGTGACGAAGGTTACCTTCCCGCCGGCATCCTGCCATGCCTGCGCCAGCGCCAGGCAACGCATTAAATGTCCCGAGCCCATCTCGATGCTGGCATCAGCCCTGATAATCAGCCTTTTCATCCCGAAAGCTCTGAATTTCCCCCCGAATTAACTAGGTGAGGCGGTAAAAACCAGAATGGGCTATGGGCCCCTTCAGCAGCTTCTCCACCTCGTTTCCGGCTATCGCTCCGGCGATAAAGGCAAAGGTCTCGTCCAGTGCCTTGAAATAAGTATCTAAATGATGGTCTTGATGTGCATAAGCGGCGTAAAAGGCGTTGGTTGCCAGGAAGCCTTTTTTAAGCATCTCCTGAGTGAATAATGTCCGAATCGCCTGGCCGTTCTCATAGTCAAAAGAGAAGTGACTGAGCGGGGGAATACCGATGATGCTTATTTTCAGGTCGTGTTTTTCCGTGGTTGCCTGCCACCCCGATTGGATGCGCTTGCCAGTACTAATTAAGTGCCTCGAAACATTGTGGTCCCGGTGCTTGCGAATAGCAGCCATGGCTGCCGACGGCCCTGTTCTTTCTGTCCAGTAGGTGCTGCTGATGAAGCTATCCTGAGCCGCCTGCATGGTGTCGGCGGTACCAATGACGGCTGCCATGGGATAGCCGTTACTCATTCCCTTGGCGAATACGGCGATATCCGGGGTAACCCCGTATACCAAATGGGCTCCGCCCGTAATCAAGCGCCAGCCGGCGGAAACCTCATCAAAGATTAGGACAGCCTTTATGGATGTGGCAATCTCTCTGACTTCTTCCAGGAAACCGGGCTCCGGCTCGTAATTTCTCAACGGCTCCATAACAATGGCGGCAATCTCGTTGCTATTCTGGGTGACAATGGTTTTCAGCTCGTCGATTTTATTGTAGTGAAAGGCCAGGGCAGTGCCTTTCAGGCAGCGCGGTACACCGGCCGGCTCCAGTCCGGGGAGCAGATGTCCATCGAGTATGTCTTCCTCTCCCAGATTGGCTGCCAGATACCAGTCGCCCCAGCCATGATACCCGCAGAAAGCGATTTTGTCTTTTTTGGCCCGGGCACGGGCAATGCGGACAGCAATTGCCATTGCCTCCCCGCCGGTGCGGGCATAGCGTACCATCTCCGCCCAGGGATGAAGCTCACAGAGCAGTTCGGCCAGTTCTACCTCTTCAGGGCAATTTAAGGTGGTGATAGTGCCACGGTCAATGGCTGCTTTCACAGCGCTGTCCACGTCGGGGTCAGCATAGCCCAGAATGCAGGCACCAAGCCCCATGTAGCTCATATCAATATATTTCTTGCCGTCAAGGTCCCAGACCTCGACTCCTCTGGCTTCGGAATAGTAGCTGGGCCACTGTTCAGGTAGGAAGAACTCGGGGCGTTTGGAGAGCAGTTGTGTGCCTCCGGGAATTATGGCCTTGGCTTTCTGATACAAGCGTTGTCCTTTGCCCTTCATTCTTCACCCCAGTAATTTATTCTCTGGTGGAAGGAGCCACCAGTTGTGTTACTTATTGGCTTCGGATAAGCCGTCCTCGCGTAAAGATTTTTTATAGCCCGCATCCCGCTCGATACCCGCGTTCAAATTCTCCAATTCGGGGACTTCCCGTAATAAATTTAATACCTGTGCCATGCCGAATGACATCCCCAATCGCTGAAACACAGCCCGGGCAAACTCCAGGTCACGCGGTTCGTCCACCGTACAGCGAAGGTTAGACAGGTCTTCTGAACAGGTTACGTTGCCGAGACGGAATATCTCCGGGTGGTTGTATAGGTATGGCGTGACATGCTCTCGCTCGGAGTGCAACTGGGCCTCATGCCAGGCCCGCTCCAGCGCCTTGAATGAAAACACCTCTGTATCCAGACCGTCGGGGAAGGTGGGCGGATGGGTATTGGATACAAAGTCATAATTGTCTTTAAAGTAGAAGTTCACTACTTCATCAAATATGTCAGGGTCTAATAAAGGGCAATCTGCCGTGACCCGCACGATGGGGTCGGCCTGGAAAGCTTGAGCCGCCCGGTAGTAACGGTCGAGCACATCGTCCTGGCTCCCCCGGGAAACGGGGATACCATCTTTAGCGGCAAAATCTACAATTACTTGGTCTTCAGCCTCATCCGTGGTGGCGATGACGGCCGTGCCTGATTGTTTCGCCCGTTTGACACGGTCAACCACGTGCCACAGCACCGGCTTACCAGAGATATCCATCATCACTTTCCCCGGCAGGCGTGTGGAACACATGCGCGCTTGAATAATGGTAACGACTTGCCGAGAGTCCGTCATCTTTTCACCCCAATAACAATCCCTTCCTGTGAGGCTCTTTTGGCTGCCAGGGCAATCTCAAGCACTCTTTTCGCCTCGGCGGCGTCCAGCGCCGTCTTTTCCTCGCCTTGCAGGCATCGCAGGAAGTGTGCTATCTCGTCAAGATACATCTGGTTAGGCTCCCAGCCCTCGGGATTGGCAAAGTGCTGCCACTGGCCGGTTTTGGCGGAATACCAGCGTACCTGCCCTTCGGTATAGTCCCAGTGAATCGTGCCCTCTTCGCCTATGATGTGACATGAACGGCTGTAGGCCCGCTGAATGTAATCCAGATGCAGCTCGCCAATAGTCCCACCGGCAAAGCGCAGAAGGATTGCCGCCGTGTCTTCGGTCTCTATTTCCAGATGGCTTAACCTGCCGGCGAAGCACGCCACGCTTTCTACTTCGCCCAGCATCCAGCGAATATAGTCTATCTCGTGAATGGCATCGAGTATGATGCCACCGCCTAAATCCTGCCGGGCACTGTACATCTGGCGGTAATCCTCCCAGGGATGCCAGTCCGGAAGATACTGGCCTACCTCCACTCGTGCGGCAACTACCTGCCCAATGGCTCCCTCGGACAGCAATTTCTTCACCTTACTGATGCCGGGGTGAAAGCGCATGTTGCAGCCTACCAGTGTGACTAAGTTCTTATCACGCACCGTTTGCAGCAACTTGTCAATATTTTCCATGTCGTGGGAGAGAGGTTTCTCAATGAAAAGATGGCACCCGTGCTCGGCAGCTTCCAGGGCGAGAGGAATGTGCAGGCCGGTGGGTACGGCGATAACGGCGGCCTCTGGCTGATGCTGCCAAGCTTCCTTAAGGGAGCTTAGAGCCGAAATGCCAAACTGTTTTTCAACCTCCTCACGGCGCTGTGCCTGGTTATCAAAAGCGATGGCACCTAGCATGCCGAGATTAAGGAGATTTCCGATATGCCGTTTGCCTATGGAGCCACAACCGATAACCAGGAACTTCATCTTCACTTCCGATAGTATTGTATCACCTTCTTTACCGCTTGAACTACGTCGGCGATGTCTCCGTCACTCATTTTCGGGAAAAGGGGCAAAGTAATGGCTTGTTCATAGTACCTCTCCGCGTTCGGGTAGTCACCCTGCCTGTATCCGAATCTTTGCTGATAGAATGGGTGAAGGTGCAGCGGCATATAGTGGACGTTCACCCCGATATTTTCGGCTCTCAGAGCTTCAAATACTTCCTTTCTGCCTACCTTCAGCATCTCAATACGCAGCCTGATAACATAGATGTGATAGGCTGCCTTAACATTCTTGCTCTCAGCAGGAGTTATTATCTCATCAATATCCGCGAATGCTTGATTATACTTGGCGGCAATTTCCCTCCGCCTCGTGATAAAGCTGTCCAATTTGTTCATCTGGCTAATACCCAGGGCACACTGGAAGTCGGTAATTCGTAAGTTATACCCCGGATCATATATATCGTAGTGCCAGGAGCCCTTTCCGGCATTGTCCTTGACGATACCGTGATGCCGGAAGACTCTGAGTTTCTTATAAAAATCCTCATTATCAGTCACTATCATGCCGCCCTCCCCGGTGGTGATGGACTTTACCGGGTGAAAGCTGAGGATGGTCATATCGGATAGGCAGCCTATTTTGCGCCCCTTATATTCAGCACCCAGGGCATGAGCGGCGTCTTCAATCACCACCAGCCCTCTCTCCCTGGCTATGGACGTTATCTCATCAAGGTCACCGGGGTGGCCGGCGAAATCTACCGGTAAAATGGTTCTGGTACGGGGAGAAATTTTTTCTCGGATTTTATCTGGGTCAATATTTAAGGTGTCCTTACTGATATCAGCAAATACTGGTTTACCTCCGCAAAATACTACCGCATTGGCGGTGGCGGCGAAGGTAATCGGGGTGGTTATGGCCTCGTCACCCCCAGTAATGCCGGCGACGGTACAGGCGGCATGCAGGGCAGCCGTGCCATTGGCAACAGCCACTGCATACTTTACCCCGCAGTATTCAGCCACCTTCTTTTCAAACTCACCGACCTTGGGTCCCTGGGTAATCCAGTCACCACTAAGCACTTCAACAACGGCTGCGATATCATCTTCATCCAGCCATTGATGACCGTATGAGAGGAGTTTGCTTCTTACAGGTTTGCCGCCTTCAACTGCCAAGCGCTCCATTTCTAAAGCTCGTCCACCATTTCCCTGAGTTCTTCTTCGGTTAGCCACCGGGTATTGTTATCACTGGAGTACATGCAAGAGTCAGGAAGAGATTTGCCGCTTTCCAGGCTTTTATCTTTCCAGAAAGGAAACTCGGGTTCAATGACATAATAATCGTCGAATTCCTGGCTGTGCCTGGCTTCATCCTCAGAGAGCAGGATCTCGTGCAATTTTTCACCCGGGCGTATGCCGATGGTGTTTCTTTTAGCTCCCGGTGCCAGCACATCCGCTAAATCAGCAGTCCGCATACTGGGTATTTTGGGGACAAATATCTCCCCGCCGTTCATCATATCAATGCACCTGATGGCGAAGTTTACTCCCTGCTCCAGGGTAATCCAGAACCTCGTCATACGCTCATCGGTAAGGGTAATTTCTCCGGAATCCCTCTGTTCAAGGAATAGGGGCACCACGCTGCCCCGGCTGCCAATTACGTTGCCGTACCGGACGCAGCTAAACCTTGCCTTGTGAACTCCGGTATAAACATTAGCCTGGACAAATAGCTTCTCCGCAACCAGCTTGGTGGCTCCGTAGAGATTAACCGGATGTACGGCTTTGTCCGTACTGATAGCCATCACCTTTTCCACGCCGCTGTCGATGGCAGCGTCAATCACATTGACCGCGCCGTCGATATTGGTGCGTACGGCTTCAATAGGGTTATATTCACAGGTGGGAATTTGCTTTAAGGCGGCGGCATGAACCACAATATCAACCCCATTCGTTGCCCGGTGTACTCTCTCCCTGTCCCTGACATCGCCGACAAAGAACCTGAGTCTTTCGTCATCGCCGAACTTTCGCTGCATATCATGCTGTAGCAGCTCTCCTCGAGAGAAGATGCGGATTACCTTTGGGTTGTGCTCTCGTAGAACTACTTCGACAAACTTCTGTCCGAAAGAGCCTGTCCCACCGGTTAAAAGTATTGTTTTATTTTCAAAGCTCACAGCAAGCCTCCTTTCACCGTTACTCAAAGGGAAGCACTATGTCTTCCTTGCCGATAATCCTTTTGCATATCTGCATAACCGTGCCGTTATCATCTAAAAGCTCGTTAATATGTTTCATCGCTTCCCAATCTATTTTCCCAAAACCATCTTCTCTGTAAAAGGGAATATTTATCATTAGGCGAAGATAATAGAAATAGGCATATTTCTTGGCCAGCCCCTGGTTTTTACGGGCGAACTCGCTCAACTCTGCCGGATTGTCCAGTAGGCGCATATATTCCTCTACGTTTTCTATTTTACGAATCACTCCGGCATCTATATAGTGCGCATTGCCGCCGGCGAGAACCGGCACCCCTTGCGTTGCTAGCTCCAGGCCGATGGTACCACCGTAGGTCAGACAGATGGTGCTGGGAGCAATCAGGTCATACGCCGTCAGCGGGGTATCTGGCATGAGCATGGTGATATTGTCAGGCAGGTCCGGATATCTGTCGGCAATATATTCTGCTACGCTCCTGGTACCTTTCTCCCAGACCAGTTCCGCCGGGTGCAGCTTGATTATTAATTGATAGTCAGTATGCTCCCTGAAATAATCAATGGTTGTCTTAAGCCAGGTGAAAAGGTCGTTAAAAGCGGTGGAGCCTCGTCCTTCAACGCAGGCGTCCCAGGCCAGATTCGGGTATAAGGCATAGCGCCTTGAATAGCCATCATCAGATAATGCGGCAAGGCGAGCTTGCCTGTCTGATGCCGGGTCAATATTCTTCTCATAGATTAAACGCTCACCCAAAGCACCTTTGAATCTCGCCGATAGATAGGCATCAATCTCGGCTTCCTCCTCGTCGGTCAGCGGCGTCTTCTTGAATTCAGCCCAGGTTCCTTCGGCCATCAATTCAAATTCCCTAGTATTCCGGGTGAAGAGATAGTTGCCAAATCGCGCTACCATTTTGGCGTAAACGACCACGTCAACACCCTTGTTAATAAAAAAGTCGGCAAAGGGACCCCACGTGGCATAGATGCCGTGAAGCATCAGGATTCGGTCGGGCTTCTCCTCAGCGTACAGGTTGCTGGCAATCCTGGTCATTATCATGGAGTAAACAAGCTTCTTCCTCAGCGTGGCTAAGTGCTGCGGCTCGTCCATGTCCAGCCATCCGGTAAGGAAAAATTTGATGGCTGCCGACCGAGCATACTTGCCGACATCAACACCGAGATACTGGTAGTTAGAGCATGTATCAAAATCTAGCCTAGCGACAGTTTGTTCAATCTCTTCGATATCGGATTGTGAAATATATTGTCCAAAGGAGATATAATCTAACCTCGTGGCATTTTTTACTAATGGTCGTAATCGGTTGCAGTAATAACACTCTTTTTTCTGGTCTTGATAAACTGTATCTACATCACAGGAGTCCAGCAGACCGTCACATATAAGCATTTTCACGTCGCAGCCCAGCTTCCTGAAACCATGTGCGAAAATAGAGTCAAAATAGGTTAAGTTGGCCCCAGGGATGGTTCTGACGGAAAAGACAATGACCTTGCAGCCCCTTGTCTGCTGGGCGTACTTAATCTTGCTGAAAATACGCCCAGCTCTAATAATCACCGGCAGGGTAACTAAAAGCCAGTAGGTCTTCCATAAAATAGCGTATCTGTTCTTGAGGTTTCTTATCCTTGACAAAAAGGCTGTTTCGCTTTTCATCACTTTCCTTTTATTGTTGTATCTCTATTACCTTGATTACAACTGGTGAGCACCAACTACAGATTCTGCATATTTCTCAGTTGCTCAAAACGTCCACCCATAGCCACAAGCTCATCCCACGTGCCGGATTCCACAATGCTGCCGCCTTCCAGCACGTAAATTCGGTCGGCGTTTTTCACCGTAGCCAGTCTATGAGCGATAATGACCATGGTCTTCTGTGACCATATCTCATCAATTGCCTGTTGAATTAATGTCTCTGATTCAGAATCAAGTGAACTGGTGGCTTCATCAAGTATAATAATTTCCGGGTTCTGCAGGATGGTACGCGCCAGAGCCAAACGCTGCCTTTGTCCTACGGACAATCTGACACCACGGTCACCCACAATAGTATTGTATTTGTCAGGGATTTCATCCAGAAATTCATCAGCATAGGCCACTTTAGTTGCGGTCTTTACCTTTTCTTCGGAGGCGTCCGGGGTATTCCATTTTAGATTAGACTCAATGGTGTCATGAAAAAGGAAAACTTCCTGAGACATATACCCGATTGACTTTCTCCACGAGGCCACATCATAGTCGCTAAGAGGGATGCTATCAACCAAGACTCGCCCTTTTGTCGGGGAGAAAAGGGCGAGCAGTAAATCAACCAGCGTAGTCTTACCGGCACCTGATTCCCCAACTATAGCTACAGTCTCGCCCTTTTTAAGCTTAATATTAACGTTTTTGAGAGTGGGTGAACCGGCATCGTAGGCAAAACTAACATTATCGAAAACAATGGCGTCATTAAAGCCTTCAAATCTTTTGTCCCCGCCAGTATCCGGCATTCCTTTCATCTGCTCCATAAGCTTGTCAACCTCGTCCAGCCCGGGCATGAAGACCAGTGCCTGCTGATAGGACCTCTGTAAAGCATTGAAGTGTGGGACCAGGCGGAAGAATATGAACACAAAGAGTATGATTGTGGCGATATCAGCACCCCACCGAGAAACGGCAAAATAGCCGATGAGAGCCAGGATGCCCATGGCTATGGGTTCATACACACTACGAATGGCGGTTGCGTTCATAATTGACAGGTATCGTAAGTGAACTTTGCGCTTGATAATAGGGCTCATACCATCCATGGCTTTCTGTCCGGAAGCTGAAGCCTTGAGCATTTTGGCCGCTCCCAGCTTATCAAAGGCATAAGCCTGTAGTTCATTGTTCGCCTCTGAGGTGCCGAAACCGTATTTCCTTGCCTGTTTCATCAATTTTCTTAAAAGGAGACTGGCAATGGAACACAGGACCAACCCGGTTAGAGTTATCTCCCACGAGATAAAACTTGCCAGGGCTGCATAGAAAGCGGCAATGAGTAGCGAGGCGACAAACTGGAAGCTAAATTGGAAGGCATTGGCAGCTCGATTGGTCTCCATAGAGAGGACATTTATAAGCTGTCCTATCTTGTTCCTGAGGAAGAATACCCAGGATGAAGATAGAAAATCGCTAAACAGTTTATGGATGAGTGAAGATTCATAGTTTGTTACTATCTTCATCTGTACATGCATCTGCAGCAGACGAAACAGCCCCTGTATCACAAACATGATAACGATAATGCCGAGAACAATACCAAGCGATAGTTCGGTATTGAAGAAATGCAGGGCTTTCTCCAGTAACATTGCTGCTTTGTCTAAGAAACCTTCTTGTGCGACGTTTCCTTCGACAATAAGGTTCAGCAGTGGTACTACCAGCATAATGATGACGCCCTCGAGTACAGCCACTATCGCCATTAAGACGGCAACGGTGATAAACTTTGATTTCTGCTCCCGCAGCATCCTATATAGAAATCTCAGAAATGCCACTGAATCTACTCTCCTATCGTTCCGTATATCCTGGTAGTTAAATTGAATCTGGTTGCGGGTAGCTTGATGGTTTCTCCTCCTGTCTCTTCACCAGTTTTTGTATCTCCCCTTTGCTTTATTCTTATCTAATTGTTAGTGACTTAGAATATAAATGGGTCAGATAACTGTGTGAGCTATGTGTATCATATTTATCATATTATACTCCTGCCTCTAGTTTCCCACAATGAATTGTGCCTATCCTCAATGGAGCCATACTACTTAGTAACACTCTCGACGGCTCGTAAGAAGCCCGCCGCCATGTGCTCATACGTAAATCCCTCTGTAACAATTCTCTTTGATGCCTCTCCCATTCTTTTCGCTAGTTCCGGCTCGGATATTACCTGTTTTATAGCCTTATATAATGCCTGACTGTCCTGCTCCGGTACGGTAAAACCGTTTATGCCGTCCTGAATCATGTCATAGGCGGCGCCAACGGCTTCAGTGGCAATTACCGGTTTCCCGGCATACATGGCATCATTTACCGTGCGTGCCCACACATCCGCCTGTCCACAGGTTATTGACGGGACCAAACAGACATCGCATAAAAGATAATAGGGCATTACTTGTTCATTCAGAACAAAGCCGGTGAAATGAACACTGCCTTCAATACCGAGTCTCTTAGCCAGCAACTCTAATGCACCCTTGCTTTCTCCTTCCCCAACAATGACCAAAACAATGTCGTCATGTTCCTTTTTGAGGCTGGCGAAGGCTTCGAGTAGATAGTCAATGCCTTTTTGCTGCACCAGACGGCCAACATACAGGATAACCTTCCCGGTTCCTATACCAAGCTCCCCTCTTAATTTCTCCGCTGCTCCGTAGTCCTCTTCCCGGATGGTGATATTACTGGCATACGGCATGATAAAGACCTTATCGGGTGATGCTCCTAGGGCGACGGCGTATTCTTTGTGTTTGGTGCCGGGAACAACGATGGCATCCGCACGCGGCGCGAAGAACCTTCGGAAAGGCGAGCCCAGGGTTTTTCCCGAGGTTTTGCCTTGCCAGCCCCAGGCTCCGCACTTAAGAATCACCGGTTTCCGCTTCAACCGTGCCGCCAGGAAACAGAGCAGCATCTCGACGGAACCCAGATCAGCAACGGTAACCTGCCACTGTTCGCTAAACAGTTCTTTTAGTAAACCAAGCGGAACACCGGACGGAGTTATTTCAGTAAAGTAACGCTTCATGACCTTGTATCGCAGAGTATCAGGTTCTTCGCCGCGCTCATAGGTGGACACTTGATATATACTTCTGCCGAGCTCCATGTCGGTGAAGACGAGTTTTAGATGGCAGGTTTCACTCAATCGCATGAAAAACGGCTCCGTATACCACATCAGGGTGTTATGTACGAAGAGTATTTCCGGCTGCTGTCTATCTGTAGATTTCTGAACCGCCATTGCTATAAATCCTGCTCTTTCCCGTGAATCTATCCTGGTATTCGGCCGAGTCATATTCAATGCCAGCCGGACTGAGTAGTTTGCCATTGACCGCTTTGTGGTATCCCAGATAGATATAACCGTCGAGCTTTTTATCACTTTGGAACAGCCAATTGGAGTCATGGCCGCTAAGGATTCGCCCCTGACTGATTAGCCTTCTGCCTCCGATGACGTCGGTGTAAATTCCGGTACTATATAGATTGCCATGGCTGCTGAGCCACCTGGCAGCATGGCTCTCCTGGTCATGGATATAGTAGAAATTATAGTTAGAGCCCTCTGAATTCAAGGTGATTATCGGCCGGTGGTACATCTGGTCTACCAGCCCGGCATTACCCAGAAAGAAAGGTATCAGTATCATAAGTAATAGCCAGCCGGGTCTCAACTTCAGAAGCCGGGCTATGGTCATGACGCCGATGATAAGGAAGACGGAGAAAATGCCTGTCATCTGGAAATACACTCTATCCATGCCGTAGTGTACCGAGACGTGAGGAAAAACCAGTGAAAATACCAGTATAACGCTGCCCACTGCCGAGAGGATAAAAAACTCGGGGTCTATTTTTGCATGTAGTGAATTCGGTTTATCCCCCGAACCGGCGAAAGATAACATGCTTCGGTATCTTGCCAGCGTGCTCAGAATGCCGATAGCAATAAACGCAATGATGAGCCAGTTGAGGACAAACTTGAACCGGACCGGGATATCGGAATAGCCCAGCTCCTGGCCCATGGCTTGCGCTACCAGCGGCGACCTTGCTTCCACAAGGAATAGTTGTTGCAGGCTGACGAACGATTTTACAATAAAGCCCACGCCGGCCCGCCAGGGGGATCCAATTACCTGACCATACCAGAAGAATAAGGCGACAAAAAGAATGGCTATGCCGCTGATGGTCATGACTCTCCTGACGGGATACCCTGAAGCGCGGCTATCGGGATTTGCGGCTTTCTTTTGGCGGGAGACAATAGCCATAAATATTTGCAGTCCCAGCCAGGTACAAAGCAGAACGAAGAAAAAGATATAGGTGGTGGAATAGTGCGACACGATACAGGAGATAGCCAGGGCAATGAATAATATCTTTTTCGCCAGTTCGTTGATGCCATCATGGAAGAAGACCATAATCGTTAAAAAGAAGAAGAGAACCGCCAGATTAATCCTCGCCAGGGGCGCCGTCCAGTAGAAATTGAACTGTGATATGAAAAAGAAAGCAGCCAGAAAAGCGTAGAAACTGCCGACATATTTCCTGGCGATAATAAATACCACCAGAGGTGAGACCGAAAAAAGGACAGGATAAAGCATTTTAAACAGGTATTCCGGGTTTATATTCATGAGGGACTGGTAGATTGCGGGGAGCAGGGATATACTCAGGCAGGCATCCAGAGTGTTACCTCCGTGTATTTGCCACTGCTGGTCTGTATAGGTTAATTGAAACAAATAATATTCCCAGTGGGTATCCCTGCCGATAATGTGGTTTGACCTCATCCCGACCAGGAGCACGAAGGAGATGCCGATAAGGAATAATATCGCCGGGTAGATTCGTTCTGGAACATGGCGGCGCATGACGACGAGAAAAATTACATACGCCGGAATGAGGGAGAGCAGTAATATCAACATAGCATTATTGCCGGTGGCATTCATCAGGCGCATGCCCAGGACGCTTAAGACGGGCAAAATGGCGGGCAGGAGCAAGAAGGCTTTCTCTTTAATATTCAGTCTGAACTCAGTCCAGTTAACGGAGAAGGCGGCGCGGTTGCCGAAATAAGCAAAGATGATCAATACCAGCAGAATGATGCTCAAGGAGATTGCTACGGGAGCAGGGGCCAGGGGGGCGGCATAACCAAAGATGGTATACACTGAGTTGGTAAACAGCCCGGCAAACATTAAAAAGGCAATGCTGAGCCCCACGGATAACGCGGCTTTCCCGGTAAGCCCCAGTGTATTTAACCTCAGGATATAAATAATCATAAGCCCGGGGACTATGGTGAAAAACAGGAGCCCCAGAGCCGGCCTCAGGACGGGGATGTCAAACAGGATGGCCAGGTTGGTTAAAACAAGCAGTGCCAGTATTAGAGTGAAGAACCCTCTGTTGTCTAAAACCCTTGGTAATTGAGTCATCTACATTTCACCTGAGATTCTTCTGATATGGATGCTCATTTCTTAATGCCCGCCATTAAGATTGTTTTGCTCAGGAGGGAGCCCCAGAATCTCCTTGAGGGGCCTCCATAGGCTATTTTTACCACCTCGAAGCCGAACTTTTGAAAAAGCTTTTTAAGGCTGTTGGTGGTGAAATAATGGAGGTGCCCCGCCGCCCAGTCATCCCCGCAGCCGGCGGTCACCGGTAACCTGCCCGCAAGCAATCTTATACCGTTACCCAGCCAGCCTACATTAGGCACATGTACGATGCAATATCCCCCCGGCTTCAATAACCGGTGAGATTCCTCTATGATATGGTAAGGGTCAAAAATGTGCTCCAGCACGGCCAGCGCGATAATCGTGTCAAAGGAAACATCGGCAAAATCGAGCCTGTTGTTAACATCCCCGACACTCAGATGGATGTCAGGGTTATCACCGAACTGCTGCTGCATGCGCTCAATCCTGGTCGGAGAGATATCAATCCCGTAGACCTTTTCATACTTCTCCCACAGCGGCAGCAGCGTCAGGTCATCACCGCAGCCGATATCAAGAATGGTATCACCGCCGGGAAGCACCTGATAGGTAAGCTCATAACGATTTACTGAAAATCTTCCCAGCGTGGCACTCAGGATGCGAGAATACAAGGGAAGCCTGGTTTGTTGGGGCTTATCATCTCTGTACATATCATCGTAGAATTCTTTGACACCCATGCTGGCTCCTTACTTTCCGGTTCGCCCCCTCAAGATTTTAATAGCTGGTCGAAGATTTCGATGTGTTGCCGGGCTATTTTTTTGAGGTCATGCTGCTCTTCGACATAGCGCCGCCCGTTCTCGCCCATCTGCCGCCGTAGCGGCTCATCTTCCAGCAGCCTCCTGACGTCCTCTTTTAACTGCGGGAATGACCCGGAATGAAAGCCTGAATTATGGCCATACATTATTTCATCGGCGGACTCGTTGCTGTTAAGAGTCACCACCGGGGCGTAGTTCGCCCAGGCCTGCAAAACGGCGTACGGCGGATAGCTTTCGTACTCGGCGGTATTTACCAGGAAGCTGGCCTCGGCATAATACTTGTCTATGGCGTGGAAGGGGAAGACGGTGCCCATGAACTGGATATTCGGCAGACCTTCACAGGCTTCTTTTATTTTCTCGTAATTCCCCACCTCATGACCGGCGCCCCCGATCATGCGGAAAGAAACGTTGGGCATTTCCCTGGCCAGCTGAACGAACAGCTCCGGCTGCTTCACCCTGGACATGGAGCCCACCCAGAGAATAACCGGGGGTTTCGCCTTCTCGACCATACCCGGTTCGGGAATTATTATGTGGTGCCTGATGAGCCGGCTATCCTTGCCGAAGTTGCGCTTCAGCGCCTCGCCGTCGTCTTCATTTAGAGAAACAAAGACATCAATCCCCCAGAGTTCCAGGTGGTAGCGGAGTTTATCCAGAAGGCTGACGCCTTCCTTCTCTCCATAGAGATACGGAATTCTGCAGAGATGCCAGACGGACTTTCTCCTGAACAGCCGGCAGAAAGGTGCGATAACGCCGGCAGAGCCGGCATGATAGAAATAGAGCTGCGCATCAGCCTGTTTCATGGCCTTCCATATGCTGATGGCTTTAGACAGAGTGTTTTTACGGTGGACGTCCGTGTATCGATAAGTCTTGATTACCTTGATGCCGTCAATATCATCGACAGGCGCCCCCCCCTCGTCATAGGTGATAAAGGTTATCTCATAGTCGCGCTTCAGTAGCTCCCTGGCGAGGAGGACGGTGTGGGCGTCGGGGCCCAGCATATGTCCGCGGTCTTCCCCGGATAGCATCGGATAAGATGACAGGGCGACAAAGCATATTTTTGTGCTCATTTCGCTTCCTCTCCTGTGTTATTGTTGCGTACCTGGCCCGGTTTCGCTGCCCAGCCCCTGATACAGATTAATCAGGCGCTGCTCCATGATATGCCAGTCATAACGCTGCTCATAGGCTTTCCGGGCGTTCGCTCCCAGTTCCCGGCACAGTCCGGGATTATCCTTTAGCTTGATAATGGCGTTTCTTATTTCCTCAACGCTGTCGGCGTCCACGAGCAAACCACAGTTTTCCTCGGTTACCTTGCTCGCTGCCGAAGTCCCTTTACTGGCTAAAACCGGCTTGCCGCACATCATAGCCTTGAGCAGTTTGCTGCCGCAGATATATCTCTGCTCGGGTATCACGGGATTACGAATGGCAAAGAGGAGGTCGGCCGCAAGGCTTCTCCGCAGGACCTCGTCATAGCTTACCCTGCCGAGAAACTGTGCCCGGTCCGGCATCTGCCGGCACCAGGCTTCGATTTCATCACTCAGGTCACCATAGCCGGTGATGAATATCCGCACGTCTTCCAGGCTCTTGACTGCGGCCAGAATATTTTCCAGCCTCAGCCGGCGGCTTTTATAGAGTCCGCCGTCATAAAATAGCGTAAACGCCTGGTTTTTCTCTGTGATAATATCTATGTTGCCCGGGGCATCGGGTGGGGAATCATAAACGGCAACCACATGGTGGTGGGGAATCCCGGCAAGCTCTTCAATCTGTTCCTTATCAATGACAACTACGGCACTGGCCAGCCGTAAAAACAGTTTGTCTATCTGGACAGCGAGATACCGTACTGGTTTCGGCAGCACTATTTTATCCTCGTAGGTGTCCTGCATTTCGTAGATAACGGGCTTCCCCTTCAGCCTGCCGGTAATAACCGCCGGCAGGAGCGTATCAAAATCTACGGCGTGAGCTATATCCCACCTCGTCACCATGAGCTGGAAAAACTCGAAGCACCACCAGATGGGCAGGAAGGGGAGTATCTTCACCCCCAGCGGGGCTTTGAGCCTCAATCTTATCTCTCTATGGGGGTTTTCTCCCGGCTCGGGAGGGGCGGTATTTCCCTGCCGGTCCCAGCCCAGCAGGGTAACGTCATAGCCACTGGCTCTGAGCACGTCTATTTCCTTGGCCACTCTGGTATCGGTGTCCAGCAGGCAGGTCCTGATGATAATAGCCCTTTTCTTGCTCAAGGCCGGAGTTTTCCTCCTTCAAGGCTGCCCGGCGCTGCTTCGCGTGAATCGGTGCCAGCCCGCTTAACCCAGTACCGCGCCGCTTCACCCAGCGTCCAGAAGGTAAGGCTATCTTTGAAATATGCCTTAATTGCGTCTAAAATGCGCTCAATGTTCTCGCAGTTATACATGCCTTTGACATGCCCCGAAGCCACCACAGGAATGATAACCTCTTTATCCCGCCACGCTTCTACTTCCCGGCTTTCATGTATCTTTTGCAGTAACCTGACAAAAACATTCGGGGGGAGCTTGTCGTAATCCAGTTGCACGGCACTCCTGGCGATGATTACCGATAGCAGCCACCTCACCGACCTTATATTCCTGCCCATAAGCGGCCGGCTGCGCAGCGGATATTTCTTAAGCTTTTCTTTATTGTTTCGCGAGAGCCACATCCTGTCCCGCCGGCTCATGCCGACGCCGAAACTGATGATATTGGCAAGCTGCGGGAATAACTCCCGTAAGATGAGCGAAACATATGTTTCGTAAGAATAAATCGGTATCTCCAGCAGCCCTTTATTTTCTGCGTTCCTGTATTTGATATTATCGGGGCTGGCGAACCAGGGGAGGAAGCTGGAGCAGGCACCCCTGTAATCATAGTATTGCGGGGCATACATGCCCCTGGTTACCGAGGAATCACAGATGAACCCCGCCTTCAGCAAACCGAGCACAGCGCCCGGGGAGGGCTGCATGCAGTAATTACCGGCACGGAAGGCAATGCACTCATAGTCAGGGTCTACCGGCTGTAACAGGCTGTCCAGGTACTGTTTGCCCTCTTTCAATACCTTTTCGGTGACGCTGCCGGGCAGACTGGAAAGAGACCACTGGCTGAGGTCAACCTGCCACCGGTTATTTTCATACCTGGCGTTCAGCCATTGGGGGTGGAGATGAAGCTGGACATCGGACTTTCTTGCCACGGTCTCTTTGAGAATGGCCTCCCAGCCGCTGGCAATCTCTTGCGCCCAGGCTTCCTGCTCACCCAGCCTTCGGTGTGCCCACTGCTGCCCGGCCTCAGCCATGACGGTTAGCCGGGCACCATGGCTTTCCACAGCTTTCAGGAGCGCCTCCAGGGGTCTGTGCTGTAGTTCAAAGTAGTCCCCGGAGCCGTCTCCGTAGAGTTCCCAGTCGTTAGTAAGTATCAGCCCTAACTTCATATCAACTTCTTCTGCTCATTATTACTTGATTACTTGGCAGTACCGTATTTCTCATGGAGCTTGCTGACAATCATTTCCATGATTCTGACCGTATCTCTGCCTTCTTCGCCGGTTACCGGCGGCTGGCTGTCTTGCACAATGCTGTCGATGAATCTGTCAATGATTACTTCAAGCCCCAGCCTGGTGCTTCCCGTGACCACCTTGAGGGCATTGCCGGCGACGCCGGCAACTGTTCGCCATGCCGTACCCAGCGAATAGCGGGCTAAATCAACCGGTTTCAGGGAGTCCCTTCGTCCCTGGTAATGCAGCAGCATACTGTTCAGGTCCAGGTGCAGGGCGCCCTCGGTACCGTAGATATCAACCTGGCAGTGATGGCGGTTGCTGGTGTCCGAGATAAAGATGGAACTGGTGCCATTTTCCCCATCCAGCTCGATTCTGAATTCGTCAAACTGTGCCCAGGGGTGCTCCAGAAAGCTCCTGGCTACTATGTCTACGCCGTTAATTTTGTTGAGCATGGCCAGGGACATGTAGGCGGCGTGGGGTCCTGACTCTCCAAGTAAACCGCCGGGGAGCTTGTGCACCCAGAAATCTTCTCTCAGGGCAAACTTGTCCCGGTGGTCGGACATGAAGATTCTCATGCCGGTGAAAGTGCCGATGCTTCCCTTCGCCAGCAGTTCTTTCGCCTTGAGAAACGGCGGATGAAAGAGTACATTATGGTCAACGCATATCTTCCTGCCGTTCTTGCGGGCCGCCTCAATCATCCGGTCGCATTCCGAAGCCTTCAGCGCCATCGGTTTTTCTATAAGTACGTGGCACCCGTGTTCCAGCGCTTCGACAGCCAGGGGCGCGTGCGTCTGCGGTGGCGTGCAAATATCGACTATATCCAGTTTTTCCGCCGCCAGCATCTGTGTCAGGCTGGCATGTGCCCCGGGGATATGATATGTGCTGGCTGTTTCCTTCGCCAGACTCTCATTCATATCGCAGATGGCCGGGACGGTTACCTTCCTCTTCATCTTATTGTAGGCAGGGAGGTGCCGGTGCTTCACCACGCCGCCGCAGCCCACGATTCCAACCTTAAGTATTTTTGCCATTAAGTTCACGCTCCTTAACCGCATAAACAATAATTTCGGGGAAAATTTTATCAAAGCCAACCTTGCTTGACAGATTATTTATGGTAGACGAGTGCCTGAGGATGAAGTTGACCAAGGGCATCGGGGTGGAGCGGTATGGTATCAGCAGCATTCTGGCTCCCAGTACCCGGAAACCAGTTTCGGAAAGCAGACGCTTCAAGCTGATGATATCATACCGCCGGACTACGTAAGGGTCTTTCTTTAATAGCGTGTCCGGGCAGAGCCTGTTATGGCAGATAAGAACGAGCCTGCCGTTGTCCTTCATGATCCGGTTACATTCGGTGAGAGTTGATACAATGTCAGGGATATATCTCAAGACATTCGTTGATATAATGGCGTCAAAGCTCTGTTTGTGGAAGGGGAGCGCCTGTGCGTCGGCGCGGACGGGGGCTACCTGCGGGTATAAGCTGTTACATTCCTTGAGCAGTTCGGCGTTAATGTCCAGCCCGACAGCACGATAGCTCCGGCTGGTGAACGCTCCGCAGTAATCTCCGTGGGCACACCCGATATCCAAAAGAATTCCATCCTCCTGTTCTCCAAGTGCTTCTTTGATGAGATTTAACCGGTAATGGTAAAAGGCTCTTCGGGCCGGAGAGCTTGCCGATTTCCCATGTGATTCAGAGTATCCAGGCATAGCGCCTATCCTTTTTCTCCTTGTTCGGGCTTATTTTCTCTGCCTGCCTCCTTAAAACCTGGCGTCTCGCTCTATCCTCTCGCGATTGGCGATAATCCAGTCAAAAACCCTCTTCACGCCTTCGTTTATTTTCATCCCCGGCTCGTAGCCCAGAATCTTTCGCGCTTTGTCTATGGAGGCGCGGCGCCGGGTGATTTTGTCCCAGTCCCTCTGGGCGGTGAACTTTACCCCGCTAGGGTTACCCGTGATTTCATTGATCATATTGGCGATATCTATCACCCTGGTCTCCGTTTCTGAAGCCAGGTTGAAGGCACCGCCAATGGCTTCAGGCACGACGCCGAGTCGTAAAGTCCCGTCAACGATGTCTTCCACAAAGGTAAAGTCCCTGGTCTCATCGCCGGTTCCGGTGACGGGCAGGGGTTTCTTCTGGAGTGCCCACCAGGTGAAGTTGGGGATGACGTTGCGGTAATTCCCCGGTATCTCACCGGGCCCGTAGACATTGAAATAGCGGGCAATGGCTACCGGCAGGCCGTAGTAGTTGTGGAAGAAATTACAGTACAGTTCACCCAGCAGCTTGGTTATCTGATAGGGCGTGTCCAGGTGCAGAGAAACAAAGTCCTCTTTTAAGGGAAGGGGAGCCTGGCTCCCGTAGACCGAGCATCCTGAGGAGGCAAAAACGAACCTTTCCACCTTGCTGGCATGGGCGTATTCCAGAATTTTCAGCGTGCCGAGACCGTTGACCTCAAGGTCAGTATCGGGGTGGTCTACCGAGTTCTGGTTGGCAAAGTGGGCGGCCAGGTGAAAAACGTAATCCGGTTTACTTGCGAAAGCCTGCTTTAAGCTCTCTTTATCTAAGACGCTCCCTTCAACGAAGGTTACATTGGGTGCGTCAGGTATGTTCCACTTCTCGGCAGCAGACAGGTCATCGAGGACGATAATTCTGTCTGCCTCCGCCCCGGCCAGGGCTCGGGTAAGGTTTGAGCCAATGCAGCCTGCCCCACCGGTGACGAGGATACTCTTGCCCTTATAGGCGCTTCGGTATTCATTCATTTCTCTGCTCCTACTCTTCTTAAAATCTCTTCAAATTCATCGGTAATATTTTCCCAGCTGAGCTTTTCCATGTAGCTCCTGTTTTTTCTTCCGCAGTCGGCGAGGTTGGTACTATTGTTGAGCAGTTCTGCCGCTTTGACGATGACCGCCGCAGGGTCGTCAGCGTAGATAATGCCTTTATCATCGCCCATCTCCCGCCTGACGCCGGGCAAATCGGTCGCCACTACCGGCTTCCCGCTGGCCATATACTCATACAGCTTTATCGGCACGATTTCCCGGGTGAGGTCATTCACCTCGAAGGGAAGCAGGCACACATCGGCGGCCGCCAGGAACTCCGGTATCTTTGCGTAGGGCTGCCTGCCGGTGAGTATGAGGCTGTCTTCCATCTTGTGCCGCTCCCGGACTTCGGCCAGCTCGTTATAGAACTCGCCTTCGCCCACAATGAGCAGTTTCAGTTCCGGATGGGTGCTCACCAGGTTGATAAATTCTGAGGCTATCTCCGTTAAACCGCGTGAGTGCCCCAGGTAGCCCATGAATAGTAATACCGGGGCGCTTTCCGGAATTCCGTATTGCCTCCTGATTTCACTGCCATCAGTATCCGTTTTAAAGCGGTCTAAGTCCACGCCCGCCGTCACGACACAGGTATGCCCAGCCTCCGCGCCCATGGTAATCAGGAAATCCTTGAGCCGGTTGTTCAGCGCAATAACGGCATTGGCATTTTTCAATATCCGCTTCGTCAGGGCTTTGGCGATAAAGCGGGCAGGTTTAAAGGGGACGAGGGTATGCAGCACGTCTATCAAATAATAGACAAAGGGGACACGGTGCCGTTTGGCCAGCTTCATCGCGGTGTAGGTGCCCAGAATGCCAAACCCGATGATAATATCCGGTTGGAACTCCTTTATCTGCCGGTTGATTTCCTTGCGGTGAGTGAAGATTAAGGACACGTAGTCCAGTAATGGTATTTTCAGGATACCGGGGCGGATTACGGTAACCCTGCCGCCGGGGTAAATCTTGGAGACATCGGGGAAAACCTGCCGGTGAGAAGACAGCTCCTTGTTGCCATGTGTTCTCCATAGAAGCTCAAAATCAATAACCCTGACCTCGTGGCCTCTTAGCGCCAGCTTCTCCATGAGGTGGTGCTGCTGGTGGGGGCCCCGCACCAGCCAGTCAGTATCTTGAACCAGAAGGATTCTCATAGTTACCTAGTCTACACTTTCAGCCCAGGCCATAGAGCTTTTTCATCCAGGCAATGGTCCTGGGTATGCCCTCTTCCAGGGTAATTTGAGGGTCATGTTTTAAATCCCTTCTTGACTTGGAGAAGTCCATGTGCTTGACGCCGGTGGTGAAGGGCTCTGCCTCTTGATAAGTGACCCTGGCATCATCCTTGCCCAGGCATTTCAGGATGAGGTCAGAGACATATTTTATCTCGTGTTCCCATTCTTCCCTGCCGCCGATATTGTAGACCTCCCCCGGTATAAAATTATCAACGATATTGGCGAAGGTGCGGCAGGTATCCTCAACATAGTCGAAGATGCGCTTGTGCCCCAGGTAAACGGTGTAGGGCTGGTCGTTCATGGCTTTATAGATAAAAGCGGGGATGACACCGCGGTAGGGGCTGTAGTGTTCGTGAGGCCCGTAGGCATTAACGGGGCGGACTCTCACCGTCTCGGTGCCGAACATGGCGGCTGAGTTTAATACCTGAAGCTCACCCACCCACTTGCTCATGGCGTAATCGTTCATCTGCTTCAGGGCGATCTTGTCCATCACGTCCTCGCTCATCAAGCGGTCATAGTCACCGTAGACCTCGGCGCTGCTGAAGAATATCGTGCGGAATTTTTTCCGTTCCTGAATTCGCAGCAGGTTCTTGGTGCCCACCACATTGGTGAGCCAGAGGTTTTCATAGTAGTCTTCGCCATTCCAGCGGCCGTATTCCGCAGCCAGGTGATAGACGTAATCGAACTGGTGCTCTTCGAATATACGTTCCAGTTGCCGGAATTTGCTGACGTCGGCGCGAATATGGTGGGGCCCCTCGGCATGAACCAGGTCACAGACCCAGACCTCATGCCCCCGGTTTCTTAACTCGGGAACGAGATTGGAGCCGATGAAGCCCAGCCCGCCGGTAACCAGTATCTTATTCATGTTTCTCTCCCATGATTATTGTGATAATTCTCTCTCCCGCCTTGCCATCGCCGAAGGGGTTTGGCCAGCTATCTTTTCTGCCGAGCATTATCCGGGCGCATTCCAGTATTTTCTCAGGAGTTGCCCCGGCGAGGATATTGGCACCTGCTTCCAGCGTCTCGGGGCGCTCGGTGTTGTCCCGTAGAGTAACACACGGGGTGCCCAGGATACAGCATTCTTCCTGGACGCCGCCAGAGTCAGTCAGGACCAGCCTGGCATCGCTTTCCAGCAAAAGGAAGTCAAGAAAGTTAACTGGCTCGGTAAGGATGAGGTTTCCAGGGTTGAGGTTAAACTCGTTCATCTTTTTTCGGGCACGCGGGTGGATGGGGTAGACTGCGGGTAGATGAAACTCGGAGGCTACTTTGTCCAGCCCCTCCAGAATGGAAGCAAGTCTCGCCCGGTCATCCACGTTCTCCTGACGATGCAGGGTCACCAGGCAGTACTCCTTCGGTTTGAGGTTCAGGCTGGCGATGATATCCCCGTTCTTCCTGGCTAGCTCCAGGTTCTGGTAGACGGCATCAACGATGGTATTGCCGGTGACAAAAATCTTATCTTCCGGGATACCTTCGCCCAGCAGGATGGCCCTGGATTTCTCGGTGGGGGCAAAAAGATAGTCCGCGCCGTGGTCAGCGATAATCCGGTTAATCTCCTCCGGCATCCGCCGGTCATAGCTTCTCAGACCAGCTTCAATATGTCCCACCTTGATATGAAGCTTGACCGCGGCCAGCACCGTGGCCAGCACGCTGTTAGTGTCGCCCTCAGCCAGAACGATATCCGGTTTCTCATCCAGCAGCACCCTCTCTATTTCCATGAGCATTTTGCCCGTCTCTTCGGCGTGAGAGCCAGAGCCGACCTCAAGGTTATATTTCGGTTGGGGGAGGCTGAGCTGCTCGAAGAATACCTGGTCCAGGTTGTAGGAATAGTGCTGACCGGTGTGAAGAATGAAAAAGCCAGCCTTCCTTCTTTCCAGTTCCCTTATCACCGGGGCCATTTTGATTATCTCGGGGCGAGTACCCAGGACGATGACGGTCTTCATTTGTCAGGCTTCCCCCTGATTTCTTGAGCTTCGCCGGATATGTAACTGGCGGTATCTTGCCTGTATTTTCCATTGCCAAACAGTGCTCTGATAGTACTTCGTACCAGGTTGAGAGGGAACAAGACCATGTTCTTTCTGGAATATGATTTGGTTTCTCCGTATTGCCGTGGACGCATGGTGACGCTTATCTCTTCGACTTTTAGCTTGTTCCTGGCGGCAATAATTAGCTCCTCAACGTGATAGGTAGAGCCTTCTTTGAGCCTTCCCTTCTGGAGAGCCGCAAGAGATACTTCACTGGCTTCCCGCCTCCAAATTTTCAGCCCGGACGTAGTGTCGGTAATGCGCTTCCCTGACAGTAAAGAGACCAGCCGGGAACAAAACCACATGCCGGAGCCTTCAAAGCTGAAGATATTGACATCGAATTTGTGGAGGTGCCTGGAGCCGATGACGATGTCGGCCCCGGTTTTTATGGCGTGTTCGTATAATCTGGGGATGTCCTGAGGGTTATGCTGGTCATCACCGTCGATCTTAACCACGTATTTATAACCAAGAGCATAGGCCACCTTGAGCCCGGTGAAAATCACGTGGGAGTCTATGCCGGGAGGGTATTCCAGAAACTCGACTTCCAACTGCTGCAGGATCTGCGGTGTGGAGTCTGTCGAGCCATCATTTATGACCAATATGTCAAAGTTACAGCTTTCTCTTATCCCGTTAACTACGTTGGCTACGGTGTATTCCTCGTTGCAGACCGGGACAAACACCAGCACATCCGAGCCGCTAAACCGGTAGGTGCCTTTCGACAAGAACTCTTCTATGGCCCGGTTTTGTTGCCTGTTGTGATTTACATGACTCATGATCTGGCTTTATCTCTCTTCAAGTATTCTGGTTATGGCTATGGCTCTATCTACGTTATCCCCGGCTCTTCCTTCTAACGCCTCATAAAAGTACTCTATGGCATAACGTAAGTTGTTGCTTTCGTCAATGTCGAAGTCGGTGTGTTCCCGGGGCAGGTTAGAGCCCACCGTCCACTTAAGCCTCTCATACTTTTCAACCTGTAAGGATGGCGGCGACACCGGGTTATAAACTATGGTGCCTTGCTCGCCGTACAGTATGATTCTGGTCTCTTTACCGGGGTAATTGAGGCTGACCGTTATCTGACCCGCCATGCCTCCTTTTTTAAAAGAGAGCACGCCGGTTTCCACTGCTCCATCATGAGTAACCATGTCGGTTTTCTGGAAAGGCAGGTCTTTGATGGGGGTGAACATATCCAGGACAGAAAGCAGGTGAGAAGCCAGGAGCCAGTAAACACTGCCTCCCTGGAATCTGCCCAGATGTCTCACCGCCATTTCCACGCCGAGAAGGTTGCCAATCTCACCGGATTCAATCATCCTTGCGGCTTGTCGTAATGCCCGGGAGAAGGTGTAAGTGTATTCAACCAGGAGCAGCCGCTGGCGCTCTGAGGCAATCTGTTTGAGTTTTTCACAATCTTCGGCCTTTAAAGCCAGGGGTTTTTCCACCAGCACATGCTTGTTATGCTTTAGGGCTGCTTCAACGATGGTGTAGTGCGTATCGTTACGGGTCGCTACCACCACGGCGGTTAAGTGCTTATCATGCCAGACTTCATTCAGGTCGGACTTGGAATCACAAACGTGTTTAAGATTAAAATTCTCGTTTTCTTCAATGTACCTCTTGAGTTTAGAGCCCCAGTACCCACAACCGATTAAGGCACAGTCAATCATTTAGCCACTTTCCTATAACGAGTTATTTCTGGTCTTTTTCTGTTGCCTCCACCCCGCCGACGAGTATGCCTGTGGTTTGCAGCTCGGCATATGCCCGGTTAATCTCCAGTCCCATGCGATTGCACCGGGCGCCTTTGACGAAGCAGGTATTGGCATCCCATTTCGGGCTGGCGTTCTCCATTAGCAGCCGGTGGAACTCGTCTAAATCGCTGGTTATTTTCCCCAGCCGGCACATCGACATTGTTGGCGTGGCGGTTGTTGAGCATTTGTATACGTAGCCATCAGCGCCGTAGGTAATCTGGTAATAACAATACACGCATTGCTTGAAATCGAACTTGTCAACATCGGTGAATTCCGGTCCCGTGTAGAATATGTAAGGCCTCTCGTCTTCTGAGGTGGCAAGGTATGGGGACAGCCTCTCTTCATAGACATCTGTCATCGGTACTTCGCGGTTCCGCTTGTACTCCCGTACTTCATCAAACGACTGGTTATAACAGGCGAACGGAATGGAGAACCGCAGCGAGTCCACGCCGATATCCCGGGCGGTTTGGACGATAGCCCCGAAGTTCTCGGGAGAGTCGCTGTGTGGAGAGATGAGATAGCACAGACGGATGGCGTGGCCCTTTCCTGCCTTTTCCCTTATCTCAACGGCCTTCCTCAGGCCCCGGATAATCTCATTAAACAGCTCTTCATGCTTTGTTCCCTTTGTCTGCGCCCATGACCACGGGAAACCGGCATCGAGGCTAACCGATAGATAGTCCACAGGGTCTGTTGAGATTCGGTTGAGTTCGGTTAACCAGCCGCTTTGTTCCTCCAGCCGGGAAAGCATTACACCGTTGGTGTGTATGCCGAAATGGTTGCCATATCTTTTCGTCATATGCAGAAAAGTCATGAAGTAGGGGTTTAGAAGTGGTTCCGTATAGGCGCCGCCATATATATGATAGGGAATCTTCCCCTGTAGCTTGTTAAGTAGTTCCAGCCCATCCATTTCCCACGTTCCCAGGTCTTTCTGAAAATATTTCCCGGCACAATGTGGACAGTGCAACTCACACGGCACCAGATGGTTGCCGGGCAGGTGAATCTCAAACTGGCGGGGATAGACGAGTTCTCCATTGAAGAAGACACTGGCGTTACCCTTGAGGTGTTCCATCAGCTGTTTCCAGTAGCGGTATTCCGGGGGTCTCATATCTTTTTTTGTAGCCATGACTTAATCACTTCCCCTCGTAATTCTAACCGGGGTTCCTCTTCCGGCACTGGCTGCTGTACTCTCTTGTGAGCAGCCTCTCTTTTCCCTGAGTGTCTTCATTTTCTCCTGAAATCGTGTAATATTATACTCCAAAAACAGTATCAAATAAAGGTTCACCTTACGTAGCACTTGAAATTATAAGCCACAAAGAGGACATTTGTCAATATACATACACATTAATTTGCCAATTGGCATGGTTAATCATCGTTAAATCTCCAAATGCGCCTGAGATAAATGACGGGAAGAAACCTTACACTCTTGTCAAAGAACATTCAATATGTAATACTTAGGAAAACAGTTTTGGCAATGCGATTCAAATGGTACAATGACGATAATAACTGCACGTAGGATAATTTAAGAGCAAAGAGAATGAATGAAAGCAAAGCGACCCCGCAAATTATCGCTGCCGGATTAGTGTTTTTATTCATTGCCGTTGCTCTGTATATCCGTGTTTACTTCCCCTACGACATCGTCTTTGGTGGTGACTGGATAAAATTTACCAGCATTGATTCCTACTACCACATGCGTCTGGTTGATAATCTGGTCCATAACTTCCCCCATTTCACTACCTTTGACCCGTACCTGATTTACCCCGGTGGTGAGGGCATAACCAGTAACTACTTCTTTGATTGGTTCCTTGCCTGCATTATCTGGGTGATTGGCCTCGGGTCACCAACCGAGCGTCTGGTTAATGTAGTCGGTGTTTATTTCCCGGCGGTTCTGGCGGCGCTAACGGTTATCCCCGTATATTTTATCGGCAAAGAGCTGATAGGGCGCTGGACCGGGGTAATCGCGGCGGGCTTGATGGCCGTGTTAAGTGGCGAGTTCTTAGGGCGGTCAATATTGGGCTTTGCTGACCACCATGTTGCCGAAACGTTGTTAGCCACGGTGGCGATGCTGTTTCTGATTCTGGCGGTTAAAACCGCCAGGCAAAGGCAATTAACCTTTAGCCGTATCATGCAGCGAGATTGGGCAGGGATTACAAGACCCGTAATTTACAGTCTGCTTTCCGGGTTTTTCCTGGGGTTATATCTGTTTAACTGGGCGGGGGGGCTGCTCTTTATCTTTATTCTGGCTATCTATTTTATCCTCCAGTTCGTTATCGACCACCTTGAAGATAAATCCAGCGATTATTTATGCCTGGTTGGTGTCTCCCTTTTCTTTATTACGGCAATACTGACGCAATTATTTTTAGGTGACAGGTTACGCGTGGTCCCCGTCGTTATCGGCCTGGTTATCGTCGCGGTAGCTAGTGGTGTATCCAGCCTGATGGCACGCGGGAAGATGAAGCCGGTCTATTACCCGCTAGCCCTGGTGGTGCTCGGGCTGTTTGGGGTGGGTATATTTTACCTGATTGACCCCTCTTTGCTCACCCGGATGCTAAACGCATTTGCCATATTCGCGCCGACCGGGGCGGGTGCCACCACCACTCTTGAGATGCAGCCCTTCCTTTTCCCTCAGGGTAGCTTCTCTACCATGGTTGCCTGGGGCAACTTCACCACCAGCTTTTTCCTGGTTCCCTGGTGGCCCGTTCCCGGCTTTGCTCTCATATCACTAAGCATTCTGATATATCTTTATACCAGGCAAAGCGGTGATAAACGGAGCTACCAGCGTGACATTTTATGGACGCTGGCAATATTGGTAGTAATAATGGTGTTGATAGTACTGATGTCAAATCAGGGACTGCGCTACTTCGCGCTGATACCCCTGGCTGGTTTAATTGGTCTCTTCGTTAAACGGCGCGGCGATAATAGCCACTGGCTGATATTCATTATCTGGACTCTGGTAATGCTTCTACTGACACTGGTACAGCGCCGCTTTGCCTATTACCTGGTAGTTAATATCGCCCTCCTTTCTGCCTATCTGTCATGGCAGGTTATCTGGTACGTTGGTCTCAGGAAACTGGTAACCACCACAGGACAAATCAAGGAGAAGGCGGACGGAAGGGCTAGACTGAAGAAAAGTGAGAGGCGTAAGGCGAGCCGGGGTATCACCATGTACCATATAAACGCGCTTTTGGGGATAATCGTCGTCTTCGTATTTGTTTTTCTCTTCAATATAGTCAATGCGAAGGAAGTGGCTGAGTCGGCAAGGTTTGCCCCTTCAGACGCCTGGCAGACCTCCCTCTCCTGGATGAGAGAAAATACTCCTGAGCCTTTGGGTAATCCAGACTCTTATTATCAACTGGAGACAAGCGACCAGTATCGTTCACTGTCCTGGATGCATGACTATATCCCGAACCCCTCCGGCAACGCCGAAGTATATTCTCAGCATGAGGGAAGCTATCCGTACCCCGAATCTGCCTACGGCGTAATGTCCTGGTGGGATTACGGTTACTGGATTACCCGTATTGCCCACCGCATACCCAACGCCAACCCCGGCCAGGACCCCCGGGCTTTGAGCAGCGTAGCTTCATTCTTTACCTCCCGGGATGAGATAGCGGCAGATAAAATAGCCCAGGAACTGGGCTCATCTTATATTGTCATTGACCATGCTACAGCCACCAGTAAGTTCTGGGCGGTGATCACCTGGGCAGGGCGGGAACAGGGTGAATTTGTTGGTGTCTACTACCTACCACATGAGGGTGATCTCTTGCCGGTACAGGTCTTCTATCCGGAGTACTATCGCACCATGCTGGTCAGGCTGTACAATTTTGACGGCAAGGCTGTTACTGAGGAGACCCCGATGGTGCTGTCCTATACCGAGGAAGTTAGCCGCGAGGGCAACATCTACCGGCAAATCACTGACTATGATGAGTTCTCCAGCTATCAGGAGGCGCTTGAATACGTTGAAAGCCAGGGGTCATCGAATCATGTAGTTGTGGGCATTAACCCGTTCCTCAGTCCCATGCCCCTGGAGGCGGTGCAAAGCTGCGAGCTGGTTTACAGCTCTGAGTCCGGTGTGTCACAGCGGGACGTGGGTGTGATACCAGAAGTGAAAATATTTAAATACAACGGGGATTAGCCAGACAGTGTAGTGGCATGGCTTATGGTTTTGAACGATACGCAAAGACTGGGCAGGTCTGCTTTTTTAATACTTCCGGTAATGGCGCTGGCCTTCTATATCGCCTTTATTCCGCACCAGAGTTATCCCTATCCGGTCCACATTGATGACTGGGTGCATCTGGCTTATTCCGACGCCCTGCTGAAAGCGGGCAGCACTACCTTCACGGACCCTTTTTTCGGCACATCAACTTGGAGCTTGAGAAACAACCTGGAGGCCGGCTTCCATGTATTCTGGAGCGTATTTCACCAGATTAGCGGCATTTCCTGGCTAACTATCTACAGATATTTCCCGGGTGTTGTCCTGGCTATTACGGCGCTGTCGGTCTATGTGCTGGGTCAGAGGCGGGGGTTCGGCTGGGAAGCCGCCTTCTTCGTGGCTCTAATCCCGACCACGGTAGGTATCCTGGGGCCTGCCTTCCTCGTCCCGGTAGCCCTGGGGCTTCTCTTTGTTGCCATCTCGCTCTTTGTCGCCTTTAACTTCAGCGGTGTCTGGAGCTACATCGTGCTCTTCCTCTTTACCTGCTTTCTGCTTACCATTCACGCCCCGTCAGCGATCTGTCTGGTTATTATTCTCGTTCCCTACCTACTGTTTAACCTGAGGGGCAACTTCAAGCATAGCCTGGGATTGGGGCTTGCCCTGGCGGTGCCTTTTCTGGCGCCTTTTCCCTGGATATTTGATAAGTTGTTGCCTACGGCCCAGAGCCTGTTTACCCAGCAGACTGTTTCGGAATATGTTGACATCCCGCGGGTCATTAAAACGTATGGCTACCTGCCCGTCGGGCTTTGTTTACTGGGAACCCTGGCGCTGGCGATAAAGGGCGGCCGGAAAAACTATAGCCTGGTACTTGGCTTACTGGCGATTCTGTTAGTGCTGGCCGTCTTTTTCACCTTCCACTATGGCGTGGATATAATGTACGAGCGGGGGCTCATGTTTATGATGCTGATGATGGGCATTGTGGCCGGTGCCGGGCTGGCAACCGTGAAAAACTTCCGTCTGCCGGAGGGGCTTGTCTCCAAAGCGCGTGTCTTTGCCGTGACGCGTTATCTGGGCTGGTTCCTTTGCCTGGTTCTGGTCGGCATCACGCTGTTCATAGCTATCCCGGACCGGCAGGGGGAGCTTTATTACCATATAATTGATGACGAGGAGTATGAAGTTTTTGTCTGGATTAAGGAAAACATCGGTGATGAATATGATAAAGCCATCCTTGACCCGTGGAAGGGCACCCCGTTTACCGCCATCACCGGGAAAAAGGTGTACACCCGGCTGCATGCCTATCCTAAAGCTAAGGATGAGAAGGCTGTTGCGTTTCTGGAAGGAGGCTGTAGCGATACCGAATTTTTAAGGGCGCAGGGTATCTCTATCGTTTATACCGATATAGCATGTTCCAATCCGGACCTGGTGGAAGTAAATAATGGGGTATACCTGTTACCGCGGTGATTATCACCCGGAGTATATCGTGGTTTTGGCGTGTTGTTGCTAGCCGTGTTTATTTCTCCATACTATCTTAATCCCTGGCAGGTTTAACCTTGGGTGGAGAACCAGGTAAGAATGGCAAAGTTTAGCAAAGCCCTGTCTATAGTCCTGGGAATTATTATTTTGGGAGCGGTCGCTGCCGTTATCTATGCCATAACGGTGCCGGCACCCGAGGATGCGTTTACGGAGTTTTACCTCCTTGGTCCCGGAGGCAAGGCTGCGGACTATCCCGTGGAGCTAAAGGTAGACAGAGAGGCGGAAATAACCCTGGTTATCGTCAACCGGGAACATGAGGCGATGTCCTACCGCGTGGAAATCATGGTAGACGGGATTACCAGAAGTGAGCTGGGGCCGGTCTTGCTGGAGCACGATGGCATGTTTGAGCATGTGGTAAACTTCACCCCGGAAAACCATGCGGGAGAGCAGACGGTGGAGTTCCTGTTATATAACCAGAGACAGAGTGATATCTATGATACGCTTTACCTGCTGGTTAAGGCCAAGGAATAACCGTGCTCATTTCCCCACATTTTAAGGTAATACACCGGGCTCTGAATGCCTGAACCTCCGGCAGTTAGCTTGAATCTGACCGCTGTCTTTTTATCCTGGTATCCGGCGCACTTCTCAGCTGATAAATATTTCCACCTTGGTAGTGCCGGCTATCTGGTTAAGGTCATTGGTGAAGGCAGTCCAGTCGAAACTGCTCTGGCGCCGGTAGTGGTAGTGAAGGCTAACCCGATCCTCCAGGACGGACATCGTCTCCAGGCTGAGGCCGCTGAGTCTTTCCTTGAGAAAGGTGGTCAGCTTTCCTTCCAGGGTGGGAAAGGAAGGCTGGTCTACGGAAAGCATCAGGTGACCCCTGCCGAACAAGGTAATCCTGTTTCTGGTTAGCCACTGGATACCCAGGGCGATGAAGACAATGATATAAAGAAGGGTAGTCACCAGGTAGTTACCGGTGGCGGCGCCAATCGAAGAGGCAATCAGCAAAAGGAGAAACCCTATTTCTGCCGGGTCTTTTACCGGAGTCCGGAAACGGACGAAGGAGAGTGCCCCCAGCAGCCCCAGCGAGAGGGGGATGGAGGTCTGGATACCCAAAAACAGGGCGGTGATAGCCGGGCCACCGATAATAAACGTGCGGTGTACCCCGGCACCAATGTGCCTTGAGCCGTAAAAAAGCTGGTACATCAGGTAAGCAACTATCGAAGCGATTAGTGAGAAGCCGACAGCAACGATAGCTTCCGCAGCCCCCACCGGTGATTGTAACCCTTCAATGAACTGGATAATTTCTTCTAGCAAGGTTCGTTCTCCTTTCTATGTTTCTACCATTCTTCCTGAAGGCCACAGGCGGGCCATGGTGCCCGGCTCAGCAAGATGCGAGTCAAGGCAGCCTGAATATTTTGAGAAACGGCTCCAATCGATATCCAGCAGCCGCAGACGGCGAAGCGTTAACGGCAGTTCCATCCTGTCTCCCTTAACTTCGATAACGGCGCCTTCCAGCCTGAGTTCCCGTTCTCCGTAACCCAGCTCCCGGGAGACTATTGACGAGCGTATATTGCAGTCCAGTGCCACCCGTGCTCCGGTCAACATCTCCGTGAAGCGGTAGCGCCAGTAAGATATGGTTATGATGGGACGGAGTGGCTTTTCCAGGTAATGCCCGAAGCTGGTAATGGTATCCACCAGCGTTGTCCGGGGGATAATGCCGGCTCCCCGGCAAGACGGCTCAAGCTGTTCGGCTGGAACCAGTAATCTCTGCCGCTGTTTACTGCTGGCAAAGCCTTCTCTGGATTTAAGCTCCACAAAGACCGGAACCGTTTCCTGATGGTCTTCAATCGTGTGGTACCAGCGAAGGCGCACCTTGTCCTTGCGGAATTCCCCGGACGATGACCTTACGTATTGTTCTAGGTCATCAGTATCGAAATACAGGCTGTTAATCTGCTCTTCCGGATATTCCGTGTCCGGGCGGCAGATATGCCGCAGCAGTGCGCGGGCAAAGCTGATATTCCGCGGTAATATGAAGAATTTGCGCTCTATTCTCGCGGCAGGCCGCATTGTGTTGGTGTTTGTATTGACAATAGTCACCATTGGTTGTTCCCTTTCCCCTGGCGCTGTCTGTAGCTAATTTTGAATCATAGTATATGCCAATAACTGCCCTGGTAGTAAAATCCCTATTCAGACCGGAGCGCTTCAATAGGATTGAGGCGGGAGGCGTTCCAGGCGGGGTAAAAGCCGAAGAACAGGCCAATGGCTACGGACACCGAGACCGCGAGAATTACGATATCAGCGGTAACTACGGTTGACATAACCCCCACGCGATTGACAATCTGGGAGACTGCCCAGCCCGCAATCACCCCGATAATACCGCCGGTAAAGGCAAGAAACGCTGCCTCGATGAGGAATTGTAACCAGATATCATGGTCCTTAGCGCCGAGTGCCTTGCGGATTCCTATCTCCCTGGTTCTCTCCAGTACCGAAACCAGCATGATATTCATCACCCCGATACCACCCACCAGCAGGGATATGGCAGCGATGGCACCGAGCAGGAGGGTTAAAGTGTCCATCGTCTCCGAGAGGGTGCTGGACAATTCCTCCATGGACATGATGTTGAAGTCATCATCGACACCGGGGCCAAGCCGGTGCCGGTCACGGAGCAGGCTGGTGATTTCCTCAACGGCTTGCTCTGCCTTCTCTTCGTCGGTTACCGTCAGGGCTATGGCGGATACGACAAGTTCACCCTGTGTGGTGCGCGGTTGGGCTACCGTTTGCTGCATGGCGGTCAGCGGGATGAAGATACTGTTGTCAGGTGAACCCACCCCCGGCATCCCACCTTTTTCCTCAATAACGCCGATAACGGTCACGACAACGGTGCCCATACGTATCCGTTGTCCTATCGGGTCAGTCTCACCGAAGAGGGTCTCCTTCACGTTGGAGCCGAGCACCGCTAACTTGCTACCGCGCTGATAGTCCTGCTCGGAGAAAAAGGCGCCACTGGTAGTCTCAAGATTCTGTACCTGCCAGTACTCCGGAGTTACACCGGTGACCGAGGAGTTCATGTTCTCACTGCCGACGACTACCTGGATGTTACTTGAGTAAGTTGGCGCTATGGCGGACACGTTAGAGACCTGCTCTAATATTGCCTCCGCATCTTCCATGGTCAGTGTGTTCGAGGCGGCGCTCCTGACGCCGCCAAAGGTGCGCGCCCCGGGATTGATGGTAACCAGGTCTGAGCCCATGCCTTCAATGCGGGAGATGATTTCTGCCTCAGCACCACGCCCAACGGACATCAGGGCAATTACCGCGGCGACACCGATAACGATTCCGAGTATGGTCAGAAAGCTGCGAAGCTTGTGGGTGACCACGCCTATCCAGGCAGTGGTAAACGGTTCCAGCCACTTTTTCATGGCTTTTCCTCCCCCTCCACCTGACCGTCCTTGAAGTGGATAATGCGCTGGCAGTGGTGAGCGATGTTAGCATCGTGGGTTATCATCAACAGGGTAATGCCCTGCTCGGCATGTAGCGAGGTAAGAATGTTAATTATTTCCTCACCGGAGTGGCTGTCCAGATTGCCGGTGGGCTCATCCGCCAGTATCAATGGCGGGTTTTTCACCAGGGCCCGGGCGATGGCAACGCGTTGCTGCTCTCCGCCGGAGAGCTCGGTGGGGCGGTGGTTGGCGCGGTCAGTGAGGCCGACCCTTTCCAGCGCCGCCATGGCTCGGTTACGGTCACTGCCGCCGGCGTATCTCATGCCCAGTTCAACGTTAGCCACTGCCGAGAGCCGTGGCAGCAAATTAAAGGTCTGAAAGACAAAGCCAATCTTAAGACTCCGAATTGTCGCCAGTTCCCCGCTGCTGAGGCGGCTGGCCTCTCTATCCTCCAGGTAGTATCTGCCCGAAGTTGGCGTATCCAGGCAACCGATGAGGTTAAGCATGGTTGATTTGCCGGAACCTGAAGGCCCCATAATCGCTACCAGTTCGCCTTTCTCGATGTTAAGGGTTACCCCCCTAAGTACGGTCAGCTCTCGCTTGCCCATCGGGTAGACTTTAGTAATATCATGCAGCTTGATCATCGCGGTGGCCTCCCCATTCCCGGTATCATCAAGCCTGGTGGTTCTTCCTGGTTCGTTTCTACAACAGCGGTTGTCCCCTCCGGTACCAGTATTATTTCCCCTTCACTGAGCCCTTCGGTTATCTCGGTGAACTGCCAGTCGCTGATGCCGGTCTGGACCGCGCGCTCTTCAGTGGTACCGTCTGCCGTTACCACCTTGACATAGCTCTGTCCTCCCTGGCTGGTAATAGCCGCGTTGGGTACCAGCAGAACATCGTCTCTTTCATCTACCACGATATTAACGATTACTGTAAGCCCCTCTCGCAGCTGGCTGTCTTCCAGTGATGTTATCGCCGGCGTTTGTCCCGTCTGGCCGCCTGGCATTCCTGATGGCGGGCCTCCCTCCTGCATTCGCTGTTCCATCATTTCTTCAGCCTGTTCCCGGGTGAGAAGGCCCTCCTCTATAGCCTGCTGGAGTCTTGGCGGGATTTCCCCGGCTTCCAAGTCCTGCGTTGCCTGTTCCCTTGCCGCCTGTCGCTCCTGCTGGATAGCTTCAAGCGACTTTACTTCTACCTTGACTTCATAATTAACCACGCCGGACTGGATGGTGGCGGTAGGTGAAATATGGGTCACTTCCGCCGGCAGGCTGATTCCCGGCAGGGCGTCGACCTCTACCCAGGCTTCCCCCCCCAGCTCTACCTGCATGATGTCCATTTCGCTGACCAGAATATCCGCTTCGAATTTATCGGGGTCAGCAATCTGCGCTATCACAGTACCCTTCATTACCTCGTCACCGCCTTCTACATTGACCCGGGTAATGAAGCCGTCAAAGGGGGCGGCAATCTCCAGGCTGGTTTCCCGCGCTTCGTCCAGTTCCTCCTGGGCGTCAGTGAGGTCTTGCTGCGCGTCAGCAAGTGCGGTTTCAGCATCGATAATATCCTCCCGGGCTTCCTCCACGTTCACCCCGGCGACCTTGACAGCTTCCTCAGCAGCCGCCAGGTTCTTCTCGGCCAGCTCGAGCTGCTGCTGTTTCAGGTAGATTTCGCTGATGGTCACGCCGCCGTAATACGGGTCAGTTAGTATCTCATTCAGTTCGTCCTGCGCGTCTTCCAGTTGGTTCGTATAGACAGTTATCATGTGCAACCAGTAGCTGGGGTCGCCACTATCTCCACCTACTGAGGATTGCATGGACTCCTGCAATCTCACCTGGGCAATTTGCAGATTTAGTTCTGCCTCGTCAATCTCGTCCTGGGCTTCCTGAACGTCTGTCATTATGTCCAGAGCGCGCTGTGCCGATTGCACGTTGATTTGTGCCTGCAGCAAGTCTCGCTCCTCGGTAGCTACTGTCCGCTCCCTGGTGGCCAGGTTGAGCTCAGCCGCAGTTATGGCGCGTTCTTTAGCGCGCACCTGCCTTTCGGCGTTGGTCAGCACGTCTTCTAAAGCGGTAATATGGTCCTCCCATTCCGAGGCATCCAGCTGGGCCAGTACCTGTCCTTCGGTAACGGTATCACCCTCTTCTACCAGCACCTCGTCAATGGTTCCCGCTATCTCGAAGGTCAGCTCTTCGGTTTGGGACAAAGCCAGATTACCGGTGGCGGTGATTTCAATGTTCAGGTCACCAAGCTGAACGGTTGCTTCTTGATACTCCGTGGTAGCTGCATCTCCTGAGTCAGCGCCACAGCCGAATACTGCCGCGCCAATCACTACCAGTAACACTGTTGCCGTTAATAGTTTCAAGATTTTCATTTTTGTCACCCTCAACTGCTTTGTTAGTATCACCGTTTTACGGTGGGGATATCCTGGCCTAGTTCCAGTAAAGCAGTAAATTGTTAAGAAATTATTAAATATTTCCGTATCTGGCAAAGAATACCGGTTATTCTGCCAGGGGCAGGGTAAAGGTAAACGTGCTGCCTCTCCCTACTTCGCTCTGCACCTCAATACTGCCGCCATGCGCCTCAACCAGATATTTACTGATGGTGAGTCCCAGGCCACTGCCGCCGGTTTTCCTGGCTCTTGACTTATCCACCCTGTAGAACCGTTCAAAAACGTTGGGCAGGTCTTCGGCGGGAATGCCCTCGCCGGTATCCACCACGCTTACCTCCACCCAGCGGCCGCGCTGTTGAGCGGTGACCGTAATGGTATCTCCCCCGGTGGTGTGGGCTATCGCATTCTCCAGAAGGTTGCGTAATACCTGTTTGATACGATGCGAATCAACGTTTACCGGGGGCAGCTTATCCGGCAGTTCGGTGGATATTGGTATTTCCTTCGCCCCGTCACGGGCTGGCACTGATGCCACTGCCCGTTCAATTAGTTCGGAGACGTCCTCGGTCTGACAGGACAATTTTAATTCACCGGCTTCAGCAAGGCTTAGCTCCTGAAGGTCATCAAGCAGCCGGGACAGCAGGGTTACCTCTTCATGGAGGGAGTGTGTGGTGGCGGCATCCGGCTTGATTACGCCGTCACGGAGGGCTTCAAGATAACCCTGGATATTGGAGAGAGGGGTTCTTAGTTCGTGAGCGGTATCAGCTACCATGTTCCTCCGTAGCTTTTCATTGCGCTCCAGGTCATCAGCCATGGTGTTGAAGGCGTGCCCCAGTTCCCCCAGTTCCCCCTTGTCCTTCACCTGAATTCTCTGTGAAAAATCCCCCTTCCCCAATCTTCTGGTACTCAGAATAAGAGCTTTCACCGGTGACAGGATGCGGCGCGACAGGAAAAAGGTAAGTGCCAGAGCCACGGCGACTGCCAGCAAGCCTCCCCAGAGAAGGAAGCGGCTTATCGGTGCCAGGAGCCAGTGGGGTGAGGTAGGATCCAGCCCGTCTGCTGATAGCGGGCTGACGTAGAGCTTCCCCGGAATCCCGGCTTCCGGTGATAGTGAAGATGAAGAGTGTGGCGGCGGAGTCGGTGGGTGTATGGGTTGCGCGGGCACCGTAGGCTGATAAATCTCCCCCAGCAACTCTTCCTCAGAATCAGCGAAGACTATGCCGCTGTTATCGGTCAGTATAATCCGCTGCCCGGAGAGGTTTCCCATCTGCTGGACAAAGGTCTGGATACCCGTCCAGTCCTCATTATGTCGCAAATAATAACTGGCTAGCTCGGCGCTAATCCGCCCCTTATTTATTATCTCGCGGCGCTCACCGAACTCGCGGATCTCCCCCCTGATTCCCTGGCTGGCAAAGAAGGAAATCGTGCCAATGGCGACTACTATTACCAGGGTGAAAGCCAGCAGGAGACGAAACCGTAAGCTATGTATCATTGTCGGCCTCCTGGAACTTGTAGCCGCTTCCGTAGACTGTCTTTATATACCTGGGATGGACGGGATCAGCTTCGAGCTTGCGACGCAGGTTGAGGATATGAACATCAATAGTGCGGTCAAAGCCCTCAAAGTCATAGCCTAGTGCCTTTTCAATGAGCTGGGCTCGACTGAAAACCCGCCCCGGTTCCCTGATGAGAACCCCCAGCAGCTTGAATTCCACCGGGGTGAGGTTGACGTTTTTACCGGACACGGACACTTCTTGCCTGGGGAAATTGACGGCAAGTTTGCCGTATTCAACATCGGTCGGGCCGCGCTGGATGGTTTCCCCCGGCAGGCGCCGTAGTACCGCTCGTACTCTGGCGGCCAGTTCCCGGGGACTGAATGGCTTGGTCACATAGTCGTCAGCACCAAGCTCCAGGCCGTTAAGCCGGTCCTGGTCAGTAGTCCGGGCGGTAAGCATGATAATGGGCAGGTCAGATTCTTCACGGATGGTGCGGCAGACCTCGAGCCCGTCCATTCCGGGCAGCATTATGTCCAAAACAACTAGGTCAGGGTGGCTCTCCCGTGCCAGGCGCAGGGCTTCAATACCGTCATAGGCGGTCAGCACACGGTAGCCATCCCGGTTCAGGTAGAGTTTGACCAGTTCCACCGTTTTGACATCATCATCAACCACCAGCACCCTTTTACTTGCCATCGGTTAAGCCCCCCGTTTTTTAGTGCTGACTAATGTTATAACATAAATGTTAAGAAATTGTTAACATTTCCTCAAAAGCCGAGAGGGGGCATTTGCCCCCTCTCGCGCTCATAGTGAAGTGAGGTATTGTTACCAGAAGACAGGTTAATTATTCTACGGGGGGACACGGGCCGAAGTCACGCATACCGCCCATACCACGGAATCCTTTGAAGCCATGTGGGAACGGTCTTTCGCCATCAGGATTTCCGGCGTCTTTCAGCGCCTCAATATCAATCCCAAAGCTTGCCATTACCTCGGTCATTACCTCATGCCGGTCTTCTCCAGCCTCTATCCGTTCTCTGGCTTCGTCCATGGCTGCCTTCAGGGCGTCTTCGTCAATCTCGATTCCGAGCCTGTCGGCGAGATTGCCAAAGGGACCAGCCGGCCCCCGGTTGCCATGAAATCCGTCACCGTCTCGCTCCGGTAGTTCTTCCCGGACCTCGGCAATTTTGGCTTGCAGCTCCTCTACCGTAATGCCAAGCTTCCCGGCGAGCCTCTCCAGGAATTCCGTTCTAGGCTGGCACTCTTCTCCGTTCTCCGTCTGGGCAAAGGCTATCCCGCCGAGACTTGATAGTAAAAGGACTGCCACCAGTACCGCACCGATAATTACCTTTTTGCTTCGCCACATTATCGAGTCACCTCCTTTCTATTGCTAATGACACAATGATAGCAACGGAATATTAAAATCCGGTTAAGATTCGGGAGACTGCGCTGATTAATTTGGGCAGTCAGGGACGGGAACATAATGCCAGTATATGCCGGCAAGAAAGCAACGTTATTATCGAAAGGTCAGACATAAAACCGGGTTGGGGCAGAGTGGAGACTACTTTGGCGGGCGCTCCCGGAAGGCCCTGATATAGCGCCGGGCGTAGCTATCCCGATTCAATATAAGGTCGGTAGCCAGAATGCCGGGGCGCATCCTGGCGACATCAACAATGGGGCAGTTGACACCGGCGGCGATGCTGACCGCCAGGAAGGCAGTGTTAAGCAGTTCGCGGTTGGGTAAGCCGAAGGACGCGTTGCTGGCGCCCAGCGTCAGGTTCACTCCCAGTTTGGACTTGATACCGCGAATGGTCTCCAGAACCACCAGCCCCGAGTCAGGCTCAGCGGCCAGGGTGAAGGCGAGGGGGTCAATGATGACATCCTCGCCGGGGATACCTGTTGCCTCCGCCCGCGCCACAATCTGGCGGGCGTTGTCTATCCGCCGTTGGGCATCTTTGGGGATACCCTCATCATCCTGGACCAGAGCAATAACGGCCGTTCCGTATTCTTTTACCAGTGGCAGGACTTGAGTCAAAGAAGCTTCTTCTCCGGTGACCGAGTTGACCAGCGCCTTGCCCCGGTAGACCCTGAGGGCTGCTTCCAGGGCTTCAGGACTGGCGGTGTCAATGCATAGCGGCAAATCCACGGTGTCCATCACTGCCTTCACTGCTTGCGGAAGCAGGTTCACCTCGTCAACACCCGTTGCGCCGACATTGACATCCAGGATATCAGCCCCGGCCTGCGCCTGGGCCAGGGCCAGGTCACGGACAATGTCCAGATTACCCTGCTGTAAAGACTCGGCCAATTTCTTCTTGCCGGTGGGGTTGATGCGTTCGCCGATAAGCACGGTAGGCCGGTTATCGCCGATAACCACTTCTCTGGTCGCGCTGGCTACCCGGGTTTCCATCAGTCAATTTCCTCCCTTATGCCCTGTTTTAAACGGTACCTGCCGAGATAACCGGCCTGCAGGAAAATCGGTGTAAAATCAGAAGCGCCGGCTAATTCAAGATAACGCACTCTGGAGGCAATCTGCTGTGCTTCCGTGCGCAGTCTGGCGGAGAGCAAGGCCAGCCGGGCGCCGCTGCCGGCGGCGTTGCCTACCTGCTGAAAGCGGTCTGGAGGCAGTGAAGGTAACATGCCGATAGTTATCGCGCTGCTAATATCAATGTAGCTGCCGAAGGCTCCGGCGATTATCACTTGCCTGAGCTGGTCCTCGGAATGGCCGTTTGCCTTCAGGAGCAGTTCAATGCCGGTGCGGATGGCTGCCTTGGCCAGCTGCAGTTCCCGGATGTCTCGTTGCGTGATGGTAATTGGTGGCAGACCATCGCGCTCCTCCCGGTTGACCAGCCAGAACTCAGGCTGCTTCTGCCGGCTATGAACGCGGGGGTGGTTCTTCTCCATCCGGCCGCTCTGGTCAATAATTCCTGCACGGTAGAGCTGGGCTATGGTGTCAATTATGCCGGAACCGCAGATGCCCGCCGGCGGTGCTTCAGCTATGGTCTGGTAGTGAATATGGTTATCAACTATTTGCAGGCGCTCGATGGCGCCACTGGCTGCCCGCATGCCGTTCTTGATATGGCCACCTTCAAAAGCGGGGCCGGAGGCACAGGATGCCGAGGTTATCCTTCCCTCGCTTATCAGGGAAACCTCGGTGTTCGTTCCAATGTCCAGGGCAAGGGTTAGCCCCCCGGCCTGCCAGATTTCCCTGGTGGCGAGCAGCATCGCCACATGGTCAGCGCCGACGAATCCGGCGATGTTGGGCAGCAGGTGGATAAAAGCGCCTCCAGCAATGTGCAGGCCAAGCTGACGGGCTTTAATATCCAGAGTCCCGCAAGCCGCAGGCACATAGGGGGCGCGTGCCAGATGACCTACCGGCAAACCGAGAAGCAGGTGGTGCATGGCGGTATTGCCAACCACTACTGCCTCCAGGATTTCCCCGGTATTAGCGGCAGCTTCGTCACAGAGTTCGCTTGCCAGCCGGTTAATGGCATCAATGACCAGTTTCTGTAGTTTGGCGCCGCTACCTGTTGAATTAATGCTGTGAATACGGCTGATGATGTCATCGCCGTGGCTTATCTGGGGGTTTGTCATCCCTTGCGCCGCCAGAGTACGCCCGTTGCTTAGATCGACCAGGTAGCCAGCAATCTTGGTGGTGCCCAGGTCTACTGCCAGCCCCAGCTGACGACTCGACAGCGGCTCTACGGCAATTACTTCGTTGTGTTGCACTGCCGCCTGGCATTTCCAGTTCCACGCCCTTAGCTGTAAAGGCAGGGTGCGAAGTACATGGATATCCACCTGATAGTGGTGCTGCTGGTGTTGCTGGCTCAGTGCCTCAAGCAGACGGTCGGCATCAGCCTGCAGGTCGGATAAGGAGGGAGGAGCTAGCTGTAAGCGGAAAACCTGTACCGGCGGCTCTATTGTAACCTTGGTTTGCAGTCCTTCTACCTGAGTTCGCTGTGAAGCGGTCATTGACCCGGCAGGTACGCTCACCTGGCAATCGCTGTACGGGTAGGTCTGGCAGGCTAGCCGCCAGCCTTCCTCAATCTCCTGGCTGGAAAATGTTTCCCGTTCACGGGAAGTCGGCTCGGAGACGGTGCCGCTGAGAACGCGCACCCGGCAGGCACCGCATGTCCCCCGGCCACCACAAACGCTACTGATACCGGCACTGCACTCACGGGCACAATTCAGCAGGGACTCATTGGTCTGGCATTGTCCCCTTCGGCCCAGCGGCTCAAATTCAATAGTGTAAGCAGTCATGCTCTCTTTATTACTCAGGCGCGTGCTCGGTAACGGCACGTTTTGCCGGAATGGCAGCGGGCGCAGATTTTGGCCTGTGTCAGGACTGGCATCTGCGGCCCCATGCCGATGATCAGGGAAACCGACTTGCGGGGGGACATCATTCCGGAGCTGGTCAGCCTCACGCCGATGTCTTTAACGGGCACCAGTGTCAGCAATTGCTTTTGTTCGGAAACAGGAAAACCGGGCATGCCCGGGTTGACCGGGCTGCTGCTTTGGTAGCCACGGGAAGCCGCCTCAGCCGTTATCAGCTTGGCGGCCTCCTCGCTCAGCAGGTCAACCGCAACGCTGCCGATGCCGTCAAGAAGTGTCCCCCTCAGCGATTCCTTGCGGTTAAAGTATTTAATAGCCTTGCCTTCCAGCCCGGGGCCGATGGTGCCGACGGCTATGGCCAGTTCTTTGGCATCGGTCAGGGTTGAGCGGAACAATGAGCCGCGCAGCGTGACATTTCCCTCCAGCTGCACCCCGTCTGCTCTTATCTCAATTACCGGGTAAATATTATATGCGATCGATGGCCGCATGAGATGGTCGCTGCTGATAATGTCCAGGAGGTCGCCAAGCAGGCTTTTTATCTGCGGAGTCAGGCGGCTCTTCCCGGCGATTGCCTCATGGCGCAGCACCTGATTCATATCCAGGGCCAAATTGATATTGGTGATGACTGGCATTGTTACTCTCTTATAGTATTTAAGGTAGCACCTTTACCAGGTATGGCTGCATTAAAATCTATTCAGGGTATGAATTTCCGGGCAACCTTTCCCAGGCCACGCAGGGCGCCTTCTATTGTCCTGTCGTCCACGCAATATGCAATACGGAAATACCCCGGTGTGCCGAAGCCACCACCGGGCACTGCCAGTACCTTCCACTGCTTCAGCTCGTTGATGAAAGCCAGGTCGTCCTCACACGGCGTCTCGGGGAACATGTAAAAAGCTCCCTGGGGTTTTATTACCGAGTATCCCATCTTGATGAGGCGGTCATACAAGAAATCTCTCTTCTGCTGATACTCAGCCACGGAGACCGTTACCGATTGCAGCCGGCGGACTACATGTTGCATCAGGGCTGGCGCATTGACGTACCCCAGGATGCGGTTGCAGAAAATAAAACCGTCCATTATCTCCTGCCGTTGCTCGTATTCAGGGTGTATAGCGAGATAACCGATACGCTCGCCGGGGAGTGCCAGATCCTTGGAGTGGGAATTAACAATAATCGTCCGGGTGTGATGGAGCAGGGGTGACGGATACGACAGGCCATCATAAATAATCTTGCGGTAGGGCTCATCGCTGATAAGGAAAATCTCGGTCCCGTACCGGGCTTCCTTACTGCGCAGTATTTCCCCGATTTGATGCAGGAGACTGGCGGGATAGACAACGCCGGTGGGGTTGTTGGGCGAGTTTATGATTAACGCTCTGGTCTTGGGCGTAATGGCGGCTTCCAGGGTGTCCGGTTCGGGCAGGAAATGCTTTCCGGCAGGCAATACTTTAACCACACCGCCATGGTTGGCGATATAAAAACGGTACTCGACAAAGTAAGGGGCAAAGAGGATGACTTCTTCACCCGGATTGAGTATCGTTTTCAGTGCTACGTTTAAGGCTCCGGCTGCCCCGCAGGTCATCATGACATCCTGCGCGGTGATGTTAAGGCCGGTTTCCTGTGCTAACTGCTCGGCCACGGCGGCTCTTGTCTCGGTATAACCGGCGTTTGGCATATAGCGGTGCGTGCCGTGGGTGGGGTTCTGCACAAGCTTGCCGAGTTCCTGCTGAAACTCCGGGGGAGGCTCCATTACCGGGTTGCCCAGGGAAAGGTCAAAGACATTCCCGGCGCCATAGCGCTGTTTCAGGGCGGTTCCTTCCTCGAACATTTTCCGGATCATTGACCCTTCTTCCAGACTCTGGCGAATCCGGGCAGCGATGGACATCTTGTATCTCCTTTCTGCTGTTGCCGAACCTTGACACCCGGCGGTTGCAGTTACATAGGGAGTTCAATCACCGTGCCGGCGTTGTTAAAGAAGAAATTATCACCGAATTCCTCAGCCAGCATTGCCGATTTCTTCATCCCGGTGCAGTGACAGGCGCCAAGCTTCAGTACCCCCACCTCATGAAGAGCGGCGACAGTTCTGTTAAACTGTTCCTGTGATGCCCCGATGAGGTGAGTTCCCCCCACCACCATGTAAACTTGTTCGGTACAGGTGAGTTGCTGAGCGTGCCGGATGATATTGACTGTCCCGCGGTGAGCGCAACCCAGTATGATGACCAGCCCCAGTTCCGTCTTGAGATAGAGAGATTGGTCATCGTCCATGGGGTCCGGTATAAACTGCCCCCCCTCTTTCAGATAGAGCACGTCATCTACAGCTTCGAAGTCCGTGGTCATCGGTTCTTCTCCACTGACCACGATGTCCTCGTTAAGCCAGGTGGGGTCTGGAGTCAGAGTGAATCTAGCCCCCAGGCGTTCCAGTTCTTCCCGCCGGTAAGGAATACCGGAGTAGTGATATCCTTCGGTGTTATGGTTTTTCCCGTATTTTAGTCCCCAGACTGCCGGGTGGGCGATTATCTCAACCTCTTTATTTATTGCGGATAATACTGCCGGCAGACCGCCGGTATGGTCGTAGTGGCCGTGGCTGAGGACAATGATATCCACCTTAGCCAGGTTTATGCCTAAAATCTCAGCATTGTGGGTTACCGTTTTAGTGCTGGCGCCGGAATCCATCAAAATATTTAATCCGTCAGCCTCAATGAGGATGCAGAGCCCCATTTCCGCCAGCAGCCCCCTTCTCGGCGCCGTATTTTCCACCAGTGTCGTCAGCCGCAGTTTTTCCATGTCAATCATGTTCTTGCCCTCTTCCTTAAAAAATGCTATCGCCAGCCTGTTTTGATTGTATAGTTATTGATTTGGAAATAGGTTATCATATTTGTTACTCAGTAGTAAAAGATTGGCCTGTTTCTCTTCAGGGGATAGCCTGTTCATCATACCATTCGGTGATGTGGCTCGACCAGGTGCGGCTTACCGCTGTCTCCAGCACTGCCTGGCGCGGTTCAGGTATGTCCAGCAATGGCGGCAGAAGACGGTTATCGAACTGGTTCAGGAAAGAGCACTGTTTCTGAAGCGAGAGTATCGTCGTCCAGGCGCCACCATAAACCAGGTAGTCCAGTAACTGCTTCTGCGGTTCAAAATAGTCCTGGATGTGGCTGCAGACTCGGTTAAGAAAGGACTCTATTTGCTTTTCCCGGTGTCTCCGGAAGCGCTGCTGTGAGGAACCACCCTTTTTATGCCGCCCGTGGATGAGACCGGTGCCGACCTTGCTGCTGACCAGTTTCTCGCCCTGGCAAATGCCGATGGCGTATGACCCCAAACGCACCAGCACCAGCGCTATCCTTAAATCGTGGGCGAGCAGTGCCCGCAGTGGCTGCACAGAGAAGCCCCTCTTAAATGACTTTTCCAGTATCGGGAATGGCGGTAAGACGAGGTATTTCCGTTCTGGCCCGGAGAAAACGATGGCGCCGGTTTTAGCGCCGGCCGCGACTTCAAATAATTCGGCAGGCATCACTTCCTGCCCCATCAATCCGGTAAGCAGGATTTCGGTTTCCTGTTTTGAAATTCCCGGGGGCAGATAATATGACCAGGCGGCATCACTGGAATTAGCTTCCAGTTTATCAAGGAAACCGGGCATCTTTTCCCTGATTAATGAAAAACGTCTTGATGCCAGCATTATGTTATCCCCCTTCCCGGTTGGCTTTTGAAGGCGGGTGGTTGGTCGGCTAGAGGGTGACCACGGTCACCCCGTCACCACCTTCACCCTGCCCGCCGGGGCGGAAAGACTTGACCAGCGGGTGAGAGGTGATAAATTCTCGAACTATCTTGCGAACGGTACCGGTGCCGATACCGTGGATAATACGGGCTTCGCTTAAATTCACCTGGGCGGCATCGTTGAGATAGCTGTCAACTTCCACCTCGACTTCCTCAGCCCGTTTGCCGCGCAGGTCAAGCTCGGTGGAGACCGCCCGTCCGCTAATTTGTGTTTTTATTAAAGCCGGTCCGCGGGTGCCGGTATCCGGGGCGGGTGTTATCTTGGCCACGCTGTCCATTCCCAGCCGCATTCTGGTCCTTCCCGCCTGGACCTCAAGTTGCTGTGACGGCTCCAGGATTGAAAGCACCGTTGCCGTCAAGCCGGCTTCTTTTACCCATACCGTGTCACCAATATTAATGCGGCTATCGTCTTCTTGCTCTTCCTGGGCGGTGCCGTCTGCTTTCACCTGCCACTGTTCACTGTTTAATTGCTTGTGTGCCGAAGACATTATCTTTCTTGCCTGCTCCACCGCCTCCCGTGATTTTTCCTTGCGTAGCTCCGTGAGCGCCTGGCGTATTGCCTGGTGCAGCTCGGTAGCTTCCCGGACTACCCTGTCCCGCGCCTCTTGGATGATTTTTCGTTCCTCGGCTTTCAGGTGCTGCCGTTCACTCGCCAGCGCGGTGTTTTGCTGTTCCAGCCGGTCTTTCTCCCGGGAAGATTCATGGCTGAGTAGCTCGAACCTTTGTTTTTCTGTCATCAGGGTGGTAAGCAAGGTCTCCAGTTCCTGGCTACCTTCGGTCAGCATCCCCCTGGCATCGCTGATAATGTTATCGGGCAGGCCCAGCCGGGAAGCCGTTGCCAGGGCATTGCTGCCACCCGGGATACCCACCGCCAGGCGATAGGTTGGCGCCAGTGTTACCGGGTCGAATTCGAGCGAAGCGTTCTGGAAACCGGGGGTGACGTGGGCAAATGCCTTGAGGTCACTGAAGTGCGTGGTAGCCACGGTCATTGTTTCCCTGGACAGGAAGTAACGCAAAATGGCGCGTGCCAGAGCCGAGCCTTCAGCAGGGTCAGTGCTTGTCCCCAGTTCGTCAAGGAGTACCAGGCTCTCCGGAGTAGCGTTCTTGATGACGCGTATGATGTTGCCTATGTGCCAGCTGAAGGTTGACAGCGTCTGCTCGATACTCTGCTCGTCACCGATGTCGGCAAAGATGCCGTCGAATACCGGGAGGCTGCTTTGCGGGGAGGCGGGAATCGGTATGCCCGCTTGCGCCATTAAACTGAGCAGCCCGATAGTTTTCAGCGCTACCGTTTTGCCTCCGGTGTTGGGGCCGGTGATTACCAGCACCGAGAAGTCCCGGCCAATTTCTACCGAGAGTGGCACGGCTTCTTCCGTGAGCAGAGGGTGTCTGGCCTCAATGAGCCTCAGACAGACAGCAGGTTCAGCGGCGGGCTTTCTCTTATCTTTGCTGAAGACGTTAATACCTGGCTCGGCGGCTTTCATTCTTTGGGCATATCTCGCCTTGGCCAGCGCCAGGTCCAGCCCGGCAACCAGAGCGATATTGTGAGCAATTTCGCCATGGCAGGCGCCGACTTCGGCACTCAACGTGCCGAGTATCCTCTCCACCTCTCGCCTTTCTTCGATAGCCAGTTCCCTTATTGCGTTTCCCATCCCTACCGTCACCGAGGGTTCCATGAAAACCGTTTCGCCGCTGTTGGATATGTCATGGATGATGCCTTTCATTTCATGGCGGCACTCTATCTTGACCAGGACAACGTAGCGGCCTTCCCGTTCCGTGATGATGTTCTCCTGCAGTATCTTGCTTCCCTTGGGCGACCTGATGATGGCTTCCAGCCGCGCCAGTAACTGTCCCCGGAGTCCGCTCAATTGCTGCCGGATATGAGCCAGGGCAGGGGATGCCGAGTCCAGTATCTCGCCGGCGGGGCCGAGGCAGCCAGCGATATCCTTCTCGATATACTTAAGCTCGGTGAGGCTGCCGGCGATATCCCAGAGCCGGGGGAACTCGTCGGATAGGCTGCTGAGATTGCGGCGTATTTGATGAATTGCGGTCAGGGTCTGCTGGATTTCCAGAAGGTTTGCCGGTTCAAGAATTTTACCCAGTGATGCCATTCTTGCTGCTTCACGAACATCATAAACACTCCCGATGGAGAAACCTGAGTCCAGCGCCAGGAGATGGCGCGCTTCGGCGGACTGCCCTAGCAATAGAGATATCTGCTCGGCATCAACCAGCGGCTGTAGGTTAGCGGCCAGCTCATGGCTGGCGGAAAAAGAAGTAAAACCAGCCAGTATTTGCCGTATCAGGGGAAACTCAAGCATTTCCAGGCTTTTGTTGTCCATAATAATGATCGCTGCTCCTTGGCTATAGATATATTATAGCACGATTCAAAGCAAAAGCGGCTTAACTGATTCTAATGATTTACTGTCTGAGCCGCCCGGAAGTTTTTAGGGCTGCCCGCTGTTGACTGCTGGAGACACAATTAGTAGAGTTACAGGGGATAGCTTGGTTAATCCTGGAAAGCGAGGAGGCTTAAATGAAGGCTTGTGAGGGACAGATAGGCAGGGTTTTCGTGTTGCGACTGGAGGAAGGGGATATGGTGCCGGAATGTATTGAACGCTTTGCCGAAGAGCATGGGGTATCTGCCGGGCAGGTTATCCTGATAGGTGGTATCGGTGGGGGTGAGGTGGTTGTTGGCCCCCGGCGCTCCCGGGAAATGCCGCCGGAGCCGATGCTCCTTCCTGTAGATGGCGCCCACGAGGTGGTAGGAGTGGGTGTGCTGGCCCCCGGCGGGGACGGCAAACCGGTACTCCACATACATGCTGCACTAGGCCGCTCCGGGAACACCATGTGCGGGTGCCTGCGGCCCGGCGTAGTTACCTGGCAAGTTGGTGAGGTTGTTCTGTATGAAATCCTGGCGGCGGGTGCGGTTCGTGTCATGGACGAGGCGAGCGGGTTTGTGCTTCTCGATATTCAGTCCGGGCCGGGCAAGGGCAGGTAGACTATGGGTAGTCTGGTTGCCGACCTTATCCTGGTGAATGCCAATGTGCTCACTATGGATGCCGGGTGTCCCCGTGCCCGCCTGGTTGCCGTGGGGAAGGGCAGGGTGCTGGGCGTGGGTGGGAGCGAGGCTTTGAAGGAGTACCTGGGTGGTAATACCGAGGTTATCGACTGCCGTGGCAAGACAGTTATCCCCGGTTTTTATGATGCCCATATTCACCTTGCTGCCTTTGCCGAAAGCCTGTTATCCGTCAATTTGAATCAGGATGTGGCGCATTCCATCCCTGATATTCAAAACGAAATTCGGAAGACGGCCAGTAATTTGCCAGCGGGGAGCTGGATAAGGGGGGTTGGCTATAATGAGTTCTACCTTGCTGAGAAACGCCACCCCACCCGCCGGGAACTGGATGAGGCTACCGCCATCCACCCGGTAAGATTGACTCATCGCTCAGGGCATGCCCACGTGCTCAACAGCCTGGCTCTGGAACTGGCCGGTATATCGGGAGAAACTGCGGAACCGCCCGGTGGCATGATTGAGCGGGACCTGGTTACCGGTGAGCCCAACGGCGTGCTGTACGGTATGAGCAGCTATCTTGCCAGTGTCGTACCATCTCCGGGTGAAGGAGAACTGGAAAAGGGTGTAAAGCTGGCCAGTGACAAGCTTCTCTCACTGGGCATAACCTCTTTTCAGGATGCCTCCCCGCGTAATGATTTCCGTCGCTGGCAGCGGTTCAGGGGGTGGCAGGAGAGGGGGTATCTGAAACCTGGCGTAAATATGATGATGGGCATGGAAGCACTGGGTCAGTATCGGGAGTGTTTTCTCTTGCCAGAAGCAGGCGATAGACTGCGGCCGGGTGCAGTCAAGATAATGCTGGATGAAACACGGGGCCAGCTTAACCCTCCTCAGGCGGAGCTAAACGAAAAAGTACTTGAAGTTCATCAGGCGGGCTTCCAGGTGGCCCTGCACGCTGTTGAGGAGAACACGGTAGCGGCTGCCTGCCTGGCTCTGGAGTACGCGCAGCAAAGGTTGCCACGCCCTGACCACCGCCATCGTGTGGAACACTGCTCTGTGTGCGACCTGGAAATGGCCAGCCGCTTAGCCTCGTTGGGAGTGGTGGTGGTTACCCAGCCATCATTTATCTACTATAGCGGGGAAAGGTATCTGGCCACGGTGCCCGAAAAGCAACTCAGGCATCTCTACCCGATAGCCAGTCTGATTAAAGCCGGTCTGAAAACAGGCGCTGGCTCGGATTGCCCCGTGGTGCCTCCTGACCCGCTGCGTGGCATTTACGCTGCGGTTACCCGGAAGGCGGCAACAGGGCAAACCCTGCTGCCGGAGGAAGGTGTCTCTCCGCAGGCAGCCCTGTGGATGTATACCGGAGGCGCTGCTTACGCCTGCTTCGAGGAAGCGGTAAAGGGGTCGATAGCGCCGGGTAAGCTTGCCGACCTGGCGGTATTAAATGCTGACCCTACCGCTGTGGCTCCTGATGAAATTAAGGATCTGGCTGTGGAAATGACGGTAATTGGCGGGGAAATTGTGTGTCGGAAGGTTCTTTAGGCAATAATGCCCTGCTCAATGTACCGCTGGAATTGCTCATCGCCCAGGCCCAGCAAATCATGATAGACATAGCGGTTGTCCTGACCCAGCAGCGGTGCCGCCCTCCATGACCTGGCTGGTGTGCTGCTAAGCCTTACCGGCGTGCTGTCAAAGCTGGTGTCCCCCAGTAACGGGTGCTGTGCCTGGGTGAAGAAGCCGCGGCTGTTGAGCTGGGGGTCGTTAGCCATATCGGCGGCATTATTGACCACTCCGGCGGGCACCCCTGCTTCCTGAAGCGTCTTCATCACCTGCTCCGGTGTGTAATCAGCCGTCCATTGTTCCATGAGTTGATTTAGCTCCCCGGCATGAGCGAGCCGCTGCCCCAGGCTGGAAAATTTTGCCTGCCTGGTCCAGGCAGGATTACCCATCACCCGGCACAGGGCGTGCCACTCATCCTCGGTAAAGACGGTGATAACACACCACCGGTCATCACCCCGGCATTGGTAGCAACCATAGGGGGCGGCGGTAACACTCTCATCAATATTGCCTTCAGGGATAGCTAGGTTATGATTAACCGAGTAATCCAGAAGAGCCGGCCCCAGAAGGCAGCAGATTGTCTCGTACTGGGAGATATCAATATATAGTCCGTCACCAGTTCCAGCGCGGTGCTCCAGTGCTGACAGGATGGCGAAGGCAGCCAGCATGCCGGCCAGAGGGTCAGCATAGGAATAGCCGATTCCCTCCGGTGGCCCGTGGCCGGAAGAGGTGAGATGCGTTAGGCCGCTGAGCGCCTGTATGGTCGGCCCCAGGGCGGCAAAGTCCCGCCATGGCCCGGTCTGTCCCATTCCCGAAAGGCTCATCATGATAATGTCAGGCTTTACTTTCTTTAGTGCCGCATAGTCCAGTCTCCAGTTGGCCATTACCCGCGGGGTGAAATTTTCCACCACGACATCGCTTACCTTGACCAGCTCGAGGGCGAGTCCCCTGCCCTCCGGGTGAGACAGGTCAAGGGTTATGCCCAGCTTGTTGCGGTTCCATGTATTGAAGTAGCCGGTGGCGTTGGACTCGGCGCCGTTAGCAAGCCTTCTTGATTGGACCTTGATGACCTCGGCACCGAAGTCGGCCAGTATTCTGGTGGCATAGGGGCCAGCCAGAAGCCAGGTAAAATCCAGAACTCTGATTCCCTGGAGGGCGCCGCTGTCCATTTAATTCTCCTGATTAAATAACTTTCTCAGTGGCCAGTCTGGTCAGATCCTCTTCGGTCAGTCCTAACTCGTCGCGATACACCCGGGTGTTATGCTCGCCAATCAGCGGGGCCCGACCGCGTATTTCCCATGATGAACCGCTTAGTTTGCCGGGTACGCCGGGGTAAACAGGGGAGTCACCGGATTCGGGGTGCTTGACGGGGACGAAGAATTCACGTGCCTTCAGCTGGGGGCTAGCCAATACTTCCCCGGGTGAGCAGACGGGCGCCCAGGGGAAGCGCATCAGTTGCCCCATCTCAAATAGCTCTCCGGTAGTGTGGGTCTTTGTCCAGGCGGACAGGACATCGATAATATGGTTTATATACTGCTGGCGGTAGTCCTCTTCCCGCCATCTTTCGTCTTTCAGGTCGGCAGCCATGCCCTCGCTGTCCAGCAGGTTAACCAGAGTCTCCCATTCCCGGGCAAAAGTAAGCAGGATGTAGCCATCTTTACAGGGCAGCAGGCTGGCGGAATTGGTCCAGTGTAAGTTGCCCTGTCGGCGTGGCACTGCCCTTTCATAGAAATAACGCACCATCACATGCTCCAGGGTTGCCGCTACCGCTTCCTGCAAGGAAATATCAATATGCTGGCCCTTGCCGCTGCGGTGCCGCTCATGCAGCGCCGTGAGAATGCCGATGGCCGCAAAGAGGGAAGCAGCGTAGTAGGGCTGCTGTCCGTAGGGTTTCAGGGGCTGTGTTTCCTGAGTTCCGGAAACATACATCTGCCCGCCCAGCGCCGAAGCAATCAGGTCGGAGGACTTGTATAGATGATATGGGCCGCTTTGCCCGAAGCCGGTAACCGATGCCAGAATGAGTCCCGGGTTCCGTTCACTTAGTGCATCGTAGTGCAGCCCGATTTTCTTTAAATATCCCGGCGGGAAGGTCTCGACGACTACGTCAGACTTGCCGGCTAAGCGGAGAAAGATATCCCTCCCCCGGCGGCTGGACAGATCCAGGGAGATGCCAAGTTTGCCGGCGTTGTGATACCAGAAGCGCAGGCTCTTCTCCGGATGCGGAGTGTTGCCGCGGAAAGGACCTGACCGGCGTGAATCGTCACCGCCGGGTCTTTCTATTTTGATGACCTTGGCTCCCATATCCGCCAGTAGCCTGGTACAAAAGCTGGCACTATCATCAGCCAAATCTAAGACCTGGAGTGCTGACAGCGGGGCGGTTGCTTTTCCCCTTGATAACATAGCTGCTATAAGTCTGAAATAGCGCCTGACTTTATTGAATGAGGCATTTAAAGGATATTTTTATGCCAAGACCTGAGATGTTTTGTTAAATACATAGATAAGTGGCCGGGCTGCCTGGTAAAGAAGCGTTAGTCGGATGAGGGAACCGGTCTGGGTTCCTGAATTTCCATTTCCTTATCACAGCAGACGGCAGTACCTTCCCCGGCCTTGGTGCACAATACTTCGGTACCGCACACCGTACACTTGTATCTCTTACCCAGTTGATTCATGAAAACTTCTCCCCCTTTATCTCACCAGGAAGATTATTAGTCTATTTCTTCAGCTCCGTGGGCTGACCGCAGCAGGTTAACGTGCCCTCCCCGCCTTTGGTGACGATAAATTCTGCACCGCATTTCTTGCAGAGGTACCGTTTGCCGATCTGGTTAGCCATCTTTATTCAAACCTCCCTTGGTATTATAGCACTGATTCCTGAATATTGTAAAAAATTCAGGAATGGATTACACCAACGATTTTTTTGAGTACGGCAATCACCAGCCTGGGGGATAGTTAATATGATAACCGATAGCCTTTATATTTAAGGTAGTAGCCGGCCAGTCTTTTTTCCATCTCCAGTCCTTCTGCGGTAGACATATCAGAGCCTCTGACTATGGCCTGCTTGGCCATTCTGATTGCCCCGGGGTCAGCGGCAGTGATTTTTCGGGCGATACCATCGGCAGTCTTCAGTAGCTTAAAACCGGGTACTACTTGATTGACCAGTCCGCAGTTAAAAGCTTCCCGTGCTCCAACCAGGCTGCCGGAGAGTATTAATTCCAGGGCTTTGCCCTGACCGATAGCCCGGGGTAAGAGTTGTGTGCCGCCCGCACCCGGGATGATCCCCAATCCTGCCTCGGGGAAACCAAACTGAGCATCTTCAGCGGCAATTCTGATATCGCAGAACAGGGCAATCTCAAGGCCGGCTCCCAGAACGTAGCCGTGGAGGGCGGCAATCAGCGGCTGGGGAATTTCAGAGAAGTCTCTCCAGATATTGCGCTGACTACTTGCCTTTCGTGCCGATGTTGGTGATGATGCCGTCAGAAATTCGGTCAGGTCAGAGCCGGCGCAGAAGGCCTTTTCCCCGGCTCCGCTGATGATAGCTGCCAGCACCTCGGCATCGTCTTTTATTGCCCTGAGTACCTGGTATAGCTCGTCGCGCATTTTGATGTTATACACGTTCAGAACGCGCGGGCGGTTGAGGGTAATATAAGCAATATTGTGTTTCTTCTCATAAATAATGGTTTTAAAATCGCTCATGGCGTAGTCTCAGAGTGAACCGAGGTCTTACTTTCCCTTAAATTTCGGGGCTCTCTTTTCCAGAAAGGCCCGGATGCCTTCAGTGCGGTCTTCGGTTGTTTGCAGCAGGAAATAAAGGTCGGATTCAAAGCGCAGTCCCTGTTCCAGAGTCAGCTCGGTGCCGGTGCGTATCGCTTCCTTGGCGTATTGCAGAGCGATAGTGGCTTTCCCGGCCATTGTCCGGGCTAGCGCCATTGCCGTGGGAAGCAGTTCTTTAGCCGGAACCAGCCTGCTGACCAGTCCCATCTGGCAGGCTTCTTGCGCGTCAATATATTTCCCGGTGATAATCATTTCCATTGCCATGGCCTTGCCGATGATGCGCGGTAAGCGCTGGGTGGCGCCATCCCAGGGGATGAGACCGGAGGCAATATGGGTTACGGCGAAGCGGGCGGTTTCCGCGGCAATCCTGAGGTCGCTGGCCAGGGCCAGTTCCAGCCCTTGTCCCAGGGCGTCACCGTTGATAGCGGCAATGACCGGCAGGCGAAGGCCGGCCACCGGCGCGGCAACCGAGATTAGCCTTGTTTCCTCTTCCCCGGCGATGAATGCCGGCAGTTCTTCCGGGTCAGTGCCGGCGCAAAAAGCCTTTTCTCCGGCAGCGGTGATAATAGCTACCTTGAGCTCTTCATCAAGATTGATGGTGGTACAAACATCAGCCAGTTCCTCAGCCAGGCAGCTATTTATACTATTGCCTGCCTCCGGACGGTTGAGAGTGACCACAGCCACCGCCTTCTTTTTTTGAAAAATAATATGCTGGTATGACATCGGGGTTTCTCTACTGGCTATTGGCCAGGTGATTTCCTACTGAGGCCTGTGTTGCGGAATTATATACCCAGTTCCTCTCCCACCAGCACCACATTTATCCGTCCTTTTTCGGTTATTGACACGCCATCAATAATCACCGTGTAGTGGCATATTTTCCAGTCGTGAGTGCAATCAGCACAACGTCCGGTGCGGACGCAGGGTAGGTCTCCCATCTTGTCGTAGTGGTGCTTCAGGTAATGGCGCCTGGCGTTTATCGGTGCCGCCACCTGATGGATTCGCTCCATAGCCTCATTGACATCCCGGACAATCTTATTGACACCGACGGCGATAATGACTTTTTCCGGCCCGAATATAATAGCTGATACCCGGTTGCCCAGTCCGTCAATGTTTACCAGCTTGCCGTCCATAGTGACGGCGTTGGTGCCGGACAGGAACACGTCGGTGAGGAAGGCCTCCCGGTGCATTTGATGTCTATCCTCAGCAGTATCAAGGTAGTAACCATCAGCATCCCACCGAAACGGGTCAATCACGGCGTTCTGCTGGCGCTTGATGAGTTCCGGGATAACTCCTATCTGGTCGACGGTAATGGAATCACCGCGGGCAACGGTAGCTCCCTGAGGAATCATTTCCAGTATGGCGTTTAGTGCCTCCTGGCGGTTAACGCAGTACTGGGCGCCGATGTTCCTCCTCAGGAGGTTTTTCACCGTAGTCCTGGCGCGCTCTTCATTGAGCCAATTCTTCTCTGCGCTTATGTCCTCTATATCGGTCATTTTACACACCTGTTAGCATAACGTACGGCTGCAGCCGGGTACATCATGTTTCCTTGCTCTTTATTCCACGACTGCGGATAGGACGAATGTACGGGTTGCCTTCTCGCCGCCTTCCCAGGGCCGGCTGTATTCCATGGATATGGTGGTCTCGCCGGGGCGGAGCACTTTAAATGACCATACCTCTTTGCCAGCGGCACCCGCTACCTCCGCAGACTCGGGGGCAATGTATTCATTGCTTTCATATTCTAAGACCGTGGGATCAGTTAATTCAGTGAGCTTCCATTCAAAGCCTGTCGTCGGGTTGGCGCAGAGGCTTACTATCAGAGAATCAGCCCAGCTATCAACTACCACTTCTTCGCTGACGGCGCTACCCTGATTGGTAAAGTCGTCACAGGCAAATTCCAGTGTGGTGTCACTGGTGCGAACAGACATGAAGGCTAAGCCAATGGCAATTACCCCGCATATTATGATTATTACCCGTATCATCTTCTGACTCCCTTTTGCTGGTTTTTAACCGTGGTGGTAGCCTTCTAGCCTGTTCACTCCCCCCGCATCTGGTTAGAGAGCTATTCTTAAAAGCTCTATTGCATTCCGTTCGAAGATTTTCTCCTTTTCAATATCGGGTATGCTCATTCTTTCCACGGACTTTATCGTTTCCCAGGTAAGTCCGTACGGAGGGCCCAGGGGGGCATCGGTGGCAAAAAGGATGCGCTCGGCACCGAAGAGGTTATACCCGCACATCAGGGCCGCAGTGCTCCCGGAACATGCGGTATCGCCGTAGAACTTGCGGAGGTGCTCCAATACGTGTATGCGGCGGCCCTCACTGTATATAATCGGATGCATTCTCTCTATTCGTCCATCGAAGAGGGGTGTTATCCCGCCGCAATGGTGGGTTATGAACTTGATGTCAGGGTGGTCCAGAAAAACCCCCGACGATACCAGCCGCGACATGGCGGCCCCGGTCTCCTCGTCGAGGGCGAATTGCGTCTCTCTCGGTTGCTTTCGGTCAACCCAGGGATGGATCCATAACGGGCAGTCATAATAGGCCATTTTCGCATACAGCGGTTTGAATTTTGGCGAGTCGAGAGGCTCTCCGTCAATGTTGGAGAATATCTGCACGCCCTTAAAGCCCAGTTGGCTGATAGTCCGGTCAGCTTCAGTCAGGGCTGCTTCAATATCATTCAAGGGCAGGCAAGCCACGGCACCGGCAAACTTATCCGGATAGCTGTCAACTAGCTCCGCGAGTTCATCATTGGCTATCCTGGCTAACTCAACGGCATCCTCGGGCGAAACAAGCGTTTCCAGGGGTGGCAGGGATACCGTTAATACCTGCAATACATCAGGGTATCGGCTCATAAGGCGCCGTCTCATCTCGATATCGGTAACAGCGCGGTTTTGTGCCTCTCTGAACTCGGCTTCCGGGCCGATCTTCTCGCGTAAGGCTGCCAGATACCTTTCCGGTAGAATGTGAGCAAAAACGTCGATTTTCAATGGTTAACTAACCTCCTTCTTAAGATAATATCAGGTACCGAGATTGAGTTTAATCTATACGCGATGCTCTGTCAATGACCGGCATACAGGACAGGCGGCAAGCGTTACCGTATCAGAACGATACCCTGAGAAGATATACATGGCATGGGAAATCTTATATTATGTATTTATCACGTTCAGCATAAATTATTAAGCCTGGTGATGGACATGAAGCAGGAGAGTCAATCTGATATTGGCCATGAGTGGTAGCGGCGGTTATTTGATGCTGACTGGGCCAGGGCATCCGGTAGCAGGAAGGCATGAAAGGTATATCAGGTTATGAAAAACGGGATCGAGCATACGGATAGTGAGGACCAGTTACCCATTGAGTGTTTTCGCTGTGGTATTTGCTGTATCCGCTACCAACCGAAACTCACCGATGAGGATATAGACAGGCTGGCCAGGGGTCTGGCATTATCCGTTGAGGGCTTTCTTTCCAGATACACAATAGCAACCAGGGTGGGCTATTTATTGCGTCAATCGGGAAAGGGCTGTATTTTTCTTTCCTGTGGGGAAGCTGGGGCGAGAGCAAGTTGCAACGTATATCCTTTCCGGCCTGAGGCGTGCCGCAACTGGGCTCCCAGCTCGTCTCACCCCGAATGCCGAGAAGGAATGACGCGGATGATGGGGAGAAAATGATACTATATTTGAGTAATGCGCTGCCGGGGTAAGGAATGCGTAACCTGTGATTGTTGGTGGCGGACTGCGGCTGTTGCTTCGAGACGCATTTGCTTTGACCTGCCTCCCCAAAACTGGTCAAGTTATAGTTTCAGGAAAATAGGTCAATCAAGATTTCTAAAGAATCGCGGTATAAATCTTCAAGTCATTCCCGAATCCTATAGCACTCCCATATTCTAAATAGCATCGCTTCAAAAGGTATGTATTATTTTTTAAACGCAGCCGGGGGGTTGGTTAGTTTAGCCTCTTGACAAACGTTCTCACGGGATTATAATTAACAAGTTTGTGGAAGCTAATCAAGCAGCGTGCTGAAAAAAGACGTCAGTTGTGTTCAGCGGGCAGGTGCGCTACTTCCTGAGTATCAAAAGGGGATCAGGTACCGTGGTGATGAGTTTGAACCGGCGGAGATAGAGAAGCGAGAAAAAGAACTGGCTGAATGCGAGCAAGAGAAAATTACCAGGTCAGGAGGTTTGAAATGGCATTAGAAAGGATTGCGGATAAAGTTATTGACACTGATGTGCTGGTAATCGGCGGCGGAATTGCCGGCTGTCCGGCGGCGGCTAAGGCTGCGGAGCATGGTTTAAGAGTTACTCTGGTTGAGAAGTCAAAGGTTGACCGGAGTGGCAGTGCTTCACAGGGTATTGACCACTACGCCGGGGCTTTCCCGCGTAATATGACACCGAAAGAATTTAAAGAATCCTGCCAGAATATGGGATGGGACTTTGTTTTTTATGGGGCAATGGACTATATAGATCCAACATTGATTTATAAGCTTTCCTCCAATGGAGAATGGGCTATAGAGGAGCTGGAGAAGCTCGGTGTCACCATGAGATGGGACGATGGTGAGCTAAGGCCAATAAAATCCGTGAGGCGAGTGCCGTTTCTCCGGATACACTGGCAGAATGTTAAACCGGAGATGGCGGCAGGACTAAAGAAGAGAGGGGTGAATATCCTCAATCGGACAATGGTTGTTGACCTGCTCACCAGAAATGGTGCGGTTGTGGGCGCCACCGCGATAAACAATCGAACCGGTGAGTTCGTCGTCATCAAGGCCAGGGCCGTAGTTATTGCTACTGCCGCTTGTTCCCGTATCTACGATCCTGAGACACCTGTTCCCTGGAAGTATAAATTCAGGTATCACTGGTGTCCGGCGTCCGTATCCGGAGATGGCTGGGCCATGGCCTATCGGGCCGGTGCTGAGCTGGCTAACATGGAAATGGCGGGTAGGGGGTACAGACCCCGCGATGATTCAACCTTCTCTGTGGGCAACCAGAATAATGAAGGAGTCCGCGCTAAATATTTCACCTGGGATGGAGATGAAATTGGCAGAGGATCACCGGAACAGCTTGCCGAACTTGAAAAGAAAGGCAAGGAGCCGTTCTATACCAGCCTGGAAAATCTGTCAGATGACTTTCAGAAGAGGGTGGAAGTGGCCTACGTAGATGAAAGAATGATTTCATTCAAGATAGCTGAGGACAGGTGCTTCAACCCCAGAAAACACTGGTACGAGAGAATGGAGAAAAGACCTAACCAGCTCCATGTGCCTCCCGGTATAAATGCCGGCGCTGATTTCAAGGCTTCATTGAAGGGTCTTTTCGCAATCGGTGACTGTGTTTCCGGTCAACATGATGTGGCTAACGCCGCTACCGCCGGATTCCTCTGTGGTGACACCTTACATGAGTTTGTCAGTGAGGCTGATGAGCCGGCTATTGATGAAGCTCAGGTGGAGAATCAGAAGCATGTTGCCCTGGCGCCACTGAGAGTGAAGGACGGTACTGAGCCAATGGAGCTAGAAAGCGCACTTCGCTATGTATGCACTCGATACATTGGTGTGGACAAAGCCGAGGGCAAACTCCGTGAAGGAATGAGACGGCTCGGTTCATTAAGAAGAGTGTTTCTGCCCCGGTTAATGGCAAAGAATCCCCACTTCCTGGTGAGGTGTCTGGAGGTTCGCAATCTGTTTGATGTGGCCGAAATACACATCCAGGCCTCACTGGAAAGAAGAGAGACACGAGACATGCACATCAGAAGAGACTATCCGGAGAGAGACCCGTCACTGGATGATCTTCTTCTCTACCAGAGGTTAGCAGACGGCAAGCCAATTATTGAGATGAGGAAATTGACACCGATTACGTTACCAGACAACCATAAGGAGACAAGATAAGATACAGACTGAGACACCGGCGGATAGCCTGAGAAATTGGTGCCGGTGTGGTTTTCTTGCAAATGTCAGGAGGTGTAAAAATGGCCAGGATTCCCCAGGAGGTGACCAGTCTTTTTAGTGACCCTCAAGCTGCCAAGGTTATGGCTACCGTTGATGCTGAAGGTACGGTCTACGCAAGCGTAAGAGGAAAATTCAACGCCGCGGATGAAGAAACCGTTGCCTTCGCTGATATCGCTCATGTCAAGAGGAGACCGGAATTCAGGCCAGGGCAGGGGGTGTCCATCGCGGTCTTCAAATTGCCGAACTTCGGCTATCAGATACATGGTGCATTTCAGGGTTACCAGACCTCAGGGGAGATATTTGACACATGGGCCGCAATGCTGAAAGAAGGACCGGGTTTGGGCCTGGACCGGGTAGGTCTGGTAAAAGTAGACCAGATATACTCCTATGCCTCAGAGGACCGGAGCGAGCATGGCACCAGAATAGCTTAGGGCACTCATGGCGTAATGAGCTATCGTATTAACCTTACCAGCATGATGCCGGCAAGGTGATATCTATCGCCCGCTTGGGACAAATCATCCAGCAGATACCGCAGTGGGAGCACTCGTATTCATAGGCCACTATCGGTTGTTCCTTTTCTTCATCCCAGGCATATATATCTATGGGGCATAGTTCATAGCACCTCTTACAGCCGATACATTTTTTATAGTCAATATACAAAGGCATATTACTCTATCTCCTTGGCATATTCCAGTTTCAGCCCCGGTACTTGTTTAATCTCAAGCACCTCTTTGCCGTTTTCCATTCGCTGGAAGGTTAACATGTCATCCCGTGCCGGGTCTCGCTCTGGATAATCCAACCTGACAAAGAAACCGCGAGTTTCCTTCCTGGACAGGCATGCGTTCAGGTGCGCCTCAGCCAGGTTTAGTACATTGCGGGCCTCCAGGGCTCTCATCAGCTCATGAGGATTTCCGGCTTTCATCTTGGGTAAGAATTCTCTTCTTAGTGAGCCTATTCGGCGCAGACCTTCCCTGAGCTTGCCCTCAGACTTGAAAATGCTGACGTAATGCTCACATATATACCGTACGGAGCATTCCACTTCCAGCGGTTCGGCACCTTTCTTCACCTTCAGAGGCGCCAGGGCCAGCTTCTTCTGGTTTTCTACCTGGGCTTCATCGATGACCGGCTCCGCAGTCTTGCTAATGATATCCGGTAAATAGTCCGCAGTAAGAAAGCCGCTGACGGCGGCATTAGCGCAATCATGCAGGGGTGCGGCGCAATCGCCAATGCCGTAGAGGCCGTCCATAGTAGAGCGGTGATTCTCATCAATGAAGATACCGGTGGCGGCCATGAAGGTAAGGGGTTTCAGTGCGCAGAGTTCGTAATGGTGTGTTCTGGGATTAGCGCCCCTCTCCTCGGCAAACTTGAAATCCACCATTTTTTCATCGACAAAGGCTATTTCCATTCTTTTATGGTAATCATCAGGTAAATGCGCTAAATTTCTGTAAAGCGGCGTCAGGCCTTTTCGTTCCAGCTCGGCGTACTTCTCAGTATTGGTAGTCGCAATCTCTTCACCTGTCCAGGTCATGTCATTAGATGGAAGGCCGTCATTATGCACCAGATTGCCACCGGAAATCAAGAGGTCATCACGCAGTCGGTAGCCATGACCGTTACAGTCCATGTTAACTATCTCTGCTCCCGCCCGATAGGCCAGCGCATAGCCGTCTCCGGAGAGAGTAGCCGGGCAACCGTCATACCTGAGATTATAGTTCCAGGGCATGATGCCCTCATTTTCATAACAGCGTTGAAACATACCGGTTGCCATTACCACGGCCTTCGCCTTGATAACGATAAAAGCCCCGGTGCGGACGTTCAAAGCGGTCGCGCCGACAACCGTACCTTCAGTGGTGAGCAGGTCAATAACCATCGTGCGCTCAAGAACATTTACCCCCCGCTTTTTAATTGCTTTGGAAAGAATTGGCTTTATGTCCTGCCAGTGAACCCGGAGCCAGTACCTGGCTCCTCGCGGGTGGTCTGCTCTGGGGAACCAGTAGTAATCACCGTCATGCCATTTTACCGGCACCCCCAGTTTTTCCAGTTCTTCCATTGACCATAGCTTGTGCTTGAAGTGCTGGAAAAGGACGTTGGAGTTAGCAAACCTGCCACCGCCATTAATGTCGTTTTGAGAAGCCTCGACTTGCTGTATAAGTTCCTTCCAGGTAATGCCATCATTGGGGAAGGGGCCGTAGTGGTCAATACCCTGTCCGGCGTTGCCGCTCCGTTCAGTATGCCCCTTCTCCGTCAGTGTTACTTTAAGGCCATTCTCGGCAGCCCTGGCGGCAGCGCAGCAGCCGGCAACACCACCGCCGACTACCAGTACATCAGTATCAATGACCTGTTCCGAAATTTGCTCTAAACCCATTGTCATACTCCTCATCACATTGCTTTTTTGTGTTTACATCCGCTGTACTATACATGGGTATGTAAATCACCAAATTTTGCCCGTATCTCTTCCTGGCGTTTCTTCACCACGGCATCTTCAAATTCTGTATCCCGGTACCGTATAGTTCTGGCGTACTCAGGGAAGACCTCCTTTGATGCCTCAGCGTAACTGATATCCTTTTCCTCAGCTCGCTGCTTGATGAGCTTCCACAGGGGAAACTCAAACTTCTCTTCGTAGTGCCCGTCTTCATCTCGTATTGCCATTATCAACCTCCGTAATATATTTATTAGGTCTGGCTAGCGTGGCATCATGATAGCACAAATTAAATTCTTCAACAAAAGAATTTAATTTAACGGCTTTAAGATTTTATTAACGCCCCGGGGGTTAAAGATTCCCATGGCATGACTCTTTTAGATAAGCAGGTGATTTTGGCGAGGGGATCTTGCGGCGTAGCCAGGAGCGGCCTCCCCATATTCATCATAGAGGGTGCTTGCCTTCAGGATGGCAACCAGGTGTAAGCCAACCTTGCTGATGGGGGGTAAACCCTGTTAACCAGTTATGCTTTAAGGGTATTATTAAAGCGGCTGGCCGGTTATATTGACTGGCCTTTATTCCGAGTAAAAGGATATCGCCACTACCGGGCCACAGGCAGCTGCCATCACCGGGGTGTACGGGGTTAAGTGGAGCTCCGCGCAGTTTATCCCGGAAGTTACCAGGTCCCTGAGTTCCTCGCCGGCGGCGATACCGTCAGTGTAATGAACCATAAGATGCACCGGCTTCCCGGTATCAACGTAGTCCTTCATCATTTCCGCCATTTTCTCCTTGGCTTTGCGCTTTCCGCGAGCCCGGCCGAGGTTTTCCACCAGGCCGGTTCCGCTCACCATGCCGATAATCGGTTTCACCTGTAGCATATCGCCGATAAGCGCGGTCTTGGGAGCGCGGCCAATCCTGATTAGATACTTGAGAGTGTCCATCCCTACCAGAAACTTGACTCTCGGTATCATGTCCCGGGCTACCTGGGCAACTTCAGCCAGGGTCTTGCCTTCCTCGGCAGCACGGGCCGCTTCCAGGACAATAAAACCCAGTGCCCCGGTGGCGGTCTTACTGTCGATAATCTCGATATTCAGATTGGGAGATTCTTCCCTGACTATTTTGCTGGCCTGGACTGCCGCTTCTTGGGTAGCGCTCAGCGCCTTGGAGACCAGGATGCAAATAATGCTATCCGTGGATTCGGCCAGATTCTTAAAGACGGCGGCAAAGTCTGACTGGCTGGCGGCCTGCGTGGTCACCGGTTGCCTGGCGGCATAAAACATCTTCCAGAAGTCCTCGTTGGACAGTTCGTTATCCGGGTAGCTCTTACCGTCAATAACCATTGCTACCGGGATGGTGCGAATATCGTATTTCTGGATAAGCTCGGCGGGGATGCAGCTTGTACTGTCGGTGACAATGCCTACTTTAGACATGGTGAACCTCCTCTTTAGAGTTTATATTACTCCGCCATCAATGCAGATGACCTGTGCGGTAATATAGCCAGCCCGTTCACTGGCAAGAAAAGCGGTAAGTTCGGCGACATCTCCCGGAGCACCAAAGCGCTGTAGCGGGATACGGGTGAGAATGGCATCCTTGGTTTCCTGCGGTAAAGCGTCCGTCATATCGGTGGTGATAAAGCCGGGGGCGATGGCATTGACCGTGATATTCCTTGCCCCCAGCTCCCGGGCAATGCTCTTGGTAAAGGCGATAAGCCCCCCTTTGGCTGCCGAGTAGTTAGCTTGTCCCATGTTTCCCACCAGGCCGGCCAGCGAGGAGATATTAATAACGCGTCCCCAGGACTGCTCCATCATGGGGCGTACGGCGAACTTGGTGCACAGGTAGGCACCGCGCAGGTTGGTATTAATCACCGCGTCCCACTTTTCATCGGACATCCGCAGCAGGAGGTCATCCCGGGTGATGCCGGCATTGTTTACCAGAATGTCGATTTTACCCCACCGGTCCATTATTTGGCGGGTCATCGCCCGGACTGCCTTGGTATCGGCTACATCCGCTTTGATGAGCATGGCTTCACCGCCGGTACCCTCAATTTCCCTGGCCAGACTGGCCGCCGCTTCATCGCTGGCTACATAATTAGCGGCTATCTTCGCGCCCAGGCTGGCCAGCTTGAGAGCGATGGCTCTCCCCAGTCCTCTTGTGGAGCCGGTAACCAGCGTTACTTTGCCTTCCAGTTCCTTGGGTTGCATCAGTCTCCTCTATGAAAAGCGTTGTATTATCAGGCTGCAATTTTGCCCGCCCATACCGAAGGAGTTGGAAAGGCATACGTTGACAGGCTGCCTGCGTGCCTGGTTGGGCACGTAATCAAGGTCACAATCAGGATCCGGAGTTTCGTAGTTAATCGTGGGCGGGATGATACCGTCCCGGATGGTCATTACCGCGGCTACCGCTTCCACGGAGCCGGCGGCGCAGGCCAGATGCCCGGTCATAGATTTATTAGAGCTAACCGGTATCTGGTAGGCTCTTTCTCCACAGACTATCTTGATTGCCCTGGTCTCAGCACTATCGTTTAGTTTGGTGCTGGTGCCGTGAGCATTGATGTAGTCGATATTATCCGGTGAGAGCCCGGCATTGTTCAGCGCCATTTTCATGGCTATTGCCTGTGTGTCAGCCTGGGGGGCTGTTTCATTATAGGCGTCAAAAGACCAGCCGGCGCCGGCCAGTTCGGCCAGTATCGGGGCACCGCGCTTTCCGGCATGCTCCAGGGTTTCCAGTATCAGGATACCGGCACCTTCACCGTGCACAAAGCCGTCCCGGTTGAGGTCAAAGGGGCGGCTGGCTTTAAGCGGGTCAGTCTGCCGCGAGAGCGCTCCCACCCGGGCGGTACTGGCTACTGCCACCGTGTTGATGTTGGCTTCAGCACCGCCGGCGATCATTACCTCGGCATGCCCCAGGCGCAGCAGGTTCAGGGCATTGCCGATGGCGTCGCTGCCGCTGGCGCAGGCGCTGTTGAGGCTGGTATTTGGTCCCCTGGCGCCGGTTTCCAGCCCGACCTGTGCTGAGACCATGCTGGCCGCTATCTTGGTGATGAATAGCGGGTCAACGCGCATCGGGCGGTTCTTGAATACCTCGGCCATCTCAGCGATTATCGCCACCATGCCACTGGTAGCGATGACCACCCCCACTTTCTCCTGTTCCTCCTGGGACATGTCAAGCCGGGCTGATTCCAGCGCCATCCTGGCCACCGCGATGGCGAAGTGTGTACAACGGCCGGTGCGGTCCACCCGCTTGATGTCCATATAATCAGCCGGCTCAAAGCCATTGACTTCACCGGCTACTTTCACGGGGAGGGTGCTGGCATCGAACAGTGTAATGGGGCCGATACCGGACCTGCCGTTAATTAGCCCCTGCCAGTGGTCCGCAGCCGTTAATCCCAGAGGGGTCATGGCACCCACTCCGGTAATGACAACTCTACGATCTGTCAACTTCACCTCCGTCTTGTTGGGAAAAATCTGTACCAATGGGGGCCAGGGACATGCCGCCATCGATAACGATAACCTGTCCCCTTATCATCGCCGACTGTTCACCGCAGAGGAAGGCAACCAGGTCAGCGATGTCTTCCGGTTGTACCATCCTTCCCGCCGGTGTGCTCTGCCAGGATAGCTGCGGCAAATCCCGGTCCGGGGCATATAGCTTCAAGGCTTCGCTGGCTACGGCGCCGGCGGCGATGCCGTTGACGCGGATTCCCTGCGGAGCCAGTTCAACTGCCAGGTAACGGGTAAGCGCCTCAAGGGCAGCCTTGGATACTCCTACCGCGGTATAGATAGGCCAGACGAGCCGGGAACCGAGACTGGAAATAGTCACCATCCTGCCGCCGTTTTTCATCAGCCGCGAGGCCCTCTGTGCACAGAGCAGGAACGCCCTGGCGTTGATATCCATTGTCCAGTCCCATCCCCTGCTGTCCAGGTCCATAGCCGAGCGGGGCACTCCGGAGGCGGCGTTGTTGATCAGTATGTCCAGTTTGCCGAATTTCTCCTCTATTTCGCGGAACATGCTGTCTATTTGTTCTTCCTCGCCTACATTGGCTTTGATAGTGTGGGCATTCACCCCCCTGGCGCGTGCTTCCCCGGCAGTTTGCGCAGCGGTGCTTTTTTTACGGAAGAAATTGATAATAACGTCAGCCCCTTCATCGGCTAACCTGAGGGTGATGGCCCGCCCGATGCCCCGGGAGCCGCCGGTTATCAGCGCAACCTTCCCTTTGAGTATATTCTCATTCCCCATTTTTAACTCTGCCTTACTGCTTATCGGTGACCTTGCGCTCGATATAGGCGACAAAGTCCTTCATGCTGGTAATATTCTGAAGTTCCTCATCCTCCAGTTCAATGTCGTAGGTGTCTTCCACGGCCACCAGAATCTGGACAATATCCAGAGAGTCAGCGCCCAGGTCCTTGAAACTGGCGGCTGATGCGTAGTCAGCCTCTGACTTGCGTAAAATTCTGGTGGCAATCTTCTTTACTGTTTCTTCCACTGACATGGTCTCTTCTAACGACATGTTTGAACTCCTTTTAATTTTTGACTTTTAGGCTTATTGCTACTGGCTGCCGGTCTCCTTCAATTTGTCCCGTGCTGCAGCCAGTTCCACTTTCATGGCGCCAATCAGGTCCCGCTCAACAGCCAGCTTGGCCTGCCCGATTGTCTTGGCAATTTCCTCAGCTTTGCTGCGGCCGTGAGATACACAGGCCACTCCGTTAACCGCCCACAGCGGCCCGCCACCCATGGCGTCAGCGGCATTGGTGGCTAAAATCAGGCCGTTGGTTATTTCTTTAACATCGCCTTCCGGCAATTTACCATTGAGCCGCTCTTCCAGCCACCGGGCGACAGTCTTACCCAGAGACTCGCAGAATTTTACCATAATGTTACCCACAAAACCGTCGCAGATAATTACGTTGGCACGGCCTGCTGGTAGGTCATAGCCCTCAACATTACCGATGAAATTAAGGCCGGCTTTCTGGAAGAGGGGATAGCTCTCCTTAACCTGCTCGTTGCCTTTGCCCTCTTCGGCGCCAACGCTGAGCAGGGCCACGGTTGGGTTCTGTATATTTAACATCTTGCGGGCAAACACCGTGCCGACAATAGCAAAGTCAAGCAACTGGTGGGGCTGGCAGTCCACATTGCTGCCCATGTCCATGCATATCGTGTTCGGGGCGAAGCCCAGGAAAGGCCCGCCGACCACCGGGCGGGATATACCCTCCACAGTGCCCAGAACGTAGAGAGCGGCGGCGACAACTCCTCCGGTAGGTCCGGCGCTGACCACTGCGTCAGCCTTTTTTTCTCTGACTAATTTGGTGGCCACCATGATGGAAGCGTCCCGTTTCTCGCGCAGGGCGTAGGCCGGCGGTTCGCCTTCGACGAGGTACTGGCTGGCATTGATGACTTCTATCTCCACACCTGAGCAATCGTGCTTGGCAAGTTCCCCGGTCATCGTCTCCGCCGGTCCAACCAGCGCAATCTCGACACCATACTCCCTGGCAGCGCTTACCGTTCCTTTCACAATTTCTTCGGGGGCATAATCGCCACCCATACCGTCAACAGCTATTTTCATTGTTTGTCACCCCCACTATTGCTTCTCCGATAATTACCGGTTCATCGTGCTGGTTAGTGACCAGCAAATTACAGGTGATGCGGTTCTGTCCGTCACCTTTTTCCACTGCAATTACCTCGCCGCTTATGGTGATGGTATCACCGGGGCGGGCGGGAGCTTTAAACCTGGCCATGAGTTTACCGCCAGAGAGCCAGTGATGCTCAAAGGCAGCGGTCATCATCTGTGATACGTAGGCCAGGATTAGCATGCCATGAGCAATAGTGCCGCCAAGAGGTGTCTTTCTGGCATAATCCTCATCAATGTGGATGGGATTGAAGTCACGGCTGGCTTCAGCGTAGCGGTTAATGTTCTCCTGGCTGACGCTCTTTTTAAGTTCCGGGAGGTTGTCTCCCTTTTTCAAGTCGGCTAAAGCTAGCATTATTACCCCGGCGTTTCAGCCTGTGCTGATGAATCAGGCAATACGAAACTCGTCTTTCCAGTCAGCACTGTTTTACCTTCCAGGTTGTTGACATTAAGGTCGATGGCAAGCAGGTGCAGTTTACCCCGGTCCTGTTTTCTGGCAACACTGGCGTGGCTGGTGAGCGTATCTCCAGTGGTAACGGTATCAGTGAACTCAAAATCCTGGGAAACATGAATGGCTCCTGCCGGAAAGGTGAGGTGTTCAGACAGGGATGCCATGGTAAGGGCGGCCACAGCCATGGGGGGTACCAGTGCTGAACCCTGAAACAGCTGATGTGTCTCCTCAACTGCCTGGAGGTAAGCTGACACTGTGGAGGCATCCAGTTGATAATGGGCCGGAGGGAACTCGTACCCCACCTCTAATTGACTATACTCGACCTTGCTTTGATTTGGAACATCACTCATGATGAAAGCTTAATATGACTTATCAAAGATACTACCAGGATACATAGAGATGCTAGGTATATACTCTGGCAATATTAGCGTCAATTGAGATATTTGTCAAGGGGCGCAGTGCCCTGGGATCAATCCGGGGATATAATCAAAAAAATGGAGGCCAGGCGGCTTAACCTGGCCTCATGAGATTGGGCAGCACCAGCACGATTTCCGGGAAAACGATCAGGATAATCAGGCAAACGAGCATTGCCCCCAGAAAGGGTAGTGCTCCTCTAAATATGGTGAATACGGGTGCATCCTTAACCATACCACTGAGGGCATAGACGACTATGCCTACGGGTGGGCTGATATGCCCCATCAGAACGGTCACGATCGTTATGCATGCCAGCCACACGGGGTCGAACCCCAGTGCCACCAGTACCGGGTGAAAAATCGGTGCCAGAAGCAGGATCATGGCCATGATGTCCATAATAAAGCCGACGAGAATATAGAATATCAGGACAATGGCAAGAACCGCGTAAGGTGAGATGGCAAGAGCGCCTATCGTCCCGGCAAGAACCATAGGTAGCTGGGTCAGTGCTATAAACCTGCTGAAGACCATAGCCCCGCCGACAAGGAGAAACATCAGCCCCGTCATCCTTATCGTCTCATAAAGAGCGGAGATAAGACCCTGCCATTTCAGCTTCCTGTTTATCAGGCCAACGATAAGTACACCCAGAACCCCGATACCTCCCGCTTCAGTGGGAGTAAAAATACCGGCATAGATACCCCCCAGTACCAGCACAATTACGGCGACAGCTCCGGTAAGGTAACGCAGTGATACCAGCCGCTCCATCCAGCTGGCGCTGGGTGTGGTGGGAGCCAGCCGGGGATTAATTCGTACCATCAACCATATGGTAAACATGAACAGGACGGTGAGGAGTAACCCCGGCAAGATACCGGATATGAAGAGTACGCCTATGGACTGTTCGGTGAGGATGGCGTACAAAATAAATCCCAGACTGGGCGGTATCAGGAAGCCCAGGTTGCCGCCGGCAGCGAGGACGCCGAGGGACAACGTATCTGAATACTTGTGCTTTCTCATCTCCGGCAGGGACACGGCGGCTACCGTGCCGGCGGTGGCAACGGCACAGCCACAGATAGCAGCAAATAAGGCACAGGCAGCGGTGGCTGCCATGGCTAATCCACCACGCACGTTTCCTATCCACTTATTGATGGAATAAAAAGCGTCGGCACTCAGTCCGCTCACCGAGGCGAGGAAGCCCATGCCGACAAAAAGGGGTACGACTCCGAAGACGTATGTGGAGGAGACACGGAACAGCTCCAGACCGAGTACGGTCAACCCTTTTTCTACACCTAGCAGTACACCGACTCCTGCAACGCCAATCAAAGCCATGGCGATGCCGATTGGCAGATTAAGGAAAACGAGGACAAAAAACAGGATGATGCCAGCGATGCCTACTTCGGTTCCGCTCATCTCACCACCTCCTCGGCTATGTCACTGACTATCTTGATTAAGAGGTTGAGACTGGAGAGGATACAACCGAAAGCGGCAATAAAGAGAAAGGGATAGAAGGGAATTTTCAGAAGTAGCGTTGTCTGCTGGAGTTCCCAGATGTGTATGCCCTGGATTATAATCCTCCAGCAAGCCAGTCCAAATAGTATCATGGTAATAATGTCAGTGACAAGGTCAGTAGCTCTTCTCACCCCTGGCGGAAACCGTGAAACAAAAAGGTCTATGCTGACATGCCTCTGTACCCTGGTGCAGTAAGTTAATGAAAAGAGGAAGACAATAACCAGCATCAGTTCGATGAGTTCGAAACTGAACGAAAGCGGACTGTTAAAGAGGCGGCGTAAAATTACGTCCGCCCCCATTAACAGTGCTAATGCCATAAAGACAACCATACCGATATTGCCGATTCTGCGGCTAATCA
>Ga0180432_10000173_pt1 | contig 104493 bp, 83 predicted proteins | sample SS_ome_10_FD_132414 | JGI IMG/M metagenome (GOLD analysis project Ga0180432, IMG submission 132414) | Hypersaline lake sediment archaeal communities from the Salton Sea, California, USA - SS_1_MS_2 metaG | ecosystem: Environmental > Aquatic > Non-marine Saline and Alkaline > Hypersaline >... | reverse complement strand
CGAAAAAACCCGTGCACCCCCCTGAGGACTTGAAATTCGATGGTCACCCTGGGGTATTTCCATGAAGGTGAGCTACGAAAAGGAAGGGAGGGACATGACCTACGTACACCGCGAAACGCTCCTTTGGCTCGTCCGTTGACCGCCTGCAGGAATTCCCCCATAATCACGAACAAGGGTCTACGGGATCCGTTGCCGCCTCCGCTGGATGTTCATGTTATGGACCAGGCGAAGTTCGCCGACTTCCGGATCGCCTTGTTCGGGCCGCCGGGGTCGGGCAAGACGGAAACCATCCGCCAACTGGGGACCATGGCCGGATCTTCCACGAAGGTCCGGCCCGTGTTCCTCCATTCCCGTAGCGGCGCGACCCTCCTGTACGACTACTTCTTCCTCGATCTCGGCGCCATCGACGAGACGCGCGTCCGGCTCCATTTCTACGGCGTTCCGGGCCGCGCCCGCTACGTTCTCGCGGCGCGGATGATCCTCCACGCCGCGGACGCGGTGATTTTCGTCGTCGACGGGCGGGACAGCCGTCTTCCGGAAACGCTGGCGCATCTGAAACGGCTGGACATGATCCTCGGCGAGGTTGGCCTGGACCTCGAGACGTTCCCGAAGGTCTTCCAGATCAACAAGGCCGATCTGAGCGCCGGAGACGGGGGAGGCGCGCTGACGGAGCGGCGTTTCCAGAAGCTCGGGGGGCGGGTGGTGAAGACGCAGGCCTCCGGGGGCGTGGGTGTCGGGGAGGTGTTCCGGGCGGGAGTGGAGACGGTCTTGTCCAGCCTCGGCCCTCTTCCGGAGAACCTTCCCCCGTCCCCGCGTGGGCGGCCGAGACCGGTGAAGATCACGGCGGCGGTCGGACGGGAAGTGGACGCCGCGAACGAGATCTACCTGCGGACGTTTTCCTCGACGACGACGTCCTACACGCCGCATTCGGAGGCGTTTCTCGGCGCGATCCTGGAGACCTTCGACCTGCTCAGCCCCCCCCAGGTGAACGAGGCCCTGGCGATCCGGACGAAGGCGCTGAAGGGGGGCCTCGACATGAGCCTGGGGGAGGTGCTGCTGAAGAAGGGGTATCTGGAGTCGGAGGACGTGGAGAGGGGGGAGTTGCTCAAGGCGGCGAGCGAGATCATCCACGAGGAGATCCTGTACGGCAAGATCGCGCTGGAGCAGAAGCTGGTCCCCTTCGACAAGTTCCGCAAGGCCCTCCTGTTCCAGAAGAACTCTCATTTCCAGTACGCCCTGGGGATCCTGCTGATGGACGCCGGGGTGATCCAGCCCTCGGAGCACATGGAGATCCTGAAGGGACTGGAAGATCTCCACGCCCAGGAGATGAAGGCGGAGGAGGATCTGGCGCGGGGCCGCTCCACGGTGAGCATCCGCCGGTCCACCGACACCGGCCGGAAAACCACGATGTTTTTCGGTTCGCTCGCCGTGAAGAACAAATTCATCACCCAGGAGCAGCTGGACGAGGCGCTGCGCATCCAGAAGAAGCTCAAGGCGGAGGGCACGAACAAGTACGTGGGGGTGATCCTGCAGGAGATGGGGTACCTCTCGCCGCGGGAAGTGGACATCATCTGCAGCTCGCTGGAAAAGCACCTCGCGAAGAACCCCATCGAGGGGTACAAGATCGAGGCGCTGATCGGGCGGGGGGCCATGGGGCTCGTGTACGCGGCGGTCCAGCTCAAGCTGGACCGGATGGTGGCGTTGAAGGTCCTGGATCCCAAATACGCCATGGACCAGGACTACATCAGCCGCTTCTACATGGAGGCCAAGACGGCCGCGACCCTGAACCACCCCAACATCGTCCAGGCCTATGACGTCGGGGAATCCATGGGGTATCACTACTTCGCCATGGAATACGTGGAAGGGGTGACGGTGAAGCAGATGCTCGAGCAGCGGGGCATCATCGAGGAAAGGGAGGCCCTCGACATCGTTCTCCAGATCGTGGAAGCCCTCCACCACGCCGAGATCAACAACATGGTCCACCTCGACATCAAACCCTCCAACATCATGATGACGTCCGACGGCGTGGCCAAGCTGTGCGATCTCGGACTCGCCAAGAAGATCGACTCCCGGGCCGAGGATGAGGAAGAGTCGACCCTGATCATGGGCTCCCCCTTCTACATCTCCCCCGAGCAGATCGAGCGGGAACCCGAGCTGGACCACCGCGCCGACATCTATTCCCTCGGCGCCACCCTCTATCACATGGTATGCGGCCAGCCTCCCTTTTCGGGAAACACGACGCGCGAGATCTTCCTCAAACACCTCACCCAGCGACTGCCCGACCCGACCGACATCGTCCCCGACCTCGCCGAGGGCACCTACCCCCTGCTCAAGAAGGCCATGCAGAAGGATCGGGAAGAGAGGTTCCAGAACATGGAGGAACTCTGGAACGCGATCCGGCCCCTGGCCGGACTCCAGCCCGGTTCGCTCAGAACCCAGGGGATCCGTTCCTTCACCCGCCGGCTGAGCCGCGTCTTGCGGCGCGACGCCGGCGTGGAATGAGCCCCGGGGACCGTTGAAACTTTTTTGCAGCCTTTCTGGAAGGTTCTTTGGGGGAGGGCTCGGAGCGCCAGCGGGACGATCATCACAACCTGATGGTTTGCAGGGAGTTGCGAATTTCCCTGAAACGGCACGGTGATTGCACACAAGATCAGGGAGAAGAAAAACCTGGCGGTCCATTCGACGGGAAAGGTCCAGACGATGAAGATTCATTGCGCATTCTGCGGGAAACCCTTCGAGAAGGACAGCTTCGAGTCCGGTGGGATGGTGGAGTGCCCCCACTGCGGAGAGTCCTTCGATCTCGCCAACCGGCAGACCCTCGGCTACGACGAGGAAACGGGGCCGGATCCCGAAAGCCTGACCGGCAAGCACATCGGCGGCATCCGCATCGTCCGCGAAATCGGACGCGGGGGGATGGGCATCGTCTTCGAGGGCGTGCAGGAATCGCTCGGCCGGAAGGTCGCCGTGAAGGTCCTGTACAAGAAGACCTGCAAGGAGCCCCATTTCGTGGCCCGCTTCGAGCGTGAAGCGGAATCACTGGCCCGGCTCAGCCATCCCAACATCATCAACATCCTCGACCGCGGCTGCGAGGGGGACGTCTACTACTTCGTGATGGAATTCGTGGACGGGGTTTCCCTGAGGACGCTGATGGACGAGGGGCCGATCGAATCCAAGGAGGCGCTGGCCGTCATCCCTCCCCTCTGCGAGGCCCTGGAATACGCCCACGCGGAAGGCGTGATCCACCGGGACATCAAGCCGGAGAACATCCTCATCGACAAGCAGGGGCGCGTGAAGGTCGCGGACTTCGGCTTGAGCCGCATCGTCGCGGGGGGCGGGAAGGAACAGCGCATCACGCGCTCGAACATGATCATGGGGACCCCCGACTACATGGCCCCCGAGCAGCGGCTCGACTCCAAGGGGGTCGATCACCGTGCCGACATCTACGCCCTGGGGGTCATCCTCTACGAGATGCTCACCGGCGAGCTCCCCGTGGGCCATTTCCCGCCGCCGAGCTACCGGAAGGAGCTGCGCATCGACGTCCGCCTGGACGACGTGGTGCTGAAGGTGCTCGACAAGGATCCCGAACGCCGCTACCAGAAGGCCAGCGACATCGCCACGGACCTCCAGCGGATTTCCCAGAAGGAGCAGGCCGCCCGGGAGGACGTCCACGCCTATGCGCCGCCGCCCCCTTCCGGGACGCCGGCGAAGGAGGCCGCGGGCAGCCGGTCCTTGTTGGTGATTCTCGAGGACGGCTGGGAGTCGTGGGTCCTGATCCTCGTCATCATCTTCACGATCATCGACTTCTTCCCGAACGTCCTTTTGCTGGTGGGTTGGTTCGCCCTCTACAAGAACATGCGCCGGCGGCGGCTCGAACGGGCCCGGGCCAAGAAACGGAACGTGTCCGGAGAGCCGGCCTCCTCCCCCACACCGCCCGAGCCGCCCCGCCCGCCCGCCTCGCCCGGGCCGTCCCCCTCCGCTCCCGAGGCGCCGGCCCCGCCCGCCCCCCCGGCGAAAGCCGCGGGAAGCGCCCGGGAAGCCGCTTCCGAACGCGGTCCCGCCAGGCGGACCAGCTTTCTCGCCATCCTGTCGGCGCTCTACGCCGTCGCCATGGTCCTGGCCATTCCCGTGCTGGCACCCTTCTGGGAGATGATCGAGGAACAGTACGCCTCCCTGACGCCGGACAAGATGCGCATGATCCTGTCCGTGTCCGCCCTCGGAGCCATCCTCCCCCTGGCGGGATTCCTGGTCGCCATCATCGCCCGGACGAGAATCAAGGTCCACGACCATCTGGGCGGCGCGTTCCTGGCCATGATCGGCATCGCCGGGCCGATCATCCTGCTCGGGGTGGGCGCCCGACAGTGGGCCGACGCCCACGCGATCTACCGCCGGTGGGCCGATCTGGAGACGAAGATCAGGCAGGGAGACCCGGAAGCCGTCGAACAGCTGCGGGAGTTCGTTCTCGAACCCCGCTCCCGCACAAACGCACTGAGGATCGCCGGACACCTGGACCCCGAAAAGGGAAGGGCGTTCTTCCAGTGGGCCGACTCGCTGGGCTCCGAATGGTCCCGCCCGGCACTGATCGCCTGGGCCGAGGCCTATGCGGATGACCCCGCCTCGCGGGATCATCTTCTCGGACGGGCGCGCGACCTGCTCGACAGGGACGACATCCCCTCCAGGATCCTGGCCGTGGAATTGCTCGCGAACCTCCCGGGCAAGGACGCGTTGGACCTTCTGTCCCGGGCGGGCGAGGACGCCGACGCGGGGGTCCGCGAGGAAGCGGCGGAAGCCGCGAAGACGTGGCGGAAGTCCTGGGTCGCCTCGCTGGCGCAGGCGCTGGCCTCGGACCCGGTCCGGGACGTCGCCGAGGAGGGGCTGGAAGCGCTGGAGGCGCTGCAGGGCGCGCTTCCGCGGGAGGAATACGTCTCACGCCTGTTGCACGTGTTGAAGTCGTCGCCCCATTCGGACGTGAAGCGCAAGGCGTGCCAGGCGTTGCGACGGATGGCCCGGGGCGCCCCCTGGCCGGGGGAGGCGATCGAGGTTCTCGAGACGGCGGCCGCCTCGGGCGACCGCGCTCTCGCCCAGGAAGCCTCCGAAACGCTGGAGAGGATCCGTTCGATTGCGCGCTCGAGACCGGGGCGCGACGGTCGCCGCAAGATCGCGAAGTCCGCTCACGAAACGAGGCCGGCGAAGGACTGAGAGGCTGTGAAAGGAAATTCGGGGAAAAAACCCTTGCTGGACACCGTTCCAACCATAGAATGTAGCTTTTGAGTGGCAACGTGACCGTGGAAAGCAAGAGGTGAACAGGAGGATTGCGCCGTGGGTCTTGAGTATTTTTCCTTCGAAAAGGTCCTCAAAGAACTCCAGATGGACGAAGACGAGCTCAAGCGGCTCGTGTCCGAGGGACAGATCCGCGCGTTCCGGGACGAAGACAAGATGAAGTTCCGGAAGGACGACATCGACGGCCTGAAAAAGGGCCGCCAGACGGAGCCCACCATCATCCTGCCCCCCTCCGAAGAGGAGGACAAGGGGGGCGACGACATCATGCTGGTGGACGACGACACCGACGAAACGCTTCTGGATCTGGAAGATCTCGGCGGGGACGATCTCGGCGAATCGGACGAGACCTCGATCCCCAGTCTGGACATGGATGACGACGAGGCGAGCGCCGACACGCTGACGGAGGAGCTGGTCTTCGACGACGACCTCGGGCTCGAAGAGGGATCCGAGACGGACGAAATCGCCACGCAGGAGACCTTCATCGACGAGGACGAGGAGGTGGGCATGACCACCGAACCCCTCGACCTCGACGAGGAAGAAGAAGAGGAGGAGGAGGAGAAGCCGAAGACGGTGATCGCCACGCGCCGGGCCGGTGCGGCGGGAACGCAGCGCGCGGCGAGGGGATCGGGACGGGTGTCGGGTCCCGCCGCGCCCGTGGAGGAAGAAGAGGCTTCTCCCCTCATGCTGGGCGTTTCCATCGCGGCGGCGGTCATCCTGCTCCTGGTGGGCTTTCTCCTGATGGACGTGACCCGGAACAAGACCACGGGCATCGGGAAGTCCATCGGGGCCATGGTCCAGAAGAACTTCACGTCGGACGGCGAGCCGGAGTGGGCGCAACCTTCCGCGGAGGGCGGTGGAGAAGAGGAGGGCGGCGGGGACGAAGAACCCGCGGAGGACTAGGGGATCGCCCCCCGCGAGACGGACCTCGACGACCCCGGGAGCCGCGCCGTCCGGGTTTCACCCCCCCCCGGGGAGGCCCGACCGCGTTTCGGCCTCCCCGTTTTTCCAGAGCCTCCTTTCCCTTCGCTCTCTCCCGAGGTGCAAGCCATGCTGAAGGACGAAGAAAGAGAATTTCTGCTCCGCGTCGCCCGGGAAACCGTGGACGCCTGGGTCCGGGAAAACCGCAAACCCTCCTTCGAGCCTCCTCCCGGCGTTCTGCGGGAGCCCCGGGGCGCTTTCGTGACCCTGCGCAAGGACGGCATGCTCCGCGGATGCATCGGCCTGATCGAGCCGATCCAGCCGCTCTGGGAGGCGGTGCGGGACATGGCCGCCAGCGCTGCCACCCGGGATCCCCGGTTCCCTCCCCTGCAGACGGAGGAGATCCCGGGGCTGGACATCGAGATTTCCGTGCTCTCTCCCCTTCACCTTCTCGAGGATCCCGAAGACGTGGACGTGGGCGTGCACGGCATCCTGATCCGGGAAGGGGCCTATTCGGGACTGCTTCTTCCCCAGGTGGCGGTCGAGCACGGGTGGGATCGGGAAACCTACCTGGACCAGACCTGCCTCAAGGCCGGCCTTCCTCCCGGCTCCTGGAAGAAACCGGGCGTGGAGGTCCGGGTCTTCACGGCGGAGGTCTTTTCCTGAACCGCCGGGGCGCGAGCGGGCCTCCCAGCCCCGTCGCACGTGGGGGATCGAATCGCCATGCAAAAATCGTTCTTGTCGACATCGATGCGGACCCACCATTGCGGGGCGCTTCGCGCGTCCCATGCGGGGGAGGGGGTCCGCCTGTGCGGCTGGGTCTCGCGGCTCAGGGATCACGGGGGCGTGGTCTTCGTGAACCTGAGGGACCGCTTCGGCGTCACGCAGGTCGTCTTCCGCCCCGAGGCGGGCGAGGCGCACGAGGCCGCGGCGGCCCTGAAACCGGAATCGGCGGTTCGACTCTCCGGAACCGTCCAGCGCCGACCGGACGGGCTGGAGAATCCCGCGATGGATACGGGAGCCATCGAGGTGGAAGGCGATCGGGTCGAGGTCCTCGGCCCGGCGGAAACCCCGCCTTTCGTGGTCGCCGAGGAGGAGGCCGTGTCCGACGAGCAGCGGATGAAGTTCCGCTACCTGGATTTGAGAAGGCCGGGGCGCCTGGCCCTGCTCGAGGCGCGGCACCGCGTCGCCTCCGTCTGCCGCCGGACGCTGGAAGACCGGGGCTTTCTGGAGGTCGAGACGCCGGTCCTCACGCGCAGTACGCCCGAGGGAGCCCGGGACTACGTGGTTCCGAGCCGTGTTTCGAGGGGCAAGTTCTACGCCCTTCCCCAGTCGCCGCAGCTGTTCAAGCAGCTGTTGATGGTCGCCGGCGCCGACCGCTACTTCCAGATCGTGAAATGCTTCCGCGACGAGGACCTCCGCTCCGACCGCCAGCCCGAGTTCACGCAGCTCGACGTGGAGATGGCTTTCGCCGGCGAGGAAGACGTCATGGAAACCTCGGAAGCGGTCCTGGAAAACGCGCTGGCGGCCGCGGGCGCGCCGCCCTTCGCCAAGCCCCTGATGCGGATCCCCTTCGCGGAGGCGCTCCGCCGGTTCGGGACCGACAAGCCCGATTTGCGGTTCGGGATGGACATCCAGGACGTCTCCGGCGCGGTCGCGGCATGCGGGTTCCGCGTTTTCGAGAACACCCTCGCCTCGGGGGGCGTCGTGAGGGGCCTCCGCGTGCCGGGGGGCGCGTCGATGTCCCGCAAGCAGATCGGCGAGACGGAGGCGGTCGGGAAGGAGGCGGGCCTGAAGGGGCTGGTCTCCTTGAAGGCCGATGCAAAAGGGCTTTCGGGAAGCGCCGCCAGGAACATGAAGGCGAGCGCCGTATCGCGTGTTCGGGAAGCCTTCCAGGCGGAGGCGGGGGATCTCCTGCTCCTGGCGGCGGGAGAGGAGACGCCGACGGCCGAGGGCCTGGGCGCCGTACGGCTTCATGCGGGACGCGCTCTGGGGCGCGTGAAGGAGGGCCTCGCCGCGTGCTGGGTGGTGGATCCGCCCCTGTTCACCCGCGATCCCGAGACGGGCCGTCCCGACCCCACCCATCATCCCTTCACCGCACCGCATGAAGAGGATCTCGACACGCTGGAAGCCGACCCCTTCGGGGCGCGGGCGAGGGCGTACGACCTCGTGCTGAACGGGCACGAGATCGCGGGCGGTTCGGTCCGTATCCACCGCCGGGACGTGCAGAACCGCATCTTCTCCCTCCTGGAAATTCCGCCCGGAAGGGCGCAGGCGAAGTTCGGCTTCCTGCTGGAAGCGTTCCGGTACGGCCCTCCGCCGCATGCGGGGATCGCGTTCGGGTTCGACCGCCTGGCCGCCCTCCTCGCCGGCCGGGACCAGATCCGCGAGGTGATCGCGTTTCCCAAGACGACGCGGGCGGTCTGCCCGCTCACCGGCGCGCCCTCCTCCCTGGACCCGGATCAGCTGGAGGGGCTCGGCATCGCTCTCTTGAGGGAAAAGGGGGAGGGAGAGGGGGAGGCTGGGTAGTTGGGTGGCTGGGACTTTGCACCCCCACGCCTTGAGACGTCGTTTTCGCGAGGACGTTTCCAGGCAAGCGACGAAAGCCATGGAACACAGAGGCGTCAGCCGAATCGGCGGGCGAGGCTCTTCGTGCCAGCGTCTTGCAGGTTCGGCGCGACGGGGGTAAGATAGACAATTCCCGCCGCGGACGGGATGGGCGGGAGATCAGGGGACACCAGACATGACGGATGCGTCGAAAAGCACGGTCAACCTTCCCGACGGGCGGACGATGGACGTCCCGCCGGGGACCACGGGCGAGCGGATCGCCGAGGAGCAGGGGCTCTCGGACGACGTCCTCGCGGTCCGCCTCGACGGCAAGGTCCTCGACCTCACCGCCCCGGTGCCGGCGGGCGCGGACGCGGGTTTCGTGGAGGCCGGGTCGCCGGAGGGGCTGGATATCCTTCGCCACAGCGCCTCGCACGTGATGGCGGAAGCGGTCCTTTCCATGTTCCCGGAAGGCAAGACGGCCATCGGGCCGGCGACGAAGGAAGGATTCTACTACGATTTCGATCTGCCCCGGCCCCTCACGGAAGAGGATCTCGCCGAGGTGGAGAAGAGGATGACGGCCTCCATCCGGGCGAAGAAGCCCTTCCGGCGGCGGGAGGTGCCGGCCGGCGAGGCGCGGGACCTCTTCCGGGACCAGCCGTACAAGCGGGAACTCCTCGAGGGCATCGAAGGGGAAGGCGAAACGGTGAGTCTCTACACCCACGGGACCTTCACGGACCTGTGCCGGGGTCCTCACGTCCCCCATACGGGCTGGCTGAAACCGGACGCTGTCCGGCTGCTCTCGGTGGCGGGGGCCTACTGGCGGGGAGACGAACGGCGGCCGATGCTGCAGCGCATCTACGGGACCGCTTTCCACGACGCGGAAGGGCTCGAGGCCTTCCTGGAACGCCGGGAGGAGATCGCCCGCCGGGACCACCGGCGCCTGGGCAAGGAGCTGGATATCTACTCGATCGACCCGGATTTCGGTCCGGGGCTGGTGCTGTGGCACCCGGCGGGGTCCACCGTGCGCCGGGTCATCGAGGATTTCTGGGTCCGGGAACATCGGAAGCGCGGGTACGAGATCGTCTACACGCCGCATCTGGCGAGCGAGGAAATTTTCAAGAAGAGCGGCCACCTGGAAGCGTACAGCGACATGATGTACGCCCCGATGGAGATCGAGGGACGGCCCTACCGGGCGAAGCCGATGAATTGCCCGGGCCACTTGAAGATCTTCCAGTCGGGACAGCGTTCCTACCGCGACCTGCCGAAGCGGTACGCGGAACTGGGGACGGTGTACCGGTACGAGCGAAGCGGGGTCCTCCACGGGATGCTCCGGGTACGCGGTTTCACGCAGGACGACGCGCACGTCTTCTGCCGTCCCGACCAGCTGAAAGCCGAGGTGCACGGCGTGCTGGATCTGGCGTCGTTCATGATGGATACGTTCGGGTTCGAGTACGTGGCCTATCTCGCCACCCGGCCGGCAACGTCCATCGGGTCGGACGAGGAATGGGCGTTCTCGACCGAATGCCTGCGCGAAGCGCTGGAGGAGAGGGAGCAGACGTTCGAGATGGACGAAGGGGGGGGCGTGTTCTACGCCCCCAAGATCGACTTCAAGATATACGACGCGCTGGGCCGGGAATGGCAGGGTCCCACGTGCCAGGTGGATTTGAACCTTCCCACGCGGTTCGGCATCGAATATATTTCTTCCGAGGGGGTCGCCGAGAAGGCGATCATGGTGCACCGGACGGTGCTGGGGTCCATGGAGCGGTTCGTGGGAGGGCTTCTCGAACATTACGGGGGAGCCTTTCCGGTCTGGCTGGCGCCGGTGCAGGTTTCGATCGTTCCGGTCTCCGACGCCTTCCGGGCGTACGCGCAAGAGGTCCGGGACCATCTCGCGGCGAAGGGTCTCCGGGTGGAGGTGGACGACAGGAAGGAAAAGGTCGGCTACAAGATCCGGGACGGGGAGATCCGGAAGATCCCCTACCTGCTCGTCGTGGGAAAGCGGGAAGTGGAAAAGAAGACGGTGTCCGTTCGCCGCCGGGGATCCGGCGACGAAGGACCCATGGAACTGGCCTCCTTTGCCGAACGTGTGGCGAACGAGGACGAGGCGCGGGTTCTCGGCCCTTGAGCCGGGCGCGCCGGAAACCGGGAGTCCAGGCTTTTCCTGTTGAACGGGAGGTGTTTCATAGCGGAAAACTACAGAGCCAACCGGCAAATCCGGGTCCGAGAGGTCCGGCTCATCGACGCGGAGGGAAACCAGCTGGGGATCATGCCGACGCTGAAGGCGATGGAAATGGCCACGGAGGCGGGGCTCGATCTCGTCGAAGTGGCCCCACGCTCGCGTCCTCCGGTGTGCCGGATCATGGACTACGGGAAGTTCAAGTACGACAAGAAGAAGAAATCGAAGAAGAAGCACCACATCACCAAGGTCAAGGAGGTCCGGTTCCGTCCGAAGACGGACGAGCACGACTACGAGTTCAAGGTCAAGCGGGCCCGCGAGTTCCTGGACGAAGGATTTCGCGTGGTGGTCAGTGTCCTGTTTCGGGGCCGGGAAATGGCGTTTCGCGACCGCGGGAAGAAGATCCTGGCCCGGCTGGTCGAGGATCTTAAGGATGTGGCGAAACCGGAGCAGTCGCCGAGACTGGAAGGGCGGCGATTCACTCTCGTCATGCTGCCCCTCAAGCCCCAAGGAAAATCAAACGCGTCCTCCCGCCGCATGGCGGTCAAGGAGAAGCCCAAGGCCTCCTCTCCGGGGAACGGCGGGGCGCCTCCCGAAAAGGACGACAAGACGTGATCGAGGATCTGTAGAATGCCCCAGAAGATGAAGACGAACCGAAGCGCGGCGAAGCGCATGAAACGGACGAGCAAGGGAAAGGTCCGCCGCTACAAGGCGGGCCGGGGACACCTTCTCTCGAAGAAGAGCCCGAAGCGCCGGCGGAACCTGAGAAAGGCCGCCCTGGTCCACGAGGGCCAGAAAAAGGCTGCCCTGCATCTGCTGGGCAAGCAAACGTGAGCAGGCGCGACAGGCCCGTTGTTTTGCATCCTCCGGGGAGACATCCTACACTGTCGTAGCGCCGGACCCTGCCGGAGGGTCCGGTCCGCGAAAAGCGAAATCGAGTTCCGCCTCTGGAGACACGAGTCATGCCGAAAGCCCCCCGCGCGAAAGCGGCCCATCGACGGCACAAGCGCATCTTGAAAGCCGCCAAGGGGTTCCAGGGCGCCCGCAGCAAGCTCTTCAAGACGGCCCAGGAAGCCGTCCAGCGTTCCCAACAGAACGCCACCATTCACCGCAAGACCCGGAAACGCGATTTCCGGCGCCTCTGGATCCTCCGCATCAACGCCGCCGCACGCATGCGCGGCCTGACCTACAACCGTTTCATCGAAGGGCTCAGGAAAGCCGGTATCCAGGTGGACCGGAAAATGCTGGCGGACATCGCCGTCACCGACGCCGCGGCGTTCGATCAAATGGCGGACAAGGCCAGAACGGCCTTGGCCTGACGGGCAAGAAGGGCCTTGTGAAGGATTCTCGTCATGATCTGGGTCGTCCTCAACCATTACAAACTCGTCCTCCTCCTGGGTCTTGGCGTCCTGCTCGTCGGTTTCGCCGGTCTCTACTTCCTGGAGAACCGCCTGCGTCACAGGGCCCTCTTGAAATCCCAGAAATTCTGCCGGAAATGCGGCGGAACGGGAAAACTCGAGGATCGTTCGACCTGTCCGCTCTGCAACGGTTCCGGCATCCCTCCCGTGTGTCCCGTATGCGGAGGGGACGGGAAAATCGACGCGAACAAACGGTGCTCCTACTGCATGGGCACCGGCGTAGATATCATGTAACCGGTTCTCCTCCCCCTTCGATCAAGGGCTTTCGTGGAGGAATGCGCCATGACGGCTGTGTCCATCCTGAAACGATCTCTCGTCCTCCCGGCGACGCTCGCGTCCGTTCTCGTTCTCCCTCTGCTTCTCCCCGCCTGCACGGTCTATCCCGACGGGACCGGCGGGGTCTACGTCACGGGCAACAACGTCCAGGTCCCCTCCCTCTACGGCCTGGACGCCAACGCCGCCGCCTACCGCCTCCGGCAATACCGCCTCTACCGCGGGGAGGTCCGCTACACCGATTCGCGAAGGGTGCGACAGGTCGTCGTCGCCCAGAACCCCGAGGCGGGGACGCCGGTTCCCGCCTGGTCCTACGTGAGCTACACCCTCGGCCCGGAGTCCGCCGTACCCTCCCATCCGCACACCCTCACGGTCCCGAACCTCGCCGGCATGACCGAGGAGCAGGTCGAGGCGGCCCTGGAGCGCGCGGGGCTCGTCCTGGGCGGCGTCTCCTGGCAACCCGCGGCCCAGGCGTGGGGAACCGTGATCTCCCAGAATCCCCGGGCCGGTACCGCCGTCCGCCGGGGCGCGGAGGTCAGCGTCGCCTTCTCTTCCGGGCCGCAGACGCAAACCCTCGAGGTTCCTCTCGTTCTCCGCATGGAACTGGAGGACGCCAAGGACCGCCTGGCGCGACACGGCCTGCACCTCGGGGAGGTGAACTACACGTATTCCTCGGGGGTGGGGGAGGGGACCGTCCTCTCACAGGAGCCGGCCGCGGGCCGCTTCGTCCCGCAAGGAACGGCGGTGGATCTCACGGTGGCCAGGCGGAGGCACTCACGCGTGATCGCGGTTCCCAACCTGGTGGGGCTTTCGAGATTCAAGGCGGAGCACCATCTCGAGTTTCTGGGATTGCGGCTGGGCGCGGTGCGTGAGGAGGCCGCCACCGACGTTCCCGAGGGGGAGGTGGTGAGCCAGTCCCCCGCGCCGGGCATTCCGGTCCCCCGGGGGACCGAGGTGAGCATCCGCGTCGCGGGCAGGAACGTGGCCGTGGCCGTTCCGAACGTGGTGGGGACGACGGTGGAGGCCGCGAAGCGGATCCTGCTCGCGTCGGGTCTCGATCTGGGGTCGGTGGGAAAGCAGAGGGTGTCGGGCCGGGCCGGGCGCATTCTGAACCAGAACCCCCGGGCGGGCTCGCGGGTGGCGAGGGGAAGCCGTGTGAACATCGTGGTGGCCGTCGCGCCTGCGGGCCGGGCGGTTCCTTCGGTCATCGGGTACTCTCTCGACGAGGCCCGGCGCATCCTGGAGCGGGAAGGGTTCCGGACCGGGTCGTTGTCGCGGACGGATCCGGGGCCGGGGGGCGCGGAGAACAACACGGTCCTCTCGCAGGACCCCGCGGCGGGCACGCACCGTTCCGCGAACAGCCCGGTGAACCTGACCATCGCCTGGCACGAGCGGCAGAGCGTGCGCGTGCCCCGGGTGCGGGGGCGCCGGTACCGGGAAGCGCTGGAGGTCCTCTCCTCGCACCGTTTGAAGGTGGGGCGCGTCGATCACCGGGAGACGAGTCACAGCCACGTGGGCCGCATTCTCCAGCAGGATCCGTCCCCGAACTCCCGGGTGTGGGAAGGCACGGCCGTGCATCTGGTGGTGGGGGTCGAGAAGAAGAAGAAGATGGTTCTCGTGCCGCCGTGCCTCCTTCTCTCCGAGAGCAAGGCGGTGGACGTCATCAAGAGCAAGGGTCTGAAGCCCAAGGTGCAGGAAGTGGGGGGCATTCCCCGCGGTCGTGTGATTTTCCAGTTCCCGCCTCCGGGGACGCCGGTGGAGAAGGGCTCGGAGGTCCGCATCCAGGTGGCGAAGTGATGCCCGCATCGTCCGCCAAGGGTGCGGGGAGGGCGGTTGCGTCCCCTGGATCCCCGGGGGAAGGACGAGGAGTTTTCGTGAAGGGCATGAGGATGAAGGGCATCGGGCGTCTGGCGCGCCCGGCCGCCTTCGTGGCGGGATGGGCGCTGGCGGTGGGGGTCGTATGGATGGCGGTCGGGGCCTTCGCCGAGGGGCCGCCGCCGGTTCTTCCGGCGGGGATGCGAAAGGGCATCAAGCCGGGGGAGTATGTCTGGTCCCGCGACGAGTCGGTCATGATGTGGGTGACCGGTGGTCCTTTTCAGCGGGGGACGGGGGAGGGGGGCGATCGGGACGAGACGCCGGCGTCGGAGGTGAGGGTCTCGGGCTTCTTCATCGACAAGTTCGAGGTGACGAACGGCCAGTACCGGCGATTCTACGAGTGGTGGCTCCGTTCTCCGCCCGCGATGCGCCGCCAGCATTCGCATCCGACGGAACCGGAGGAATTCGATCATCGGCCGTTGTACTGGCCGGTGGAAGACGCGGAGGCGAAGGAGGGGGAGAAGAACGACGCGCCGGTTCACGAGGCCTACCGCGACGCCGCGTACCCCGTGGTGGGCATCCGCTGGTACAGCGCGTGGGCGTACGCGCACTGGGCCGGAAAATCGCTTCCCACGGAGGCGGAATGGGAAAAGGCGGCGAGCCGGGACGAAGCGGTGGGGGTCAAGCGGGTATGGCCGTGGGGCAACGACGCGCCCGATTTCACGCGCTGCAACTTCGACGGCAACGTGGGCCGGCCGGTCAGGCCGGGCCAGTACCCGTCGGGACGCGCGGCCTCGGGAGCCCACGACATGGCCGGCAACGTCTGGGAGTGGTGCCTGGACTTCTACCACAAGGATTTCTACGCGACGGAAGCCGGGAAGAAGAAGGACCCGGTGAACCAGTATCCTTCCGCCTACCGGGTGGTCCGCGGAGGTTCCTACAACAGCCGTCCCGAGGAGGTCCGCACGAGCTACCGGGACCGCGCCGCACCCCACAAGCGGTATCGCGACGTGGGGTTTCGTTGCGTGGTCCGGTTGCGATGATCGTCGACATCGGCTCCGCGCCGGCGCGGGGCCGGACAGGAGGCCAGGATGAAGAAGATTGCATGGGCGGCGCTGCTGTGCATGGCGGCGGGCGCCTGCCGCTCCATGGAGCAGGGGTCCCGCTCGTCCGCGGTCCCCGAAGCATGGGTTCACGAGGCGGAGACGCGATTCTCGAAGTCGTGGGAGGAGGCGGCCCCCTACCTCCAGCAGGAGCTGTTTCCCTGCCATCTCTGCTTCGGATTCCACGGCGACGTCTCCGAGGAAGGCGGTCCGGCGCACCTGGTGCCGGACAGCCGGCAGGCGATCCTCTGCCCGCTCTGCCAGGGGACGGGGCATGAGACGTGCCCGACCTGCGGGGGACGGGGCAGGGTCATCTGCGAGGTGTGCAAGGGATTCGGGATCGTCCGTTGTCCCGACTGCGAGCTGGTGCGGATTCCGAACGTACCGAAGGAAAGAACCGGGCGGGCCACGACGTCTCGCAGCGTGGGTTGCCCCACGTGCGATTTCCGCGGCGAGGACTGCCCGCAGTGCCGCGTGGAGGTGGTCGACGTCGAGCGCCTTGCATCGGCCGCGTGGAACCCGATCCGTTACCAGTCCCGCGAGCCGTGTCCGACCTGCCATTCGAGAGGATGGCTGGATTGCCCTTATTGCCGGAACGGCCTTCGGACCTGCAAGACGTGCAACGGCACCGGCTACGCTCCGGACCCTTGCCCGCTCTGCCACGGGACCGGCTTGATCATTCCGGAGCATACGCCGTTTCACCTGGAGCGGAAACGGCGCCGTCCGGACGCCGAATGACGATGTCGTCGTCGCGTTCTGTTTTGCACCGTACGAAACCTTGACACGGGCATGGAAGGATTCCCCCCTCGCGCATCGAGGAAAGGCCCGGACCGGGGGGGGATGAGAGCAAGTCCCCCCGGCGCGTGGACGCGGAATGCCGGCGCTGCGGGGGCCGCCCGCCCCGAGGTTCCATGGGCCGAGTTTTCCGCCGCATCATCGGAAGCGGGACCCTGGGGTTGCTGTTCCGCTACCCCCTGGATCTCACGACCCTCCTCTTGCTGTCCTACCGCTCCCTCTTCGCGGAGGCCCGCCGGGGGGAGATGAGCACCTTCATGCTGGTGCGCCGTCAGATCTACTTCACCACGCTTCTGGGGTTTCCGGTGATCGCGGTGGCGGCCCTTTCGATGGGAGCGCTGATCTTCACCTACGCGATCGCCCAGCTTCCCGGCTTCGGCGCTTCCGAACACGTGGCCCCCCTGTCCAACTCGGTCCTGTTCCAGGAGGCGGCGCCGTTTTTGACGGCGCTGATCGTGATCGCGCGTTCCGGTACGGCCATTTCCACCGAGCTCGGCAACATGATGGTCAACCGGGAGATCGAGCTCCTGGAGAGCCAGGGGATCAGCGTCGCGTTCTTCGTGATTTTTCCGCGGATCCAGGGGATGATCATCTCCATGATCATCCTGGTGCTTCTCTTCGACGTGATGGCCTTCATCGGAGGATACGCGGTGGCCCAGCAGATCGTTCCGGAGGCCACCGAATACCCCTTCGCGCTCTTCATCGACGAGTTCCAGCTCGCCCACATCAGCATCACCCTGCTCAAGGCGATCTGCTTCGGGGTGATCATCGGCACCGTGTGCACGTATCAGGGACTTCAGCCCTCCCGGTCCTCCACCGAAGTCCCCCAGTGCGCGACGCGCGCCGTGGTGCATTCGCTGGCCTTTTGCATCCTGGTGAACTTCTTCATCTCCGTCTATATCTGACCATGCAGAACGCGACCGACATCGCCGTCTCGGCCGTCAACCTCAAATACGCCGCCGGCGGCCGGCAGATCATCCGGGGGGCGACCTTCGAGGTGGAGGCGGGGGAGACCTACCTGATCCTCGCTTCCAGCGGCGCGGGGAAGACCACGCTGCTCAAGATCTGCGCCGGCATCACTTCCCCCGACGACGGCACCGTCTACATCGAGGGACGGGACATCGCCCGCCTGTCCACCGAGGCCTTGCGGGAGCTGCGGACGAAGCTTCGCTTCATCTTCGAGGAAGGCGTCCTCCTGAGCAACATGACCCTCTACGAGAACATCGCCCTCCCGCTGATCTACCACACGCACCTGGACAGCCGGACCATCCGGGAAAAGGTCCGGGAGGAGATGTCCCATCTCCGCATTCTGGAATACGCGACGGAGTACCCCACGTCGGTGGACCGCAGCGTCCGGCGGCGGGCGCACGTCGCCATGGCGCTGATCCTTCCCCCCCGCATCCTGTTCGTGGACAATCCACTGGGGGGATTCGACTCGGAAATCGCCACCCTCGTCATGGAACGCATCAAACGCCTGAAAGAGGAACACGACATCACGCTGATCTTCGCGACCCATACCCTGGAGATCCTCTCCCGGGTGACGAACTCCATCGGCATCCTCGAGGGGGGGAAGATCGTCCACTCGGGAACGCTCGGAAAAATCGTGGACATGCTGAAAGCCATGGAGGACAGCCGGCTGGGCATCCTCGAATGATTTCCCGGAGGTGATTTATGGAACTGAAACCGAGACCCCTGGAGCGCGGTGTGGGCATCGCCATCCTCCTGGCGTTTCTCATCCTCGTCATCGGCATCGTCGTGTCGACGCAAGGCAGGAAGTTCTTCCGGGGGTACAAGGACGCCGTCTTCTACATGGAAAACGGCCAGGGCATCCGCCACGGGACGCCCGTCACGGTGAACGGCCTGCCCGCCGGCACCGTCCAGTCCGTCGAACCGGAGGTCCGCACCGTCCTCGAGGAAGTCGAGGGCGCCACCAAACAGAAGGAAGTGGACCACGTCAAGGTGACCGTCCGCATCTACTCCCCCTTCGACAACTACCTCCGGGAAGGATCCCAGGTGAAGGTGAACCTCCCCTTCATCATGGGAAGCACAACCATCGACATCGTTCCCGGACCCGTCAACAACCCCCCCCTCCCCTCCGGAGGGCTTTTGGAAGAGGAACTCGTCAAGGGACTGGGAGGAAAGGTCGAAAACTTCATCGACACGGGAAACAGCGTCCTGGAACATTTCGAGGAAATCAGCGACAAACTGAAGGACGCCGTGGCCAACGTCGAGGGCATCACCCACCGCATCAACTACGGCAAGAACACCCTCGGTGAACTCCTGAACGACGACCGGAAAATGTACAACCAGATCCTCACCCTCCTCACCGACGCGGACAGCGCCGCCAACAACCTCGACCGGCTCGCCGTCGATCTCAAGAAGATCACCACCGATCTACCCGAGGTCGTCCGCGACCTCCGGGAAACCGCCGCCACGCTGCGCCAGACCAGCGAGAACGCCCTGGAAATCTCGCAGGATATGGGTACATTGCCCACGGATCTCGACGCCATGATCGTCGAGGTGGGAGGCAGCGTCAGGAAACTGGACACCTTCACCGACGACCTGGTCCCCCTCGGCAAGGAACTGAAGCAGTTCTCCCGGGACGACATGCCGACGCTGACCAAACTGATCTCCGACACGGCCGACGCCGCCGTCCTCCTCGAAGTGGCCTCCCGCGACCTCCCCGGTGTGATGCAGCAGACCAAGGACACCCTCAAGAAGACCGAGGCCATCTCCAGCTCCCTCAAGGGCACCTGGCCCATTTCCGGAAACCTCCCCCCCGATCGCTACCTCCCACGGACCGTCCTCCTGCCCGCCCGGGCTTCCGCCCTGGACGCCCCCCCGGAAAGCGACGACAACCCCGCGAGCAAACCCCCGAGCAAGCGGAAGGAGGATGACGGACCATGACCGGCGAAGGCAGCAAATGGTTGCGCTACGGCGCCATCGTCCTGATGGCCTCTCTCGCCGTGCTGGTGGGCACTCTCGTCCTCCACAAGCACGTCCCCCACCTCTTCAAGAAATCCAAGACCTTCGAGTTCTTCATGCGCGAGGCCAGAGGCGTCAGCGTCGGAACCCCCGTCTGGGTCAAGGGACTCGAGGCCGGCGAAGTCATCGCGATGGAACCCGAAATCGTTCCCGCCGAAATCGTGGGAGGAACGAAGCGCGAAGGGAAAATCCTCGCCGTCAAGGCCACCTGCCGCGTCTTCTCCCCCTACCACCGCCTCCTCCGAAAGGGCTCCACCGTCGAAATCCTCCTCCTCTCCCTCATCGGCAAGCCCCGCGTCCACGTTTTCCCCGGAATACCGGGCATGCCACGCACGCCCGACGGCGACGTCCTCGGAAAACGCATCGTCCGGGGCATGGAGGGCGAAGCCGAGGAATTCCTCGACCGCTCCGAAACCCTCAGCAGCAAGTACGAGGAAGTCGGCGTCTACGCCGAAACGCTCGGCGGGAATCTCGAAGACATGGACACGCGCTTCCAGGCCGGAAACAATACCCTGGCCTCCCTCCTCCAGAACGAGCAGGACCGCGAACGGATGCAGAAAGCCGCACGCCGCATGGACGATACCGTCGCCGTCTTCCGGGAAAACATCGATGTCATCCGCCGAAACGGCGAGAAAATCGCCCCCGAAGACATGGAAGCCCTCCAGAAGGACGCCTCCGTCGCAGGAGATCGATTCGCGGAGACCTGGAAGAACATCCAGGCCCTCCGCGGACCCTGGGACGTCTTCCAGACCCATTTCGACCGCATGACCGCCGTCGCCAGGAAGACCGTGGACAAAACCAAGACTTTCCAGCAGGATTTCTTCGTCTTCCTGAACGCCAAGGACGTCCATTTTCCGGAAATCCTCGCATCCTGGTACGTCATCCAGAAAAACCTGGTCGTGGACACCCTCCTGAGGCTCAAGGCCTCACGGGAACCGGTACCCCAGCTGGAGGATATCCTCCAGCGGTATCACCGCGGCCGCATCGTCTTGAAACGGAAACGATGAGGACGAACCAACCAGCCTGCGGAACCGGAAAACGGCGCCGGACGGCTCCGGCCGTCCCGCTGCTCCTTGTGGCCCTCGCCCTCGCGGCGTGCCAGAGTACCCCCCCCGCGCCCCCCACCGCCCTGCGCCGCTCCCTGGAAGCCCTGGAAAAGGAAGGCGTCAAGGCCCTGGAGGAAGGACGGTACGCCTGGGCCCTCCGCCTCTTCCGCGAAGCCGAAACCATCGCCCGATCCACCGACAACCGGGTCGCCCTCGCCAACGCCTTCAACAACCAGGGCGCCGTCCTCCAGCGGATGGGACGCACCGAGGATGCCGCCCGGGCCCTCCGGGCCGCCCTCGAACTCAACGAAGCCCTGCAACGAACCGAGGACCGGGGAAAAAACTACCTGAATCTCTTCGTGCTCGAGCTCCGGCGGCCGGAGACGGACCTCGCCCGCGCGCGCGAATACAACCGGAAAGCCGCCGAGATCTTCGAGGATCTCGGCGACGAGGCGGGAGAACTCCACGCAAGGAACAACGAGGGCGTCCTCCGCCTTCTCGAAGAGGATTTCGACGGCGCCGAGGAGATCTTCCACGACGTCCGTTCCGACGCCGACACCGAGGAAACCGCCCGCATCCACGCCGCCAGCCTCTCCAACCTCGGCCGCGTCGCCGAAAAAACCGGACGCCTCGACGAGGCCCTGCGGTTCTATGAACAGGCGCTCGCCCTCGACCGGACACTGGAACTCTTCACCGGCGTCGCCGTCAACCTGGAAGCCATCGCCCGCGTCCAGGTCCGGAGGGGACGGAAGGACCGGGCCGTCGAAGCGCTCCAGCGGGCGCTCGACGTCGTCCTGCTCGGCCTCGAATGGAAGCCCTGGATCAACCGCCTCCTCGGACGGTGCGAGAAGCTCCTCGAGGAGCTCGGACGCCCGGCGGAAGCGAGGAAACTCCGCGAAAGGGTCCGGCTGGAGATGGAGCGCGCCGCGAAAGAGAAGGCCCGGCGGGACAAGGCCCGCTACGAACGCATCCTGGGCGAGCTGCGCCTCGAGGACAAGTAACCCCGAAACGCGTAGAGCGGAGACCCCACCGGAGAGGCCGCCGAGGGGTTGAGACATCTCCGCGTACGCGGCGTTCCCGGCGGTGAGCGTCTAGCCTCCCCCCTCACGGATGCGGCGGAGCGCCTCCCGCGCACGCCAGCGCACCTCCGCGTCCTCGTGCGATAGCGCCTGCTCGAGAAACGGCACGGCCCGCCTTCCCAGCGCCACGAGGTCGTCCTCGGCCCCGCGGCGCTCGGCGTACCGCGGCGAGCCCAGCCGCTCGATGAGCGAGGCGATCCGCCTGGAAGCCACCGCCTCCCGGACGTCCACCGCCGGGTCCTCCTCGAAGGCCCGCCCCGGGGACGCGGGCGCCTCCGCCTCCTCGAGCGGCACGTCGCGGAATTCGGACGCGGGCTCCCCGGAAGGGGCGGGTTCGAGGAGGCTCGAGACGAGGGATGCCCCCAGCACGAACAGGCCGAGGAAGACGCCGCCCGCCAGGAGCCCGGCGAAGACGAGTTTCAAGGCGGTGGACCGGTCCATGAAGCTCAGTAGTACTTCGTCAGCATGACGCGGTTGCCGGGGGGAAGAATCTCGACCTCGTCCGCGCCCTTCTTCATGATCATCGAGGCCAGCGCCGTCTCCTCCAGGGATTCCGACGACTCCCCCCGGGATGACACTTCCGGCCCCTCGTCCTTGATCACGACCGAGACCTTCTCGTCGTCCACCAGGAAGGTGAGGTCCACGAACTTGGAGGGGTCCTCCGCATTTCCGATGCGCACGGCGTTCTCCACCGCCTCCCGGATCGCGGGCATGAACTCGGCCTGCCGCCGGTCGCCCAGCGGCGTCATCGCCCCCAGCCGGTCGACGACCTCCATCACCGTCTCGCACATCCCCCCGCTGGACGGCGCCCGGATGGCCATCTGCTGGAGGTACTCGTCTCCGCCCGCCGCGATCCCGTCGATCAGCTCGCGAAGCGTCCCCTCCACGACCCCGGGGTCGGCGGGCGTCTCGATCACCTCGTCCGGGATGAGCGTGAGGGTGTCGACGGCGTAGGGATCCTTGCCCTCCGGCGACATCATGACGATGGAGATGCGGGCGTTGTCGGGGTGGAGCTTGATCTCGTGCGTGAGGTAGCGGTATTCCGCGGCCGTGACCCCCTCCCCCAGCAGCAGGACGTCGAAATCCCGGGTCTTCCGGAAGGCGTCGATCTCCTCGAGGCTCTTGCCCCGGGCCAGCATGCACCGGCCCTCGTCACGGAGCTTCTCGAGCGCATGAAGCGCCGTCCCGGCTTCCCCCTCCGCGGCGAGAACCAGAAAGCGCGGGATGGCCGGCCCGAGCACTTCCGAGCGGAACAGCGTGCTGACCTGCGCCACGATGTCCGCCCTCTCCGCCCACGCGTCCTCCCCCTCGCCCCCCCCCTGCGTCTCCTTCTCGCGCACGAAGAAGCGGGCCAGCCGCGGCAGGCGGACCTCCACCCCCTCCGCGAGGTGACGCGCGATCGCGGGCCCCAGATCCCGAAGCACCTTCTCCGCCGCCTCGGCGGAAACGCCCGTCTGCTCGGCAATCCGGCTCGCCAGGTCTCTCCGGCCGACGATGTCGCTCATGGGCCGCACTCCTTTGGGGTTCCCCATGGTATCCTACACTCCGCGCTTGCAACCAGCGTTTTCTTCGAGAGCCGCCCCGCTTGCCTTTTCCGTGGGGGGGGGGGGGTATCATAGAAGTAAGAAAAAAAGGAAAACTCGTACAGGTAGAAACGTCGATAGTCTTCTGGACATTGGAGATAGGGGCCATGAAGATTTTCCTCTTTGGAATCATTTCCTTTTCCTTGCTGATGATCGCATCGGAAGGAGTCGCTTTTGGAAGAGGTTGGACGGTTTCGGATACGGGTCCAGGTGAACCTGGATCGGTGTGGACGAGAATCAAATTTACTCTTCCGCGAGAAAACCCGCAAAGGATGGCGGACATCCGGGGTACGACAAGAGATCTCCGTTGCGCTTTATCTGCCCGTTTGTCGGCAAGAGAGACCTCGATGATGATGGGTCGGCTGAATCCCGCAGGATTGCATGCTGCATCGAGATCACTCCAGGAGATGCTGAAGATCCTTCGAACCATGCAGGGGACGTGCACATCTGGGCAGAAGGCGGAGAGTTCGAGTACCCTCCTGAAGAGAAACAGGTGATGCATACCCGGGGGGCAGATCTGGACAAGACCCGGAACGAAGGTTCACAGGAAAACGGGCTTCAGCAGTACTTCGAGGTCTACCCGGAAAAAGCCAAGGGCGACTGGAGATTCAAGCCCTTCTGACTGAAATCCTTCTCTTCCTATTTCCGATTTCCGATTTCCCCTTCCCCTCCCCTCCCTCCGTGCACCACCGGCACGTCCGGAAGCGAGCGGAGGAACGTGCGCCCGTAGGGCTTGGTCAGGATGCGCGGGTCGAGGACCACCACCTCGCCCCGGTCGGCTTTCGAGCGGATCAGGCGGCCGAAGCCCTGCTTGAACTTGATGACGGCTTCCGGAACCGTGTACGCCAGGAACGGGTTCCCCCCCGCTTCCTCGATCTTCTCGAGACGGGCCTCCACCAGCGGGTGCCCGGGCACGGCGAAGGGAAGCCGCGTGATGATCACGCAGCTCAAGGCCTCGCCCCGGATGTCCACCCCTTCCCAGAAGCTGGCCGTGCCGAACAGCACCACCCCTTTCCCTTTCTGGAACCGATCCAGCATGGCGCTCCGCGAGAGCCCCTCCCCCTGCACGAGAACGGTCAGCCCTTCCTCCTGAAGGGCCGGGGAGGCCAGATCCCGGACCTCACGCATGAGCCGGTAGCTCGTGAAGAGAACGAAGGCGCGCCCCTTCCACCGCCGCGCGTAGTGCGCCACTCCCCGCGCCGTCTTCTCCGCGAACGCGTCGTCCCGCGGATCCGGCATGGAGGGGAAGACCACCAGCCGGGCCTGGCGCCGGAAGTCGAAGGGGGAACCCAGGAGGACGCCGTCGGGGTTTTGGACGCCGAGGCGGTCGGCGAAGTGGCGGAAGGGATCCCTCTCCCCCACGGCAAGCGTCGCGCTGGTCAGCACCGCGCCGTCGAGGACGTCGAAGAGGCAGGGCCCGAGGATGTCCCCCACGCGGATGGGGGAGGCCTTCAGGCGGTAGCGCGGCTCGCGGCGACGGGGCATCTTCTCCGCCCAGAAGGCGTAGTCGGGCGGGGACAGATCCAGGATGTCCTGCACCGCCACCGACATCTCGGCGCAGCGTCTGGCGACGGCGCTGATCTCGAAGAGGAGGTCGGAATCCGCGCCGGGGAGATGGACGTCCGAAAGCGCCGCGGCCAGCGCATCCAGGGGGGCGGAGAGCGTGTCGTCGACGATGCCCGGCCTTCGGATGCGCAGGTTGTCGGGGGCTTGCCCCCCCTCGGCCCACCCCGCGAGGGCGTCGAAGAACGTATCGGATCCCCTGCGGACCGCCTCCATGCGCTTGATCACGCCCGGGAAGCTGCGCCCCTCCAGAAGCCCCTTGCCGGTGCGGGGGTGGAGGAGGCGGTTCACAAGGCGGGTGACGCCGACGTCGGTGAGATCGGCGCCCAGGCGGTCGCCGGCGGACCGTTCCAGGGCGTGGGCCTCGTCGATGACGAGGTCCTTGAACGCGGGAAGTACCTTGCCGCCGGCGATCTTGACGCTGAGGTCGGCCATGAGCAGGGCGTGGTTCGTGACGACGAGGTCGGCCTTGCCGATCCGTTGCCGCGCCTTCTGGAAGAAGCACTCGCCCCGCCGCGGGCACTGCATTCCCTGGCAGGAGACGTTGTCGGAGCAGACGAGGTTCCAGACGTCGGGGGCGGGGGGCGGGTCGAGGTCGGCGAGGGACCCGTCGCGCGTGCGCATCGCCCACGCCCGGATGCGCATCAGCTCCGTGACGGCGTCGGGCTGGAGCAGGCCGGAAGCCTCGCGCACGGCGAGGGCGAGGCGGCGCCGGCAGAGGTAGTTGCTCCGCCCCTTGGCCAGCACCGCCGTGAACGAAGAGGGAAACGCCTCCTGGATGAAGGGGATGTCCTTTTCGACCAGCTGCTCCTGCAGGCTGATCGTGTGGGTGGACAGCACCACCTGCCGGCCGGAGTCCAGGGCGTGGTGCGCGGCCGGCACGAGATAGGCGAAGGACTTCCCCACGCCGCAGGCGGCTTCCACCATGAGGCGGCGGTGGTCGCGGAAGGCTTTGCCGACGGCGTCCGCCATGCGGACCTGCTCTTCGCGCGGCTCGTAGCCCGGGAGCTTCCTGGCCACCGGCCCGGCAGGGCCGAAAAACGCCTTGAAATCCATTCCGATCCGTCTTCAAGAAGTCCGTGGATGCCGGAGAAGAAGGTACAAGCTCGAAGCGCGAATGTCGAATGCGCCGGAAGGCAACGCGTCACAAACGCAACCACGCCCCCAACCAAACTTATCGGTTCGGATTGGAGGGCGAGCCTCCCGGCGAGCCAGGAAACTGCGGTCGTTCCAGCGGCATACACGAGTGATAAACTTGCCCGCTCTGGCAGCGCGGATCGCGGGCTTCCAGCCCGCAACACTGAAACGGGTGCCGGGAGGAGAGTGACTTGCATGCACCGCGAACGGCTCGGCTGGCTCCTGGTTGTTTCCTGCTTCCTCCTTTGGTAGAGTATCCGGGTTCCCCCGGAACGCGGCCCGGGCGCGCCGCCTGGGCCCGGGAGATCTTGAAAGGCACAGGCATGGGACGGTCGACCGCGTGGTTGTTTCTGGGCGCCCTCGCCCTCCTCGCCGGGGGATGCGCCGAAACGCCCTACGGCGTGGAGACGGTCCAGAGCGGGGCGTCCTACGGGCCCACGTCCTACGAAAAATCGCTCATCGAGTCGAGATACCGCGACCACCTCTACGAGATGCAAAAGGGCATGCGGGTCCAGGGCGATCCGGAGGGCGACCGCTTCGAGATGCTGGCCCGCACCCTCGAGGACTACGCCGACGACACGGAGTACGCCCTGCGCGCGGTCATCGTCGGCCTTCCCCCGAACGAGCGAAAAGTGGGATACATCGAACAGGTGGTCTACCCGCGCGTCATCCTCTACAACCGCGACTCCGGGAAATACGAGAAGACGCGGTTCGAATTCAACTACGTGAAGGATCTGGATCTCGGCCCCGCGCCCCAAGGCGTGGTCCTCGGGAACGGCCGGACGATCCTGGCCGGCCGCGAACCCGGCGAGGACATCCTCCTCGGCCGGTACGCGCTCGAAACGGCCGCCCTGATCCTCCTTCACATCTGTCCCGTCTGCGGCGCCCCCGTCCCGGAAAACGTCTTCTTCTCCCTCACCCGGCCCGACATCGATCCGGAGGGCGTCCGCGACTTCAAGACGGCCATGGTCAAGAAGCACTCGCGGCTCAACAGCGACTACCTGCCCGTTCAGGGCCTCCCCCGGGAATTCTGGAAACATCCCCGGGGCCACACCTGCTTCCAGGCGTTCAAGGGCGCCAAGGACTACGGCTTCGAGCCCATGATCCCCGTCCGCCTGCCGATGGTGAAATCCGAGGAACTCACCGCCTTCAAGAAAAAGCCGGGAGAATGATTTCGCTCCCTCAGCGGACCCGGAACCGCCCCGCCGCGGGGTCCCAGGCGAGCCGCTCCCCGGTTTCCGCCAGCCATGCCTTCCACCGCTTCGCGATCTCCGCGGCGTGATGGCGCGTCCCCAGCATCGGATCGAACCCGAAGCGACGGCCGGTCCAAAGGCGCAAGAGGAGCGAAGCGGCCCGCAGGCGTTCCAGGGGATTCCCGGTCGTTTCCAGGACGCCCGCCAGCCGGCGCAAGACGTCCGGGCCGCCCGACGGATCGGGAGGGATCCCCGCCCGCTCCGCCCAGACCGTCGTCAGGCCGCCCGGGATCTCGTCCTTCGCGAGCCACGCGGCCGCGGGCGAGGCGCTCCCGAGGGCGTCGCAGACAAGAAACCGGAGCGCCGCGTCCGCGACGTCGGCCACGGTCCGGACCGGCGCGTCGGCCGTTCTCCGACGCGTTGCGATCCGCCGCGCCGTCTGCGACATCCAGCCGGCGGGGACGTTCGGCGTCTCCCGCGCGGCCAGGTAGAAGGCCAGGGGGTCCCGGCCTTCGAGGGCCTCGAACAAGAGGGCCCGGGCATCTCGCGATCCCTGCCGCGACGTTCCTCTCCCTTCCAGGTGCCCCAGCGCGGCCGCGCACGCGTAGCGCAACGAAGGCGGACCGGTGCGCATCCCCCCGGCGAGCGCCGCTACCACGTCGGCTTCCACGACGCCGCCGAGGGCGAGATGGAAGGCGGCCTCCAGGCGCGTTCGTTCCGTCTCCGCCTTCCGCCGGACGATCCCGAGAAGCGTCGCCTCGATCCGGCCCCGGTCGTCGAGCACCGATCCATGACGCTCCAGGAGGGCTCCCAGAAAGCCCGCCATGCGCCGGCGGAGCGTCGGGTCCCGCTCCATCTCCGGAGGATGCCCGTCCAGATACGCCGCCATGACGCCCGCCGCCTCCTCCATGAGGTCCTTCTTGGCGGTCACCCGGCCCGTCGCCTCGAAGATCCGAAAGGCGGTGCGGACCGCGTGCGTCCACCGCCTCCGGAAGGCGTAGGTCTTGTCCACGAGCGGTTGCCGGGGAATCTCGAAGGTCTCGGAGAGGTTCGGACCCGGCCGGAACCGCCCCCACCCGAAGGTGGGAGCCCCCGGCCGCCCCTCCAGCTCGACCCAGGCGCGAAGCGCGGCGGAAGGGATCCGGCCCCCGCCCCGGGAGGCGGCCCAGACCAGGAGAGGCTCCACCGACGCCAGACGGATCCGGGCCCGGGCATCGCCGATCTGCCCGAGCACGTAGACCACTTCCGCCTCCGGCCAGCGCGCGATCCCCTCCTGGATCCAGCCGGGCGTCCAGGAAAATCCCCGGGACAGATACGAGACGGCGATGTCCACGCGGGCGTCGATGTCCGTGCGTGGAGATGCGAAGAACGCCTTCAGGGCCTCTCCCCCGCCCTCGTCCGGGTGGAGGATGAAGTAGTCGAGCGCCTGCTGCACGGTCATGGGATCCTTCATGCAAAGCGCCCTCTTCATGATCCCGGTCTTCCAGGGCGCCTTGTGCCGCTTCAACGCCCGAAGGAGCATCTCCACGCGTACGCCTTGCTTGACCAGGATGTCGAAGGCCTTCTTCACCGCGGGTTGGTGCGCGATCAGGACCGCCATGGCCGATTTCTGGGAAGCGGGCACCGCGGGATCCTCGAGCGTCTCGAGCAGGAAACCGACGCCGTCCGCCGTCGGGTGCCGGAGAAGGGCGCGGAAGGCTTCCAGCCGGTGGTCCATGGAAAGCGCGAAGGGCCCGGAGCGGAGCGTGGCCTTCCAGCGCAGGTATCGCGCCAGGAAGGCGTCCGGGAACCCCAGGGTCTCGGGCTCGCCGGGAGCCTCCTCCCATTCGAGGAGCAGGGCCGCGCGCAACGGACCCTCGCCCTTTTCGTCGGGGCGGAACCGCCGGCGAAGCGCCCCCCCTTCCACGCCCTTCTTGCGAAGCACCAGAAACGCGAAGGCGGCCGCCTGTTCGTCCTCCACGTAGAGCGCGTCCAGAAGGTCCGGAACGGCGCGATGGAAATGGTTCCGGATCACGGAGGGGACGTCCGCGGTCCCGGCCTCCACGTCGTCGGCCTTCCCGGCGCGGACGGCGGTGAGGATCTCCGAGGGAATGTGGAAAAGATACCAGTAGAGATAGGTCCCGCAGAGGATCGACGCGGCGAGAAGAAAGAACCCGAGCGCCCGGACCCAGCGCCGCCGCGTCTTCCTGCGGATCGCTTCGTTTTCGCCCATCCCTCCCCCTACGGAATGAATCCCCGTAGGGATTCCACGTACGCCCTGTAGTTCCGCTGCATCTCGTCCGTCGAATCGCCCCCGAATTTCTCGCGGTACGCGCGGGCCATCTCGAAGGCGAGCACGGCCTCCACGATGATCGCCGCCGAGGGGACCGCGCAGACGTCCGAGCGCTCCGCCGCCGCCTCCATGCCGCGGCCCGTGTCCAGGTCCACCGTTTTCAGGGGCTTCTTCAGCGTGGGAATCGGCTTCAGAGCCACCCGGACGACGACCGCCTCCCCGTTCGTCATGCCCCCTTCCAGCCCCCCCGCGCGGTTGCTGGCCCGGAAGAACCCGTGCGGCTTCCCATCCGCCACCAGCGCAGGATTGAAGTGGATCTCGTCGTGAACATCGCGGCCCGGCTTCTCCGACGCGGAGAAACCCAGCCCGATCTCCACGCCCTTCACCGCCGGAATCCCCATCATCGCCGCCGCGATGCGGGCGTCCAGCCGGTTTTCCCAGCGGTCGAAGCCTCCCACCCCCGGCACCGCCCCCACAGCCACCGCCTCCACCACGCCACCCAGGCTGTCCCCCCCCTCTCCCGCCCGGTCCACCGCTCGCATCATCTCCCGGGACGACGCATCGTCGAGACAACGGACCGGCGATCCCTCCCGTGTCTCGATGAGTGCCGGCGTCACCTGCTTCACGGGGGTCCGGGGTGACTTCGCCTCCCCCAGCGACGTCACGTGCGCGAACACATTCACACCCAGCGTCCCGATCAGCTGCGCCGCCACCGCCCCCGCCGCCGTCCGTCCCGCCGTCTCGCGCGCGCTGGACCGCTCCAGGATGTCGCGGGCGTCCTTCGAGCCCGTCTTCAGGCAACCCGCCAGGTCCGCATGCCCCGGCCGCGGCGCCCGGACCCGCGGAAGCGTCTCCAGCTTCGCGTCCCGGTTCGCGACCCAGAGCGCAAGCGGGGTCCCCAGCGTCCTGCCCCCCTTCATCCCCGACAGCGCTTCCGCCCGGTCCGATTCGATCTTCTGCCGCCCGCCGCGGCCGTACCCCTTCTGCCGCATCGCCAGCGTCTCGTTCACCGACGTGAAATCGATCTCGAGACCCGCCGGCAACCCCTCGATCAGCGCCAGGATCCCCTTGCCGTGGGATTCCCCCGCCGTCACGTACGTCAGATCAGTCATCTCGAACCCTCCCCAAATCCCGAAAACGGCGAAGCCGCAATCACACCGTGAGGACGCTCACCGCCGAGGACGCAGAGGACGCAGAGGATCGAAGGGGGACGATTCCCTCCGGACCTCTCTGCGACCTCCGCGATCTCGGCGGTGGAATCCATCATGCCCCATTCACTCTTTCCCCCTTCCCCCCGCCGGCCGCGTAAACGTGAACGCCGCGAAACAGAACGCCGCCGCCGCGAAAAGGACCCAGCCCACCTCCTCGAACCCCGCCCGTTGCGGCACACCCGGCCCGGGCGTGAAGAGCGCCGGATCCGACCAAACGGTCCCACCCCCACCGGTCAGCGCGCGCAGGCGGTCCTCGTTCGGACCCAGGACGCCCATCTCCTTCGAGGCCCCGATGAAGATCCCGCCTTCCCCCACCGGCGGGCCGCCGCCTTCCCGGACCACGACGGCGCGCACGTACTCCCGCCCCGGCGTATCGAACGTTCCGCCGTAGAGCCCCGGCCCCACCTGCTGCAGCGAGGTCTCGGCCACGGAAGCGCCGCGGGAGATCAGCTGCGCCTTCAACGCCAATCCGTCCCGGGCGCCCCCCTTCCCGGCCAGGCGCACCCGGATCTCCAGGCCGCCGCCGGCCCGTACGAGCCGCACCGCGGCGTTCCCCGCCTCCCCCGACGCCCACCGGATCCAGGCCTCCCAGAAGGCGAGAAGACCTTCTGCCGTCGCGCTCCCCGAGGGCCTTCCCCACTTCCGCCACGCCGGCGCCCAGTCCTCTTCCAGCGAGGAGGTGAAGCCCACGGCGCGGCCGAGTCCGTACCGCCACCAAGCCAGCAGCGGCCGCCGCTTCTCCCCCACCGTGTAGGCGCACAACGCCCCCTTCTCCTTCCGTCCGGTTCTCACGAACACGGCCACGGCGGGCGTCTCGCGAGCCGAAACGTCGGAAGGGAACCGTCCGGGAGACGGGTCGAAGGCGCCCGATTTCTCGAGCCGTCCGCGGGCCCGGGTCACGTCCTCCACGAAATCCCGCGGCAAGAGGGCGAACTGATCCACCCGGTATATCTTGCCCTGGTGGACGATGTCCTCGACGAAGAAGTCGCGAACGGCCGGCGTGAGCGCGGCCGCGGTGACCGCCGCCGAGACAGTCACCTTGTTCGCCTTCCACCAGCGCCGGAGGGCCCGGTATGCACGCCGGTCCGCGCGGACGGTCTCGACGCCGTCCGAGAACAGGAGGACGTGTTTCCTTTCCTCCTCCCGCCCCTCCAGGAGAACGCGGGCCGCCGACAGGGCGTTCAGGATCGAGGTGGACCCGGACGGCTCCACACCCAGAAGCGCTCTTCCCACGGCGTCGGGAGGCTCGTCTCCCACCACCGTCTTCAGGCACGGATCCAGAAGCGGCGCCCCGCTGAAGGGGACGACGGCCAGAAAATCCCCCGGGCGCAGCTTTTCCATCAGCTTGCCCGTCGCCGCCTGGGCCTGGTGGAACTTCGTCCGGTCCCGCGCCACCTCCCGGTTCATGCTTCCCGACGCATCCAGCAGAAGGACGAGGGCGAGGGACGCCTTTTCCTCCGGGTCGCACCGCAGGGGGGAGGCGGCCTCCACGGGCGTATCGAAGTACCCGCCCAGCCCGAACCCTGCCGGGCCTCCGAGGAGGATCAGCCCGCCGCCCGCGTCCCGGACGAAAGACTCGATCGCCTCCATCCGCCCCTCCCCGAGGTCCTCGGCGCTCACGCCGTCGAGAACCACGAGATCCCAGCCCTCCAGCCGGGGATGCGGCCCCAGCCGGAAGGGCTTGACCTTCCGGCACGTGAGGCCCCCGATCCTCTCGAGCAGGCGTCCGAAGATCCGGCCCCGGGGATCGGAGGAAACGTAGAGGACGCGCCGTTCGCCGGCCACGCGCACGACGGTTTCGGCGCGGTCGTTCCCGGGAAAGGGGTCCCGCCCGACCTCGGGGGAGACCTCGACGGTGTACAGCGGTTCGCCGGTTCCGGCCGGGACCAGGGTTTCCCGGAAGGCGCGGGTTTCTCCGGGAAGGAAGTCGGCCGTACGGGGCGGGGCGAGGAGACGCCCGGCGCCGTCCCGGAAGGCGATGGAGGCTTTTCCGCCGGACCAGGACACGACCCGGGCGACCAGCGTGAAGGGATCCGCGGGGGAGACGAGGGCCGGTCCCTCGAGGGATCGCACGGCGAAGTCGCCGCCGGGGACGCCGCCGACGGGGGCGGCGTGCAGGCGGACGCCGCGGGCGAGGGCGTTCCACCGGCCCCGGGAGGCGCAACCGGCGTTTTCCCTTCCATCACTGATCAGGAGGATCTCGCCGTGGCCGGAGGCGGGGAGGAGGGAGGAGGCGAGGGAGAGGGCGGCCTCGATGTCCGTGGCGTCCTTGCCGACGACGTAGCCGCCGAGGTCGAGGTTCTCGAGCGCCCGGGGCGGCGCGAGGCTCTGGGCGACGAAGGCGTTTTCGCCGAAGAGGACGAGGCCGATCCGGTCCTCCTTCCCGAACTTGCGGGCGTGGCGGCTCACGATTTTCTCGAGGTCCGCCCGGGAGGCGAAGGGGAGGACGCTGCCGGAGCGATCGACCACGAGAACGTGTTTTCGACCCGTTTCCGTCTTTCGGAAGGCGAACCCGGCGCTTCCGAGACCGAGAAGGAGGGCGGCGGAAGCGGCGAGGAGCCGTCGGAGGGTGCGGGGCTCCCTCCGTGCCCAGAGGGCGACGCCGCCGAGCAAGGGCACGAGGAGGAGCAGCCAGAGCGGGTGAAGAACGTCCATGAGGTTCCGAGCTCGAGAAGGGATTCAAAGACATGATAGCGTTTCCGGCGCGCCGGGTCACGGCGGGTCCAGCCGGAGGCTTTCGCGGTGTCAGCAAGTTGTAGCCTTCCCTACGGAACGGCGCCGTGCACCGTCGACCGTATCATCTGATCCGCGAGCTCCTCCGGCTGAAATCTGGAATCTGTATCCGGTGACAGCGCGAAGGGCTCCTGGACTTTCCGCTTTGCAATGAAACGGTAAACCGGTATAATCTCGCACTTTATAGCCGCCGGGATGCGCGCGGGACCGGACGGGTCGTGCGCGGCGTTCCGGGGTGTTCGCTTTCTTCGGGGAGGGCTTTCATGCCCGGCATCTTCGCGTTCACGATCCTGGAGGGTGGAAAAGGGGGAGGGGCGGGAAATCTCATCATCCAGCTGGCTCCCTTCGCCGCGATTCTGGTGATCTTCTATCTTCTTCTCATTCGTCCCCAGATGAAGCGGGAGAAGGACCGCCAGGCCATGCTGAAGGCGCTGAAGAAGAACGACAAGGTGGTGACGCAGGGGGGGGTGATGGGTACGGTGATCCAGCGGAAGGAGCCCTGGGTGGTGCTGAGGATCGACGACAACAAGGACATCCGCATCAAGGTCCTCCTGAACACGATTTCCGGGCTCGCCCCGGGAACGGAGAAGAAGGACGAGAATAAAGGCGAGACGTAGATGGATAAAGACCTTCGTTGGAAAGTGATCGTGGTCGCGCTGACGGTCGCGATCGGTCTGTTCTTCGCCATTCCCTGGGACCGTCCCCTGTTCAAGGGGACGATGCGCTACGGGCTGGATCTGCAGGGGGGGACGGAGCTGCTGTACCGCGTGCAGGAGCCGCCCCCGGAGGAGAAGGACAAGTACGAGGGCCGTGACCTTGCGCTGGAGATCATCCGGATCATCAAGGTGCGCATCGATCCGGAAGGCATCAAGCAGATCAAGATCCAGAAGCAGGGGAAGGACCGGATCCTCATCCAGATGCCGGGGGCGGACCAGGTGGAAACGGAGAAGGTCCGCAATCTGGTCGAGCAGCCGGGTCATCTGAAGTTCCGCCTGTGCGCCACGGACAACCTCGCCCGCGAGTACGAGGGCCGGACGCCTCCCCCGAACTACGAGTGGCTCGACTACAAGTACCGGGAGGAAGACAAAGATCTGGTGATGATCGACGACGGGTACAACCTGGGCGGCGACATCATCAAGAAGGCGAACCGGTCCACCGACGAAGCGGGATTCCCGGCGGTGGGATTCGAGATCCGGCTGGTCGCGCAGGATCTGTTCCGGGAGCTCACGAGCAACAATTCCGAGGACGCCCTGGGGATGGGGAACGGCCGGAAGCTGGCCATCATCCTGGACGACGAGGTCGTCTCGGCGCCGGTCATCCGTTCCACGATCTCGAGTTCGGGGATCATCACGGGCGGCGAGACGGGGTTCGAGAAGGACGAGCAGGAGCGCCTGATCACGGTGCTGAACTCGGGGTATCTGCCCGTGGGGGTGACCTTCGAGGAAATCAACCACGTGGGGCCGGGTCTCGGGACGGACTCGATCCAGAAGGGATTCCGGGCCATCCTCATCGCAGGCGTCCTGGTCCTGATCTTCATGGCGGTCTACTACCTCGGCTCGGGGATGGTGGCGAACTTCGCCCTCTGCCTGAACCTGGTGTTGATCCTGGGCGCCATGAACCTGTTGAGCGCCACCATGACGCTTCCCGGCATTGCGGGCATCCTGCTCACGGTGGGGATGGCGGTGGACGCCAACATCCTCATCTTCGAGCGGATCCGCGAGGAGAAGGCCAAGGGGAAGACCCTGCACCAGTCGCTGAAGAACGGCTACGAGCGCGCCTTCGTGACGATCGTGGACGCCAACGTCACCACCCTCATCACGGCCGCGATTCTCTGGCTCGTGGGGACGGGGCCGGTGCGCGGCTTCGCCGTGACGCTTTCCATCGGCATCCTGGCCAGCATGTTCACGGCCATCTTCGTCACGCGCGTGATCTTCGAGCTCCTTCTGCTGGGGCGGATCGTCACCGAGTTCCGCATGTTCCAGCTGCTGAAGAATCCCCGGTTCAACATCACGGGACAGGCCGGCAAGGCCGTGACATTCTCGGTGCTGGCCGTCGCGGCTGGCGTGCTGGTTTTCTCCTACCGGGGGGAGCGGAACCTGGGCATCGACTTCCGCGAGGGCACGGTGGTGGATTTCAACCTGAAAAGCGCCCTGCCCATCTCGAAGGTCCGAAAGGAAGTGACCACCTTCACGCGCGAGTCGGAGGGGGGGCCGGTCCGTCCCTACGCGACCGCCGAGATCCAGGAATTGTGGGACTTCGAGCTCGGCGCCCGCGAGCAGGCCCACCGTTTCGAGATCCGAACGAGCTTCGGCAACAAGCCCGACGTCGTCCGGGAGGAGATCAAGACGATCTTCGCGGGAAGCCTCGTCCCCGGTCCGTTCGAATCCGCGAAGGGCGTCCCCGACGTCGACAACAAGCGCTTCGAGTTCCAGTTCCAGTTCGCGCTGAAGAACGAGATCCGCCTCGTCGACCTGACGCCGCCGCTCCTGGAGGCTTTCCAGGAGGCGCTCCCCGGCGCCCTCTCCCCCGACGATCCCGCGGGGCTTCCCGGCACGTTGAAATCCACCGATCCCGGAAGGACCATCAGCAGCGAATTCGAGTTCAAGAGCGCCCGGATCGACTTCCCCGAAGGGTGGGGCAACATCCGGGACCGACTCCAGCCCTTCCTGGAGACCGCCCGGCGGAAGATCGAGACCCTGGAATACGTCGAGGTCGAGGGGGACTTTCCCAAGCGAAGCCCCAAGATCCGCCGCTACGCCGACCTCTCTCTCACCGTCAATTTCATCGAACCGGTCCCGCCCGCCGAGGTCCACGACGCCTTCTTCCCGGACCAGGGGGGCGAATCCTCCCGGAGCTTCCCCCGGGTGAAGATCGAACCCGGCAGGGACGCCCCCGAGAGCGAGACGTTCCACCTCACCGCCGAGGATTTCTGGACGGAAGGCGACGAGGCGAATCCCTGGGACAAGCGCCTGGACCTCTGGAAAACGACCCTGAGGGAGGCCATCAAGAAGGAGAAGATCTCCTCCAACCTCTCGGAACCCGTATCCCGGAGCCAGGGCATCAGCCCCATCGTGGCCTCGGAGCTGGTGGAGAAGGGGATTCTGGCGATCCTCTTCTCCCTCATCGCCATCGTGATCTACGTGGCCATCCGGTTCCAGGTGGGCAGCATGCCCGCCCAGTTCCATGGCTCGGGGCTCTTCAACTTCGTCCGCGAGATGGGCTACCGTGCCCGCTACGGATTCGCGGCCATCGTGGCCCTGGCCCACGACGTCCTCTTCACCATGGGCGCGCTGGCGATCCTGGCCGAGACCGGGCTCATCGAGGTGAAGATCGACCTCCAGATCCTGGCGGCCTTCCTGACCATCATCGGGTATTCCCTCAACGATACGATCGTCGTCTTCGACCGCATCCGCGAGAACCTCAACAGCGGGGAGAAACTGCCGTTCCGCGAGGTCGTGAACCTCTCGATCAACCAGACGCTGAGCCGGACCCTGCTCACGTCCAGCACCACCTTCCTCGTGGTCCTCTCCCTGTTCATCCTCGGCGGAAGCATCATCCACGGGTTCTCGTTCACCCTCCTCCTCGGCGTCATCGTGGGAACGTACTCCTCGGCCTTCATCGCCAGCCCCGTCCTGCTCGCCTGGGAGCGCGTCTCCCGCCGGGAGACCGCGCCGGCCAGGAAACCATGACCCTCCTCCCCATCCCCGCATTCATTTCGTGAATGCGGGGATCGGAAAAGGAAAAGAGGGCCGTGACTTGCCCGCACCGCGAAAGCCTCGCTGGGACCGGATCTTGACCCCGGGCGCTGAGGGCCGTAAGCTTCTTCCACGGCAACGCCCCGAGGCGCCGCCGACGGAAACCATCGTGGGGAGGGTATGAGAACCAGCCCGACCATCGACCTCGAGTCCATCAAGGATCGCGTCTCCGCCCAGCTGTCGGGTGCCGGCTGGGATACCTCCGAGAACGAGATGGAGGTCGACACCCTCGCCGACCGTATTTCCGCCATCTCCCAGAAGGTCTGCGACGACGAGGGCTATATCCGCACCAGCGGCACGGAATCCTTCGTGAAGATCGACAGTTTCATCGGGGCCGGCGGGCAGTACATGGTGTTCTCGGGGGTGATCGATTTCGACCGCCTGGAGGATTTCTCCCAGTTCTGGATCCCGCGGCGGGCCCACGAGCTGATGGACGAGGAGGGCGGCTCGCTGGGCCAGGCGCTCGAGTTCGCCCGGCGCGCCGCCCGGGAAGCCTCCAACATCGGAAGCAGCAAGGTCAAGAAGGAGATGACGGCGTTCCTGCGGAAGAACCACTACTTCTCGGGGGGGCGCTGCGCCGTGAAGATCTCCTACGAGAGCATCACCAACGTCCCCCGGGCCAAGCGCGAGGCCTTCACCATCGGCATGCACCACCCCAACATCGTCTACACCTTCGCGGAAGGCAAGACGGTGGGAAACCGCATCTTCCGCGTGATGGAACTGATCAAGGACCCGGTCCCGCTGTCCAAGATCCGCACGTCTCTCTCCCTCGACCAGCTCATCGAGGCGAGCTACAAGGTGGCCCAGGTCCTGGAATACATCGACAAGAAGGGCGCCATCCACCGCGACATCAAGCCCGAAAACATCCTGCTGGGCCGGGGCCGGCGGGAAGTCCACCCCAAGGTGACGGATTTCGGCCTGATGAAACTGAGGGAGTTCAACGACGTCTTCACCTTCCTCACGGCTTCCTCCTGCGTGCTGCTCGGCACGCCCGAGTTCATCGCACCGGAACAGGCCCAGAACCCCGCGGCCGCGGACATCCGCGCCGACCTCTACTGCCTCGGGGCCACCATCTACTTCTGGTGGACGGGCGGCTCCCCCAATCCCGTTCGGAGCGACGTCAGCCCCAGGGAAAAGGTCCACCTCAAATTCCTCAACGCCATCAGCCGGGAACGAAAGCCCCTCGCCCCCCTCTCCGGCAAGGTCACCCGGGATCTCTTCCGCATCAAGGCGCGCCGTTTCCAGGCCGTCGTCGCCGGCCTCCTCAGGACCGACCCCAAGCGGCGCTACCAGAAACCTTCCGAGGCGGTCGAGGACCTCAAACGCGTCCGGGCCGGAAAACGACCGGTCAACCTGCGGGACAAGAGGCCCCTCGTCCTCTCGGAAGCCTTCGAGGGAGGCTACGGACTCGGCCGGGGCAAGATGGTCCTGCTCGCCCTTCTGGCCTTGCTCCTCGCGGCCCTCGCCCTGGGCTACGTCGGCCTCAACGAATTTCCCGAATACCGGAAACACCTCCCGCCGGAGGTCCGAAACCTCATCCCCTGGTACAAGCCATGAATCCCGATTTCCCCCTCAACCGCTGGCGGCACCGGGTGCGCATCTTCGATCTCGATGCCTACGGCCACGTGAACCACACCGTCTTCCTGCAGTGGCTGGAGGAGGGGCGCGAGAGGCTTCTTCGGGAGCAGGGCTTCTCCTTCCTCAAGTTCCTCCAGGAAGGCGCCTCGCTGGTCATGGCCCACCTGAACGTGGACTACAAGGCCTCCATGGCCTGGGGGGACGAGGCCATCGTCGAGACGCGCGTGGCCCGCATGGGGCAGACGAGCCTGCAGTTCGGGCAACGGGTGATCAGCGCGAAGGACACGGAACGCGTCCTCGAGGCCGAGGCCACCATGGTCTTCACCAGCCCCGCCGGACGGCCCGTTCCCATTCCGCCGGCCGTCAGGAAGACCTTTCGCACCCGGCCGGAGGAGGGGGACGACGCGGACACCTGGGACGCGTAGCCCACGGAGGCGCGGAGGCGTTCGGCCCCTTACACATCGAAAGGTCGTTTTCGCGAGATCACTGCCGGTGCTGCGGTGTTTTCTTGAGCCTGATTCGCATGATCTCTTGCTGATCAACATGATTCTTTCTGGATAGGAATGGCCCTCCAGTCAAGATCATGTAGATCAGAAAAGAAATCAGGTCCATCAGGATCGAAAGACGGCCGTATCCGGCTGTTTGGCCGTTTTGGCTGCGGCTTCGCTGCTTTGGGATCCCGACCTTCGACATCTACGCCTTGGCCCCGGCGGGCTCGAGATGGCCCGCCAGGATGCGCCGGGTCTCTTCGATCTCCTCGGGCGTGACGGTCTTGCGCAATTCTTCGACCTCGCGCATGACCTGGGCGAACTTCTGACCCTCGGCCGACGAGATCCACTCCAGCTGGAGGCGTTCGGGACGGATGCCCAGCTTTTCCATCTTGGTCCAGAGCTTCTCCACGCGTTTCTGGGTCCAGGTGACGGCCGTGACGTAGTGGCAGTCGGAGAAGTGGCAGCCCGAGACCAGGACGATGGGGGCGCCCCGCGCGAAGGCCCGCAACACGAACTTCTCGTCCACGCGGGCGGAGCACATGGTCCGGATGATCCTCGAGGAGGAGGGGAACTGGAGCCTCGACGTGCCCGCCGTGTCCCCGCCAGCGAAGGAGCACCAGTTGCAGGCGAACGTGAGGACCTTGTCCTCGGCCTGCTCGGAGAGAAGCGCGTCGACCTGGGAGAAGATTTGCTCGTCGTTGAAGTGCCGCATGGTGATGGCGTCGAAGCGGCACTCCGCCGAACAGGCCCCGCAGCCGGCGCAGGCGGCCTCGATGACCTGGGGATAGACGCCGTCCTTCTTGCTCGGCGGCACGATGGCGTTGTAGGGGCAGACCCGGGCGCACAGCCCGCAGAACGTGCACCGCTCCTCGTCGATGGACGCCGTGATGGCCTCGATGGAGACCTTGCCCGAATTCAGAAGAACGCCTGCCCGCGCCGCCGTGGCGCTCGCCTGCGTCACCGAATCCTTCACGTCCTTGGGCGATTCCGCGCACCCCGCCAGGAATACGCCGCGGACGGTCGCGTCGACCGGCTTCAACTTGGGGTGGGACTCCAGATAGAAACCGTCCTCGGCGCGGGACAGCGAGAGCATCTGGGCCACCGCCTTGCCATCCACGTTCGGCACCGCTCCCACCGCCAGAACGAGCATGTCCAGCTCGATCGTCTCCATCCGGCCCGTGGTCGTGTTCTCCACCCGCACGATCAGGTTCCGGGTCTTCGGATCCTCCCGGATCTCACCCGGAATGCCCCGAAGATACCGGACCCCCTCCTCCTTGCTGCGCTGGAACATCTCCTCGAAGCCCCGTCCAAACGTGCGCATGTCCATGTAGAACACCGTGCTCTGCACGTCCGGGTAGTGGTCCTTGAGGATCAGCGTGTCCTTGACCGTGTTCATGCAGCAGAAGTTGCTGCAGTAGGGGTTCCCCCGCTTCTTGGAACGGGACCCCACGCACTGGATGAACCCGATCCGCTTGGGAATCTTCAGGTCCGACGGCCTCACCAGATGGCCGTCCGTCGGCCCCCCGACGCTGACGACGCGCTCGAACTCGAGGCTCGTCAGGACGTTGTCGAAACGGGTGTAGCCGAACTCGTCCAGCGGCGTCGGATCGTAGACCTGCATCCCCGTCGCCATGATGATCACGCCCACCTCGATGTCGTGCAGGCGGTCCGTCATGTCATAGTCGATGCACTTCTTGTCGCAGGCATCCAGGCACTTCCCGCAGGCCACCGGGTTGTTGCCCAGGCAGTTCTCCATGTCCAGCACGTACGAGGAGGGGACCGCCTGCGGGAAGGGGATGTAGATGGCCTTCCGCGTCGAGAATCCCTGCTGGTACTCGTCCGGGACCAGCACCGGACAGACCTTCGCGCACTCCGCGCAGGCCGTGCATTCGTTCTCGTCCACGTACCGGGCCTTCTGGCGGACGCGCACCCGGAAATTCCCGATGTACCCGCCGATGGATTCGATCTCGGAGTAGGTCAGGAGGTCGATGTTCGGATGTTGACGCACATCCAGCATCTTCGGCCCGAGTATTCATATCGGGCAGTCCATGGTGGGGTACGTCTTGGCCAGCTGGGCCATCAGCCCTCCGATCGAAGGCTCCTTCTCGACCAGGTAGACCTTGTGCCCGCCGTCCGCGAGATCCAGCGCGGCCTGCATCCCCGCCACCCCGCCCCCCACCACCAGCGCGGCCGGGTGTACCTGGATCTCCGTCTCCTCCTGCGGCACCAGGCGTCTCGCCCGCGACACCGCGGCCCGCACCAGATCCTTCGCCTTGATCGTCGCCCCCTCGGGATCCCCGTGGTGAACGAAGGAACAATGCTCCCGGATGTTCGCCATCTCCACCAGGTAGCGGTTCAGGCCCGCCTCCGTCAGGCACGCCCGGAACGTGGGCTCGTGGATCCGCGGCGTACACGCCGCCACCACGACGCGGTCCAGCTTGTGCTCCCCGATGGCCTCCTTGATCCGCGTCTGACCGGGGTCGCTGCACATGTACTTGTTCCGCTCCACGTGCACGACATCCTCGAGATCCGCCGCCATGTCCGCCACCGCCTGGCAGTCGACCGTTCCCGAGATGTTCATCCCGCAATCACAAACGAACACCCCGATCCGCCGCTCGGCCTCGCTCATGAAACCTCCTGCCTGTCCGTCCGTCTTCCGTCACCGGGGCCCCTGCTTCCGCGATCCTTCGCGGAAAAGACAGGGCCGACAAAGAACCGTATTCTAACAGTTCCCTCCCCGCGCGCTTCCAGATCTTTCTCGAAGCGAGCCGGATGAGGGGTTGGGGTGTTTCTGCGAGAACCGTTTGCCGGCACGTGACGCAAGTCCTGGAACACAGAGGGATCAGAGGAACCCGAGAGCTCAGAGTGGGTCTCAAGTCGAAAGCCGAAAACACATTGGACCTTGAACGTCAGACTTTGGACCTCTGTGTTCCCGGCTCAGCGGTCCTCGGCCAGGCTCCGGACCACCTCCGCCCACTTCCCCGCGTCGTATCCGAAGCGCTTCCCGGTGGCCGCTTGCAGGGCACACAATGCCTCGGATCGGACCCGCCTCCCGGGGTGATCGAGGTACGGGACGAGGGATTCCAGGGCCTCGACGGATCCGATCGATCCCAGGGCCCCGAGGTACGTGGGAAGAAGGTCGTCGCCCGATTCCCTCGACATCGCTTCGAGCAGGGCGGCCACGGACGCCGTCTCGCCTCGCTTTCCCAGCGACCGGGCCGCCTGCCATCGCAGGACGGGGTTCGGGTCCTTCAGTACTTCCTCGAGGGCGGCCCGGGCGCGCGCCCCGCCGGTGTTCTCCAGCATCTTCAACGCCTTCAAGCGCTTCCCGGAAGCGAGACCGGCGTCCAGCGCCCTTCGGAGCGCTTGCTCCGCGTCGGGAGGGGAGGCGTCCTTCTCCTCCACCAGCGGCGCGAGTTCCCCGCCCTCGTAGATCGGAAGGTAGCGGTAATAGACTTCCAGGGAAAGGAGGCTCAGCGTCGTGGAATAGAGTCTCCCGCCGTACCCCGCCAGCCATCCGTCCACCGGGTCCCAGGAGCCCGCGGCGCATCCGTCACGGCGCTGGAGATTCACCAGGAAGTCCCGGAAGCTCTCGTTCCACCACAGCCACCACTCGCCCCCCAGCTGGAAGAAGGCGAGCGTCGCGTAGTACCAGTAGTATCGCGTGTGAAGCTGTTCCCCCTTCAGGGCCCGAAGGGCCGGCGGATGGTCCCGCAGAAACCCGGCGATGCGGCGCACGGCGATCGCGTCCGACGCCTCGCCGAAGTAGAGATGGCACAAGAGTCCCACCGAGGCCATGCCCGGACCGTAGCGGTGCCAGCGGCCCCGCCTCCCGTAGCCCTTGTCCTCGTACTCCACGCGCCCGTCGCTTCCCGTCATCTTGACGATGAAGCGCCGCGCCTTGTGCCAGCACGACGCCCGCACGCGCAGGCCCGCGATCCGGGCCGACTTGAGCGCCATGACCGCCCACCCCGTCACGGACACGTCGCCGCGCCCCGTCGGCTCCGGCACGTAGTCCCATCCGCCTCCCCGCTGCTGGGCCGAAACGAGAAACGAGAGGCCCCGCTGAAGAGGCTTCTTCAACCTCGGATCCCGCGTCATCCCGTACGCCTCCGCCAGCGCCAGGCAGGCGATGGCGTGGTTGTACATGGCGCAGGCTTTCGGGTTCCCCCCGTGGAAAAAACCCGCTCCCGTCTGCTGGGCCAGAAGCCAGTCCAGCCCCGCGCGCACCGACCCCGCATACCGGCCTTTTCGATGCGTGATGCCGGAGCCGAGGAAACACAGAAGCGCCAGCGACGTGTGACCCACGTCGTAACCCTGCACGCCGCTTCCGAAACAGACCTCCCCCTCGCAGTGCTCGTGAAAATCGGAACCGGACCAGTGCCCTTCCGGCTCCTGGTGCCGGAACAGCCACATGAGCCCCCGCCGGACGGCCTCCTCCGAACGGGCGTTGCCGCCGAACCGCTTCAGGGCGTCGCCGCGTCCCGGGCCGCGGCGGTTCCCGTATTCCGAGACGCCCTCGCCTCCCGCGCCCTTCTCGACGCCCGCCCCCGTGCCGACCTGCGCCGAGTCCTCCGTCTCCGCCGGCGGCCCGGGCGACGCCGAGGATGCCGGGTCGGCAAGGTCCGCCGACGGGTCCGAGGCGGGCTCCTCCACAGGCGTCTCCTCTTCCTCCCCCGGGGACGCGTCCTTCTCGTCCTCCCCCTCGCCGGGGCCCTTCTCGGGCCCCCGGGAATCCACGATCCCGACCTCGATCCATTCCACGCCGCGGTCCTGCTCCACGACGAACACGAGCTGCGCCAGGAACAGATAGAAGAGGAGATGGACCCCCATCGAGAGAAGCCACCAGGGCGTCTGCTGCGCTTTGGAACGAGCCGTTCGGAGGAGGGACGGAGCGGTTTTCGATCGGGACAGGCGCTTCGGGGGGGAAGAAGCGCTTCCGGGCGCGAGGGCGGCTTTCCCGGCCCCCGCGTGACCGTGTCCGCCGGCGTCCCGGTCCCCGGTCGCCGGCGGCCCCTCCTTCCCCTCCTCGAGGCCTTGAATGCGCGGCAGGGGTTCCTCTCCCTCCCCGGCCCCTCGAGCGCCCTCCGATCCGGCAAGAGGGGACAAGGACTGGAGGCAGGCGTGACACCGGGGACAGAAAGCGGGAACGGGTCCGATGAAGGAGAACCGGCATTCAGGACAGCGCGTTTCGTTCATGGGTTCCACACGGAGGTCATTTCCGGAAGCGGAGCCACATCACCAGGGTGCCCGCGACGATCCCCGTGGCGAGGGCGAGGTAGAACGCCCCCGCCACCACGCCCGAGGGGGAGGGAAGGGAAAGGCCGATGACGGAAAACACGGCCCGCCCCTCCGCCAGGAACTGGATTCCCCTGAAGGCCAGGGAAGCGCCGAGCAGCAGCATCAGGATCCCGAAAGCCGCCAGCTCCACCCGCCTGAGCCTCTCGTTGTCGGGACGGTTGAGGGGACGGTCTCGTCCTCCTTCGGGGGGGGCGTCATCCACGATGGTTCATCCGAAACAGACCTTCGACCCGGCCGATTCGATCCTCCCTCCTGCTCGTCGCGCCTCTCTCCGCCCTCAGACGGCGTTCAGGGCGTTGTTGAGATCCTTGATGATGTCCCGGGCCTCCTCGATGCCCACGGAGAGACGGATGCCGCCCGGCTCGATGTGGCCGGCGGCCTGGGCCGCCTCCGGGATCACCGCGTGCGTCATGCTCGCCGGCCGCTCGATGAGCGTGCGAATCTGCCCCAGGGAAACCGCCAGGGTGATGGTATAGGCGTGATTCGCGACGTGGTCCACCATCTTCTCGGCGCGCTTCCCGGAGGAATTCGCCGTGCCCTTCACGACGAAGTAGACCATGTTTCCCGGCGCGGCGTTGCCCTCGAAGTCCCGCATCTGCCTCGTCGCGAGATCCGCCTGGGGGAAGCTCTCCAGGCCCGGATACGCGACGGATTTCACCTTGGGGTGGTTTTCGAGGAAGCGGGCGATCTCGAGGGCCGACTCGCTCGATTTCTTGATCCGGACGCTGAGCGACGGCAGGCCGTAGACGAGGATGTTCCAGGCGCTCTTGGGGGAGAGAACGCCGCCGAAGTCCTTCCGGTAGAGAAGCAGCGGCCCCTGGAATTCCCGCCTCGTCACCACCACGCCTCCCACGTCCGTTCCGAACCCGCAGAGGCCCTTGGTCAGGCTCGCGACCACCATGTCCACGCCGAAATCCAGCGGCCGCTGGCAGCAAGGCGTCGCGAACGTGTTGTCCACGATGATCCGGATCCGGTCCTCCTCGCCCCGCGATTCGTTCGCGTCCGCCACGATGCGGCACATCTCGCTGATGTCGATGAGCTCCATCGTCGGATTCACGGGCGTCTCGAAATAGACCACGCGCGTCTTCGACGTGATGGCCCGGGCCAGGTTGGAAGGCTTCACGAGATCGACGAACTTCGTCCGGATCCGGTTCCGTTTCGAGAGCCAGTTCGTGAACAGGCTGTACGTGCAGCCGTAGACGGCGTGGTGGGAAACGATCTCCTGCCCCGCCTCCACGGACACGCCCAGCGCGCCGGCCACCGCCGCCATGCCCGAGGCGAAGCAGACCCCGATCTCGCCCCCCTCGGCGCAGGCCAGCCGGTCCTCCAGCATGGACCGCGTCGGCTCGTCCAGCCTCTCGTAGATGTAGATGGGGGGCTTCTCGAAACTCTTGTCCCCCTCCGCGAAGACCTGAAAACCCTTCGTGGCCCGCTTGGCCGATGACAGCCGGAACGTGGACGTGGAGGAGAGCGGAGGGACCACGTGGTGATCGAAATCCCACTGGGCCGTCTTGAACCGGCCGTGCACCAGGAAACTCGTCAGCGAATAGACGCCGGACTTCACCTTCTTGTACATGCCCATCGTACCCATTCTCCAAAAGCGCTCTCACTGCCCCCCCTCGCTTGACGAGAGAGGCCCCAGGATTCATTCTATACCTTCGAGGACCCGGACGGCTTCACGTTTTTCCATCCGCGCAAGGGAATTCGCCCCCATGAAAAACCTGGAAGATTCGCACCGCGCCTTCTGGAACGCCATCCTGAAACGGGGACCCGGCGTCGTCGCCTCCCGGGCGGGCGCCCGCGCCGACGGACCCCGCATCGTCCTCCCCCTGGCCGGCAAGACCTTCACCGTGGACACGGAAACGAAAACCGTCCTGGAAGGCGGACCGGGCGAAAACCCGCTTCCCGCCGGCTACACCGAGGCCGTGGTCCTGCTCACCTATCTCGAAACGGCGGACGGTTTCCCCCTCACCGGGCAGTGGGTCACCGAGCGGGGCCTGCCCCACGGAGACGCCTACTTCCGCGCCCCCCAGCACGCCTTGCCCGTACGGGATCTGGCCGACCGTTTCGGCGATGACCCCCAGGGGCTGGTCCGCGCCGCGATCGCCCTGGCGGGCAAGGAGACGGGAGAGGCCGACGCGGGCGTGGAGCTGCCGGCCCTCCCCCGGGTGCCCGTGCGCTTCAATCTCTGGCGCCCCGACGAGGAGTTCCCCACCGCGGAGGTGAAGACCTTCTTCGACCGGAGCGCCGGCCATTACCTCATCCTCGACGGCGTCCAGGCCCTGGTCGCCATCCTGGTCCGCGCGCTGATCGAGGCGGCGGAGGAGAGTCAGGAACCGTCATGAACGCCGTCGGCATCGATCTCGGAGGCACGAACCTGCGCGCGGCACGCGTGACGCCGGCGGGGATCGTCCAGGAACAGGTTTCGCGCCCCCTCGCGGACCCGGCCGACAAGGAAGCCATCCTCTCCGCCCTCAAGGAGGCCGCCCGGGCCGTCCTCGGAGTGGGAAAGGCAAAGGTCGTGGGCGTCGGCGCGGCGGGTCCCCTCGACCCCGAGCGCGGCGTCATGTTCTCCCCGCCGAACCTCCCCGGACTGGAGGACACGGCGCTGGCCGACGCGCTGGAAGCCGAGCTCCGGCTTCCCGTCTTTCTCGAAAACGACGCCAACGCCGCCGTCTTCGGCGAGCACAAAGCGGGCGCCGGACGCGGAACGGACGTGCTCCTGGGACTGACGCTCGGCACGGGCGTGGGCGGAGGCATCGTGCTGGCCGGCGAGATCTTCCACGGCCCCGACGGGTCGGCCGGGGAGCTGGGCCATCTCATCGTCGACCCCGACGGCATCGAATGCGCCTGCGGGAACCGGGGATGCCTAGAGATGTACGCCTCCGCCACGGCGACGGCCCTTCGTTTCCGGCGCGGCGTCGAGGCGGGGAAGACCACCCTGCCGGAAGGGTTCTCCAACCCCCTCGACCAGCGCTCCGCTGCGGACGTCCACGCCCTCGCGCTGAAGGGGTCCGCCTTCGCCCGCGAGGTCCTCGCGGAGACCGGCCGCTGGCTGGGAGTGGCCATCGTCAGCCTGATCCACGTCTTCAACCCCGACAAGGTGGTGCTGCTGGGAGGGCTTGCGGGCGCGTGGGACTTCTTCCACCCCGCCCTGGAAGCGGAGATCCAGGACCGGGCCCTTTCTCCCTCGAAGGAGAGGGTTCGCGTGGTCCCCGGGGCGCTCGGAGGCGACGCCGGGGTGATCGGCGCGGCGCTTGCCGCCCTGCAGCGCGTGAAGGAGCAGTAGAGGTCATGGGTCATGGGTCATGGGTCACTGGTAACGTGGGGACCGGCACTAGCCGGTCCGCAATCGCCCGGACCTGGGCCAATCGTCGGGGAATCCAACCCGTTCGACGCGGTCTGAGCCATTCGCGCTATGGCTGATTTTCTTGGGCGCGGGCTGACGTTCGTAGTGAGCCACGTAGCGTAAGTGGAGTGGCGGAGCAGCGTTGCCGAAGTGCAGAATGATTTGCAGCACGCCACCCCTTCGACTTCGCTCAGGGTGGTGGTGAGCCGGGTCGAACCACTTCGTTTCGTGCTTCACTTTGACGGATGCAAACTTCTAAGGGTCACCCCGGGGTATTTCCATGGAGGCGGGCGCGGAAAGGAAGAGAAGCCCATGACTTGCATGCACCGCGAATGGCTCGGTCTCGTCTGCCCTCTGAATCTCATGACACCGATCGGTATAATACCGATCGGCACAATGCCAAGCGGCGTCATGAAACGCTTCGCGCGCGCCTTCTTTCGAATTTTGTGGGAAGCCTCGCTCGCATGACGGATCCCCTTGACAGATCGACGGATTCCGACAAGGAGCCCTTCCTCACCGTCGTCATCCCCGCCTATAACGAGTCCGCGCGCATCGTCCCCACGCTCGAGGCGGTCCGGGACTACCTCGATGCGAAGCCCTGGACCTTCGAGGTGCTGGTGGTGGACGACGGCAGCGGCGACGATACGGCGGCGGTGGTGGAGGCGTTCGCCTCGGGCGCGGCGGGGTTCCGTCTCTTGAAGAATCCCGGCAACCGGGGCAAGGGGTACGCGGTCCGCCACGGGATGCTGGAGGGGCGCGGGCGCTACCTGCTCTTCTCCGACGCGGACCTCTCCACCCCCATCGAGGAGTGCGGGAAGATCCTGCGCGCGCTTCGCGGGGGCGCGGGCGTGGCGGTGGCCTCGAGGCGTCTCGGGGCGTCCGACCTCGCGGTCAAGCAGCCCTGGTACCGCGAGCTGATGGGCCGGACCTTCAACCTCGTGGTGCAGCTGTTCGCCGTCCGCGGCATCACGGACACCCAGTGCGGGTTCAAGGGCTTCACGCGCGCCGCCGCCCGCGCGGTCTTCGAGCCCGCCTTGCTGGAGCGTTTCGGCTTCGACGTGGAGGTGCTTTTTTTAGCGCGCCGGCTCGGCTTTCCGATCGCCGAGGTGCCGGTTCGCTGGATCGACAGCCCGGACAGCCGGATCGACCCGCTCCGCGATCCCCTGCGGATGTTTCTGGAAGTGCTCCAGGTCCGCCGCAACGCGTGGGAGGGGAAGTACAGGGCGGAGGGGGCACTGGGAAATCGGAAATAGAAAGTGACAACGCTGAATCTTTCTACCATCCAAAATCGACGATCGAGAAGGGGGGTCCGCCATGCACGCCTGGTTGCCCTACGCCCTGGCGACGCTCGTGGTCTTCGGGTTCTGGGGGTTCTTCCCGAAGCTCGCCACGACCCACATCAAGCCCGGAAGCGCCATCGTGTGGGAAGTGCTGGGGGCGCTCACGGTGGGAATCGTGGCGGCCGGGATCCTGAAGTTCCGGCCCGAGACGCACTGGAAGGGGGCGCTGTTCGCCTTTCTCACCGGCATCTCGGGGACCCTCGGCGTCATGTTCTTCTTCTTCGCCGTGAACCGGGGCAAGGCCTCGGTCGTCGTGACCCTGACCGCCCTCTACCCCGTGGTCACGATCCTGCTCGCCTTCCTCCTGCTCGAGGAGGCGATCTCCCTCAAGCAGGGCGTCGGCATCGGTTTCGCCCTGGTCGCCATGGTGCTCTTCACGCTCTAGAAGCCCGTCGATGCCAGGATGAAGACATCGGGATTTCAGATTGGAGATCCCATTCCATCAAGACCCCCCATCCAACCTCTCTCCCCTGAGGATCAAGAATACGAGGGTCACCCTGGGGTATTTTCTAGAAGGTGGGCGATGGAAGGTGGGAAAGGCCTATGACTTGCTGACAGCGCGAAAGCCTCCTTCTCTCCTCCGTTTGACAGCCTGCCGGGATTCCGGTAGAATCCCGGTTCGGGCGGTCCGGGGATCGGTTTTTCTATCTTCTTGCAGGTCAAGGCATTGGAAATAACATGCTGGTCGTAGGCGAGAAGATCAACTCGACGAGGAAACGGGTCGCCGAGGCCGTGGAGGCGTTTGATGCGGGGGCGATCCTCGACCTGGCCCGGTGCCAGGCGGATGCCGGCGCCGACTTCATCGACGTCAACGCCGGCACCTTCGGGGACAGGGAGGCGGAACGCCTCGTCTGGCTCGTCGAGACGGTGCAGTCCGGGATCGACAAGCCCCTGTGCCTGGACAGCCCGAGTCCCGCCGCGCTGGAAGCGGCCGTGAAGGTCCACCGGGGCGAGCCGATGATCAACTCCATCTCCCTGGAGGCGGACCGCTTCGAGCCGTTGCTTTCGCTGGTGGGGAACCACCCCGCCCGCGTGGTGGCGCTGTGCATGGGGAAAACCGGCATCCCCGCGACGGCCGCCGAGCGCGTCCGGATCGCCGGGGAACTGGTCGAGGCGCTGACGGGAAAGGGGGTTGCGCTCGAGAAGATCTACGTGGATCCCCTCGTGCAGCCCGTGTCCGTGGACACGCACAACGGGAGCATCGCGCTGGACGCCATCGCGGGAATCCGGCAGGCGTTTCCGGGCGTGAACACGATTTGCGGGCTCTCGAACATCTCCTTCGGCCTGCCCGAGAGGCGCCTGATCAACCGGACGTTCCTCTCGCAGGCGATGGCGCGCGGGCTGTCCGCCGCGATCCTGGATCCCCTGGACCGGGGCTTGATGTCCGTGCTTTGTTCCGCGCGGATGCTTCTGGGGGAGGATGTGTATTGCGAGGGTTTTCTTACGGCGTACGAGGGGGGGCGGCTTGATTCGTGACTTCGTGCCTTCGCGTATCGGGTCCGGGCGTGTCGTCGATTTCCATGATTCCGAATTCACGAATTCACGCATCCACGAATCCACAAGCGGCGGTTCGCTGATGGAGGACGGCGCATGACCGATTTCGAGGCGCTTCAGGAGGCCGTCGGGAAGGGGGACGTGGCGACGGCGAAGACGGAGACGGAAAAGGGGCTGTCCGGCGGGGCCGGGGCGCAGTCGATCCTCGACGACGGCCTCATCGCCGCCATGAAGGTCGTGGGGGACCGCTTCTCCGCCGGCAAGATCTTCGTTCCCCAGATGCTCCGCTCCGCCAAGACCATGCAAGCTTGCGTGGACCTGCTTCGCCCCCACTTCGACGCCGAGGCCGCCGCCTCCCGGGGCACCATGATCATCGGCTCGGTGAAGGGGGACCTGCACGACATCGGAAAGAACCTGGTCTCGATGATGATGGGCGGCGCGGGATTCGAGATCGTCGATCTCGGTGTGGACGTGCCGCCCGAGCGCTACGTCCAGAAGGCGCGGGAGACGGAAGCGGATCTTCTGGGCATGTCGGCGCTGCTGGCCACGACGATGACGTCCATGAAGGACACGATCTCCGCGCTGCACAAGGCGGGCCTGAGGAAGAAATTGAAAGTCATGGTGGGGGGCGCGCCGGTGACCGAGCGGTACGCCCGCGAGATCAAGGCCGACGCGTACGCCCCGGACGCCGGGTCGGCGGTCTCGGAAGCCAAGAAACTGCTGGGGATCGAGTGACCTGCCCACGCGGGGGCGCTCGAGCGCGAACAGACGGGAGACATGAGCGGAATGCCGGACGCCTTCAGGATGCTTTCGGAACAGGACGTCGAAACGATCGATCGGGCCGCGAGGCGGTTGCTGGAGGAGGTGGGCATACGGGTCCGGGACGAGGGATTCCGGGATCGCCTGGAGAAGGCGGGCGCCGAGACGGACGCGGCCGCGCAGATCGTGCGTTTCCCGGCCGGCTGGCTGGACCAGACCCTTTCGCAGGCTCCCTCGGCGTTCACCCTTCACGCGCGCGACGGCGCGGACGATGTCTCGCTCGGCAGCGGGCGGGTCGCCTTCGGAAACGGGGGACGGGTCTTCCGGATCCTCGATCGGGACGGCACGTATCGCGGCACGACGCTCGCGGACGTCGCGCGCACGGCGGCGCTCGTGGACCGCCTGGAGCGGCTCCGCTTCTACATCGTCGCCTGCCATCCCGAGAACGTGCCGGCGGAGGACGAGGTGCTGAACGGCTTCCACCAGGCGCTGCTGTTCACGTCCAAGCACGTCATGGGGGGATGCGACAGCCTGGCCTCCCTCGAGAAGATCCGTGCGCTCGCGGTCCTGCTGGCCGGAAGCGAGGAGGCGTTCCGCAAGGCGCCGTTCCTCTCGATCATCACCAATCCCATCAGTCCCCTGACCCTGGACCCCGAGACGCTGAAGATGCTGCAGTACTGCGGCACGCACGGGATTCCCGCCACGTGCGCGCCGGCCCCGATTGCGGGCGCGACGGCGCCCGCCACGCTCGGCGGGACGCTTTCCCAGCTGCACGCGGAAGCGCTGGCGGGGGTGGCCGTGACGCAGGCGCTCGTGCCCGGGGCGAAGGTCCTCTACGGGGCCGTGGCCACGGCGATGGACCTGCGCAAGATGGACTTCACCCTGGGGTCGGTGGAGGGGGCCATGATGAACGCGGCGGCGGTCCAGCTGGCCCGGCGCTACGGCCTGCCGATCTACGCGTCCGCCGGCCTCACGGAGGCGAAGGAAGCGAACTTCCAGGCGGGATTCGAGAAGGCGGTCTCCAGCCTGATGGTGGGCATGGCGGGGGCGGACTTCATCCACCTCGCGGCCGGCATGCTGGACTCGGGAAACACCATCTCGCTCGAGCAGTACGTGATCGACGACGAGTGCCTCGGGATGGTCCACCGCGTGCTCGACGGCATCGGGACGGACGACGACGCCCTCGGCGTGGACGTGGTGAAACAGGTGGGACCGGGCGGGAACTTCGTCATGGAGGATCACACGATCGATCACATGATGGAGGAATTCTTCTACCCGGATCTCATGGTGCGCTCCAATTTCGACGTGTGGGACCAGGGCGGTCGCCCGACGACCCTGAGCCGCGCGCGGGACAAGCTGGACGACATCCTCCCCGGGACGCCGGCGGCGAAGATCGAGCCGGCGCAGCGGGACGAGATCCGGAAACGCTTTCCCCGACTCCTGGATGTGACATGGTGAATCCCTCTTCCCGGACGCGGATCATCGCGTGCGGGGTGTTCCGGCCCGCGCTCGAGCACCTCGAGGTGCCGGCTTCGCGCGAGGATCTCGAAATCGACTTCCTCCCGCCCCGCTTGCACCTGAAGCCCCGGGAACTGGAACGCGCCCTGCAGGAGGAGATCGACGCCTCGAAGGACCGGAAGGAAAGCGTCGTCTGCCTGTACGGGAAATGCTTTCCCGACATCGACGCGTTCTGCGAACGCAACGAGGTCCGCCGGCCCTCCTGCCTGCACTGCTACGAGGCCTTCCTCGGCGCCGAGCGGTACCGGCGCATCGTCGAGGAGATCACGGGAACGTATTTCCTGGAGAAGGAACTTATCGAGGATTTCGAGAAGAGCTGCGCCGAACCGCTGGAGCTGCACGACGAGGAGATCCGGAAGATGTTTTTCGACCACTACCGGCGGCTGATCTACATCCGGCAACCCTCCGATCCCGACCTGCTGCCGAAAGCCGCCGAAGTGGCGCGATTCCTGGAGATGAACCTGGAGGTCCAGGACGCCGACTACGCCCACCTGAAGGCGCAGCTCGACGCGCTCCTGGGCAAGGAAACACGGTGAAGAAAGCACGACAAAGACACGGCACGAGGAAAACCCAGGCCCTGGCCGTCACGTCCGCCGGAAAGAAGGCCCGTTACGTCTGGCTCAACGTCCTGCCCGACGACCTGTGGCTGAAGGTGCGCCGCGGCGTCACGATCTGGGAGGCGCTGAAGGACACGGACGTGGAGGTGGAGGGCCGGTGCGGGGGCCTGGGCAAGTGCGGCAAGTGCAAGGTCAAGGTCATCTCCGCCATCGGGCCCCCCACGGAAGAGGAGCGCGAGCTGCTCGACGAGGAAGAGCTCCAGCAGGGGATCCGCCTGGCCTGCCGGACGGTCGTCGACAAGGACCTGACCCTGTACGCCGGCGGCAAGAAACCCGATCCCGAGTACTTCCAGATCCTCAAGTCGGGCCACCAGCCCGTCTACCACTTCGAGCCCCACGTGGAAAAGCGCGTGCTCCAGCTCGTCCCGGACACGCTGGAGGACGGGCTCTCCGACTTCGGGCGGATCAAGGTCGCCCTGGGGGCCGAGCACCACGACCTGACGGCCGGCCTCCAGTGCCTCAAGGCCCTGCCCCGGTCTTTGAAGCGCGCGGGAGACCGCGGGACGGCGGTCCTCTTCGGCAAGCGCCTGCTCGCCTGGCAGGACTGGGAGGAGGTGAACCGTCAGTTCGGGATCGTGTTCGATCTCGGGACCAGCACGCTCGTGGGCAAGCTCGTCAACCTCCAGGACGGGAGGGAGCACGCCGTCGTCTCCCTGGTCAACAGCCAGATCCGCTACGGCACGGACGTGATCAGCCGCATCAAGTACGTCCGGGGCAACACCCGGCGGCTGAAGGCCCTCAACGGCATTCTGCTCAAGGATCTCAACCGGATCGTGCGAAGGCTCCTGGAAGTGGGCGGGTTGAAGCCGGAGGACATCTTCCTGGTCGTCGCCGCCGGCAACACCACCATCCAGCACTTCTTCCTGGGCCTGCCCCCCTCGGGCATCGCCGAGGCGCCCTTCTCGCCGGTCACGACGGACGGCCTCACGCTCCGGGCCTCGGACGCGGGGCTGAAGATCCACCCGGAGGCGCTGCTCTTCGTCATGCCCACGCGGTCGAGCTACATCGGCGGCGACCTCATCAGCGTCATCCTCGCCTCGGGAGCCGCCGAACAGGAGGAGGAGATCGTCCTCGGCATGGACTTCGGCACCAACGGCGAGATCTTCCTGGGCAACGGACGGCGCCTGTTGACCTGTTCCGCCGCGGCGGGACCCGCGCTGGAAGGGGCCACCATCTCCCAGGGCATGATCGCACGCCAGGGGGCCATCGAAACGGTCCGGCTGAACAAGAAAAAGGGCCTCCGCTACGGCATCATCGGCAACATCGCGCCCAAGGGCATCTGCGGGAGCGGGCTGGTGGATCTCGCGGCCGTCCTCCTCGATCAGGGCATCATCGACCCCGAGGGCCTGATCCTGCCCGACGGGAACGAGGCGCCGGCTTCCCTCCGCAAACGCGTCGTCCAGCGGGGAGAGGTGCACGCGTTCGAGGTGGCGCCGGCGAAGAAGACGCATCACGGAAACCCCATCCTCCTCACGCAGAAGGACGTCCGCGAGCTGCAGCTGGCCAAGGGGGCCGTGTCGGCGGGCGTGCGCATCCTGATGAAGGAGCTGGGCGTGGAACTCCGCGACATCTCCCGGGTCTACCTCGCCGGCGCCCTGGGCAACTACGTGGATCCCCGGAGCGCGATGCGGATCGGTCTGATCCCCTCCGTCGAGGAGGAAATCGTCACCTCGCTGGGCAACGCCGCCAGCACCGGCGCCACCATGGCGCTACTCTCGAGATGGTACTGGGACTTCGCCTGCGAGATCGCCCAGACCGTCGAGAACGTGGATCTCTTCTCGCGCCTCGACTTCAACGAGGTCTTCGTCGAAGAGATGGACTTTCCCCGAAACGCCCCGGGAGCCTGATCCACCGGATGACGCTTCCCGCCTTCGCCAAGGCGATGGCGGACAGGCGCGGCACGCTGATCCACCTGATCGAAAACGCGGCAGGTAGCCCTCGCCGGCGAATAAGGAGGCGGACCGCGGGCTTCCAGCCCGCATCCTGCGTTCGCTCTGTTTGTTGGAAGCGTCTCCTCCAGCCCCGCGCGTGCGTGTTTTCCTCCGTTTTATGGCGCGGCTATAAAGCTTTGGGCCACGGCCTCGTACTCTTGAGAAAACGCTCCGGGCCGCCCTGGCTTCCCACAGCGGCCTGCTTGGGGAGGCAAGTGCGGCTCGGGAGGACCCTCGCCCTCCAAGACGGCTCGGATGAAAACCGAAGTGCGCGGACGAGACGCCCGCCCTGAAGTAGAGGGCGTTTCGCGTTCTCACTTCTGACCCGCCCCCCGTTCAGCGAAGCCGGGATCAGGGAGATCAGGGGAACCTGATATCTGAAATCCCTATTCGTTTTGTCAGGGCGTGATCACCACCCGCACATCCTCGCTGAACTTCTCCAGGCCGTCCAGGACCTCGTTGATCTTCCCCGCGTCCAGCGGCACCGTGCCCGAGACCACCTCCGAGAGGTCGAGGAAGCCCCGCTCGTACCATTCGAGAAGCCCCGGGATCTCGCTGGCCAGGTGGTCCGCGACGCCGACGATCTCCGCCTCCTTCAAAAGCACCTCGTCGTAGCCCAAAACCTCGAAGGGCCTGTCCCCGATGCCCACCACCATCATCCGCCCGAACAGCGCCAGCGACCCCAGCGCCTGCTTCTGGGTCGCCGGAAGGCCGACCAGCTCCAGCGCCGCGTCCACCCCGCGCCCCCCCGTCGCCTTGCGGATCAAATCCGCGGCGTCTCCCGCGGACGCGTCCACGGGCGTCGCGCCGTAGCGCTTCGCCAGCGCCAGCTTGTTCGGCTTGATGTCCACGGCGAAGACGGGGTCCGCGCCGAAGGCCCGGGCCAGCTGGATCGCCGAGATGCCGAGTCCCCCCACGCCGAACAGCGCGACCGATTCGCCCGGGATGATCCGCGCCTTCTTCAGCGCGTGGTACGACGTGACCGAAGAGCACATCATCACCGCCCCGTGCTCGAAGGGAATGCTGTCCGGCAGGGGAAAGACGGACCGCTCCGGCACCGAGATGAACTCGGCGTACCCTCCGTCGACGTGCTTGCCGATCATGGCCCCCCGCACGCAGAACTGCTCGGTGCCCAGGTTGCAGTAGATGCAACGACCGCACGTGACGAGGTAGTGGAGGCAGACCCGGTCGCCGGCCTTGAAATCCTGCACTTCGGCGCCGGTCTTCTCGACCGTCCCGGCCACCTCGTGGCCGGGGGTGAGGGGAAGGGGGCCGGTCGGCGAGGCGCCGCCCCGGTAGTGGACGTCGGAGCGGCAGATGCCGGCGGCCTTGATGCGGACGAGCACGTCGCGCGCGCCCGGCTCGGGCGTCTCGACGTCGCGCATCTCGAGCGGTTTTCCGGTCTCGACGATCTGGACGGCTTTCATGGGCGGCTCCTCATCTCGTCTTGCAATCGAATCGATTGTACTCGATCGGGAACTCAGGAATCAGGAATCAGGAATCTACAATCTGCATTCGTCACTGGTTCTTCTTCAGTTCTAGTTCGAACCAGATGCCCCCATCCTCCTTCCCACTGGGCTTGCCGGGCTGTATTCCATGCGCCTTCGCCCACAACTCATACCATCGGATGAAATGAACGACCGCTACATCCGGATCCGGTGCAGGATACTTCATGGCCTTTTCGAAGGGCTTCTCCATCATCATGTTCATGAACGCCTTTTCATCCTGCGTGTTCTTTCCCCCAACATGATAGAGAGGTATTCCGTCTTCGAGGGAAATCCGGCCCCAGGTCACTTCATTCTCTTCTCGTGAACGTAACAAGCCCATATCCAGGGGCAGCGCGAATCTCAGACACCAGATCGTCGACTTGTTCATTCCGCGTTCCGTGGCGAGGAAAACCTGCCAGATCCCGCTCTTCTTCAAAATGTTCAGAACGTCCCCTAGGCGGGACCACGGCGTGGAGGAGGACGCCCCCAGCAAGACGATCGCACGGCTCAGCCGAGGATCTTCCGATTCGGTATACCTTTCTTTGAGGTCCCTTCCCCAATCGGCGAGTCTTTTTCGATGCCTCCCCCTCCCCAGATCGGAATCGAACGTGATGCCTCCATCCTTGCCGGGCAGAAGCACGACGGCCCCTTTGACGTGTTCGAGGGGAATTTCCACGGCAAACCTGGAATCGGGCCAGCGGGTGGTCAGCCAGGATTGCGCAAGTTCCCGTTTCCAGCCGTCCTCGAAGGCGTCCGCGATGATCTTGGAGCCCACTTCGACGGCGCGTTTCCCGGCCACGGGGTCCTTCCCCAGAACCTGCCGGCGGAGGACCGCGAGTGACTTCATGCCGGCTCTCTCCAGCCTTGAAGCGGCTTCTGTTGCCTCCTCTTCGTTCTCAGAACCAAGGCGTTTCCCGTAGGCCTTCAATTCTTTTTCCGTATCCCCCCCGCATCCAAGGACCAGGAGGAGCAAGAGAACGAGACCAACTCCGCAATCTGTTGGCTTTTCCGGACCCAAAGGCTTGAGCAACATCTCGTCGGCCCTCCTATTCCACGACGGAGTGAATCCCTGCCTGGACCTGTCCTCCGCAATCGTCACTGGTTCTTCTTCACGTAGGCGGCGAGGTCGGAGATGGTCTCGATACCGAGCTCGTCCGCCTGGGCTTCTCGCATGGTAAGCGTGTAGGTGTTGTTGAAGCCGAAGGGCTCGCACCAGACCAGATCCCACTTCTTCCGGAAGGCCTCCTGGACGGCCTCGAGCGCCTTGTCGGGGTCGGCGATGACCTTCCGCTCGAGGATGTTGACCAGCCCCGTGCCCGTGTACTCGGCGTAGAGGTCGACGTCGCCCGCCTCGAGCGCGTTGAAGCAGATCATCGTGCCGCCGAGATTGAGATTCCGCTCCACGCCGATGTCGGAGCCGCACTCGATCAGGATGGCCATCATCTCGCCCAGGATCTCCTGCTCCGTGAAATGCTTGGAGGCGACCGTGACCGTGCCTTCACTGCCGCTTCCAGGTTTCGCGTCCGGCGCGACGAGTTCCTCGGCGACCAGGAACTCCCGGGCCACTTCCCGGGCCTTGCGGCCCTTCTCGTCCACCTCGAAGTTGAGTTCCTGCATCGCCTTGTTCGAGATCTTCCCGGCGAGCCCGTTCAGGATCTCCTCGAGTCCCGGGTGCTCCTCGATCACCTCCGCGCGCACGAGCGGCGCCGCGTAGTAGGGCGGGAAGAATCCCTTGTCGTCCTCGAGCACCTTCAGCTCGTAGGCCGGAATGCGGCCGTCGGTCGCGAAGGCGTCGATCACGTCCACCGCCCCGTCCGCGCACGAGCGGTACATCAGCCCCGGGTCCATCTGCTTCGGCTCCAGGTTGAACGAAAAGCCGTAATGCTCCTTGAGGCCCTCGTACCCGTCCGGGCGCGACATGAACTCCGCGTCGAAGGCCGGCTGCAGCTGGTCCCCGCCCCCGCACCCCGCGGAAGCCAGCGCCGCGACGAGCCCGAGCAGCGCCAGGAATCCTTCCCTCGTTCGCATGGGTCTCCTCCTTTCCGCATTTCCGATTTTCCCGTCCATTGACCATTGACCAATGACCAATGACCCAATGACCCAATGACCCAATGACCCAATGACCCCTACCCCCCCTCCTCCTTCAGCCCCGACGGCGTCAGCAGCTTCTCCAGGCCCGCCAGGGCGAAGTCCGAGATCAGGGCCAGCACCGCGGCCGGAAGCGTGCCCGCCGCCAACTCGTCCAGGTGGAAGCTCCTCAACCCCCGCATGATCAGATCCCCAAGCCCCCCCGCCCCCACCAGCGTGACCAGCGTGGCGATGCCGATGGTCCACACCGTCGCGATCCTCACCCCCGCCATGATCACCGGGATCGACAGCGGCAGCTCCACCTTGAAGAGGATCTGGCGCGAGGTCATGCCCATGCCCCGGGCCACCTCGATCACCGAGGCGTCCACCTGCCGGATGCTGGTGTACGTGTTCCTGAGGATCGGCAGCAGCGCGTAGAGCACCAGCGCCGTGACGCCGGGCACCTTGCCCACCGTGGGCAGCATGATCAGCCCGAACAGGAGCGCCACCAGCGCCACCAGCGCCAGGCTCGGAATGGTCTGGATCATGCCCGCCACGCTCATCACCCCGAAGGCCGCCCCCTCGAACCGCGTCTTGGCCAGCCAGATGCCCACCGGAAGGGACACCGCCAGCGCGATGGCCAGCGCGATCCCCGTCAGGGCGAGGTGCTCCAGCGTCAGCGAGAGAATGTCCCCGCCGTGCTCCTCGACAAAGGCCACCAGGCGCTTGCGCTGGGCGTTGGAGAGGTCGGACAGGGTGGAGATCGCCTCCGCCTCCGACGTCTCCCGCCGCATCACCACCGCGGGCGCCGCCTCGAAGCCCAGCGGGTCGAGCAGCACGAGATCCTTTTCCTTCCGGAACCGATCCTTCGCCGTACCGTGCGCCTTCCGTTTGCCCTGGACGGCGTCCCGGTTGAACACCTCGTCCAGCGCAGCCTGGATGTAGACCGGCCGGAGGTCCGCGTCTCCTTCGACGAGAGCGGAGACGCCGTCCTTGAGCGAGGTCCCGCCTTCCTTCCGGTCCACGACGAGCCCCGTCTGCGCCTCGATCACAAGAGCCGCCGCCTCGGAAGCGACGCGGAGGCCGGGGTCGTCGGGCACGACGACGGCGATGCGTTCCTCGTTCCCGGTGGCGGGCCCCTGCCTCTCCTCGATGAATCGATGCAAGGCCCCGAGGTCCCCCAGCACCGTTTGGAGGTCCGTTTCGCCCTCGGCCGTGAGGAGCAGGTTCCGGACGAGCTCGTTCGACATGCGGCCTGCGAGGTCGTCGAGGACGTCCTTCAGTCCGTCGTGCTTTTCAAGAACGCCGGATCGGACCAGAAGCGCCGCCTGATTGGGGAGGAAGAAGCGCTTGTTGTCCTGGAGGACGATGAGGTCGTGTTTCTCGATGCCGGGGTCGAGAGTGTGCGCATCGGCGACGTCGACACGTTCTTCCCCGATGGCCGCGATGAGGTCGTCGGGGGGCGGTTCGAGGGGATCGGTCGCGAAGGAGAACCCGTAGGCGTCTTGCAGGTCCTCCAGGCCGCGAGGCCCTTCGAGAAAGCCTCCGGAGAAGGCGGGCTGGAGGGAGACACGCGGCCGGTACGTGGCGAAGACGATCAGGGCGACGGCCGCAACGATGACGCCTGCGAGAACGGCCCGCTTCACGTTCATGACGCCTCTTCCTGTTCGCTGGTCTCTCCGAGCACCCCGGAGATGATGTCCAGGAGTCTCTGTTTCTGGAGGGTTCCGGCGTAGCGTTCGCCCTCGTAGACGGGCAGGCGGGTCTCGCCCGTGCGCTTGAAGACGTCGAGGGCCTCGACGAGCGAGCCGCGCGCCCTGAGGCGGACGTCGGGCGGGGGCTCGGGGGCCTCGCCGCCCGCCTCCCGCCGCTCCATGCTTTCCTTCACCGAGCGGGTGAGCAGGGCCAGCTGGAAGCGCTGCTGTCCGAGGAACTGGTCGACGAACTCGTTGGCGGGATGTTCGACGAGTTCGGCGGGTTCGGCGAGCTGCTGCAGGACGCCCTCGTCCAGAAGGGCGATGCGGTCGCCCATCTTGACGGCCTCGAAGACGTCGTGCGTGACGAAGAGGATGGTCTTCCGGATCTCCGATTCGAGTTCGAGGAACTCGTCCTGGAGCTGGGACCGTGTGATGGGGTCGAGGGCGCCGAAGGGCTCGTCCATGAGGACGATGGGGGGGTCGGCGCCCAGCGCGCGGGCCACGCCGACGCGCTGCCGCTGGCCGCCGCTGAGCTGGTTGGGGTAGCGGTCGCGGAAGTCGTCGGGAGGAAGGCCCATCATGTCGAGGAGGCGGTCCGTGCGCCGGCGGATCCGTTCCCGGTCCCATCCGAGCAGACGGGGCACGACGCCGACGTTTCCCCCCACGGTCATGTGGGGGAAGAGGCCGATGTGCTGGATGGCGTAGCCGATCCGGCGGCGGAGTTCGATGACGTCCTTCTCGCGGACGTCTTCCCCTTCGAGGAGGATCCGGCCCGCGGTGATCTCGATGAGGCGGTTGACCATCTTCATGGAGGTGGTCTTGCCGCTTCCGCTGGTCCCGAGCAGGATGAGGGTCTCCCCTTCCCGTACCTCGAGGTCCAGGTTCTTGACGGCCTCCACCCCGCCGGCGAAGGTCTTGGACACGCCCTCGAAGACGATCACTTGTTGACCTCGAAGATCCCCACGAGGCCGTGGGCGCCGCCGAGCCCCTTCTGCATGAGGAACTCGATGCCCCTGAGCGCGTATCCCAGCTGGGGCTCGATGACGTTGGCGCGGGGGTCGCCCATGCGGAACCAGCCGGCGCCCTCGACGACCCGCTTCATGTCCCGCATGGCCCGTTTCAGGGGTTCGGGATAGGCGGTGTTGATCTCGGGAGGATTGTCGACGGTCCCCTTCTCGTGGTCGAACCGGTTGCAGAGATCCATGGCGTATCGCACCAGCGTGTTCCAGGAGGTCTGCAGGGTCTCGAAGTAGTGGTTGACCTCGTCGAAGCCGGGCTTGGGTTCGTAGTCGAAGAGAAGGTCGTCGAGCCGGGTCCGCCGGTTGTCCTCGTGGAGGCTGTTGACGGCGCGGCGGATGGGCCGGGCGAAGCGGTTGTAGTCGCCGGTGTCGATGTGCCGTCCGACGAAGACGGAGCGGTCGAAGATCTCCTTCTTCTTGAGGCGGGCGCCCGTCTCCGATTCGACGCGCTCCATGATGCGTCCGACCTCGCCGGGGGTCATGAGGCGGAGATTGATCATCGCCAGATCCTCGCGGGGCGGGCGTTCGCCTTCGGGGTAGACGTAGGAGATGACGTACTCCATCCACTGTTCCTTGGACGTGTCGTCGTCCCAGAGGTCCTGCCACTCGTAGGCGTAGCGCCCGAGCCAGTCGCCGATGAGGAGCGAGCCGTCGTCGGCGTGCTTCACCGCCTCGGAGAGGACCTGGACGGTGGTGTCCTCGTCGAAGTGGGAGAGGGTGCCGAAGGAGGTGAAGTAGATGTCGAAGGCGGGTTCCCCGTCGTCGGCGGGAAAGGACTGGGTGAGGTCGCACTGGCGGAATTCCGCCTTGGGCTCGAAGCCCCATCGTTCCCGGGCCTGGACGAGGAGATCCTCGTTGAGGTCCACGCCCACGTAGTGCCCGAGGTAGTCGGGCTGGATGGCGCGGACCCGGTCCTCGATGATGCTGGGGTTCTCGCGGCTGATGCGCATGAGCATCTCGAAGCCGTCGCCGCTTCCGCAGCCGATGTCGAGGATGCGCACGCGCTTCAGTTCCTCGACGCGCCGCTTGACCAGGTCCTCGATGTAGGGGCACAGGAAGATGCGGGTGCCCTCGTCCTCCCAGTAGATGCGGACGTTGTCGTACTTCCCGTGGATGCCCGATTGCCGGACGTACCGGCCGCTGCCGACCGCCTCGGAATAGGCCTCCATCTGGTCTTCGCCGTTCTTGGTTTCCGTTTCGCTCATGGTCGTGCCCTCAAAAAGATCGGATGTTTCGCCCGTCTCAGGCGGTTTTCAGCTTGTCCAGGGCGTCGAACGCGTCCCGGCAGTGGTGGTCGGCGCCGATGCTGGCGGCGAATTCCTCGGAGGTCGGCGCGCCGCCGATCAGGACTTTCACCTTGTCGCGCATGCCGATCTCCTTCAGCTTGTCGATGGTTTCCTTCATGTGGGGCATCGTCGTGGTCAGAAGCGCCGAGAGCCCCACGAACTTCGGGTTGAACTCCTTGGCCTCGCCGATGATCTTGTCCGAGGCGACGCCGGCGCCGAGGTCCTTGACCTCGAACCCTGAGCCCCGGAGCATGGTGGCCACGATGTTCTTGCCGATGTCGTGGAGGTCCCCCTCGACCGTGGCGATGAGGAAACGTCCCTTCGAGGTCGTCTCGTCGCCCTTGAGGTGGGGCTCCAGGATGTCCATGCCCCCCCCCACGGCCTCCGCCGCGGCCAGCATGTCGGGAATGAGGTACTCGCCCGCCTCGTACTTCCTGCCCACCTCCTCCATGCCCGCGGTCAGGCCGTCGAGCAGGATGTTCTTGGGCGAGAGGCCCTTTTCGACGGCTTCCTTCACCAGTTCCAGGACGCCGGGTTTTCCCTCCATGTCGCCCTCGAGCCCCTCGTCCTCGGCGTCCACGCGCCCCTGCAGGACGTTCATCTTGATCGTTTCCAGCATCTCGTCCATTCTTTCCTCCTTATCAAAACGCCATGACATAGCCTTTTCCCTCCCGCCGGGCGCCTGCCCCGCGGGGGTCCGGGTGCGCCGCGGTCCCCTCACAGCAGGAACCTCTCCCGCGCCACGGGTCCGGGCACCTCCTTGTAGATCCTCTCGAGCATGCCTTCGTCCAGACGGTCGTCGGGTCCGGACAGGATCTCGTCGAGCCGTTCGGCGGCCTTCACCATCACCTCGTCCTTGTCCTCGGTGGACTCGAACGCGTAGGGCTTGGTGACCAGTCCCTCGCGCAGAGGTTTGCGGATGTAGCGGGCGAACAGCCGGGTGGAGGAGGCCATCACCTTCCTCACCTCCTTCACCGTTTTTTCCGCGTTTTCCTTGCCGAACAGCGGCCGGCGGAGAATGTCGCGCACGAGGCCGATGCTGGCGTCATCCAGGACGGCCTGGAGGGGGCAGAAGACGTTGGTCTTGTCCATCAGCCCCAGCGCGTAATGGATGTACTGGGCGCCGGAGGAGGCGACCCCCAGGTAGGGCAGGATCTTCTCGACCATCGCCTGCATGCCGGGGACCTTGGTGTCCCCGACGCCGGCGGTGGAGTAGACCGGAATGCGGTAGCTCCGGGCCATCTGCACGCAGTCCACGTTGTAGTGGACGAACTCGGGCGCCCCGTAGAGGTCGTGCAGCGTGTCCAGCCTCGCCCGCACCGGCACCGCGCCGTACAAGACGGGCGTGCCGGGGTTCACGACCTGGGCGAGGGTGATGCCCGCCAGGATCTCGGCGTTGATCATGGACACCATCCCCTCCTCGAGGATCGGGGCCGTGGACCCGCCCTGGGGGGACGAGGAGACCACGACGGGGAAGCCGCGGCGCGCGACGCCGATGAGCTTCTGCGTGGTGTCCTCGACCATCTGCAGGGGACTCTTCACCAGGCACGTGATGAAGGAGACGATGGGGTTCTCCTTGAGCTTGTCCTCGCCGCCGGCGATGAGCGCCGCCATCTTCAAGACGTCGTCGAGGCGGTCGAGATTCGTGATGCCCGCCTGGACGTGCTTGGTCATGTACATCAGCGAGGCGAGGAAGACGTTCACGTCCTTGTTGTCTTCCGTGATGTCCGGGTCCTGCAGGTTGACGTTCCGGATGTAGAAGTCGACGTTCTCCAGCGCGTTGCAGAGCTTGGCCGATTCGCACAGGTGCGTGACGGTGCCCCGGTCCTCCGAGAAGACGGGATAGCGGATCTTGTGGTTCGGGTCGTCGACCTGCTGGAACTCGGCGATTCGCGTCTTGAGGTAGATGTTCGTCTCGGATCCGGTCCCGAAGTAGAGCCGCGGCACGTCCGTGTCGAGATGCAGGCGGTTCCCGGGATCGCGGGCGCCCAGCACGACGGTCTCCGGCGCGCTCTCCACGGCCCCCATGACCGTGTTCTCGGGGATGCGAACCTGCCACGCCTTCTGGGGCCAGTTCTCGTCCTTCTTCACCTTGCAGCCGGCCTTGTCCAGGTAGTCAGCGGCTTCCTCGTTGAAGCAGACGATGCCGGGATCGTCGAGGATTTCCATGGAGGCCTTGTGAAGAATCTTGACCTGCTCGTCGGAAATCCGCTTCTGCGGGTTGACGATGGTTCCCGGCCGGTATCCATTCTCCGTCATGATCGTTCCCTCCCATTCGTATGACATCGTTCAGTCCAGCAGCCCCTTGCGGAACGCCCGCGTGTATTTCCTGCAGCGCCGGTCCCGTCCCGCCAGAAGCTCGGAAGCAAACAGGGCGCTCATCAATCCGCGAAATGTGGGATCCACGATCGCGGCATCCAGGCCGTTCATGACCGCCATGGTCAGGAAGGCGCGGTTGACCAGCGCGCGTTTCGGGAGACCGTGGGAGATGTTGGAAAGCCCCAGAACCGTCTTCGCTCCCTCGAAACGCTTCGGAATGTCCCGGACGGCCTCCAGGGTCACCCGGGCCTGGTTCGTGTCGGTCACCACGGGAATCACCAGCGGATCGAAGAACAGGTTGCCGGGCTCGATGGAAAGCGCTTTCGCCTCCTCGAAGATCCGGCCGCACACCTTCAGCCGCCCCTCGGCGTCCTTCGGAATCCCGTCCTCGTCCATGGCCAGCGCGACGAAGGGAACGCCGTGCTCCGCGGCCAGCGGGAGGATCTCCTTCATCGACGCTTCTTCCCCCTTCACCGAGTTGAGCATCCACCCGCGCCTCTTTCCGAGGTGCGCCCCGGCGGACGCGAGCACCGCCGGATCGGCGCTGTCGATGCAGAGTTCCTTCTCCGTGTTCTCCAGGGCCAGGTCGATCAGCCACTTCATGTCCTCGACCTCCTGGTCCTTGGAGCCCGAACCCGTCCCCGCGTTGAGATCGATGTAGTCGGCGCCGGCCTCGTCCTGCTCCCGGATCATCTTCCCAAGCGGCGCCGGGTCGTGATCCAGGATGGCCTTCTTCACCGCCTTGCGCGTGGCGTTGACCTTCTCTCCGATGACGATCAAGGGGTACCTCCTCTTCCGATCAAAGAAACGGGCACGTTGGAGGGTCGGAAATCTCCAACCCCTGAATTCCGGAACGCCCCTCTCCCCCATCCCTACTGGTAGTGCTCCTTCGCGATCTCCGGGAACGCCTCGAGCAGACGGGAACGCATCCCCGCCTCCAGGATCGGCGACGCCTCCGCACCGAGAATCTCCTGCACGATGCCGCTCGCGCGCTGCAACGCGTCGATCGAGCCCTTCTTCTCCCAGTCGTTCCGCGAATCGCGGTCGCTCAGCGTCGGGACGTAGTGCTCGGTGCGCATGTAGCGACGGGTGTGGCGGGCGCCGACGAAGTTGCCCGCCGGGCCGACCTTGCGGATCGTCTTCATCGCCAGCGACTCGTCGTTCACCTCGATCCCCTTGATCGCCCGCATGGCCATCCCGAGGATCTCGTTGTCCGTCACGTACTTCTCCAGGCACACCGTCATCGCGAACTCCATCAGCCCCGCGGCGTCGTGGATGAAGTTCGCCCCCGCCAGGCCCACCATCAGGTTGTTGATCGCCGCCTCGTACCCGCACTGCACGTCGATCGTCTTGGAATCCGAGATCCCCGCCGTCGCGTAGTACGGCAGACCGTAGAACTGGGCCATCTGCGCCGCTCCGGCGTTGATGAGCCCCGACTCCACCGACCCGCCCAGATACTTCAGGTCCCTGAGGTCCGTGGACGTGGCCACCGACCCGCACAACAGCGGCGCCCCGGGCCTGGCCAGCTGCGCCGTCAATACGTTGATGAGCGTGTCGCAGTTCTGGATGAGCAGGTTGCCCGCCAGCGTCACCGGTGACGTCGCCCCGCACATCGGCTCGGACGGCACCGACACCGGAATCCCCGCACGCGCCACCTGGATCATGAAATCACCGTACTTCCCGTCCAGACGCAACGGGCTGATCCCGCACGTGATCATCGAGATGAACGGCCGCTCCCGGAGCGCCTCCGGCGACCCCGCCACCTGCTCCGCCATCGCGATCACCCGGTCGATCCCCTCCGAGGTGTACACGCCGCCCATCACGTGCTTGGTCGTGTACATCAGCCCCGCGAAGAAACGGTTCACGTCCACCCGCTCCTGCGGCAGCTCGTTCGGGTACGTGGGCAGAAGCATGAAATGGACGTGGTCCAGCTTGTCCACCAGACGGATCACGTCGATCAGATCCTTCAGCTGCGCCCGGCGGCACGTCCCCGTCTGGATATCCAGCATGTTCAGCGCCGTGCCCCCCGGCCCGAAATAGACACGCTTCCCGCCCAGATGAAGGTCGTGGCGCTCCTCCCGTCCGTACAGCACGACTTCCTTCGGCGCGCGACCCACCAGCTCCATCAACGTCTTCTCCGGCACCCTCGCCACACCCTTCGACTCGTCGTAACGGATGTCCGTCTGCTTGAAGAGATCCAGCGCCTGCTGGCTGTGGACCTCGAATCCCACCTCCGAGAGAACCTCCACCGTCGCCTCGTGGATCCGCTTCACGTCCGCCTCCGTCAGGGGACGGAACGTCCCTCCCTCCAGCCCCCCCGGAAATGTCGGCCCGTCCGATGCCCGATCCGCCTTGTCCCTCATCGTCTCCTCCTGTAGTCGCAATCCTTGCGGGAACAAAGACGACATGCGTCGCCGCTCCGTTCCACGCGATCCTTCGGCCCGACGCCGATGACGCCGGATACGCTCTTCCGGGGCCTCATCAGGCAGTGCGCGCTGAGCGTCACGCCCGCCTCCTCCCCGTCCAGAAGACCGAAAACCATCCGCTGCCCCGTCACCGGCCAGTCGCAGTTGCCGGGACTGTACCGCTCCGTCAAACCCGCCCACGGCGGAAGCGAAGCCTCGACCTCCCTTCGGAAGGCGTCGGCCGCCCGCGAAGCCGCCTGCGAGGCCAGAACGTCCAGCACGTACCCGTCGTGAACCGACGCCTTCCCCACCCGGTCGATCAGCGCGTCCACCGCGGGACCCAGCGTGACCACGAACACCTCCGCCTCACGGCACGGCGACAGGACCCGCCCCAGCACCCGGCTCTCGATCGGCCCCCCGCCCTCCAGAAAAACCCGAACCGATCCGTGCCGCAACGGCACGCGCCGGCATGCCGAGCGCGGCCGCATCGCTCCCCCAAGGGCTTCCAGACCCCGGTCCAGCGCCGCTTCCAGCCGGGACGACCGCCTCCCCCGCGGCCCCTCGAGCGCGCGCAAGGCCTCGGTCCGGTCCATCCGGATCGCCAGCGTTTTCTCGGCCGTCGTCATACGATGCTCACGTCCGTCGTGATCAGGTCCGGCTCCACGACCACCCCGAACGTCTCCGACGCGTAGGGGTACATCGTGTCGCCGTTGTCCAGCGGGCAGAGCCCGCGCAGGCCGTCCTTGCACCCCTCCTCGATCAGCTGCGCGTCCAGAAGACGACGCGCCGCGAGATCCACCGCGAAGGGGTTCCGTCCCACCAGCATTCCGAGGGGACGGCAGATGGGTTTCATGCGCACGTTCACGCAGTCGCAAAGCGGCGTCACGTCGTAGAGGTGCGCGACGTTGATCACCTCCTCCCACCGCCCGTCCATCAGCCCCATCAGGTAGTCGGCCATCCGCCGGGGAAGACTGTCCATGCCCTTCTCCCAGTCCGCCACCTCGTCCCCCGCCATGCGGATGGCCTCCTCCGGACACGCCGCCATGCATTCCCCGCAACCGACGCACAACGACTTGTCGAGGTCCGGCCCGCCCGACGGGCCCTCCGACAGCGCCCCCTCCGGGCAGCAGGCGACGCACGCCCCGCACGCCTCGCAGAGATCCAGGTCGATGGAGGGATGAAGGCACTGGTGCATGGCCAGCTTGCCCGTCCGCCCCGCAAGCCCCATCGTCAGCCCCTTGATGCAAAGCGCGAAGTGGGCCAGCGTGTGGAGCGTCAAGTGGACGTTGTTGACCACGGTCCCCGCCGCGTCGAATCCCCCCGAGCGCGAGAACTGCTTGTACCGGGACCCCACCTCCCGCTCGACGACCTTCTCCTCGTCCCAGAAGACGACCAGCCCCTTCACCGACGTGGCCGGACGGTCCAGCACCACGAACGGGGCCCGTTCCGTCCACCCCCGCTCCGCGGCCAGCGCCAGGTACCGCTCCGCCCCCGGCCCGTTGTTGCGGCCCCCCCGGGGCCCCGAGTAGAGAACCGTCGTGTCCCCGAAGAAGACGTCCTCGACGCCCCGCGCCGACAACGCGTCCAGGACCCCCGTCGTCCCCTCGGGCTTGATCGCCGTGTCGCACTTCGGCTCGCCGATGTGCACCTTCATCAGCACCGGGCCCTTCGGCGCGAACCCCTCCGTCTCCAGAAGCGCTTCCTTCACGGCGCGGTTGAACGCATCCCGCCACGCCGGATCCCCGGGATCGTACGACTCCGTGTCCGGCCGCAAAAACCGCACGGGCGATTTCCGCCTTCCCTCTTCCAGCCGAAGGAAATCCGGAAGATCCGGCCTGGGTCCCGGTCGCGTCATCTAGATCCTCCTGGCTTCGAGCAAAGCGGAGATGCCCCCCCGGCGGAAAAGCGCTTCCGCCTCGTCCGCCGGGTTCCGTCCCGCCTTCACGCGTTCGTACAGGGTTTCCAGGTAACGCTCCTCCCCACGCCCACGGATCTTCAACCCCTTCGAGGCGAGATCCAGCATCCGGCCCGCCCAGTCCCGGAGTGAAAGATCCCCCACCGAACCCCCGAGGCCCGCCCGGCATCCCTCCTCGCGGGACGCGCGGAGCGTATCCCAGGAGACGGCGGATACTTCCTCCCAGGCCTCCTCCGCCGCGCAGATCAGGCCCAGGGTCAACGCGGAAGGCGTGACGAGGTCCGCGGGCGGTTGCTGGTCGTACACCCGGTTCTCCACCGTGTAGTACCGGGAGATCCGGGCGTTGTACCAGTAGCAGGAGTTGTGCACGTCGAGATCCTCCGGCGACGGCGTGATCTCGAGGTCCGATCCGGAGAGATCCTGCCCGGTCGCGGACGCGCAACCGAAATAATGCGCGAAGGAGGGCTTGTCCTTGAAGATGACGGGCCCGCAATCGCGCTTCACGTAGACCAGGGGGAAATCCGCCACCGTATGGATGTAGTCGGCCATGTCGCGGAAGGACCGGTGCGGCACCCCCACCCGGCCCTTCACCGGTTCCCACCAGTCCCAGAACATCTCGGCCACATCCTTGTAGGTCTCGTCCACCGCGCCCCGCCAGACGCTGGAGTGCCCCATCAGCGCCAGCTGGGCCCCGGAGAACCCGTTGAGAACGTTCACCGCCCGGACCGCTTCCTTCTGCGAAACGCTGACGTGGACGTGGCTCGCGGCGTTCACCGTGAACAGGTGCATGTCGTCGCCCTCCTCCGCCGGAATGACCCGGTTGGAGGGAAAGACGCGGTCCCAGAAGCTCGTGCGCTCCTTCTTCATCAGCAGCGTCTCGCCGGGAGGACTGACGGGGTGGATCCCGTAGCCCAGGAAATGCGCCTCCTCCCGCTCCGCAAAGGGCCTGAGGACCTCCCGGAGCGCCTTCAGCGACCTCTCCAGCGTCTCGAGATCCGCCACGTGCGCCAGCGAGAACTCCGTCTTGGCGTATCCCGTCTCGCAGGACGCCACGTGGTCGTTCCGCTCGCCGGTGAGGCGGGCCCCCACCACCTTCCCGCTCATCTTGTCCGCAACGGGCGTCCACCCGCGCTCCGCCAGGTGGTCCCAGAGCCTCGAAAGCGTCTCCAGGCTCACCGCCGAGCCGTCGTGTCGAACCAGCGGGAGCTTGAGCTCCGCGCCCACCCGCCGCTCGGGTTCCCCCGGCCCCACGGCCTGACGGAATCCCTCGACGAAACGATCGTAGATTCTCTGCCGGCTCTCATCCATGCGCCGTCAAACCCCTTTCTTCAGCCGGGGAGGGCCCATGATCGTCCCCGCGCCCCGGATGACGAACTTGTAACTCGTGAGCTCCTCAAGACCCATCGGACCCCGCGCGTGGATCTTGTCCGTGGAGATGCCGATCTCCGCCCCCATCCCCAGCGACTCCCCGTCGCAGAACATGGTGGAGGCGTTCACCAGCACCACCCCGGAATCCACGCGCTCCGTGAACCGCTCCGCCGCCCCCGCGTCCTTCGTCACGATCGTGTCCGTGTGGTGCGACCCGTACCCGTTGATGTGCCCGATCGCTTCCTCCACACCGTCCACCACCCGCACCGAGACGATCATGTCGAGGTACTCCGTGCGCCAATCCTCTTCCGTCGCCCCTTCCACGTCTCCGACCGCCTCCCGCGTCCTCGGACAACCCTTCACGGCGACCCCCGCCTCCCGGAACGCCCCCACGATCCGCGGCAGGTCCCCCGTACGGTCCTTGTGGACCAGCAGCGTCTCCATCGCGTTGCAGACCTCCGGCATCAGGCACTTCGAGTCCAGCGCCACCTCCAGCCCCGACTCCAGGTCCAAGGACGCGTCGAAATAGACGTGGCAGATCCCCTCGAAATGCTTCACCACCGGGATCCGCGACGTCTCGCTCACCTTCCGGATCAGACCCTTCCCCCCCCGGGGGATCACGAGGTCGATCAGGTCGTCGTACGACAGCAGGTCGTGGATCTCCTCGTGCGAACCCGAGATCACCTGCACCGCCTCCGACGGAAGCTCCGCCTCCCTCACCGACGACGCCCACAACTCCCCCAAAAGGGCGTTGCAACGCTTCGCCTCCGAACCCCCACGGAGAATCGCGGCGTTCCCAGCCTTCAGGCAGAAGGCCCCCGCGTTCACCGTCACGTGCGGACGCGCCTCGTAGATCATCAGGATGACCCCCAGCGGCACCCGGACCCTCGCCGCATGAAGCCCGTACGCGATCCCCCCCTCCGTGATGACCGATCCCACCGGGTCGGGAAGCGCCACGATCTTGCCGAGCGAGCGGATGCGCGAGTCGATCTTCTCCTCGGAGAATCTCAGACGCTTCAGGACCGCCTCGGGATAGTCCCGCTCACGCGCCTCGGCGATGTCCGCCTCGTTCGCGGCCAGAAGATCCCCCCGGCGGTCGGACAACTTGTCCGCAAGCCCCTTCAAGGCCGCATTCTTGCGCTCCGCGGACGCCACGGCCAGCGCCTGGGATGCCTCGCGGGCCTGTTCTGCAACGGTTCTGGAATCCATCGTCCTCCCCTGTCCGAAATCGCGCGATCACTTCTGCAAGGGTTGCTTCCCCTGCGCCTCCTTGGAACCCGTCTGGATGGGCCCTGTCTCGAGAAACGGAGCGGCCGGAAGGCGACGAAGATCGAGCATGTCCACGACCTGCTCGAGCGACTGCGTGATCGTCGCCTGCTCGGAAGCGGGAAGCGTCTTCAAGGCCTCCATCAGCCTCTCCTGGAGCGGAAGGGGAGACCGCTCCGCCAGCTCCCTTCCCTTGTCCGTCGTCGTCAGGAAGATCCGCCGCCGGTCCTTGCTCGACCTCTCACGACGGATGTACCCCTTCTCCTCCAGACGATCGAGGATGCCGACCAGCGTGCTGGGGCTCAGGAAAACCCGCCGCGATAGATCCGCCGACGTCAACGGGCCCGACTCCGTGATCGAAAGGAGACACCAGAGCTGCGGACCCGTGATCTTGAGATCCGAGGCGAGCCTTCGGGAATGAAGGTCGATCCCCCGGATGACCCGGCGGAAGGCCTGAAGGATGCGGAGATCGTAACGGCTTTCGGGGACGCTCAAGGGAGCGCCGGCTTCGTTGGGCACGCCCCTTCCTCCTAACATTCACGCCTCGGTGGAAACCCCACCCCTCTCGCCCCCCCCCCCACCCGTTTCCACCCACATGATTGGTGCCCAAATTATTTGAGTTCCAATCATATGATTCATCAAAAATACCTTCCAGAATCATGCATGTCAAGAGTTATTTCGATCAAAATTGTTTTTCTTCAAACAAGTCGAAAAGGGGGGAGACGGCCCGCCCCGTCGCTTTGTATCCCCCTTCAAGTGTGCTACCCTCTCGATGGAACAAAGAGGAACCAGAGGGGTCAGAGCGCCCTTACACTGTGGTGGTTCTCGACTGCTTTGGGCACCGTTCTTGGAGATCTTCGCCATGCCTGTCCAGAAAATCCTCTCCGCTGGGCCCTGCGTCATTGCACTTCCCCTCCTCATCCTCTTCCTGACCGGCTCTCCGGTTCTCGGGGAGGATCGCGACCCGGGGAAGCCTCCCGTTCTCCTGGCCGATTTCGAGTCCGGGTTTCCGGGGGGTGTCGAGATGGAGGCCTGTACGCCCGCCGTCGGAACCTCAAGGGCGCCTGAGGGTTCGAACTTTCTGCGGGTCGAGTGCCCCCAGGAGGCGGTGGCGGCGCGGGTGCGCTTCCCCGTGCCGGCGGAGGCGAGGCCGGGCCGATGCCGCGCGCTCTGCGCCTGGATCAGGACCTCGTCCCGGGAAGGGGAGAGACGGTTCCGGTGGCGTGCGGAGGACGGCAAGGGGCGGACGCTGTTCCAGCGCCGGTTTTCCTTCGACGGGGGCCCGGTCTGGCACCGGATCGAGTGGCCTCTTTCGCTCTGGCGCTGGGGTTCGTCGTGTACGGGCCGGTGGTCGGAGGTCTCCCGGTTCTGCCTGGTTCTGGAATCCACGGGCCGGGTGGAGGTGGGCCTGGACGACGTCCGCTTGCTTCCGGCCCGATCCTTCAGCGGAGGCGCCCGGCCGGACCCGTCGTGGATCCTGGAGATCGCTTTCGGGGACAACCCGCGCCGGGTGCGACGCGAGGACGGCTTCCTGGTGGCCACGGACGCGGTGGAAGGCGTCTCGGAGGCGGACCTCGGGAAGGTTCTCGAGGTGATCCGTCCGATTCCCCGCTGGATCGAGCGGGTTTTCGGGGAGGCGATGCGGCCGATGGCCTCGAGCGATCCCTTCGTCCTTCTCATCTTCGAGGACCGCCCCTCCTACCGCGCGTTTTGCGGCCGGCTCGGCACGGCGTGGCGCGCCTCCATCTCCCCTCCTCGCGCGGGGGGGTATACGATCCAGGACATCGCCACGTCCTACTACGACGAGAAGAAGGGCATCGAGCGCCCCGTCTATTTCCACGAGACGGTGCACGCGGCGGCGGCCCGCACCTTGCGCCTGATTCCCGGCACCCGGGCCCACTCCTGGCTCCAGGAGGGGCTTGCGAACTACCTGCAGTTGTGCCTCTATCCCGGATCCCTGGACCGCGAGGACATCGTCCGGCACTTTTCCACACCGATCGACCCGAAGGGCAAGACCTTCTTCAAGCCGCTTTCGCAGCTGTTGACGCAGAGGATCGGGGGGAGCCACTACCTTCAGCTGGCGACCTTGACGGCGTTCTGGATCGCGGAAAAGCCGGGCTGGATCGGGGCCATCGCGCAAGGGATCGCCGAGGGCCGGGAAGTCGAGGCCGTCCTGGAGGATCTGGGGACGGATTTCGACGCGCTGCAGCGGGAGTGGTACGCGTGGGGAGCGAGCGTCTTCGCGCCGGACGCAACGCCGCCGGCGGGTCCGGGGACGCATTTCGCGGTGCCCGAGGAATGGGCGAGGACGGAGCCCCAGGAGCAGGACGGGTAGGGTCACTGGTCATTGGTTCTGATGAACATGATTTTTTCCGGAAAGGAAAGCCCCCCAAGTCGAAATCATGTGCATCAGATGGGAAATCATGTCCATCAGGGTCGAAAGACTTGCCGCAAGCGGATATCCTGTTTCCGGGATCCGCGTGCAGGTCGATTCTTTTTGCGAGGTGGACATGGCGTCAGAGAGCTGGGTCCGGATTTTCCAGGAAGCGTATATCGACGTTCACACGGCCTACATCGCCCTGCAGCGCCTGAGACACCTGAGAAAGAACACCTCGGCGGAGGTCATGCAGCGGGACCTGGAGAAAAAGGACCCGTTCGGGCTGGGCAAGGTTCCGGGGGACGAGGCGGTGAAGAAGTGGTCTTCGATCTGGGAGGAGAACGAGCACGATAACCCCATGGCGCGGGCCATGGCCTGCGTCACGGCGTGCATGCAGAACCACTGGAAGAGCTGGTCGGCCTTCATGGATCTCTGCCCGCCGGATCTGAAGAAGCACAAGATCTCGGTCCCCTTCGACGACTACCTGCTGACGGCGACCACGGTGTCGAGAAGCACGCTGGAGACGAGGGCTCGCGTCCTGGCCGAGGCGCGGGACCGGCACCTGAAGGGGGGCTAGTGAGTCACTGGTCACTGGTCTACACCCTGATATGTGTAACGTGTTGAACACTCAAATACCCAACCACCCATCGCCCATTTCCCATCGGCACGTCGAAGCCTGGCGGGGGACGGGCTGACGTTCGTAGTGAGCCACGGAGGATGAGCTTGTCGTTCGTCCGCGTAGGGATTGGAGATTGTAGATTTCAGCCGCAGGAACGTCTGCGGTTGTTGGATTGCCTCCTGCGGGAGTGGGCGTCAGTAAAGAACCCCGGATCCGGTCCGGTTGTACAGGCGAGCACATGAGGGAGCGGTCATCAGACGATTCGGGTTTTGGGGTTCCGCTGCCGGCCAACCACAGCCACATCGGAATCGCTGTGGCGCGGTTTTGCTGCGGTAGGCTTTGGACCTTGGCACTTGGACTTTGGGCTTTAGGCTTTACACTTTGGACTTGGGGCTTTGGACCTGGGGCTTTGGACCTGGGACGTTCGGCTTTGGACACGGGACGTTGACCGACGAATCGACAACCGATCGCGCACCGGAGGCGGACGGCCCGCCGCCCGCAACCGGCCCCGCCTCCTTCCTGTACGGCTGGAAGGCGTTGCTCCTGATCCTCCTGATCGGGCTCGGGGCGCGCCTCTACCGCATCGACAACCCGGTGCTGGACCGGCAGGGTTGGCGCCAGTGCGACACGGCCATGATCGCCCGCAACTACCACGAGAAGGACATGAACCTCCTCCGCCCGGAGGTGGACTGGAATGGGGACAACGGCGTCGTGCAGTGCGAGTTCCCCCTCGTTCCCTATCTCGCGGCGATCCTGTACCGGGTCTTCGGCCTCCACGTCTTTCTCGCCCGTCTCGTCTCGGTGCTCTTCGCCCTCGGCACGATGGTCTATCTCTTCCTGCTCGCCCGAAGGCTCTTCGGGGAGCCCGCCGCAGGATTCGCCGGGATCTTCTTCGCCGTCCTCCCCTTCTCCGTCTTCTTCACGCGGACCGTGCAGCCCGAGTCCGCCATGCTCTTCTTCACCACGGCGGGATTCTGGCATCTCGTCTCGTGGCTGGACGCGCGACGGCCCCCTCATCTCGCCCTCTCCATCCTCTTCTTCGCCTTCCTCTTCCTCGTGAAGGTCTCCAACGTCTTTCTGGGCCTGCCCATCCTCTTCCTCTTCCAGCGGCGCATGGGGTGGCGCCTCTTCCTGCGGCCCGTGCCCTGGGCCTTCGCCGCCCTCGTCCTCCTGCCCGCCGTCGCCTGGTCCCTCTACAGCGACAGGCTGCTCCAGGAGTCCGGCATCACCTTCTTCGACATCTGGGACAAGATCACCGGACCCGTCCACGGAGAGACCCACATCTATCCCCTCTACTGGAAGTACTACTGGCGCATCTGGTACAAGCGCCTCTTCGTCCGGAACCTCCTCGTGGGCGGCGCCGTCTTCCTCGGCGCCGGGCTCTTCCTGCACGAGCGAAAACCCTACCGCGGCTTCCTCTTCGCCTGGGCCGGCGCCGTCCTGCTCTTCATGTTCGTCTTCGCCCAGGGCCACTACGTCCACGACTACTACCAGCTCCCCCTCTTCCTACCCGTCGTCCTCTTCATGGGCGCCGGCGCGGCCCGCCTCTGGAACCGGGCCCGCCCCCTCGCCTGGAAGGATCGCCTCCGATCCCCCCTGTTGCTCCTGGCCGCCGCCGCGATCCCCGTCATGATCCCCGTCGGACTCCACCAGGTCCGGCGGTGGTACCGCATCAAGGAAGACGCCTGGCGCTTCTGCCGAACCGTCGACCGCACCGTCGAACCCGACGCCACGATCCTCGTCGACACGGGCAATGCCGAGTACTTCTACTACCTCCACCGCAAGGGCTTCCGCATCCCTCTCCCCTACATGGAAGACGAGACCGCCCTACGCAGGATCCGCGACTTGCGGACGAACTACTACTACTGCACCCGCTGGTCCTCGTACGAGGAAAAACCCAGGGTCCGCGACTTCCTGCTCGAACACGGCCGCCTCGTCCTCGAGGAAGGCGAGATGCGGCTCTATGCGCTGCCCCGGCCGCCCGGCGAGCCGGAAGCGCCCTGACGCCGCCTCTCCTCCTCGGCACCGTAGCCATCGGCGAAGGGTCTCGCCTCCTGCGATGAGGGTTCCCGCTTCCCCCTCCCGGGGCCCCTCGGGATGCGTTTCCCCAACCTCCAACATGGCAACAGGATGCATCGAAGTTCCACCAAGACCGCCCCGCCCTCCCCCCGCGGCATGTCGATTGCAACATCGAAGAACGCCCGGGATCCATCACCGCTTCGAGGGGAGGACGCTTCAGCATGCACCCATTGAACAAGGACGACCTCCACGGCCTGATCGAGACGCGGGGCTGGCCCCGCGTCTCCCTCTTCATGCCCGCGATGAAACGGGGAGAGGAGACGCGCCAGAACGTCCCCCGGTTCAAGAACCTGCTTTCCGCCGCGGAGCGAAAGCTGACGGAAAGGGGCCTCCGGGGGCCCGACGCGAGCGCGCTCCTGAAACCGGGGACCGACCTGATCGACGACGAGGACTTCTGGAACCACCAGGACGCCGGCCTCGCCTGCTTCTTCTCCGGGGAGGGGCATCGCGTCCGTTCCCTGCCCTTCGGGCCGCCGGAACGGGTCTTCGCCGGCGACCGGTTCGAGATCAAGCCCCTCCTTCCTCTCCTGGCGGAGGAGGGCAGGTTCTTCCTCCTCGCCCTCGATCTGAAGCGGGCGCGTCTTTTCGAGGGCAACAGCGAGGGGCTGGTCAAACGTCCCCTGGAGGGGGGCCCCACGAGCCTCGACGAGGCGCGGCGCTTCGACGTGCCGGAGAAGCAGCTCCGGTTCCACACGGCGTCCCCGGGCGGCCGGCGCGGCCGCGAGGCGGTCTTCCACGGCCAGGGCGGGGCCGCCGACGTGGAAAAGGACGCCGTCCGCCAGTTCTTCCACGGCCTGGACCGGGCGGTCCAGAAGAGCCTGGCGGGGACGGAGGCCCCGCTGGTCCTGGTCGGCACGGAACCGCTGGTGCCGATCTACCGCCGGGCGAACCGCTACCCCCGCCTGGAGGAGAACGCGATCGTCCGCGATCCCGAGTCCATGGACGACGCCGAGCTCCACCGGCGGGCGCTGGAGATCGTCCGCCCCCGTTTCCTGGAGGCCCGGCATCGCGCCCGCCTCCGCTACGGCGATCTCGCCGGGACGGGCAAGGCGTCCCACCACCTGCCCTCGGTGATCCGGGCCGCCTGGGAAGGCCGCGTGGACACCCTGTTCCTCGCCGAGGGCGCGGCCGAGTACGGCCTGTTCGACCCCGACGAGGGCGGCATCGAGGAGATCGTCGATCCCGCCCCCGGCGAGGAGGATCTCCTGGATCTGGCCGCGCATCACGCGCTCGCAAAGGGCGGGACGGTGCACGTCCTCCCGCCCGAGGAGATGCCCGAGGGCGCGCCGGCCGCCGCCCTCTTCCGCTACTAGCGGGTCGTCGAGGACCGGAACGAGGGACGGGAAGAGGAGATTCCAGATTTCAGGTTGCAGGTTTCCGCCGGGAGCGAACGCATGAGGACACAGGCTGAAATCTGAAACCTGAAACCTGAAACCTGACAGCACAAAGGAGCCGGCATGCTTGCATCCCGCCTGGTCAAGGTCGAGGACTACACCCCGCTCGTGGGTGAGGAGATGGTCGAACGCGTGCGCGAGAAGGCCGCGCCGCTGAAGGGCATGCACGTGGCCCACGTGAACTCCACCTACTACGGCGGCGGCGTGGCCGAGATGCTCGGGCCCCTCACCCTCCTCATGAACGACCTGGGCATCAAGACCGGCTGGCGCGTCATCCAGGGGTCTCCGGACTTCTTCAGCCTGACCAAGAAGATGCACAACGCCCTGCAGGGGGGCGAGATCAACTTCTCGGAACGCAAGATGGGCATCTGGGAGTCGGTCCTGGAGGAGAACGCGGTCCGCAACCACCTCGACCACGATCTCGTCGTGATCCACGACCCCCAGCCGCTGGGCATGATCCGCCACTACCGCAAGAACGCCCCCTGGGTCTGGCGCTGCCACGTGGACCTCAGCGGCCCGCATGAAGGCGTCTGGTCCTACCTGAAGGACTTCGTGGAGATGTACGACGCGGTGGTGGTGAGCATCGAGGCCTACCGGCAGTCGCTTCAGACGCCCCAGGTGATCATCCCCCCCGCCATCGATCCCTTCTCCATCAAGAACCGGGAACTCTCGCAGGACGAGATCGAGGAGCGGCTGGCCCACTACGGCATTCCCGTCGACCTGCCGCTCGTGGTCCAGATCTCCCGGTTCGACCGGTGGAAGGACCCCAAGGGGGTGATCGAGGCCTTCCAGCGCGCCCGCGAGGAGGTCGACGCCACGCTGGTGCTGCTCGGCAACATCGCCACGGACGACCCGGAAGGCCAGGAGGTCTACAACGAGATCGCGGCGATGCAGGAGGAACGGATCATCGTGCTGAGCCGCCAGGACACGGCGCTGGTGAACGCCCTGCAGCGGCGGGCCGCCGTCGTGCTCCAGAAGTCGCTTCGCGAGGGATTCGGGCTCACGGTGGCGGAAGCCATGTGGAAGGGCGCGCCCGTGATCGGCGGCGACACGGGCGGCATCCGCCTCCAGATCGAGGACGGGGTGAACGGATTCCTGGTCTCCTCGGTGGAGGAGGCGGGGAAGCGCATCGTGGAACTCCTGCAGGACCGGGACCGTTGCCGGCAGGTCGGCAAGCGGGCCCGCGAGTCGGTGAAGACGTCCTTCCTGCTCCTGAGGACGCTGGAACAGTACCTCGACCTGTTCAGCGCCTTCGAACCCTCTTTCCGCCTCAAGGAGATTCCTGATTTCCGCCGGTGAGAACACGGCCGAGAAGGAGTCCCCGGGCAAGGGGCCGGACGCCGCCGTCCCCGTCCGCCCCTGGGCGCGCGATGGGCAGGACCTCGCCCGCACCCTCGGCGCCGATCCCGAGCGGGGCCTCGCGCCGGACGAGGCGAAGCGACGCCTTCGCGTCCACGGGCCCAACCGGCTCCGGGAGGCCGCACGCACCCGCCCGTGGAAGGTCCTCGCCTCCCAGTTCGCCAACCTGATCGTCCTCCTCCTCGCCGCGGCGGCCGCCCTTTCCTTCGCCTTCGGCGAGTGGCTCGACGGCGCGGCCGTCATCGTCGTCATTCTTCTCAACACCGCCATCGGCTTCTTCACCGAGTACTCGGCCCGCCGGGCCATGGACGCCCTCCGCGAGATGACCCGCGTGACCGCCCGCGTCCTGCGCGGCGGCCGCGCTCTGGAGATCCCCGCCCGGCGGATCGTGCCGGGCGACATCGTCCTGGTCGAGGGCGGCGACGTGGTCACGGCGGATCTCAGGATCGTGGAGGCCTCCCGCCTCCAGGCCGACGAATCGGCCCTCACCGGCGAGTCCGTCCCCGTCGACAAGGACCCCGCCCCGGCTGAGCGGGACGCGCCGCTGGCCGAGCGGACGAGCCTCCTGTTCAAGGGTACGGCCGTCACCCGGGGGACGGGCAAGGGCCTCGTCCACGCCACGGGCATGGACACCGAGCTGGGCCGCATCTCCCGCCTCGTCGAGGAGGCCGAATCGGAGGCCACCCCGCTGGAAAAGCGCCTCGACAGCCTCGCCGTCAAGCTCATCTACGTCACCCTCGGCCTGATGGTCCTCCTGGCCGGAGGCGGGATCCTGGCCGGGCGCGACGCCCTGCTCATGATCAAGACCGCCGTCGCCCTCGCCGTCGCGGCGATCCCCGAGGGACTGCCCGTCGTGGCCACGCTGGCGCTGGCCCGCGGCATGTGGCGCATGGCCCGCCGCAACGCCCTGGTCCGGCGTCTCTCCTCCGTCGAGACCCTGGGCGCCACCGGCGTGATCTGCACGGACAAGACGGGCACGCTCACCGAGAACCGGATGACGGTGACCCGCCTCGTCCTGCCGGGAAGCGAGATCGACGTCGGGGCCGGGGCGGATGGAGGCTTCCGGCGCGGGGAGGAGGAGGCGGACCCCGGCGAGGCGCCGGGGCTGAAGGCCGTCCTGGAGGCGGGCGTCCTCTGCAACAACGCTTCTCTCGGGGGGGAGGAGGAGAAGGCCGTGGGGGACCCGATGGAGGCGGCCCTCCTCGAAGCGGGCCGGAAGGCGGGCCTCGACCGCCCCTCCCTGCTCGAGGCGCGCCCCGAGATCCGCGAGGTGTCCTTCGACCCCTCGGTGAAGATGATGGCCACCTACCACGAGGAAGACGGCGGAATTCGCGTCGCGGTGAAGGGCGCGCCGGAAGCGGTCCTCGAGGCCTGTTCCCGCCGGCGGGAGGGCGACGAGGACGCGCCCATGGAGGCGGGGGACCGCGACGCGTGGCGCGAGCGGAACGAGGGGCTGGCGTCGGAGGGTCTCCGGGTGCTGGCGGCCGCGACGAAGACCGTGGAGCGCGAGGACGAGGCGCCGTACGAGGGGCTGATCTTTCTCGGCCTCTTCGGTCTTCTGGATCCGCCGCGCAAGGACGTGAAGGACGCCGTGGTCGCGTGCCGCCGGGCCGGCATGCGCGTGGTCATGGTCACGGGGGACCAGGCGCAGACGGCGCGCAGCATCGCGCGGCAGACGGGCCTGGCGGAGGAAGCAGAGTCGATCGAGGGGCGGGCGATCCGCGAGCCCGGGGCGCTGGAGGCGGGGGAGGAGGCGAGGCTGCGCCGTTGCCCGGTGTTCCACCGGGTGAGTCCCGAGAGCAAGCTCCGTCTGGTCGGGATCCACCAGGCGGCGGGTTCGGTGGTGGCCATGACGGGGGACGGGGTGAACGACGCGCCGGCGTTGAAGCGCGCGGACATCGGCGTGGCCATGGGGAAGCGGGGAACGCAGGTGGCGCGGGAAGCCTCGGACATGGTGCTCAAGGACGACGCGTTTCCGACGATCGTGGAGGCGGTCCGCCAGGGCCGGATCATCTTCCTCAACATCCGCAAGTTCGTGTTCTTCCTCCTCTCGTGCAACGTGAGCGAGGTGCTGGCGGTGTCCGGCGCGTCCCTGCTGGGTCTCCCCCTTCCGATCCTGCCCCTCCAGATCCTCTTCCTGAACCTGGTGACGGACGTCTTTCCCGCGCTGGCCCTGGGCGTGGGCGGGGGATCGCGCGACATCCTGGACCGGCCGCCGCGGGACGCGGACGAGCCGGTGCTGACGACCGGACACTGGGCCGGGGTGGGGGCCTACGGCGCCCTGATCACCGGCGCGGTGCTCGTGTCGCTCCTGATCGCGTTGCGGGGGCTCGGCATGGAGGCCTCGGAAGCGGTGACGGTCTCGTTTCTCACGCTGGCCTTCGCCCAGCTGGTCCACGTCTTCGACATGCGCGACCGCGGATCGGGCCTTCTCGACAACGCGGTGGTCCGCAACCCCTTCGTCTGGGGGGCGCTGGCGCTTTGCGCGGGCCTGATCCTGGCGGCCGTCTGGACGCCGCCCCTCGCGGCGGTCCTGTCCCTGTCCCCTCCCGGCTGGAAGGGCTGGGCCGCCGTGGCCGCCTGCGCGGCCGCGCCCGTCCTTCTCGGCCAGCTGGACCTTGCGCTGAGGCGCCGCCCCCGCGGCGCCCCCGACGTCGAGCGGAACCTCTCGGAGGATTGACACGTGTTCGGAAAAAGCATCACCCTCTTTCGTCTCCTCGGTTTCGAGGTCAAGGTGGACCTCAGCTGGATCGTTCTGGCCCTGCTGATCACCTGGACGCTGGCGGCGGGCGTCTTCCCCCACTACCATCCCGAACTGGGCACGACCGCCTACTGGCTCATGGGCGTGGCGGGAACCCTGGGGCTCTTCGCCTCCATCCTCTTCCACGAGCTGAGCCATTCGCTCGTCTCGCGCCGCTTCGGCCTGCCCATCAAGGGCATCACCCTGTTCATCTTCGGGGGGGTGGCGGAAATGCACGATGAGCCGGAGAGGCCGGGCGTGGAATTCTTCATGGCGGTCGCCGGGCCCGTCGCCAGCGTCGTCTTCGGCGGCGTCCTGTTCGGGATCTCGCTGCTCGGCGCCGTCCTGGCCTGGCCCGCGTCCGTGACGGGCGTGATCGAGTACCTGTGGTTCATCAACTTCCTGCTGGCGGGGTTCAACCTCATCCCGGCCTTTCCCCTGGACGGCGGGCGCGTCTTCCGCTCGATCCTGTGGAAGTGGCTGGGGGATCTCCGTCGGGCCACGCGGATCGCCTCGGCCTTCGGCGCCGGGTTCGGCCTCCTGCTCATCTTCCTGGGCGTCGCCAGCCTCTTTTACGGCAACCTCATCGGCGGTCTCTGGTGGATCCTCATCGGCTTCTTCATCCGCCAGGCCTCCCAGGCCTCCTACCAGCGCGTGCTCATGCGCCGGGCGCTCCGGGGCGAGCCCGTGCGCCGGTTCATGCGCGACGACCCGGTCACCGTCCCCCCCTCGGAGACGGCGGAGGATTTCGTGGAGGACTACGTCTACCGCCACCACTACAAGATGTTCCCCGTCACCGACGACGGGAGCCTTCGCGGCTGCGTGACGACCCGCGACGTCAAGGACGTCCCCCGCGAGGCCTGGCGGGACCGGAAGGTGGAGGATCTCGTCTCGCCCTGCACGGAGGAGAACACCATCGGCGCCGGGGAAGACGCCATGGACGCCTTCGAGCGCATGAACCGCACCGGCAACAGCCGCCTCATGGTCGTGGAGAACGACGCCCTCGTCGGCGTCATCGCCCTCAAGGACATCATGCGCTTCCTCTCCCTCAAACTGGATCTGGAAGGCGAGTGAGCGGGAAGAGACCGCGTCCGGAATTCACGGGCCCTTCTTTTGCGAAACTTGTACCTTGTCCGAAACATCGCCCCGCGATAGTCTGGAACCGGGAATTTTCCGGGCCCGGTCTCGCGACCCCGCCCGTCCGCGGAGAGACAGCTTGAGCCAGCGCGAAAACCTCGAGAGGGAACGCCCGGGCGGCGAGGACCGCTACCGCCGCCTTCTGGAGACGATGAACGAGGGCGTGTGGATCCTCGACGGGAACAGCGTCACCACCTACGTCAACGAGGCCATGGCCTCCCTGCTCGGCCACCCCCGCGCGTCCCTGATCGGCCGGGACGCCTTCGCGTTCGTGTGGCCCGAGGATCTCCCGCGGGGACGCGAGGAATGGAGGCTCCAGGAGGCGGAGCAGGGCGGGCGGTCGTTCGAGCTCCGCATGCGGCATCGCGAGCGCGGCCCCGTCTGGTGCCGGGTCGCCAGCGCGCCCCTGTTCGACGACCGGGGCCGCTGCACGGAAATGCTGGGGCTGTTCACCGACATCACCCAGCGCAAGCGATCCGACACGAAGATCCTCCACACGCGGAACGCGCTGGAAGCGCAGGTCCGCGAGCGCACGCGGGCGCTCGCCGAGAGCGAGGAGCGGTACCGGCTGCTCGCGGAGAACGCCAACGACGTCATCTGGACGGCCGATCTCGATCTGAACCTGACCTACGTGAGCCCCGCCGCAGAGCGGCTGTCGGGCCATGCCCCGGATGAGATCGCCGGCAAGCCCCTCGAGGATCTGCTCTCGCCCCGGTCCGTCGAGCTGGCGAAGCGCCGGCTCCAAGAGAAGCTCTCCCCCGGAAGCGAAAGCGACACCGTGGTCGTCGAGCTCGAACTCCTGCGCCGCGACGGCTCGAGGGTTTGGACCGAGACCTCCGCGACCGTCCTTCGCAACGAGGCCGGGGCGCCCGTCGCCGTCCAGGGCGTCACGCGGGACCTCACCGAGCGGCGCTCTCTCGAGGCCCGCCTGTTGAAGGCGCAGAAGATGGAGGCCATGGGCCGGATGACGGGGACCATCGCCCACGACTTCAAGAACATGATGCACGTGGTCACCGGATACGGCCGGAGGGCCCTCGAGCGGATGGAGACGGGCGATCCCGCCGCCTCGTCGGTCGAGCGCATCCTGCTGGCCGCGGAACGCGCCTCGCATCTCACCAAGAAGCTCCTCGCCTTCAGTCGCCGGCAGACGCTGTATCCCGAGGTCCTGGACCTGAACGACGTGGTCCAGGCCTTCGAGGAGACGTTCCGCCCGACGCTGGAAGAGAACGTGGAACTGGTCCTGCGGCTCCGGCCGGACGGCGTCTTCACGGAGGCCGACCCGGCCCAGCTCGAGCAGGTCCTGGTGAACCTCGTCTTCAACGCCCGCGACGCCATGCCCGACGGCGGGCGGATCACGGTCGAGACGCAGGAGACGGAACTCGGGGAGGAGCCTCCGGAGCACGACGCGGCCGTCCCCCCGGGCCGCTACGCCCTGCTCGCCGTCTCGGATACCGGTTGCGGCATGGACGAGGCGGTGAAGGCGCAGGTCTTCGAGCCCTTCTTCTCGACGAAGACCGACCGGGAGGGCACGGGGCTCGGTCTCGCCACGGCCTGGGGCTTCGTCTCCCAGAGCGGCGGCGTCATCCGCGTCTACAGCGAGCCGGACCGGGGGACGACCTTCAAGATCTTCCTGCCGCCGGCGGAAGCGAAGCCCGAAGGCCCCGCGCCCGCCGCGGAAGCGGAGCCCGCCCCGCTCGGCAAGGCCTCCGTTCTGCTCGTGGAGGACGAGCCCCTCGTGCGGAGCCTCACCGCCCTGGAGCTGGAGGACCTCGGTGTCGAGGTGATCGAGGCGGAGGACGGCGCCGAGGCGCTCCGCAAGGTCCGTGCCCTGCAGGGCCCTCTGGATCTCGTCCTCACCGACGTGGTCCTTCCGGGGGCGAACGGATGCGAGGTCTTCGCGTCGATCCGGGCGGAGCGTCCGGAAGCGAAGGTCATCTACATCTCCGGGCACCCGGAGGGGCGCATCGTCCGGCAGGGATGCCTGGAAGCCGGCATTTCCTACCTGCGCAAGCCCTTCTCCACGCACGAGCTCGCCGACAAGATCCGGGAGACGCTGGACAACGGGTCCGTGCCGTCCTGAGCCGATGCGTTGTCCGGGGAGCCCTTTCCGGGGTTGCCGCTTGTGGGAGGCGCCGGGGAGGGGCGTTGCAGAGCAAGGCGGCGACCTGGCGATCGGACCTGGGACATTCCCGCACCCACCCACCCAACCAACCACGCAATCACTCAACCACAGGATGTCCGCGGTCCGGGACCCGCGCAAGGCTCATTTCCCCCTTCCAAGCCCCCGCTCTTTCCTCTAAGCTGAAAAATCGCGTTTTTTCGCGGCGCCTTCTTCGGGCGCCGGGAGACGCGCGGCGGTCGGAGACGTCCCATGAACGGAAACGGACCGGGGAACGAGGATACCGGCTGTGAAGCCGCGAGCGAAGAGGCCGCGCCCGCCGAGAAGATCCCGCAGGCGGCCGGCAAGGCTCCCGCGCAGGCTCCCGCAAAGCGGCTCCGCTTCACCCCCCAGGTCACCCGGGTGGTCAACCTGATCGCCTCGGACGTCGGACGCCCCGTGAACCACATCGCCGACAATCTCGCCGGATACGACCGTCTGGCCCCCGACCTGAAGGAGGTCCTCGACACGCTCGTGCCGGTCCAGAGGGAGGTGAAGTCCTCGGACGGCGCGTGGTGCCTCCTGCGCATCCTGCCCTACCGCACCCGGGAGAACCGGATCGAGGGCGCGGTGATCACCTTCGTGGACATCACGCGTCTCAAGTCCGCGGAGAAGAGATCCCGGTGGCTGGCCGTGGCGGTACGGGACTCCAACGATGCGGTGACCATTCAGGACCTCGACGGGGCCATCACGGCCTGGAACCGCGGAGCCGAGAAGATGTACGGGTGGCGGGAGGAGGAGGCCGTGGGCATGAACGCGCTGCAGACGGTGCCCCCACCCGATCAGGTGCGGTTCAAGAACATGATCGAGCGGCTGAAAAACGGCGAGATGATCGACTCCTTCGAGACCCGCCGAAAGACCCGCGACGGACGGATCCTGGAGGTCTGGCTCACGGTCACCAGGATCCCCGGCGAGGATGGGAAGCTCGAAGCCATCACCACCACCGAGCGCGACGTCACCGCCCGCAAGCGCCTCGAGGAGGAAGCGCGTGCGCTGCGCGCCGAGATCGCGAAACCGAGAAAGCAGGGCGGCGGGGGAGGCCCGGCCGCCGGGAAGGACGCATGATCGGAAAACCGGACGGGAAAAGGGCGCCGGAGGATCCTCCCAACACCCCGGGAGAGGACCTTCGCCGCCGCGCCGAGGAGAAGGCCGCGGCCGGGGAGTTCCCTGCGATGGAGGCCCTCGGCCCCGGCGAGGCGGAAAGACTTCTCCATGAGCTCCAGGTTCACAAGATCGAGCTGGAACTGCAGAACGAGGAACTGCGCCGGGCCCAGGAGGAACTGGAAGCCTCGCGGGCCCGGTACTTCGACCTCTACGAGCTCGCGCCCGCGGGCTACCTGACGCTCGACGGAAAGGGCATCGTCCGCCAGGCCAACCTGCGCGCCGCCTCGCTGCTCGGAATGCCCCGTGGCGACCTCGTCGGAAAGCCCCTCTCCGCCTTCCTGGATCCCGCGTCGACGGACGCCTACTACCTCCATCGCAAGACGCTGCAAGAATCCGGACGGGCCGAGCCGATCGAACTCCTCTTCCGGCGCGAAAGGGAAGGAGCCTTCTGGGGGCGCCTCGAGACGACCCTGGAAGACGCGAGCGAGCGCGCCGTCCTGGTCGACGTGACGGCGCGCCGCGAGGCCGAGGAGGCGGTCGCGCGGCAACGCGACGAGCTGGAGGAGGCCGTGCGCGAGGCGGTGGACGACGCCGAGGCGCGCCGGATGAGCCTGGAGCGCCAGAAGGAGATCCTCCAGAACGTGGTGGACAACATCCCCGTGATGCTCACCCTCTACGACGTGGAGGGGAACATGCTGCTCTGGAACCGGGAAACCGAGCGGGCCACCGGCTGGTCGCAAGACGAGGTCCCCCGGATGGACGTCATGCAGGCCGTCTACCCCGACCCTGCCCTGCGCCGCTCGGTCTGGGACTTCATGACGCGCGCCGAGCCCGGGCTCTGGCGCGAGCTCCCCATGACGCGACGCGACGGCTCCGTCTTCCCCTCCTCCTGGACGAACGTCCGGCTCGCCGACGGCCAGCTCATCGGCATCGGATGGGACATGACCGAGAGGAAGCGACTCGAGACCGAGCTCGTCCAGTCGCAGAAGATGGAGGCCGTCGGACGCCTCACCGGCGGCGTGGCCCACGACTTCAACAACATGCTGCACGCGATCGCCGGCTTCGCAAACCGCCTCCAGCGATCCCTCGACCCCGACGATCCCCGCCGCGCCTCCGTCAACAGCATCCTGCTCGCTTCCGGACGCGCCTCCGAGGTCACCAGCCGGCTCCTGGCCTTCGGCCGGAAGCAGGTGCTCGAACCCCGACGGATCGACGCGAACGAGGCGGTGCGAAACGCCGTGACGATGCTCCGCCCCACCCTGGGCGAGGACGTCGAGATCGTCTTCGATCCCTCCCAAGAACCGTTGCCCGTGTTCGTGGACGCCGTGCGGCTCGAGCAGACCCTGGTGAACCTCGGCCTGAACGCCCGCGAGGCCATGACGGCGGGCGGGCGGCTGGCCTTCGCGACGGCCGGCGCCGGAAGCGACGAGATCCCGGGCGGCCGGGCCGCCCGCATCGCGGTCTCCGACACCGGATGCGGCATGACCGAGGACGTGAAGGCGAGGGCCTTCGAGCCCTTCTTCACCACGGGGAACCGGACGGAACGCTCCGGCCTCGGCCTCTCCATGGCCTACGGATTCCTGCGCCAGAGCGGCGGCGACATCCGCGTGGAGAGCGCGCCCGGCGAGGGGACGACCTTCACCCTCGAGATTCCCCTCTGGGAGGGGACGGAAGAGGAGAGGGGGGCGAGACCGGAAGCGGAGGAACCGCCTTCCGTCCGAGGCACCGTCCTGCTCGTCGAGGACGAGGCCCTGGTCCGGGACTTCACCGAAGCGGAGCTCAAGGAACTCGGCTGCGACGTGATTCCCGCGCGGGACGCCCCGGAAGCGCTGCGGAAGCTCAGGAAACACGCGGGAACGCTGGACCTCCTGCTGACCGACGTGGTCCTGCCGGGCGCCGGCGGGCGCGAGCTCGCGTCCTCGGTCCGGGCGGAGCGCCCGGGCGTCAAGGTCCTCTACATGTCCGGCCGGCCCGGAGAGGAAGCCGTGGAGAACGCCGGCGAACCCGTCCTCTCCAAGCCCTTCGACACCGAGGACCTCGCCCGCGCGCTGGACGACATGCTCGGCTGAGCACGGCGGGAGGGGTTGACCTCGTCGTCGGGCACGTAGCGCAGCGGAATGCCGGTCAGAAAAAACTCTCCATCATCTCGCGCACCGCCTGCCGGTCCGTGTCCCGCCCCGCCAGCGCCAGCGCCGTCCCCGCCGCGCCCGGATGACGCTTCTCGAAGGGTTTCGCCTCCCGGTTCTCGTAGAACACGCCGAGGGGGATCTCCTCCTCCCCCGATTCCGTGAGGGCGATCGCGGCATCGCGGTCGGTCGGGTCGTGCTCCGGGCCCAGCTCCCGCACACGCTCGTTGAACCAGCCGAAGCTGTTCTTGTGGTTGAACGACGGACACGGTTGCAGGACGTCCACCAGCGCGAAACCGTCGACGAGAAAGGCCCGCTCCAGCACCCCCGAAAGGTGCTCCAGACGCCCCGCGTACCCGCGCGCCGCGAAGGAGACCCCGTGGAGGATCGCCGTCGCCAGCGGGTTGAATGGCCTCCACACCACCCCTTCCGGACCCGGTTGCGCTTTCGTCGCGAAGCCCGGATCCGAGGTCGGACTGGCCTGGCCCTTGGTCAGACCGTACACCTGGTTGTCGTGCACCACGGCCGTGATCCCCGGATTGCGGCGCACCGCCGCCAGGAAGTGGTTGCCCCCTTCCGCGTACGTGCACCCGTCCCCGCTCTCGTAGATCACGTGCAAAGAGGGATTCGCGATCTTCGCCGCGGTGGCCACCGGAAGGCCACGCCCGTGAAGCCCGTTGAAGAAGTTGCAGCGAAGATAGTGGGGCGTCTTCGCCGCCTGCCCGATCCCCGACACGAAAAGCGTCTCGCGCGGGGCGATGCCCGCGTTCGCCAGCGCCTTCTTGACCGCGCGGAGCACGCCGAAGTTCCCGCACCCCGGACACCACGCCGTCTCGAACCGCCCGAAATCATCGACCTCGACCATGCAGCACCTCCTCCGCGTTCAAGAGATTCGCGGCGTCGAGACCCTCCAGGATGAACCGCGGCGTCAGCGGAAGCCCGTCGTACCGGTTCACCCGGTGCCGGAATCGGAACCCCGACTCACGCCGGATCAGCCGCGCGAACTGGCCCGAGGCGTTCGACTCCACCGCCACCGCCGCGTCCGCCTTCCACAGCGCCTCCCGGTAGTGATCGGGGTTCACCGGCCACACCTGCGAGAAATGAAGCAGGGAGGAGGGCACACCCGATTCCCTCAGCATGCGCACGGTTTCCAGCACCGGACCCCGCGACGATCCCCAGCAGACCAGCAGCAGTCCGCCCCGCCCTTCCCCGTCCAGCTCCGGCGCGACGATCTCGTCGAACAAAAGAGACGCCTTGCGCCGCCGCTTCTCCACCATGCGCGGACGAACGGAAAGATCCTCCGTGATGTGACCCGACGCCTCGTGCTCGTGGCTGTCCGCCCCCACCAGGTGCGCCGTGAAGCCGGGAAGAAGACGGGGCGAGACGCCGGACGACGTGAGCGCGTATCGCCGATAGGGCGCCTCGACCTCCGGCGACGGGTCCGGCCGGCCGGACGGCGCCAACGACTCCACGTCGAAGGGCGCGACGTCCCACACCGTACGGCGTGGCCCGTACCGAGGCCTTTCGACGGGCCCAGGAGGAGGGTGCCGCCTCTGCACCGCCTCCCCTTTGCGCGGTGACCAGCACTGTCGCCAATGGCTACGAGACGCGAAGCGATCGGCTTCGATCCGTCCCGGTTCCCCCTCTCCCTCGCGGCGGAACGCCCCGCATCGAACGGTCCGGGAATTGCTATATTTAGGATGCCTCTTTCCTTTCCGAGGAACGCATGAAGAAATACCGGTGCACCGCCTGCGGCTACGTCTACGACCCCGCCGAGGGGGATCCGGAAGGCGGCATTCCGCACGGCGTCCCCTTCGAGGACTTGCCCGACGACTGGATCTGTCCCGTCTGGGGCTTCGGAAAGCGCCTTTTCGTGGCCCTGGAGGATTCCGCATCCGCCCGATCCCCGTCTTGCGGCGTCCCGCTTCCCGGAAGACGACGCGCGGCGGCGCCGGAGCCGTGAAAGCCCGGCCTTGCCAGCATCGCGAACGGCGCCTACGCTGTATCCCCTGATCTTCCCCGTTTCCCCCGCGGGAAGGGGCCTTGAAGGAGAACGAAACCTCTCGAGTGCCGCCCATGTCCTGCAAACCGCCCCTGATGGACATCCTCCACGCGGATCACGACGCCGTCCTGTTCGATCTCGACGGCGTGATCACCGGGACCGCCGCGCTGCACGCCTTCGCCTGGAAGAGGCTCTTCGACGACTTCCTCGGGAAACGGGAAGCGGATCGAAGCCGCGCCGTCGAACCCTTCGACGAGGACGCGGAGTACGCGGAGCTCCTCGACGGCAAGCCGCGCCTCGACGGCGTGAGGAGCTTCCTGGACGCGCGCGGCATCCGTTTGCCCGAGGGCGATCCCGCCGACCCGCCGGAAGCCGACACGGTCCACGGCCTCGGAAAGCGGAAGAACCGGATCTTCCACGAGATCATCGAGACCCGCGGCGTGCGGACCCACCCTTTCGCCGTGCCCCTCCTCCGCCTCCTGGAAGAGAAAGGGTTCTCCACAGCGGCCGTCACCGCCAGCAGGAACGGCGAGGCCGTGCTCCGGGCCGCCGGCGTCGAGGACCGGTTCGACGTCCTCGTCGACGGCGTCGCGGCGGAACGTCTCGGCCTCGCCGGCAAGCCCGCGCCCGACATCTTTCTCGAGGCGGCGCGTCGCGTCGGCGCGCCCCCCGGCCGCGCCGTCGTCGTGGAGGACGCGATCGCCGGCGTGCAGGCCGGAAGGAGCGGCGGTTTCGCCGTGGTCGTGGGGGTGGACCGCGCCGGACGCGGGGAGGCCCTGCTGGACCACGGGGCGGACGTCGCGGTGAAGGGCCTTTTCGAGCTCGCGGTGGAGGGGCAGAGGCCCGCCGCGACGCGTCGCGTCGAGAACCTCCCCTCCGCGCTGTCCCGCCTGGAAGAGTTCCGGGAACGTCTCGCGGAACGACGGCCCTTCGTCGCGCTGGATTACGACGGCACCCTGACGCCCATCGTGGAGCGTCCGGAGCTCGCGACCCTGTCCGACGACATGCGCCGCGCCGTGAAGGCGCTCTCCGATCGGTACCCCGTGGCGGTGATCAGCGGCCGGGACCGCCCCGACGTCGAGAGCCTGCTCGGACTCGATGGGGTCTACGTGGCGGGCAGCCACGGGTTCGACATCGGGGGGCCGGCGGGGCGACGCCTCTCCCTCCGCCGGGGCGACGAACACCTTCCCGCGCTGGATCGCGCCGAGGCCTCGCTCCGCCCGCAGGTCGAGGCCATCCCGGGCGCCCGGATCGAACGCAAGGCGTACTCCATCGCCGTCCACCACCGCGGCCTGGACGAGGCGCGCGCGAAGCGCGTGGCGGAGGCGGTCGACCGCGTCCTCGCGGACCACGAAGGGCTCCGGAAGCGCGCGGGGAAGAAGATCTTCGAGCTGCAGCCCGACATCGACTGGCACAAGGGAAGGGCGCTGTGCTGGCTGATGGAGGCCCTGGATCTGGACGGGCCGGACGTCCTGCCCCTCTACCTCGGCGACGACGCGACCGACGAGGACGCCTTCAGGGCGCTCCAGCCGGACGGCGTCGGCGTTCTCGTGAAGGGCGGGGGGGAGACGCCGGGACGTTCGGCCGCGAGCCATGCGCTGGAGGACTGCGGCCAGGTCCGGCGCTTTCTCGAGACGCTCGCCGGATCGATGCAAGGGGGAGACGCATGAACGCGTGGACGTTCGTCTACGACGGATACGATCCGAAGGAGGAGCGGCTCCGCGAGGCGCTGTGCACGCTGGGCAACGGCTATTTCGCCACGCGGGGCGCCGCTCCCGAATCGAGCGCGGACGGCGTCCACTATCCGGGGACCTACCTCGCGGGCGGCTACAACCGGCTGGAGACCGCGATCGCCGGCCGCGTCGTCGAGAACGAGGACCTGGTGAACCTGCCGAACTGGTTGCCGCTTTCCTTCCGCATCGGGGACGGGCCCTGGTTCGATCCGGCCGAGGTCGAGCTCCTCTCCTACCACCAGGAAACGGACATGATGAGGGGCCTGCTCCGCCGCTCGGTCCGTTTCCGGGACGGGGAGGGGCGGGTCACGGGCCTGTCAAACCGCCGCCTCGTGCACATGGGCGATCCGCACGTCGCGGCCCAGCAGATGACGGTGACCGCCGAGAACTGGAGCGGGCGGATCGAGGTGCGCTCCGCGCTGGACGGCCGCGTGGTCAACGCCGGCGTGGACCGTTACAAGGATCTGAACAGCCGCCACCTGGAAGGCCTGAAGACCGAACGGCTCGACGAGGAATCGATGTATCTCGAGGCGCGGACCCGCCAGTCGGGGTTCCGCGTCGCCCTCGGCGCCCGGACCCGCGCCTTCCGGCACGGGCGCCTCCTGGCGACGACGCCGGCCACCACGCGGAAGGAGGGCTTCATCTCCCAGCGGTTCGACCTGGACCTCAAGGAAGGATCTCCCGTGTCCGTCGAGAAGACGGTCGTCCTCCATACCTCCCGGGACCGGGCGATCTCCGAATGCGGGCTGGCTTCCCGCGAGGCCCTTCCGGAAACCGGCTCCTTCGCGGATCTCCTGGACAGCCACGCCCTGGCCTGGAAGCATCTGTGGAAGCGTTTCGAGATCGATTTCGAGCCCGACGACCCGGTCCGGGGGGGGCACACGGCCCGCATCGTCCACCTCTACGTCTTCCACCTGCTGCAGACCACGTCCCTGCACACCACGGACCTGGACGTCGGCGTCCCGTCGCGGGGCTGGCACGGGGAGGCCTACCGCGGCCACGTCTTCTGGGACGAGCTCTACATCTTCCCCCTGCTGAACTTCCGCTTTCCCGAGGTGACCCGGGCGCTGCTCATGTACCGGGTCCGCCGTCTCGGCGCGGCGCGCCGCGCCGCGAAGGAGGCGGACCTCGTCGGGGCCCGGTTCCCCTGGCAGAGCGGGTCCGACGGCCGCGAGGAGAGCCAGGTGCTCCACCTGAATCCGCGGTCCGGCCGGTGGATTCCGGACAACTCCCATCTTCAGGTCCACATCAACGCGGCGGTGGCCTACAACCTGTGGCAGTACTACCAGATCACGGGAGACATGGAATTCCTGTCGCTGTACGGGGCGGAGATGCTGCTCGAGATCGCGCGCTTCTGGGCGGCCGCGAGCTCGTATGACGAGAGACAGGAGCGCTTCGAGATCCGGGGCGTGATGGGACCGGACGAGTACCACGACGCCTACCCCGGCGCCGAGAAACCGGGGCTGGACAACAACGCCTACACCAACGTCATGGCGGTCTGGGTGCTGGACCGCGCCCTGGAGCTCTTCGAGGTCCTCGACGAGCCCGTCCGGCGGAAGGTGTTCGAGAAGATCGACTTGCGGGAGGAGGAAACGGAGCGATGGAAGCGGATCCGGCGCCGGATGAAGATCCCCTTTCACGGAGACGGGATCATCAGCCAGTTCGAGGGGTACGAACGCCTCGCGGAGTTCGACTGGGAAGGCTATCGCGACCGCTACGGCGACATCCAGCGACTGGACCGGATCCTGGAGGCCGAGGGCGACACCCCCAACCGCTACAAGGCCTCCAAGCAGGCCGACGTGTTGATGCTGTTCTACCTGTTCTCGTCGGAGGAGCTGAGGGAGATCTTCGAGTCCCTCGGCTATCCCTTCGCGTTCGAGACCATCCCGAGGAACGTCGAGTACTACAACGCCCGCACCTCCCACGGTTCCACCCTCTCGAGGGTCGTCCACGCCTGGGTCCTGACGAGGTCGGACCGCGCGCGGTCCTGGAAGATGTTCCGCGAGGCCCTCAAGAGCGACGTCGCGGACATCCAGGGCGGGACCACCGAGGAGGGGATCCACCTGGGCGCCATGGCCGGCACGGCGGACATCCTGGACCGCGCCTACACGGGCATCGTCGTCCGCAACGACGTGCTGTGGTTCAACCCGGTCCTGCCCGACGAGGTGGGCCGTCTGCACCTTCAGATGCGATACCGCCGGCACTCGCTTTCGATCGACATCACCCGCAACGCCCTGGTGATCGAAACGGCGCCCTGCGCCGCCGAGCCCGTCAAAATCGGCGTTCGCGACGAGGTGTTCGCGCTCGAGAAGGGGCGCTCGCTCCGCGTCGAGCTGTAGGCGGATCTCGCCAGTCCGACGCCGGAAGTCTTCGCACGGCATCGCCGTGGTCCCGGGCCGAAAGCCTGCGCGGCCCGGGACACACGCCTCCCCCCAACGGCGCCGGCTGGCGCGGGTCCCGGCCGGCGGCGCATGGGCGCCCTTCGGCATGGAGTTTGCATCCTGTTTTGCCTGGATCCAACGGCCCCGGAACGAACGCGGGATACGCATCGCGCTTGGATCAAGGAGGGAGACGATGGACAAAGGCGAGAGCAGGTCTTCCGAACAGGGGACGGGCCCGGATGCTGAACCGGCCGGCGCGCCGGAGGGAGGGGCCGGATCGCACGACACGCCGGGGGAGGGAAGGCGCGGCGGTCATGGGAAGCACGGGGAGCACGGGGAGCACGGGCAAGACGGCGGACACGCGGGCCATCACGCCATGATGGTCGCCGATTTCCGGAAACGCTTCTTCGTCTCCCTGGTCGCCACGGTCCCGGTGCTGGCCCTCTCCCCGATGATCCGCGAGTGGCTCACCGTGGGGGAGACGCTGGCGTTCCCCGGCGACGCCTACCTCCTCTTCGCCCTGGCCGCGTTCATCTTCCTCTACGGCGGCAAGCCTTTTCTCGCGGGCCTCGCGGACGAGCTCCGGAAGAAGCGGCCGGGCATGATGACGCTGGTCGCCGTCGCCATCACCGTGGCCTTCGGCTACAGCGCTTCCGTCACCTTCGGCGTCCCCGGCAAGGTCTTCTACTGGGAACTCGCCACCCTCGTCGACATCATGCTCCTCGGCCACTGGATCGAGATGCGCTCCGTCATGGGCGCCTCGCGAGCCCTCGACGAACTCGCCCGCCTCATGCCCGCCCGGGCCCACCGCATCGCCGTCGACGGAAGCGAGGAGGACGTCCCCCTGGACGAACTCGCCCCGGGCGACCGCGTCCGCGTCCGGCCCGGCGAGAAAATTCCCGCCGACGGCGAGGTGGTGGACGGCGAATCGTCCGTCAACGAGGCCATGCTGACCGGCGAATCGAAGCCGGCGGAGAAGGCGTCCGGCGACGCGGTGGTGGGCGGCGCCGTGAACGGCGAGGGCACGCTCGCCGTGGAGGTCCGAAAGACCGGGAAGGACTCCTACCTCTCCCAGGTGATCCGGCTGGTCGATAAGGCGCAGAAGAGCCGCTCCCGCGGCCAGGATCTGGCCGGCCGCGCCGCCGCCTGGCTCACCGTCATCGCGATCGCCGCCGGCGCCGTCACGCTGGCTGCCTGGCTCGGCCTCTTCGGCCGGGAGTTCGTCTTCGCCCTTGAGCGCTCCGTCACCGTCATGGTCATCACCTGCCCGCATGCGCTGGGACTCGCCGTGCCGCTGGTGATCGCGGTCTCCACCGCGCTGGGGGCCGGGCGCGGGCTGCTCGTGCGCGACCGCGCTTCCTTCGAGCGGGCCCGGCTCGTCGACGCCGTCCTCTTCGACAAGACCGGCACCCTCACCGAGGGGAGGTTCGGGGTCACCGACACCGTGGTCCTCGACGAAGGGTTCGAGGAGGCGGAGATCCTCGAGCTCGTTGCGGCCGTGGAGCGCGATTCGGAGCATCCCATCGCCCGGGGGATCGTCGAGTCGGCAAAGGGGTCGAAGCGCGGCTCCGATTTCGCGTCCCTCCGCGGCAAGGGCGTGCGGGGGACCGTGGACGGCCGCGAGGTGAAGGTCGTCTCGCCGAAGGCCTTCGAGAACGAGGGATATCCCTTTCCGGCGGAGAGGATCGGCCCCCTGCAGGCGGAGGGCAAGACCGTGGTGTTCGCGGTCGTGGACGGCAAGCCGGCGGGCGCGCTGGCGCTGGCCGACCGGATCCGCGAGACGTCGAAGGAGGCGACGGCGAGACTGAAGGCGATGGGCATCCGGTGCATGATGATCACGGGGGACGACGAGCGTGTGGCGAGGTGGGTGGCGGAACGCGTCGGGCTGGACGAGACCTTCGCCGGCGTGCTTCCGGACCGCAAGGCCGAGAAGGTGAAGGAGGTGCAGGAGCGCGGCGCGGTGGTGGCCATGACCGGCGACGGGGTGAACGACGCGCCGGCGCTGGCGCAGGCGGACGTGGGCATCGCCATCGGGGCGGGGACGGACGTGGCGGTGGAGACGGCGGACGTGGTGCTGGTGAAGTCCGACCCCCTGCACGCGGTGGAGGCGATCCGGCTCTCGCGCGCGACGTATCGCAAGATCGTGCAGAACCTCTTCTGGGCCACCGGCTACAACGCCGTGGCGATCCCGCTGGCGGCGGGCGTCCTCTACCCGCTCGGCATCCTGCTGAGCCCCGCGGCGGGCGCGATCCTCATGTCGGTCAGCACGGTCGTCGTCGCCTTGAACGCGCGGCGCCTGCGCATCTGAGCGCCCTGACGAACACCTTGTGATCGTTATCTATGGAACTTCCGGGGCACGGCCCTAGTGCCCGAGGAGCAGGACGAGCAGGACGCCGGAGGCGAGCGAGAAGACCTTGCCGTGCGTGCGGGTCTGGAAGCAGGCGGCGGGGATGAGCTCGTCGGCCGCGATGTAGATCATGAAGCCGGCGGTGGCGGAGACGATGACGCCCAGGACCTCGCCGGGGATGTTGAGGAAGAGGTAGCGCGCGATGAGGAACCCCGCCAGGAGGGGAAGCGCGGTGGAGGAGGACCAGAGGAAGGCCTTCCAGCGGCTTCCGGTGGCCTTGTAGTAGGGCGCGGCGGTGCAGATGCCCTCGGGCACGTTGTGGATGGCGATGGCCAGGGCGATGGTGAAGCTCAGCTGCACGTCGGTCACGGCCCCGATGGCGATGGCCATGCCTTCGGGGAAGTTGTGCAGGAAGATGCCGGCGATGAGGAAGACGGCCGTCCGTTGCAGATTGCGGCCTCCGTCCGCCTGGCAGAAGGAGGGATGGATGTGGGGGAGGAGCGTCTCCATCCCGAACATCGCGGCCGTCCCGCCCAAAAAGCCCGCGGCGGCCAGCCACGTGCCCGAGGCCTCCACGCCCTCGGGAAGGAGCTCGAGAAAGGAGATGGCCAGCATCACGCCGGCCGCGAAGCAGTGCAGGTTCTCGAGGACGCCCCCCGTCGATTTGCGGATGACGCCCAGCGCGGAGCCCGTCACCGGCCCCGCGACCGAGATCAGCACGATCGCCCACAGTGGATCCAGGATCGACCTCCCGCGTCGCAACGGCAAGGCGGATGCACGACCCTCAACGCTATCCTCGCACGGGTCGCCTTGCAAGAAATCAACCATCCCTCTTCCTGAAACAGCCAGGCCGCGGCAAAGCGCCTTCAACACGAAGGCGCCAAGGCGCCAAGACACGAAGGGGAGGGAGGGATCTTGGATTTGGGATTGGAGATCACAGGGTCTCCTGATCACCCTGATCCGTGCCGCGCCAATCTCCCAACCCCCGCACACGAACAACCACCCAACGACCCGACGATCCGACACCTCCCCCTCTGTCCAACGGCTGCACCTTGCCGGCAGACCGTAGCCGTCGGCTCCGCCTCGCGTCCAGCGCCGCCTCGGAGACCGCCGGAAAACCGTGGTCCGCCGCTTGGCGCAAAAATTGCAAACCATGCGCGGTAACGGGCCCCCAGGCCCAGATTTCGAGAACCTTTTTTCGGCAAGCAGGATTTCCTGCCGTACAGACGCAAAGGAGGAAGCATGTCCCACCACACCGAGAAGATCAACGACAGGATCCAGGAGGGCAACTGGGAGAAGGAGAAGCACGTGCCGGTCATCCAGTGCGAGGAGCGGATCAAGGCGGGCGCGTGGACGCCCGTGACCATCACGCTGGGCAAGGCCGTGGCGCACCCCAACACGACCGAGCACCACATCCGCTGGATCAAGGCGTCCTTCTCCCCCGACGACGACAAGTTCGCCTACGACCTCGGCCGGTTCGAGTTCAACGCGCACGGCGAGGCGGCCAAGGGTCCGAACCAGGGGCCGGTCCACACCCATCACGAGGTCTCCTTCACCTTCAAGACGCAGGCCTCCGGCACGCTCCACGCCCTGTCCTATTGCAACATCCACGGGCTCTGGGAGTTCGACCGACGGATCGAGGCGGAATGACCCGCGCATGAGACGGGAGACCGTGAAGAAACGGAGCGGGCCTTCCGCGCGGTGGAGACGCTGGAGGACGCGCTCCCCATCGTCCGGAGCCTTTCCATGAGGTTCTGATCCCTGAGGCTGCAGACCATCGAGATTCGTTTGCACCATCAGGCATCAGACGGCCGGACAGGAGCAGGACCTGGGCGGAGTAATAGACCCAGAAGAGAATGACGAGGAGGGAGCTGGCGGCGCCGTAGGCGGAGGCCGTGGAGCCGAAGCCCAGGTAGAAGCCGAGCAGATGGCGGCCCAGGGCGAAGAGGAAGGCCGCGAGGACGCCGGCGATCCAGACGTCTCCCCACGTCACGCGGACGGCGGGCAGGGTCCGGTAGAGCACGGTGAAGACGACCGACAGCACGAGAAGTCCCGCCAGGAAGTCGACGCCCTGCCAGAGCAGCCCCGTGCCGGGAAGGAGCCCGTGGAATACAGAGGTGACGGCGGAGACGAAAGCGCTGACCAGGGGCGATGCGATCAGGAAAGCGCCGGCGCCCAGGACCACGAGAAAGGAGCGCAGGCGCTTTCTGAGAAAGAAGAGGAGGCCGAACCCCGGGCCGGGCTTGACCTTCCAGATGGCGTTGAAGGCGGTCTGGAGGTGGTCGAAGACGCGGGTGGCTCCCAGCAGCAGGAGGATCAGGCCTGCGGCTCCGGCGAGGAGGGAGGAGGAGGGCCTTCCCGTCCGCTCGATGACGGTGCGAACCGCCTCCGCGCTGCGCTCCCCTGCATAGTCCTGGACCTGTTCGAGGATGCGGGTCTCGAGGGTCTGCTGGGAGAGGACGATGCCGGCGGCGGCGGTGACGACGACCATCAGCGGCGCGAGGGAAAAGAGCGTGTAGAAGGCGATGGCGGCGGCGAGCAGCTGGATCTTGTCACGCCTCCAGCCGATGAAGGTCTCCTTCCCCGCCAGGAGGACCGCCTTGCGAATCGTTTCCACACGCTCCCCCGCCGGATCGGGGCGCCGTTTCCCATGCTGCCTCCTTCCTTCCTGTCATCGTCACGGCCATCCGAGGATCCCCGACGCCAGGACGCCCGTTCCGGCCGCGGCGAGCAGGCCGAGAAGGAACAGGCGCCCGAGCCAGCGATGGGCGCTCCGCAGGGAGGGGGCTTTCCGCAGGGTAAGCCCGAGGACGGGAACCGCGAGGCCGAGACACGCCGCGGCCAGCCCGATCCATGCGTGCGGGACGTCGAGGTGCCCCTCGTCCCCGATCCCCACCATGTACGCCGCGACGCCGAGACCCACCAGAAGATAGAGGGGCGCGACCACCCCGACGGCCTTGTGGCGCGGCAGGGCCGTGCGGTCGGCCGTCCTACGGCGGGCGAGAAACATGGACACGATCAGCACCAGCGCGGTGAGGTCCATGAGGGCGGCGTGGATCGGCCAGAGCGGGGGGACTTCCGCGGCGGTTCCGGCTTCCAGCACGATCGTCGCCTCGCCCCGTTTCGCGTGGTGCCGGTGGGGATCGTCCGTCTCGCCCACCGACCAGATCAGCGCCGTCTCGCCCCCCGGGGACAGCGCCTTGTCGAAGCCATCACCCGCGGCCAGTGGCCTTCGGAACTCGATCACCGTCACGCCGTCCGTCTGGCTCCCCCCCGAGGCCAGGATGTCGGACCGGCCGCCGAGCTCCGCATCCGGCTTGTGAGGGCCGAACTCGCCCGTGGCGAACTGGTCCTCCACGAAGGCCTTCCCCTCGTCGTCCACCCAGCCGAACACGATGTCGGCGTCCTTCATGTGTTCCGACGGACCGAACCCCACGGCGACGAAGCCGGAGGTCTCCGCCTTCAGGGCCATGCGGATCGTCTTTTCCTCCACCCGCCAGAAGAGCCTGAAATCGCCCCCGCCCAGCACCGCCTCGAAACGGTACTCGCCCTCGCCGATGACGCCGTCGAACGCCGCTTTCCCCTCCCCGGACCCTTCGACGCGCCGCACTTCGATCCCGGGTTCCCGATCCTGTTCCGCATGATGGTGGCTCTCCGGCGATTCTCCGGCCCGGGCCGTGGCGACGAAAAACGCCGGGAGGACGAGAAGAACGGTATCGAGAAGACCCCGACAGGAAAGAATCCGAGACATCGCTCACCTCTTTGAAAAGCAGGGAATCCAGACGTCCCGTAAGAAAGCAAACGACATGCCGAAGGAGCCCATGCCGGAGTGCTGCAAACAAACCATTCCGCACTCGCGAGTGCCGCCATCCCGTTTGATAAGATCTCTATAGAAGGTTTTTTTCCCCTTCGGCCTTGCAGAGGAGCGGGATGGAGCGCCGAACGATTCCCGACCGAACGGACCCGACCGCCGGCCCGGAGGCGCGCCGGGACATCGAGATGCGGGTCGCCCTTTCGGAACTCGCATCGACCTTCGCCCACCGCCTCAAGAATCCCCTCGCCGGCATGTCGATGGCCGTCACCCGCATCGCGAAGCGCGCCGGAGGCGAGAACGCCGCCGGCGGGATCAACGCGCTGGCGAAGCAGCTCCAGGCGCTGATGGTCGACCTCTCCGACACGGTGGACGAGATCGCCGACGCCGTTCCCCTTCTCCGGATGGAACGGGAATCCGTCGACGCGGCGGCGTTGCTGGGGGCCGTCCTCGACGAAGCCTCCCTCGAAACGCGCGACGGGGAGGAGGCCGGGGAACTCGAGACGGACGGGCGGGAGGCCGGCCTGGCGGGGGATCCTCTCTTCCTCTCGGTCGCCTTCCACCTTCTCCTGCGGGCCTCACGAGGGAGGGACCCCTTCACGCCCCGCCCCCGCGTGCGCATCGCCGTCCTGGAGGACGGGACGATTGACATCCGGTTCTCCGGAGACGGGATCTCCACCCTCGCCGCCGGCCCGGAAGCCCTCTTCAAACCGTTCAAGAGGGGGGAAACGGATCTCCACGGCGTGCGTCTGGGCGTCGCGCGGCGGATCATCGAGGATCACGGAGGCTCCCTTGCCCTCCGGACCGGTCCGGGGGAAGCGGCCTCGCTGGAGGTCCGGTTTCCGGGCCCCGCAGAGGCGTGACGCGAAAGGCCGGAACCGCATTCCGGGTCGTCGAATGAAGAAGGAAGCCATCCTGCTGATCGAGGACGATCCCGCCGTGCTGGAGCAGCTGGCCGGCCTGCTGGAGGACGAAGGCTACGAAACCATCCGCGCCTCCACCGGCGAGGAAGGCCTGCCCCATCTGAAAACGCGCAGGGTCGCCACCGTGATCACCGACCTTCGCCTTCCCGGCGCCAGCGGACTGGACGTCGTCGAAAAGGTCCGCTCCCTCGCCGACGATACACCCATTCTCGTCGTGACGGCCCACGCCTCGGTCGACACCGCCGTCGAGGCCATGCGGCGCGGCGCCTTCCATTACCTGCGCAAGCCCCTCTCCGGCGAGGTGCTTCTCGCCGTTGTGGAGAAGGCCCTCGAACACGCCGCAGCGCTTCGCGACCGGTCCGCGCTGCGGAACCGTCTCTCCCAGGAGCGGGGCCTGGGCGCCCTGTTCGGCGAGAGCCCCGCCATGGCGTCCGTCAAGGAAGTGATCCGGAAGGCCGCGGGGACCGTTTCCACGGTGCTCGTGACGGGAGAGACCGGGACCGGCAAGGAACTCGTGGCCGACGCCCTGCACTATGAAAGCGACCGGCCCGGCGGCCCGCTGATCAAGGTGAACTGCGCCGCCATCTCCGAGACCCTCCTCGAAAGCGAGCTGTTCGGCCACGAGAAGGGGGCGTTCACGGGCGCGGAGCGCCGCCGCATCGGCAAGATCGAACGCGCCGACGGAGGGACCCTGTTCCTCGACGAGATCACGGAGATGGGCGAGAACCTGCAGGCGAAGCTCTTGCGGGTCCTCCAGGGAAGCGAGTTCGAACGCGTCGGGGGGGACCAGCCCTTGCGGTCCGACTTCCGGCTGGTCGCCGCGACCAACCGGGATCCGACGGAGGCGATCCGGGAGGGAAAGCTCCGCGAAGATCTCTTCTATCGATTGAACGTGGTGCGGATCGAGGTCTCCCCCCTGCGGGAGCGGCCCGAGGACATCCCCGTCCTGGCGAGGCGCTTCCTCGAGAAGTACGCCTCGAAACACGGGAAGAGGATCAAGGGCTTCTCCCCGGAAGCCATGGAAGTCCTGCGGGTCCGGGAATGGCCCGGAAACGTCCGCGAGCTGGAAAACGCCGTCGAGAGGGCCGTCGTCATGGCGGAGGAGGACGTGCTGCAAGAAGCCGATCTGTCGCCCCAGGAGAACGCGCATCCTCTGGATGCGGAAAAACGAAGACAGATGGGCACACTGAAACTGGTCGAGGTGGAACGGATGACCATCCTTCGCGCCCTCAGGGAATCGGAGGGGAACAAGACCCTCGCCGCGAAGAAACTCGGCATCTTCCCCTCTTCCCTCTACAAGAAGATGAACCGGCTCGGCCTGCCGAAGGATGTTTCCGCCGCAACGGAAGGCGGTCTGTCCCGGTAGGCCTCCGCAGTCCGGAGGGGGATCTCCGGGGGCCGCGCCCCTCTTCGGACCTTGCGGGGCTTTCCGCCGGCATGTCTTTCGCATCGCCGTGGGGGCGCGAAGACCGCCGGGAGGAAGGCACGGGCGCGACGCTCGGCGGAGCAACGCGGAAACCGGAAGAAGGTCAACCTCGCTCGATGGAGCACGACCATGGCAAGAATCCTCGCCGTCGACGACGAACCGGCATGGCTGGATTTCGCGAAGGAATGCCTCGAACCGCTCGGCCACGAGGTGGAGACCGTCCAGGACGAGAGGGAGATCCGCAGGAAGGTGGACGGGAAAGACATCGACCTGGTCATCCTGGACATCCAGATGCCCGTCAACGGGCGCCTTCTGCTCGGCTACCTGAAACGCTTCCGCCCCTCCCTGCCCGTCCTCGTCTATTCGGCCTACGGCATGAAACGGTTCGATCCGGATTTCCAGATCGCCGATTCGTTCGTGGTGAAGTCGCCGGACCCCGACGAGCTCGTCCGCAGCGTCGAGGAACTGCTGGTCTGAGAGGCTGTGAAAAAATCCCTGTCTCCCTGCGCGAGCGGATTTTTCCACATCCTCTACATCTGGGGGGGGACGCCGTCCCCCCCCAGGAAACAGACTCTTACGATCGCGACAGCGATCGATAGAGCAGGTGGAAGAATTCGCCCTTGCCGCACATCAAGGACCTCACGGTCAGCCGAGGCGAATGAAACCGGCGAATTCTTTCACATGCTCT
>Ga0180432_10000172_pt1 | contig 104514 bp, 95 predicted proteins | sample SS_ome_10_FD_132414 | JGI IMG/M metagenome (GOLD analysis project Ga0180432, IMG submission 132414) | Hypersaline lake sediment archaeal communities from the Salton Sea, California, USA - SS_1_MS_2 metaG | ecosystem: Environmental > Aquatic > Non-marine Saline and Alkaline > Hypersaline >... | reverse complement strand
GACGCAGCCATAAATAAAGATTTAAAGGGGAATTCAAATGGGTTTAGTAAACATCCTGGGTAGCTTTGTCCATAAAACCAAATACGAAGATTTACCAGCAGATACTATTGACGGCGCCAAAGAAAGGTTACTGGATTTTCTGGGCGGGTCATTTTTTGAATCCAAAGGTGACATTATCCAGCCACTGATAAAAGTGATGCAAAGCTATGGAGGAGTGAAGGAGTCTTCAGTTATCGGCAGAAAAGATAAGCTACCCTGCCCTCAAGCTGCTTTCATCAATAGCGGCATGTCTTTCGATACGGGAGATATACCCCACACAGGAGTTATGGCAATTGCGGCTGCCCTGGCGATTGCAGAGGTTGAGTCGAAAAACAGGGCCATAAGCGGGAAAGACCTGGTACTGGCAATTGTATTAGGTTACGAAGTAGCGATGAGGGTTGAACACGCTATGATTCCCAGCCCTTTCGTGCGAGCCTTTGACTCGACAGGTATAGTAGGGCCTCTTGCCGCCGCCGCCGCCGCCGGTAAGATACTGGCTCTGGACGAAGCGGAGATGGCAGATGCATTAGCCATCAGCTCCAGCTTGGGGATAGGCTCTATGGAAGCGTCCAGACCCCCACGCCCCTTTGTGCTGCTACAGATTGGCAGGGCCTGTGAGGCCGGCGTTATATCCGCACTGCTTGCCCGGGAGGGTGTCCAGGGCGGCGATACGATGCTGGAAAAGGGATTTATCCCCGCTTTCAGCGACAGACTGGATATTGATTCCATTGAAGAAGGCCTGGGAAAAAACTTCGGAATAGCCACAACTGTAATAAAACTGCATGGAGGTTGCCATGCCCTGCACCCGTCGGTCGACACCATCGCTCTGATAGTAGACGAACATAAAATAACCTCCGACGACATAGAGCGAATAAAGGTGCAGGTATGCCCCGGGACAATAACCGAACACCTGGACATGGACTACCCTGAAAACGGTGAGGCTGCCCGCTTCAGCACCCCATTTGCTCTCGCTTCGTTCCTTGTCTATGGCGATGCCTTCCAGGATAAATTTACCGACACCCATTTAAGTAACCCGAAAGTCCGGGAATTGATAAACAAGACAACCATAGAGCGCAGTAAAGAACTGGAAAAACAGTCCCCCAATTGGTCAAACCGCAAACGGGCGGTAATAGTGGAAATCCTGACCAGGGACGGCAGAACGCTTTCACGCAGGTCGGATTTTGCCAAAGGAGACCAGGAATGGCCTATAACCAGGGCTGAGATAGAGATGAAATTCAACCATCTGGCCTCCAGGACGCTGGACTCGGAACAAAGGCAAGTCGTTATCAGCTACATCAGCAAGCTCGAATCCATGCTGGAGATTTCAGGATTTTTCCCGTTGTTGAGAAGCTGAGCTGACCAGCCTAATCCGTAGTTCGCCAAGGAAAAAGTGAGGTGGTCCCCAAAAATTGGACAGGTTGTTAAGGTCAGGTTCAAAATTCTGGCTCTCATGGTGTTTCTGAACCAGCGTCTTGAGTACATCAACGTCGGAGACTTTACTAAAACATTCCGCGAACGCCGTGATGAAATTAGCGGAAACTGCCGGGTGTTTTCCATAGTATTACAATCATCGAGGATATCCGACAGGCAATGCGACAAGGGCTGGCGGAATGGTTTGATTCCGAGGTCGGTACTAACTAGGAGATCAAGACCGCCAAGGCACGGCTGGGCAAGCTCAGGACAATGGAAAAGAACCTCCAACAGCTCTATCTCGAGCAGGATATCTCCCACCACGATTTCAAGGAGCATCGGGCACGGATTGAGGCAGAAAGGTCAAGGCTGACCAATACCGTGGATGCTATCAGACAACGTCAGCACTTGGTCAAAGCCGATTTTGAGGTAGCCCTGCAACTGGCCACGGAGTTGGATTTTCTGTTTGCCAATGGAAACTTCGACGAAAGACGCCTACTTTGCGAGACAGTGCTTAAGCGTATCTACGTGAAAGAGGGAACCATCACGAAGGTGGATCTGAACTTCCCCTTCGCCCTCATTGCCTCGAGGGCTAAGAGTTCGGAATCTGTCATACATGGTGGGCGGTAGAGGACTTGAACCTCTGACCCCCTGCGTGTGAAGCAGGTGCTCTAACCACTGAGCTAACCGCCCCTCTAGCGCGCTTGGCGGGGCTCGAACCCACGGCCTCAGCCTCCGCAGGGCTGCGCTCTATCCATCTGAGCTACAAGCGCATGTCTATCTCTTGGAAAACCAGGCGGGAAGGCGTATTTACTGGCGGTTCCCGCGTTTTTTAAAATTTGGTGCCGAAGGAGAGATTTGAACTCTCACGCCCTTACGGACACTACGCCCTGAACGTAGCGCGTCTGCCATTCCGCCACTTCGGCGTTTTGGTCAGTAACGTACTGTTATCACTGACCGTAAAAAATATCTGTTTCAACAACTACTATTACTCAAAAATGCGTCTTTTGTCAAGGTTGAACGGTAATTTCCGTAGAGGCCGCGCTGCGGGTTTCCCGGATACAGGGCCTGGAGCAAGTTTCCGCGATAGACCTGCCCGTTCAAAGGTTATTGTCTGGTTCATTTGATGAGTTCAGTAATGGTCCGGAGGCCACTCCGGGCAGGGAAATATTTCAGGTGGGCGTGGAAATAAGGATCAGTGCCCATATCGGTCATGGTCACTGTTACCCCTTGCTCCACAGGCAGGTTCTCCAGGCACAATTTTTTAAGGAGGTTTATCGTAGCTTCATCGACATACTCCAGGGAAACCAATGTGCTCCAGCCCAGATAGACGGAAGCGCCCTTCTCAATAAAAGCATTGGCTAGATCGTCCAGGTAGTGAGTTTCACAACCCATCATCAGGATAACGGTATTATTGAAATCATCTTTCAGGTCCTGAAGGATAAACTCCGAGTTTACCGCAAAAATCAGGGGATACTGGTCACTCATCATCGCATTGCTTACCCGCCCGGTTAACTGTTCAGAAACGTGCTTCGTTGTGGTATACCTTTCTCCGGTAAAAAGGTAGGTCGTATCTGAGGCCACCATCTGCTGGTTTTCCGCTGATAACAATAGCCCGGAGTGCGCCCTGAAGACGATAATTTTATATCCACAGGCGGGCAGGTTTCGGTAAAAGTCAACGGTTATCTGCTCACCCTGCCACAGATCAACCTCAAACCCGCTGGATGTGAGGATTTCCCCGGCCTGCTCAATAAATGCCGGATTTGATTCGAGGAGACATAGCTGGTCAATGATCGCTGCTTTATTCTGGCTGGAATCTTCCTCTGGTGGCGGGCTATGGCATGAGGATAGCACCAGCGTGCTCAAGATAAGCGCTGCCAGGGCAGTAAGATAATAACGGCTTACCGACATAATAGCCCGTACCTTGTTATCATTGATGGCATGACTCGATAGCCTGCACCAGTTCTTATCTGTTAATGGTCAAACAGCCCCCTCGCTGGTGGGCGCAAGGGCTAGAAGTACCTGCCCACCGCGCGGGCAATCGGCTCCAGTTCTTCCATTAAGCTGGTGAAATTAGACGGTGTGAGCGACTGTAGACCGTCTACCAATGCTTCTTCGGGATTGGGATGGACTTCGATGAGGAGTCCGTCAGCGCCGGCGGCGATAGCTGCCTTGGCAATAGCGGGAACCAGTGAATAGTGCCCCGCCGCGTGACTGGGGTCCACAATCACCGGCAGGTGGCTGGACCTCTTGATTACCGGTATTGAAGAAATATCCAGAGAAAAACGGGTGCTATCCTCGAAGGTACGGATTCCCCGCTCGCAAAGAATAACCTGATTATTGCCCTCCGCCAGCAGATAATCGGCGGCGGTAAGCCACTCGGTAATCGTGCAGGAAAAGCCGCGCTTGAGGACGACCGGACATCGCCTCCGGCCGATATTGGTAAGCAGGGCAAAGTTCTGCATGTTACGAGAACCAACTTGAAGAATATCGGCGTAGGTGGCGACCAGGCTGACCTCGTGAGGGTCAACTACCTCGGTAACCACGGGTATGGACAGCTTCTCCTTAACCTTGGCCAGTAACTCCAGTCCGGCTTTCTCTAATCCCTGAAAACTAAAGGGAGATGTGCGCGGTTTAAAGGCGCCGCCACGCAGGATGCTGGCGCCGGCTTGTTTCACTGCCCTGGCACCTTCCATGAGCTGTTCTTCACTCTCGACAGCACACGGCCCCGCCATAACCACTAACCGCTTCCCCCCAATCTCAACACCACCAACTGACACCAGGCTATCCTCCGCCTTAACTTCCCGGGAGGCGAGTTTATAGGGCTTCATGATTCGGGTTACGCTTTCTACGCCGGGCAGCACGGCAAAGATGTCTGTGGCTATCTGCCCGGTATTGCTTCCCAGTAGTGCCAGTACCGTTTTGTCAGTGCCTAGATTGAGCTGTACGTTCAGCCCAAGCGACTTAGCCCTCTGCACGACGCTATCTATATCCTCCTGGCTGGCCCCTGACCTCATTTCAACTATCATATGTTTCTGAACACTCCTTGGTTGGTAAGTAATTTTAACACTAAACAGCTGGCAAACTTCAATAAGGATGATACTGTTGCCGCAGAGATTAGTCAAATTGGTGCGGTTTGGCGCCGGATGGGGGAGTGCCAGCACAGTGCACCTGCCTGTGATACTTCACTGGCACCCAGGTATTGTTAACGCACCAGTTGTGACAATTGGCTCTATATATTGCCGAAAAAGCCGGCAGAGGCGGGCTTTTCACATTAAATTTTTGCTGACATATGGGCAAATACTTGACAAATGACTCAACAGGGGGTATCATTGGACTCGGTTTGAGCGTGAAATTGACATAAGGTGTTAATATTGGTTATTTCACGGATTGGGGAAATAAGTGCCGGTAGCTTGCTTGTAGTATCCTCCCGGACGCTAGAGTTCTGCGGAAGAAGAAAATGAATACCCGGAAGCTTGAAATACTTATTATTGATAGTGATGTGACTCTGCATTCGGAACTGCAAGCTTGCCTGGAGGCAGAAGGCTACGGCACCACGCTGGCCGGTAGTGGGCAGGCGGCAATCGGCCTGTGCCAGGATAAATCATTTGGCGTTGCCGTTATTGACAGCAGCTTGCCTGATATATCAGGTGTAAAGCTGGTGCAAAAACTGGAAAAGCTTTCTCCGCAAACAGAGTACATTGTCACCACGGGTGCCGCCTCGCTGAAAAACGCTGTTGAATCTGTCAGGCACAGAAATATCATAGCTTATGAGACCAAGCCAATTAAAATGGAACAGCTGCGCTCTCTTATCGCCCAGGTAGCCGAGCGTAAGCGGACTGAGGAAGCCCTCCAAAAAAGCGAAATAAGATACCGCAATCTTGTGGAAAATACGGCTGCCGGGGTAGCCATCCTTGACCCGGAGGGAAACCTTGTTTATGCCAATAATGCCCTCTGCCAGATGACAGGCTATGATGAAGAGGAACTGCTCGGCAGGTCTATAGCCAGCCTCCTTCATCCTGAAGACAGAGACAAAGTAATGCCGGTCTTCAGGCAGATGCTTACCCGGCGTGAAGCCAAGCTTAATCTGGAGTTCAGGGTTGTTCATAAGAAAGGCCACACTGTCTATCTATCTTCCAGTCCCAGCGCCTTGAGATATCGGGATAGCATTGCCGGTCTCAGTGCCATCATTATCGACGTCACCGAGCGGAAGTTGATGGAAGAAGCCTTGCAGGCATCGGAGAGAAACTTTCATAATTCACTGGATAACTCACCCCTGGGCATCCGCGTTGTTACCTCTAACGGAGAGGCTATTTATGCCAACCAGGCCATGCTGGATATTTACGGCTATCAGAGTCTTGAGGAACTGAAAGCTGTGCCAGTGGTAAAACGTTATACCCCGGAAAGCTATGCCGAATTTCTGGAAAGAAGAGAGAGGCGGCAAAAGGGGCAGTATGTGCCGACAGATTACGAGGTGAGTATACTCCGCAAGGATGGTGAGGTTCGCCATCTGCAGGTGTTTCGTAAGGAAGTGTTGTGGAACGGGGAGCCGCAGTACCAGGTAATATACCGTGACATAACCGAGCAGAAGCAGGCGCAAAACCTGCTCAAGACAATTTCAGAAAACTCACCAATCGGCGTTTACATTGTGCAGGACGGAAAGTTTCAGTATGTCAATCCCCGCTTCCAGGAATCCACCGGGTATAGTGAGGAGGAGCTACTGGGCACGGAGTCTTTAAGCTACATTTTCCCCGGTGACCGGGACACGGTCAGGGTAAATGCCATCTTGATGCTGCAGGGGAAATTGCCTTACCCCTATGAGTACCGGCTTATCAGCAAGAGTGGGGAAGTCAGGTGGGTTATGGAAACGGTTGCCCCCGTCCAGTACCGGGGGAGACGGGCTACACTGGGCAATTACATGGACATCACACAGCGTAAGTGGATTGAGAAGAAGGTCATTGAATACGAGGAACTCAATAAGCTTAAGAGTGACCTTCTCTCCGTAGTCTCTCATGAACTGCGTACACCGCTGACCACTATCAAAGGGTATTCTACAATGATCATTGACTATAATCGCCGGCTGAGCAGTGATGAAATAAAGAAAAGCCTGCAGTCCATTGACAGCGCTACTGACCGGCTCAGCGAACTTGTTGACCGTCTTCTGGATATGTCCCGCCTGGAAGCCGGGCTATTGCGGCTGGACAGAACGGCCACCAGCCTTACCAGATTAATTAAACAGGCAGCCAGGGAGGCACAAATAAGGTTTCCCGGGGATAAGATAACCGTCAATATAAGCCAGAGGCTGCCCAGGGTAATGATTGATACCAGGCGTATTCAGGAAGTACTGGACAATTTACTTGATAACGCCTGTAAATATTCCGGGGAGGATGCCAGGGTGGAGATTACCGGCCGGCGGATGTGTCAGGAACTGCTAATCAGCGTCACCAACCAGGGAATGGGTATTCCACCGGAAGAACTCGGCAGGGTGTTCGACCGCATGTATCGCGTTGAGCAGCGGCTCAGACCCGGAAAAGATGGTTTGGGGTTGGGGCTGGCGCTTTGCCGCGGTCTGGTGGAAGCTCACGGCGGCCGTATCTGGATGGAAAGTAAGGAGGGCAAGTGGGCAAGGTGTTCCTTTACCTTACCGCTGCCCGGGAAAGGTCATGATAAAGAAGCGCGGAAAAAAGGCAGTACTCGTCATTGAGGATGATGCTGAATCGAGAAACTTTATGGCGCGGGTACTGGAGCTGGAAGGTTACCAGGTTCTTCAGGCTGATAACAGTGAACAGGGGATAGCGGTTGCCAGAGAGAACCACCTGGCTCTGGTACTGCTGGACTTGCAGCTGCCGGGGCATGACGGCGGGGTGGTGCTGGTGGAGGTAAGAAACACTCCATCACTCTCAACAATCCCGGTTATTGTGATCACGGCTTCGGCAGCAGCCTTACAGCGTGAACGGGCACTGGGCATGGGCGCTACTGAATATCTGGTCAAACCATTGAGCGCAGCCAGCCTGAGAGAAGCTGTTGCCCGGATTCTATCTCGGCAAAGGGGAAGCTGGAATGAAGTCAAAGAAGGAACGTATTCTGGTAGTGGATGATGATGTCCGTGTCTTACGCATGATGCGGCGCATCCTGGAGCTAGAGGGATTCCAGGTACTTACCGCGGGCAGCGGCGAAGCTGCCTTTGACATACTTGCTGAGGTAAATCTGGACCTGGTGCTGCTTGATGTCATGATGCCTGATATAGACGGCTATACTGTTTGTCAGCGTATCCGCGAGTTTTCCCTGATACCCATCATTATGGTTACGGCTAAGGGTAAAGATGAAGAAAAGGTTACGGGCCTGGACGCAGGTGCCGATGACTACGTGACCAAGCCCTTCGCCGCCAAGGAGTTGAACGCCCGCGTCAGGGCGGTGCTGCGCCGCAGCCAGTCATGGGGAGAGAAAGCAGAGCCGGTGTTTCGTCTGGAGAACCTGGTGGTTGATTTTGCCCTCCGCAAGGTGACTTTGGGCAGGCAGGAGATTGACCTAACGGCTACCGAGTACAAAATAATCTCTTACCTGGCAAGAAACGCGGGCCGCGTGGTCACGCCGGACAGTATTTTGTACCACGTCTGGGGGGAGGAGTACGAAGGTGAAAGCCACCTGCTGCAGGTGAATGTAGCCAGGTTAAGAAGGAAAATAGGTGATAGTGCTAAAAACCCCAAATATGTGAGAACCAGGCCTGGTATCGGCTATATAATGACCAAGCCAGTTTAAGCCAATAAGCATTATCTTCACGGGATAAAATCCGGGGGCCTCTTGCAATCCGGGAGGCCCCCTTTATTAATGGATACTAAATTTATTCTCCTGTGACCTCTTTGTGAGTCTTTAGAGTGGTTTTGTGACGCGGGGGTGAGCCGGTCTCGTTAATCTGAGGTGTAATCGGATGAGGAGGCCGACAATGCCCAGGAAAGTGTTAAAGCCGTTCTTATCGCTGCTGGTGATATTGCTGCTCGTCCCCTGGCCGGTCGCCTTTGCCTCCAGCGATACCGATGCCACCTCGATACCCGTTCGGATAGAGGCTTCAGAACCATCAGCAGCACCAAGCTGGCAGGCCTTTGGCGGAGCAATCAGCGGAATTGATAATCCCGGTGACCTCTTCTATCTGGATGTTACCAGACATGCCACTGACATACTGCTCACCCTCTATCTTACCAATGCGAAGGATCTGGTCCATGGTTACCGCTATCTAATCCTGGAGATTGGTCTCTATAGCTGGACCGATGAAAGCGGGTGGCAGAGAGCTCTTTCGCGGGACGGGTGCCCGGTTCCGGACGCTTACCTCACCCTACGTAATGGGCAGGTAAGCTTCCTCGTCGCCGGTTACAGGAAATACAAGGTCACCATTGACGACGGCAGTTTTTACGCGGCTCATGCCGGCGGTGGTTCATCTCCCCAGTTCTACCTGGAGGTAACCCCGGTTTAGGCTGGAAAAGCCGGCATTGAGCACAGGGAAAGGAGAGGGAGATGGCAGCGGCAAAGAATAGTCAGAATCACGAGTACCAGCGCGGTGAGAGGGACTCTCTCCAGGAGCATATCCGCCGGATGAAGGACTTTCGCCGAGCGCACGCCGCTGATTTCACCACCCGGGGTAGCCAAAGAGGCTATTTTCAGGAACATATCAGCAGTCCGGGTATCTTGCGCAGGTTTCATTCGTGCATCTTTGGCAGTAAAGCCCCGGAAAGGGGAATATCTGCCGCTGAATTCGTACCTGTGTCGCCGGTTGCTCAGGCTACCATAGGCCAAGGAGGGTCTAAACAACCAATCGGCAGTTCGGAGTACTCCGCTCTCATTCCTTTGTGGAACTCAGGCACGCGCCGATTTTCCGTAAACTAGCGAGGTAACCGCAGGAGAAAGCATCATAATTAAGGGAGGTGGACAAAAATGGAGAAGCGCCCGCGCGTCATGGTGGTGGATGATGACAATGATCTGCTCGAACTGATTAGCCGCATGCTTCACTTAAAAGGCTATGATGTTAGTCTCACCAGTGATAGTACTTCAGCACTGGCGTTAATGGATGAGTGCCGGCCTGACCTGGTTCTCCTCGATATCACGATGCCCCATCTTGACGGGTTCCAGCTTCTTTACCTCATACGTCAGCGTTCCGGAGTTCCCGTAATCATGCTTACTGTTGACAGCGAAGTTACATCACTGGAGAAAGCGCTGCTCCTGGGCGCTGATGACTATATAAAGAAACCCTTCGGCATGCAGGTACTTATGGCGCGGATACAGGCAAAGTTGCGGCGTGCCCAAAAAGGATTTACTGCTTGCCGGAAAAGGCATGACATGGTGGTATGGGCACAATAAGCTGATGTGAAGCGTGAGCAGAGGGTTTCCTTTCCGGGCAGGGGAATCTATTGTCAGGTGGTGGCGAGTGGATGATAACTCCTGCCATCGGCTCATCGCCTGGTGACAAACTGCAACAGGGAGCGGTAAACCTGGAACTGCCGCAAGTAGCCCATGATACCCTGTGGGACCACCAGCATGACGATGACCAGTATCAACCCCTGTATCAGCAGGCTGATACCAGCGTATCTCGCCAGCAGGAAGTGCAAAATAACCACGACAATGGTGCCAATAATCGGTCCTTCTTCGGTACGCATGCCTCCGATAACAGTAGCCAGTATCAGGGTCATTGTCCACCGTATATTAAAAGCGCTGATTGGTTCTATATACGATTGATAGATGTAGAAGATAGCACCGGCCAATCCCGTTATCAGGGCACCAATGACAAAGGCGCTTAATTTTAAGCGAAATACGTTTACCCCGGAGCTGGCGGCAGTGCTGTCATTATCGCGGATTGCCGCCAAGCCCAGCCCCAGCTTGGAACGCAGAATTATTCGCATAAACACAACTGAGGCAACGGCGATAATGAGAGCAAACCAGTAGAGCTCGGTCATGGAGACGCCCGTCGCGCCTTTGAGTACGTAGCCGGCGCCGCCGCCGGCCAGGCCCTCCTGCCCTCCGCCGACAGGCCGCCAAAGCAGAAAGATAATCCGCAGTGCCTCGGGGACAACCAGTGTTCCGATAGCGAAGTAAATACCGCTGAGCCTGAAGACAGGAATAGATATGAGCAGGGCGAAAATGGCGGCGACTATCGCCCCGCCGATTATTCCCACATAAAAGGGGATGCCCATCCAGCTGAGAATGACCAGAGTGTATCCGGCCAGCCCGATAAACGCCGCCTGGCAGAGAGATATCAGCCCGGAATAGCCGGCCAGCAGGTTCCACATATTGGCCATAGCCAGGTAGAGGAAAAAGAGGAAGAGGTAAAGCACCCAGTTTAAGGGCAGTCCAATCACCGGCAGCACTATCAGCAAGACAATCACTGCCGCTGCAAATATCAGTCCTCTGTTCCATTGAGGAAGGGTGATATTCATTTTCCTCCTAACGTCCGAAGATACCCTGCGGCCTTACGGCCAGCAGAATAAAAACTAAAAGGAAAACCCAGAGCATCTGCGTGGCGGCACCGAAGAAATAGGCTCCGAGCGTTTGGGCCAGCCCCAGGATCATGCCGCCAATAAATGTTCCCAATATATTACCTAAACCGCCCAGGATGACTACGCCGAAGGCAATGACCAGGAAAGAGATACCTGATTGGGGGGTGAAGGGGAAGGTCAGGCCGAGGAACACGCCGGCGATAGCCGTGATTGCCATGGCGATACCGAAGGCGAAGGCATAGGTGCGTTCGGTATTTATCCCCATCAGCTGCGCGGCTCTATTATCCTGGGAAGCGGCATTAATTGCCTTACCCAGATAGGTTCTCTTCAGAAATTCTCTAAGAGCGAGCATGACTATTATGGCGGCGATAAAATCCAGCAGGTATACCACCGGCAGGTGTATTACCCCCAGGTTAAAGGTTTCCATAGCATAGGAAGGGTTTAAGCCCCGGGACATTGGGGACCAGATAATCTGGGCAAAATTCTGTATTACCAGAGAAATCCCGAAGGCGATGAGCAAGGGGGCTTCCATGGATATCCCGAAAGCCCGCTGCATGAGAAATTTCTGGATACCGTAACCAATGAGAAACAACACGGGTATGCCCATGACCAGGCTGAGAATAGGGTCAAACCCCAAAAGGGTCATAGCGGCGTAAGCCAGGTAGCTGCCAAGCACAACAAGGTCGCCGTGGGCTACGTTGATCAGCTTCATGACTCCGAAAACCAGGGAAAGGCCCAGGGCGATTAGTGCGTATAACCCCCCCAGCAGGAGCCCCATAACAATCGGCGCGGACAGGTCAGTAAAGATATCCCAGGTCATTAATCAAACATCCTTATATCCCAAAATAGGCTTTCTTGACCTCTTCCTCCTCTCGTAGCTCCGCCACGTTCCCGCTTAAAACAACACGTCCCGTTTTCATAATATAGGCGCGTTCCGCTTCCTCAAGGCTGCGCCTGACGTTCTGTTCCACAAAGAGGATGGTAATACCCCTTTCTCTGATTTCCCTCAGCACCTTGTAAAGTTCATTAATAACGATCGGGGCCAGACCGAGGGACATTTCATCCAGCAGCATCAGCTTGGGGTCTGACATCAGACATCGCCCCAGGGCTAACATCTGTTGTTCTCCTCCGCTGAGGGTTTTAGCCAGCTGATTTTTTCTCTCTTCCAGTCTGGGGAAGAGCTCGTAGACCCTTTCCAGATTTTGTTTACGGTTTGACCTTGCCCGCCCGCTGTAGGAACCGATGATGAGGTTATCCAGCACGGACATGCCGGGGAAAAGCCTTCTTCCTTCAGGGACCTGCGATATGCCCATGCCGACTATCTGGAAGGGGTCGAGTTGGGTGATGTCCCTTCCCTCACATTTGATGTTGCCCTTGGTCGGGTGGATGATACCTGATATAGCGTTGAGCAGGGTTGATTTACCTGAGGAATTGGCGCCAATAAGAGCCACGATTTCACCGGGCCGTACTGATAGTGAAACGTCCCACAGAGCCTGGAAACTGCCGTGAAAGACGTCTATACCGCTAACTTCCAGTAATGCTTCTTGATGCGTTTTCTCCATTTTAACCATGTACCCGAAGCCGCTAACCAAAATAGGCTTCGATTACCTTTTTGTCTTCCATAATGTCCTCCGGCTTGCCTTCGGCGATTTTGGCGCCTTTATCCATAACGACAATCCGGCTGACTGCTTTCATCATGACACTCATCACATGTTCGATGAGGAGAATGGTTACCCCCGTCTCATTGATTTCTTTAAGGAGTTCCAGCATCTTGGGGATTTCTTCTTCAGTCAGTCCGGCGGCTACTTCATCAATGAGCAGCAGGGTTGGCTTGGTGGCCAGGACCCGGCCTAACTCAAGTCTTTTGAGGGTGACTACCAGCATATCACTGGCGAGCATATCTTTCCTGTCGGCAAGGCCTAATGCATCCAGTATCCGGTCGGCTTCCCTTTGCGCTTCAGACTGGCCCAGGTTCTGGCCGTACTGCGCGGCCACCAGTAAGTTTTGCCGGGCGGTCAGGTGGGTGAAGGGTTGAGGGATCTGGTAGGTACGGGTAATGCCGAGGTGGCAGATCTTATGCGTAGGCAGGCCGGTGATGTCACGTCCTTTGAACCTTACTTTTCCTGAGTCAGCCTGGTATTCGCCGGCGATTACATTCAGTAATGTGGTCTTGCCGGCCCCGTTAGGGCCCATCAACCCCACAACCTCACCCGGCTGCACATCGAGGCTCATGTCACTAACTGCAACCAGTCCGCCGAAGCGCTTGGTTACTCTGTCCACTGATAGAACCGGTGCTTCCATCCCGTTACCACTCCAAATCATGTGGAATGAAATAGCCCCCCACTTTATGGGGAAACCAGCGTGACAACCAGCTGCCATCCCACCGGTTTCCCCACAGTGTATTACTTTCCGGGGGCACCGTCAAACCTGACTGCCTTTCATCCGGCACCGGAAGTGACGCCCGTACCCGGTCTAATCGTAGGGTATGGGGAAGATGAGTGTGCCCTGTGCAGGTAAAAAGTCGTGCTTGGAGAAGACTATCGGGCATTCCCACACATGCGGCAGGTCGGTCTTCTGCCACTGGCCAAAGAAGAGCGGTATCCAGCTGAAGTGCATCTCCTGGTTAAACTTCACGCGGTAGTTGATGGTCTCCAGATCGGTTTCGGCTATGGCCTGATTAATCGCCGCCCCGTCAAGAGTGCCGGCTCTTTCCATGGCGTCAAGCATGACCTGCGCTGGAGCATAGCCGTGGCCGATGCCCCGGTTTAATGGTTCATTCTTGGCTGCGGTCCATCTTGCCGCCAGAGATTGTGGTGTGGTGTCACCAATACCGGCAGCATCATATTCCGGAGCCCACCATATCTCGGTACCGATACCCAGTGGCAGGTCACCGCCCCAGGAGGTTATGTCTACGTAAAAGAGCGGGGCTCTGCCTATCGAGACAATCTTGGGACTGAAGCCCAGAGCGCGGGCCTGTTTCCACATTGTCCCGAAGTCAGGGCCGGGAGCGTTACCCCAGAGGATTTCCACGTTATTATCCTTCCATTCCTGTATCAGCGAAGAGAAGTCCGTGGTTCCCACGGGTACCAGCCCCAGGTTCTTTTCGGCACCAACAACTGTCAAGCCAAATTCCTCAAGCAGGCCGGGGAACAGACCGTACCAGCCCCTGCCGTCTGGCTCGTCGGTGGCAAAGACGCCGGCCACTTTATTGGTCTGGTCAGCATGAGCTTCCAGCTCGGCAAACCAGGTGTCCCTGATGGTGTATCCCGGCTCGCCGTAGCGGAAATCTCCCTCCACAGGCGGCGTGGCGATGCCGAAACCGGGAAGCCAGGTGTATGCCCAGTGCCCCTCGACTTCAGCTCGCGCCCCTGCCCAGGGTTCCAGAGGGCCGCCGCCAATAATATGGGGAATCTGATACCGGTCAGCTACGGTACTTATCGGGTTATGCATTGAGCACGGCTCGTCAGGTGATATTAAGGCGTATACCTGACTGTTAACTATCAGGTCTTCGGCCAGAGTACCTGACTTTACCGGGTCGCTCTCATTATTGGCAATAACAAGCTTGACGGGTATTTTCTTACCGTACTCTTCGATATATAGCCCGCCTTGCGCGTTGATATCATCAAACGCCGCTTGCATGCCGAAGGTGCAACCCTCACCGAAACCGCCGAACATCCCGGTCATCGGTGCGCTGCTGCCGATACGAATTTCGGTAGGTCCGCCTGGTGCCGCCTCACCGCAACTGCCGAGGAAAAGGGCGGTGGCGAGAATAATCACCAGGGGAATGATTAGAAGCTTTTTCATTGTTGATTCCTCCTTTTGCCAAAATGCCGGGGTTCATTTGACCAACCTGTAATGTTGTTATAGGCACCACCTCCCCGGGCTGAGTTCAGCATCTATCTCGCAGGGTAAACTCGTTGTGCTGCTTTGCTCTTCGCAGTGGCGGAAACGGAGAACATCTATGATAAGTGGACTGAGTACGGCACCGGCCAACTCAATTTTCCTACCCATTTTACATTCAATGTGGGAGTGACAACATATTAGGCTTATTTACCAGATGGTTAGCTGGGGATTAGTGTAGAGACTTTTGTTATTTTTGTCAAGTACCGGGGCGGACGTAGCGTGTACGAGCAGGAGCGCAGCATCTTTGCCGCCTGGTAGCTGTGGCGGTCTTTGAGTTTACGCTGGACAGAGCCTTCAGCTTTACCCACCATGTATCACATAGTGCACTGTGCCACCAGTAACAGTCTCGCTCCGCAAAGATAGAATAATATATATCAGGTTCCAGGAGTCATCCTCGGTCGCCATGTCCAGCTGTGCTGTGCTATCACCGGGCTCTAGCAGACCGCTCGCCCAGGTAACATAGAAGGTATCAATGTCCACGCCGTCCTCGCTCATCCCAACGGACTGTGAGTCCCAGACATTGGTCACTGACCCTTCACCATCGGAAAGCTGAGTACCATTGAACGACAGAGAATCACCGGTCCAAACGTTGTCACCTTCACCAACAAAGCAAGTTAATGAAGCCGCGTTTTCCTCTCCCGCAATTGGTTCAGGCACAATAAAGCCGGTGATGGTTCCTCCCGGCTCGCCATCGCCGTCAAAGTCAACGTTCTGGTCCATACCCGAGTAGACAAAGTCGTCATAGAGGTATAGCTGATGCCCCGCCGTTTCCGGACTGGAGTAAATAATAATCAGTGACCAGCCGGCGTAAGACCACTGGTCGCCGGTATCGGCATCCACGCCCCCGACGGTGTATTCTCCGTTGCCGGTATGGTTATCATCATCACCCAGGTCAGAAAATTCCTTAACGAGCCTGGATACATCAAGGTAACAGGCGTAGGAATATTCCCCGGGTTCGTTCTCCAGAGCTGACCAGCCCGATGCAGTTATTTCCTCATCGCCTGTCTGCGGGTCACCTTCTCCGTCAAGGTAAACCTGGTCACCGTTTATTTTAAAGATAACGGATGTATCTGCCGTAAAAATCATTTCCGCTACGGCAAAATTATCGACATGGCAGTATTCCCCATCTCCGCCGAAATATTGCAGGTAAAACCTGAATTTGAAATCATCGGTCAGGTACTCATCAGGGACGGTATAGCTGAAATACTGCGGCGTGCTGCCGATATCGTTGGAAAAAGCGGTAATCATGTTACTCCAGTTATCGCCGCCGTCACCGGAGAACTGGAACCTGAGGGCATCTGATGATTCTAGTGAGCCTTCCTCCCACTGGTCCCAGCTAACCTTAACCGTTCCGGTGGTGTAAGAGCTCAGGTCAAGGCTGTTCTTCATGGTAAGATAGCGGGTATCTTCCGCCCCGCTGCTGTAATGACTTCTGAAGTGACTGTCATTGATGTTCCAGCAGCTGCCGGAAATCCAGGCTCCAAAATCTGCGCAGTTATCTTCCCATATTGTTTGTGCAGTGCCCTCGGCGAACCAGCCTGACCAGTAAAGATAAGCGGCAACCACATCGGCATTGGAGGGAATATCGTTAATCTCGGCGTCACTCTCGGTAAGCAGCTCATCACGGATATCGTACGAGTCAGGGATGGTGTCTCTCATCAAGGAGTTGCCGACGGCTCGGTAATCACCGGCGATAGCGGCACCCATTTTGCGTAATTCGCATTTGGCTGAGTAGGCTTCAATTTCAGTATCGCCGGCGGCTGAAATGATCTTGTAAATCCTGGTATCAATATCCCATGAAATGGGTACATCGCTGACACCGCTGGTGGTCATCCAGGAAATGGCTACCGGGCTTACTCCGGGCTGAGTGGAGGTAAACTCAAAGGTGATGTCAGTTGTCATCGGTATGTCCTGAGGATCAACGCCGGGGAAGTCAGTGAAGGGAACGGAGGTAAACTCCCAGACCACAGCCTGGCCACCGGCGTAATCCTCAACAGTTGGGACAGAATAATAATCATCCAGGGGGTCAGCTTCCAGGTTGCTGGAGCCGGTTAAGTAAGTATAACCAAGCGGCAGCCATATGCCGATAGACTTGACCATTAAATCGTCCTCTTCCCCGGCACCGGGATAGAAGCTAATCTTTATCTTGTAGCTTGATTCACCGGGGGCAGTGCCCGATATGATTAACTTGTTGGATTCAATCAAGTCTCTGGACTCCGCCGGGCTTAACGGTGTTACGTCTTTAGGAATCCAGACATTTTGGAGAGTTACCTCCGGTATGAGGCCGTTTATCGGCTCTTCTAAATTGTATGACCAGGTAGTGCCGAAGTCATAGATGTCATAATCCGGGTCTTGGAATAAAACCTCCAGACGGTCATACTTTATTTGCCAGATGGCATCCTCAATTCCCGAATCGGCCGCATAAAGCTCGTCGGTTTTAGACTCGTATATCTGCCCGGTTTTGAGTGCCGTGCCGATATGGGAGAGCGCCGGGGGAAGGGTAAGGCTGCCGATCATCAGTAACACCAGGACAGCAACTAAAGCCTGTCCACTCTCTTCACGCAAGCGCTTGATAAGATTGGTCTTGATAACTTTAATCATGGTATTTTACAAGCCGGGCCTGGAAGTAATCTCACGCGCTTTAGTCACGCTGACGGCATGTGCGCCTTCATCCACACTAGTGGTTACTGTTACTGTTATCGCCAGTACTCCCCCGCTCAATTCACAGGTGGTATTCTCCGAAGCTGAGTTGATATACTGAGCGACAACCGTCTGAACCGGCTCACCACTGTCAACGGAGTGGCTTCGTCTCAGCTTATCATCTTCTATGGAATAGGTAACCTGATGTGCCGAGTTATCCCACTCAATCCAGCTAAAGGTTAGCGGAAAACCGGAAGCCCCCTCCGGCTCTATAGTCTGGGCCATCTGGGCGTCCCGGCTAATCCAGTATATGGCGTTCATCGTATGCCTGCTGGCAGTAGTGTAGTCACTATTCATGGCGCCCTGGGTGAGCATTTGGACGGTAGCAGTAGCAGCCCCAAAACCGATAAGACTGGTGATAGCCAGAGCCGCGATTACCTCAATGATAGTGAAACCCCTCTGGCTCCTGTGTATCCCCCCGAATTTACGAAATATCATCGGTTTGCCTTATAACTCTCCAGTGTCGTGATATTTTTGTTGTGATGTATTATCGTTACCGTTATTTTCTGAATATTACCGTTACGTAGATTATCAATATCAATTACGGCAGAATAGCCGGGATACTCCGCGGGAATTGGCACGGGGTCATATGAGAAGGCGTAAGTTTGCTTCCTGATTTCTTCCACCTGGGATTCAGCGAGTATTCTGGCTGAAGCATGTTCATCAGCAATCAGCCGGGAATTTGAGGTTGTTGCCAGAGCCCCGAGGAAGGTCACACCGATAATACCGAGCAGAGCTAAGGCTACCACCGCTTCAATTAACGAAGCACCCGTCTCACTTTTCATCACCTTGTCCTGTGGCTGCCAGGAGGCACACATGTTCCTTGGGTAGCGGTATGCTTTCCGGTTCTCCGGTCTCAAAAAAACAGATGCACTACCCCAGTGCTATTGTGATTGATAGGAAGCATGCTGTAAACAGCAATTTAGTCAGGGTACCAAGGTACTTCGGGCACAGGATGAGCTGCTTCTGGGAACTTGCCGAAGCCCAGGGGTAAATAGATATGTTTAATAAGAACCCCCAATGTAATAGACTGGCTGTCTTTTTCATGAAAAAACGTTAGAATATTGTTGAGGAGCTAACATCCGGTGCATTCAGTAATATTTAAGAAGGAGAATTCAGGAAATGAGTGGTAATCAGTACCAAGAACGTGACTTTGAGCATCCCTCCAGGCTCTGGATACTGGAAGACATACTCAAAGGTCTGGTCGGAGGCAATTTGCTATACGGACCCTATATGAGAACCTTCGGTTTACAAGGGAACGAGAGGGTGCTTGACTTCGGTTGTGGGAGTGGGATCGCGGCACAGTGCCTTGCCAATATCCTCAACGGAAATGGATATCTCATGTGTGTTGATGTATCACGTTACTGGGTCGGGAAGGCAAGGAAGCGATTGCGGAAGTATGCCAACGTGGAGTGCGCCGCCGGAGATATCAGAACACTGGATATACCCGATTCTTCGTTTGATGTCATATCATCAATTCATGTCATTCATGATATATCTCCGTTAGCGAGGCAGGAGATTGTAAAGGCACTGTCGCAAAAATTGAAGGCAGGTGGCACATTCTTCATCAGAGAGCCGGTAAAGAAGTCACATGGTATGCCTGCCGGTGAAATACGGTCGTTGTTCTCAGCAGCGGGTTTAACAGAAATTGAGCATAAGGAGACCAAATCAGAGTATTTGGGGAAGTATAAGAAAGCCGGTTAAGGTCATATTTCATTTATATCTAAAAATTTTATAAGCGCGGGTAAAAAGAATGCGTGGCAGGCTTTAAGCCTGCCACGCATTTTCATTAAGCGAGATGGACGCTATTCATCCAGCCAGACATGTTCCATGTGCGGGAACGGGTCCCCTCCTGAGTAGCGGAAATCTCTGACAGCCGTTGTGTCCCACTTCAAGCGTTCGCTGAAGAAGTCCAGATTGGGCATCCACCAGAGGGGAACAATCGTGGCTACTTCGTAGGCTTGCTTTTCCATGTCCACCAGTATCGGTATCTGGTCGTTGATGTCTTCGAGGTGCATAAGCTCGTTGAGGTTTTCCATCCAGCCAGCCGGGTAGCTGACACCCTGGAAGAAATTGCCTTCGGGATTAAGGTTCTCGAAGAGGGACAGGGCTATACCGAAGGCACCGCCTTGCCCGCGGTCATAGTGCAGCTCATCGAGCGGGCACACGCTGAACCTGGTCTCGCTCCACTGGGCATGAGACTGTATATCAATATCTACCGTGATGCCTACTTCCGACAGGTCCTCCTGGCAAGCGACCACGAAGTCCGTGTAGAACTTATCCTCAAGGGCCAGGGTGCACTCAAAACCGTCAGGGTAGCCGGCCTCGGCCAGGAGCTGCTTCGCCTTCGCCGGGTCATACTTGCGCGGCGTGGTGCCGGGGTCGGTTACCTGGTGGATACCGCCAATGACTTCATAGTTAGGTGAGACCAGGCCCCCTCCCAGGGCACTGCATATCGCTTCCTTATCCACGGCGTACTCGCAGGCTTGCCGTATCTTCGGGTCCGAGAAGATGGAGTCGGTGTCGGTGGAATTCAACCAGAGGACCATAAGTCCGCCAACCTCAAGTGGTGCTACTGTATAGCCTTCCGCGAGGAGGGCTTCGGCGGTCGGTATGTCCGCTTCCTCCAGCACGTCAATGCCGCCGTTTCTGAACTCCAGTTCAAGGGTCACCGGGTCGACGATGGTGTGTATCTCAATACCGTCGAGATAGGGCAGTCCCTTCTGCCAGTAATCGGGGAACCTTTCCAGGGCCAGGACCTGCCGGGGCACGTATTCCTTGAGCATGAAGGCGCCGGTGCCACACGGGTGAGTCAGGCACCAATCATTGCCGTGTGTTTCGTAGTAGGTGGGTGATATCATGGCAGGCTCCGAACGACTGAAGCCATCGATTACCGAGATATCCCAATCGGACAGGTTGGCGCGGAGCGTGTAATCGTCGATAATCTCGAACGAGGTAATATGTTTGACAACATTCTGGCCAAGGAAATGGTCAAGGTTCCACTTGGCGGCCGCGGCGTTGAAGTCGGTACCGTCATGGAACTTGACTCCCTGGCGCAGATGGAAGTCCAGGTATGACTTGTCCGCGGCAAATTCCCAGCTCTCCGCCAGGTGTGCCTGATAGGTACCTACTTCGTCTCCTTCCTTAACGAGGGTCTCCACCCACATGGGGAGGCTTCTGCCAACGGGACCGCGGCACTCCCAGGGGACTCCGAATATAGATGGCGACTCCCTGGTTGACAATTGAAGGATGCCACCGTACTTGGGGGTGACGCCGGGCGCGGGTGCAGGTGCCGGCGCTGGAGTTGGAGCTGGGGTTGGCGCTGGAGCTGGAGTTGGAGTTGGAGTTGGAGTTGGTGCGGGTGCAGGAGTTGGAGTTGGAGCTGGTGTTGGTGCTTCCTGGGCACAACCACTGAGAATCAAACCACCTAATAACACGATTGACAGTACAATTAACAGTGTTTTCCGCATTTAACCCTCCTTTTGTATGCTTTGATTTACCACGCTAAGTGCTTAAATGCTGCTACATTCTCACCTCCTCTCTACATCACTCCATCCAAAAACTCACGCATTAGCAGTAATACTCAGTACGTTAATGCTACCGAATATACCAGCCTAGACAAGCCTTATTTGAACTACCTTTAATAAATATAGGAATTCTGGGGCCAGAGCTGTTTCCAGCCCCAGCCCTACTTACGTTCCTGCCAATTTAACCATGAATTCTCAGCCTTAGGAAACATAAAAATTACACCACGATTGATATAGTAATACTACAGAACTATACTGAATTTTAACATACATATAAAGTATAATTTAGGTATAATTAATATACCATATTAGAATAATGCCATAGAAGGTATATTAATGAATTACGACTATATTATTGTTTAATCATTATCTATTATCTTTAATTAATGCTCTTTATTTATCAAGAAGGGGAGAAATATATGTAAAATATTTGCCACAAGTAGTGTAAATGGTTTAAGTGAGCTTGTTGCTATGTGAAATAGATGTGAAGGTGGGCAATGTCAAAAATAAGAATAATTAATAGGTAACAGCCGAGAGATATCCAGGTAAGGGATGATTGCGGTGTGGGGTGAAATGCCGAATATTAAGGTGGTGGGCGTCTGTTCCACTGGGGAGAGGATTATCCAGAAAGCTTCCGAGGTTAAACACGATATCATCCTGCTAGATGGTAGTATAATTGCCGGTGACTGTGTTGGAGGTGGGAAGTTAGTATATAAGGACAACCTGCTAAGTCTGGCGGATGTTAATAGATAACGGTCATACTTTCCGGTGCTTCCACTTCCCGGTTCTGAAATACCATAAGTAGGCGGCTGCTCCCAAAATCACGCCAAACGCCATTGCCCATCGTATTCCGTACATGCCAAGGTCGGTATACTTTGACAGGATTACTGACATGGGAAGTATAAACATCCACATGTGGGCAATCTCAATAATCATGGCTGGTACAGGGTCACCGGAGCCGGTGAGGAGGAGCTGAAAAACAACAACAAAACCCAGGAGGAATAAACCGGCGGCGGCTATCCTCAGAAAGCTGCTGGTCAACTCCACCAGGGCAGGGTCAGAGTTGAAGATACGGACTACGGGTTCGGCCCATAAAAGTATCGCACCGGAACCAATTACTGTAATAACCTCGGCAATACCCAGCGCCTGCCAGCCACCTTTTTCGGCTCTCTCCGGTTGCGCTGCGCCCAGGTTTTGGCCGGCCAGTACTCCCGAGCCAAGGCCCAGTCCTGCAGTTAATGTCAGAAATACCATCTCAACCCTCTGCAAGATGGTATGAGCCGCAACCGCATTGGTACCAAAAGGAATCATTAACATCACCAGGATTACCTGCCCGCCGCCTCTTTGCATTCTGCTGGCCGCTGCCGGAAGCCCGAGCCTTACGATACGCCATATCATTTTAGCGTCAAAGCGTAAGTTGGCCAGGGTCAGCCGTAGACGGGTCCGCCCGCTGAAGAGAATCCATACCGCAAGGAACAATCCCAGACCCTGGGCAAAGACATTGGTCAGGGCTGCTCCGCTGGCACCCAGCCGGGGGAATATAAACCAGCCAAACACCAGGAAGGGACAGAGGACGGTATGAAAGACCCGGAAAAAGATGGATATTCTCATCGGGGTCACCGCATCCCCCGAGGCTTGCATGATACCCTCGGCCAGCATCCGGAAAGTCATAGCCCCTGAGCCCACGAACATGATGCGCATATAGGCTGCTCCCTCGGCAACTACCTCAGGTTCCACCCCCATGAGTATCAGGATGGGTTCAGCAAAGACGACGCCTATCGTCACCACCAGTGCAACAAAAAAAACAGCGGTAATGAAGGCTTGCTGGGCGGCATGATTGGCTCCCTTAGCATCGCCGGCCCCCACAAAACGGGCGACCACGGCCCGGGCACCCATGGCCAGACCCATTACTCCTGATGTCATAAGCATGACCACCATTCCCGCCACGCCCACCCCGGCGATAGGCGCTGCACCCAGTTTGCCCACCCATATCAAATCAATGGTGGGGCCTATCATATTGAGAAACTCGCTCACAGTCATCGGCCAGGACAGTAGCAAGAGGTTCCGGAAAATGCTGCCTTTGGTCCAGTCCTTACCAAAGGTAGCACCTCTTCTATCACTACTCTCAAAGCTTTCTATTTCTGTTGTTTCTCTGTCTTCCATTCTGATCCTGTTGATTATTGGCTCTGCCAGAGGACCGCATCATCATTTTTGGGATTGTCTTGGGGCAGGTGCGAGCCGATATGAACGGGTATATTGAGCAGCGTTTCTCAGTATCTGCTTCTGCTCAATGAAAAGCTCGGTTAAGTATATGAGTTGGCCAGTTAAATTGTCAAACCAAGGGTTGCCTCACACTGGATTGGAGATTTCAGAATGTTATTGAGGCTGACCGCCGCTTTGACCGGGTTCCTGACGCCGGTGGATTTACCGCTCTTTTTTCTTATTGACAAAGTCTGAGGGGAGGACTAAACTGAAAGCTCAGTATTTCAAATAAACGCAGGAGGGATTGAAGTGGCCAAGGAATTGCCGGAAATGACACTGAAAGTGATCGGGGTGGTCAGGAATGAGATGAAGGAACCGGGAGGACGGTCCAATATTCAGGATATTGTTTCTGAAGTTGTGCTTGATGAAAGTTTAGCCGGTTCCCTGGATAGTCTGGATGAATACTCTGACGTTACCATTATTTACTGGTGCCACGTGGATTCTAATCCCGGCCCCAAATCTAATAAAATTTACCCCCATCGTGATGAAAGTAATCCTCTGGTGGGGTTTTTCGCCACGCGAGCTTCAGATAGACCAAACAGATTCGGAATGTGTGCGGCCAAATTGCTGGAAGTTGGCAGCAATAAACTGAGGGTATCCGGGCTTGATGCCATTGACGGTTCTCCGGTTATCGATATCAAACCCTACAATTCAAGGCATGATTCGAGACCTGATGCTAAGATGCCTCCGTGGTCATAGGCCAAGGTATAGGTGAAACTACCTGCCTGCTGAAGCGGTAGAAGCGGGGTGCTTACGTAAGACACCTAGAAAATCCGCGTGTTTTAAAGCTGGTATCTTATCTTTCTTCCTGGTGGTCATCAGCAAAAGCCATAGGCTCTAATTTCCTGAATTCTGACACTAGCTTGCCGTTTACCAGTCGCTGGTAAAGATATAGGCCATCCAGCGCCGGGTCTTGTTGCGGGTAATCAAGCCTGGTGTAATTATCTCGCGTCTCCTTCCTTTCCATGCAGGCCAGCATGTGTACCTCAGCTATGTCCAGCAAGTTGCGGACTTCCAGTGACCTCATCAGGTAATGAGGGTTCCTGGCCATTAGACGGGGTAAAAACTCTCTTTTTAATGAAGCGAGTCTCCTTAGTCCTTCACGGAGCTTGCCTTCCGCCCTATATATTCCTGCGTATCGGTTAACTATGTAGCGGATGGCACTCTCCATTTCCATTGGCTCGGTTTCACCCTTCGCACTCAGGGGTGTTAGCGCAGTCTCCTTCAGGCTCTTCACCCGGGTTTCGTCAATGACCGGTTCATCTGCCTCACTAATGAAGGTGTGTATGCTGTCACCGACAAGGAAGCCGCTGGTAGAAGCGGTAGCGACGTCATGAGAACCGGCGACACAGTCTCCGATAGCGTAAAGGCCTTTAAGCGAAGTTTTAAAGTTAGCATCGACGTTTATGCCGGGAGGAACGTTCAGCTGGTTAGGCCTGGCATCCATTAGCTCGTACCAGTGTGTCCTGGTATTGAAGCCTCTTTCTTCGGCTATTTTCAGTGACACCATCCGCTCGTCTACGAAAGCCACCTCCACCCTTTTCTGGAAATCGTCAGGCAGATGGGTAAGACTTTGATAGAACGGGTCCTTGCCTTGCTTTTCCAGTTTGTCGAGGTCGCGCATCATGCACTCTTCTCCATCCCAGGTTAACAGCTTGGACAAGACTCCCTCATTACCAACGTTACCGTATGACATAACTAAATCGTCACGGAACCTGTATCCCCGCTCGCTCATTTCCATGTTGGCGATTTCCGCGCCAGCGCGGTAGGCCATGGCCCATCCATCTCCGGATACAGACACCGGGCACCAGTGATAGCGGAACTTGTACTTCCAGGGCATGGGTGTTTCCGGGTTAAAAATACGTGAACAGGCGGCAGTGGCCATTACCGTTGCCTTTGCCTTAATGAGGGTGAATTCACCGGTGCGGGTGTCAACTGCGGTAGCGCCCACGACTGCATTATTATTGGTGAGCAGGTCGATAACCATCGTTCGCTCCAGGACATTCACGCCCCTCTTTCTCACCGCTGCGGCCATCTCTGGTTTAACGTTTATCCAGTGCACACGCATAGCTGGCCCCGGGTGGTGAGCTACAATAGAGCGGATATCGCCATCGTCCCACCTCATGGTAACGCCGAGCTTCTCCAGTTCCTCCAGTCCCCACAGTGCGTTGGCATAAACCCTGTAAAGCCGGCTCGGGTCAGAGCCACGGGAGAAACGTTCCAAGCCAATTTTATCAAAAATTTCCTCCCATTCCTTTGGTGTTATGCCACGTTGGAAGGCTCCACCGTAGTGGTCAATGCCCTGTGAAGCACTGCCACTCCTATCGGTCTTTGACTTCTCGACCAGTGTGACTTTCAAGCCATGCTCGGCAGCCTTGGCGGCAGCGCAACAGCCACCTATTCCTCCGCCGACTACCAGTAAATCGGTCTCGACTACCTTGTCCGCAATTTGCTCCAGAGCCATGATAAATCCCCCTGAGTTTTTATTTGTAGAAGCTAATTACAAATCATAATATCAACGAATCAGCATGTACTATTGCAGGTTACATCACATTTAAAGCCTTTTAGTTTATTACTTCGTTAAGGCATTGTCAATACCATTGCTGGCGTTAACGTTGACAGTGGTCTGGTTATCATATTATTATCATAGCCGCAGTTATCTATAAAAATAACGCAGGAGGAGTATCAGTTAAATGGCAACGACAAAGGAACCGTGGAAGACGGATGACTTCTGGGTCAGCCCCTGGAATTTTAAAGAAGAAGTGACCAGGGATTTTAGAATCCCCCCGCAAGTCAAGGTTCATGATAGTACTCTGCGCGATGGCGTGCAGGAGCCGGGCATCACGCTGGACCTTGACGGCTCAATACGCATTGCCGAAAAGCTGGCGGAAGTCGGCGTTCACCGCATCGAGATTGGTCATGGAGGAGCGTCGCCAGAGGAAGAAAAAACCATAAAAGAGGTTGTGAAGCGCAACCTGGGAATGGAAATATTTACTTTCTGCGGACCGAGGGTGGAGAGTGTCGAGAAAGCAATGGAGTGTGGAGTACACGGTCTGCTGATACCGTTGTTCAGTTCTGAATATGAGATTCAGGCGGTAGGCAGGCCAGTAGAGGCGATTCTGGAGGGAATCATTGAGGCAACCCGCTTTGCCCATGAAAAGGGGCTATACGTAACCTTGTTTACTATTGATGCTACCCGGGCCGAGGAAAGCTTCTATTTCAACCTTGTAGATAAGGTAAGCAGGGACGGTTATTATGATGGAATGGGTATAGCCGATACCAGGGGAGTACTTAATCCTCAGGGCGTTTTCTGCTTTGTCAGCAGGCTAAAAGAGAGGATTAACAAATCTGTGGAAATCCATGTGCATAATAACTTCGGGCTGGCGGTGGCTAACACTATCTCCGGCGTGCTGGCCGGCAGCGACGTTATCCATACCACGATTAACGGTGTCGGTGCCTCGGCGGGTAACTGCCCCCTATCCGAGGTTGCGGTGGCACTCCGGGTCCTCTACGGAGTGGATACGGGAGTCAAGTATAACAAGCTGGTCGAGCTTACCAGGCTGGGGGCGGAGCTTACCGGCCGGGCAGTGCCGCCGATGCGCTCTCTGGTGGGGGATATGATTTATGCCGTTGAGGTTGAGAGAATAGCCTCGTTACAGAGAATGGTGGAACAGGAAGGTAAGGAGTTTAACATGCTGGGTGAGCACCCCATAAAGCCGGAATTTGTCGGCCATGCGCCGGGGCAGCGGGTAATGATGGGCAGCAAAGCCGGGCGCGCCAATGTCGAGATATGGGCGGAAGAGATGAATATCACGCTTACCGATGATGAAGTTACCGGGGTTCTGGCCGGGGTTAAGAAGAAGGCGGCTGAAGTGAAACGGCTGCTTACCAGGGATGAGTTTCGTGAGATTATTGGGCAAGTAAAGGACGGTTAAAAGTTTAAGGAAAACGGACTACTGTGTATGATTTAACAGGCAAGGTAGCCATAGTTACCGGTTCCGGTGGCAGGCGGGGCTTTGGGCGGGCGATAGCCAACCGCCTGGCCAGAGAAGGTGCGGACATTGTCATTGCGGACAGGCTGGTGATATTGCCCCAGGATGAAGGTTCGGACTGGAAGGGTATTGATAGTGTCGTAAAAGAGATCGAAGCCCTTGGCTGCCGGGCGCTGGGTATTGTCTGTGACATTACCAAATCCCGGGAGGTTGATAGCATGGTCAATGAGGCCGTGGCCAGATTTGGCAGAGTTGACATTCTGGTTAACAATGCCGGGGTACATGTCCGGCGGAATGTTACCGAACTTACTGACGAAATCTGGAACACACAGCTGGCGATAAACCTGACGGGCATGTTATTTTGCTCAAGAGCCGCGGCCAGGGAAATGGTGCGGGGGGGTGAGGGAGGCAGGATCATTAATGTTGGTTCCTTCCGTAGTAAGACCGGCGCTCCGGGTGAGGCGGCCTACTGTGCCTCAAAGTTCGGGGTGGTTGGCCTTACTCAGAGCCTGGCCCTGGAGCTGGCGCCCCATAACATACTGGTGAATGCAGTGTGCCCGGCCCTGACCGACACCGACATCAACATCAATATGTTTGAGGGTGAGGCACGGCGGGAGGGCGTGAGCCTGGAGGAGGCCAGAGCCCGGACCAATGAAATGGTTGCTGCTCAGATACCTCTGGGCAGGCTGGGAACAACCGAGGACCTGGCTAATGTCATCGCCTTCCTGGCTTCAAGTGAAGCCAGTTTCATCACCGGGCAGTCGATCAATGTCAATGGCGGGTTATTTACCGCACTTTAAGGGTCAAGCAGTTTCCGGCTGAAGAGAAGAAAGGAGGCTGACGTTGGACAACTGATTATCATGGATATAAGTCCCGCAGGTATAATTTCTGGAGAAAGGAGTATCAGCCATGACCTTTGGTAAACACAATGTTGACTGGCAGCAAAGAGTGGACTTCAATCGTCTCCGGCAGGACAGGTTAAATAAGGCACACCAGGCAATGCACAAGTACGGGGTTGGCGCGGCTATTGTTTATAGCTGGGACAGTATGAGATATCTATCAAGTAATTTTAACCATCCCTATACCAGGCATATTCCCTGGTTCCCCTGCGTACTTATCCGGGATGCGGGGTTCCCCTATATTTGTGTCAGAGAGGGCGTGGATGACTACTGGCTGAGGAGAGACTCTCCCTGGCTGGAGGGCAGGTTGATCACAGACGAAGTATTAGCAGCTCCACAGCTAATTGATTTAACCGAGGAGGCTGATGCTACCCAGAAATGGACGAAATATGTCCAGCAGTTGCAGAGTCTGATGAAGGAGCACGGCGTTGACGGCTTACCGGTGAGTATCGACTTCGCCGGCGCCTATCTGGTCAGGGCGTTGCAGGATGCCGGCATAAAAGTCGTTGATGGCAATTCCTGGATGCTGGAAGCCGAAATGGTGAAAACGGATGAAGAAGTGGAATTGCTGAAAATGGCGGCTAGCTGTAACGAAGCCGGCTACAGCGCTCTTGTCAACGAATTCCGGGCCGGTATGAGGGAAAACGACGTACAGTCGATAATGTCGAAGGCCATCTATGCTGCGGGAGCTGAATATATTGAGGGGTGGGTAGTCTGCTCCGGTCCACGCAGTGCTCCCCGAAGCTTCAATTACTCGGATAGAATTGTCAGGCCGGGCGAAATTATGAGCGCGGAAGCATGCCACGTTACCTTCTGCGGTTACAAGGTATGCTATGACCGCACCTTCGTAGTCGGTGACAAACCCACCGAACTGCAGAAAGAGGTCTATGCCTGTACTGCGGACCTGCAGTACAAGATCATGGACCTGCTCAAGCCTGGAATCACCACCCATGAGATAGCCAGACTGCGGCCGCGCCCGCATGATCCTTTTAAATCTGTAGCGGAACTGCGTGAATACCGTACCGGCTTTAAGAACCACTTTGGCGGCATGGGTATCCGGTGGAATACTTCTCCATCCTGCCATCTGAGTGCACCGGACAGGGTGTTGGAGAAGAACATGGTGTTTGCTTACCACGCGATTTTCTGGCTCGAAGGGGGGGATGGGTACGCAGTAGAAAACACCTATCGGATAACGGACACCGGATGTGAGAATCTATGCAAATGGCCGTTTGATGAACTGAGGGTTATCGGCTAAGCCCCTGATCTGTCACTGTGAAAGATTTCAGTGAAGGGACAGCCGGGAAGAAGAAATAGCTTCAGCCTCTCTTATTCTGAAGAGAGGCTGAGGTAAGCGATAACGCTATTTAATGGAGGAAGCAATGAGCTTTAAAGTAACTTCTATTTCGGCGCCACCCCATGCCGATATTGGTGAGAGTCTGTTAGAGCCGTTAGGCGCTGCACTGGCTAAAGAAGAGTGTAGAAATGAAGATGAAATCATCGCGGTTGCCAGGGATTCCGATGCTGTAATGGGCCGTATCGCGGGGTTACCCTTCACGCGGCGAGTCATCGAACAGCTCACCAGGTGCCGTATTATCGCCGGTGTTGGCATTGGTTATGAAGCAACCGATGTGGAAGCGGCTACGGAACGCGGGATTGTGGTTACCAATGTACCTGACTACTGCCTGGACGAGGTCTCTGGCCGGGCCATAGCTTTGATGCTGACCCTGGGTTACAAGATAACCCCGATTAATCAGTTGGTCAAGGAAAAGCAAGCCAACATGCTGGGTAATGTGGGTGGCATGATGCAGGTGGCTGCACCTATCTTCCGCATACGTGAGCAGACTCTGGGCGTTGTGGGCATATCCAGGATAGGCTCGGTCACCGCCCTTAAAGCCAGGGGGTTGGGGATGAGGGTTATTGCCTATGATCCTTATGTCCCACAGGGAGTCATTGAGAACCTCGGCGTGGAGCCGGTAGACTTTGACACGCTGCTAAAAGAGTCTGACTTCATCAGTCTGCACGCGCCACTTACCCGGGAGACGGCGAATATGTTCGGCTATGAAGAGTTCAAGAAGATGAAGCCTACTTGCTACTTTATCAATACGGCGCGGGGTGGGTGTGTGGATGAGCCAGCTATGGTTCGCGCCTTGCAGGAGGGGCTTATTGCCGGGGCCGGGCTTGATGTTACTGTCGACGAGCCGATAAAAGCGGATAACCCGCTCATTCAGATGCCCAATGTTATTCTTACCGGCCATACTGCCTGGTATTCCACTGCCGCCCAGTCCGAGCTCTTTTACCGGCCGATGACACAGATAGTCTTAGCGTTAAAGGGAAAGTGGCCGATATATGCCATCAACCCTGATGTAAGAAGAAATTGGCTGGAGAAGTGGGGGGAAGGGTTATAGTAAAAAAATTAACCGCTGCTGTAGTCAGCAGCAGGGGGGCTCTTAATGGAATACCGTAAGCTGGGCAACTCAGGCCTTAAGGTCTCGGAGATAGGTCTGGGCGGCAATAATTTTGGGGAGGACCAGAGGGCAAACTGGGGAATCGATGAGCAAGCCACGGCTTTGGTTATCAATCATGCCATGGATTTGGGAATTAACTTCATTGATACCGCTGACTGGTATGGAAACCGGGGACGCTCCGAAGAGTTTATCGGCAGAGCGGTAAAGGGAAGGCGGTCTCAGGTTATTATCGCTACCAAGTTTGCCTTTCCCACCGGAGAAGGCCCTAATGACTATGGTGGCTCGCGGTATCATATCATGAGAGCAATAGAAGCCAGCCTGCGCCGGCTCGATACTGATTATGTTGACCTTTATCAGATGCATCGTCCTGACCCGACAACCCCCATTGAGGAAACCCTGCGCGCCCTGGAAGATCTGATTCGAGACGGGAAGGTGCGGTACATTGGTTGTTCTAACTTTGCCGCCTGGCAGCTCTGTGAGGCGCTCTGGACATCCAGGGTGAATAATTTAGCTTCATTTATCACCGTGCAGCCGAGGTACAACCTGCTTGACCGGACTATTGAGCGGGAACTGGTTCCCTGCTGTCAGGCTCATGGTATTGGTGTGGTTCCCTGGGGTCCGCTGGCCGGGGGCTTCCTCACCGGTAAATATCTCAAGGGGCGAGAGACACCGGCTGATAGCCGTTTTGCCAGCTCGGCAATGCCAATATTCAGTGACCTCCTGGGTGAGTCTGGCTATGACAAGGTAACCAGGCTGCAAGCGTTTGCCGAAGAGCGTGGCCACAGTGTGGGCGAGCTGGCTATTGCCTGGCTGCTGGCGCGTCCCTGGTTAAGCTCGGTTATCGCTGGCGCCAAGAAGACCGAGCAGGTAGCAGCCAATGTGGCCGCGGCGGAATGGAAGCTGACTCCGGAAGAAGTCGACCAGATAGACGAGCTGTCTGCTTAGAGCCGGGGCAGGGAATTGAGAGGGGCTTTCAGCCCTGGGGGCAAAGATACCTGAAGTCCTTTTATGTGCCTTCTCCGGCGCTGAACTCAGGGTAGGCGATTTCAGGCTTGCTTTCGGTCGGTGGTAAGACCAGCGGGGAAGGCTGCTGTTTTTTCCTCAGTCTTAGCGCCTGGGAAGTTAGCCGTCTTTTGAGTAACTGAATGGCCAGAGCCGGGTCCAGTCCCTTGGGACAGGCTTCAGAACAGGCGCCTGCAAAGTGGCAGTGCCACACTCCGTGGTCGGTGTCTACCAATGGAAATCTCTCCGCCTCGCCTTCATCACGGCTGTCAGCGCAGTAATGATAACACTGTGCCAGTGCCTGGGGGCCGAGGAAAAGCGTATCGCTCGCCGAAGTCGGGCACGCGGCGACACATATACCGCATTTTACGCAGTAGCTGAACTGCAGGTAATCGTTTAATTCTTCGGGTAGCTGGGCGTACTCGGCGCCGGGGCTTTCCATTTCTGCAGTATCATGACGGATCAGGTAAGGCTTTATCGCTTTGTGGTTACTGAACATGGGGTTCAGGTCCGGTACCAGGTCCTTGATGATGGGCAGGTTGGGTAACGGCTGGATGGTTAACCTGTCGGCTTGTAACTCCTCGATTTGCGTATGGCAGGCGAGGCGCGGGTAGTTATTGATAAACATGGCACAGGAGCCGCAGATTGACATGCGGCACGAGCTGCGGAAAGTAAGACTGCTTTCCAGGTTTTCTTTGATGTAGAGAAGGCCATCGAGTACGGTCATGCCCCGGCTGGTCGGAACGGTGAATTCCTGAAAATGGGGAGCACTATCTTTTTCCGGGTCATACCGCTGGACTTTAAAGGTTACCTGTTTAGCGCTGTCTCCACTCATCGTTCCTCCTTAACCGGTAAGCAGGGCTACCGGCACATAGGTGCCCCCCGCAAAGAAAATAATGCCGATAACTATCATGGCCCAGGTAACGGCGCGTTCAGCTCTGGTTGACCTGGTCACCTCTAAGATGATGTTCCTGAGGCCATTGATGCCGTGATAAAGCCCCACCGCCAGAAGGGCGATATATATGAATACCCATATGCCCTGGCTGGCTCTAGCCGTCATTGCGGCCCAGGACGTGGACTGAGCAGCGTCAACCCCGAAGAAAACGAGAATAGCGTCAAAATGCTGCACGACAATGTGTATGCCGAGTAAAACGGCTATCAGCGCGCCGGTGACCAGTTGAAAAAACCAGAGGTATGTACGGCGCATCACCAACCTCCTTGCAGGAAGTCGAAGAGGAAGGCGGCGGCCAGGATGATTATTACCGCTACCATCACGATTGTGCCCGGGCGTTTTTTGCGAAGCGCGTCCTGGTAGGGGTAGATGGGTGGGGTGGGTTTGCCCAGGGCAAAGCCCAGTTCCTGTATAATGAGGCGTAAGCCATTCAAAGCGTGTAAGCTGAAGGCAACCACGACCAGATATTCTCCGATCTTGAACCACGGGTTATGGAGAAGCGCCATAGTGGCTTCCCATATATCCTGTCCCTGAATACGGAAGACGGTAGTCATGATTAGATGAACCAGCACGAAGAGTATCAGCCCCAGGCCGGTCACGCGATGGAGCAGGTAAAGGTAGCGTTCTAGCTTGTATTTACCTGCCCATACCCAGCCGGCGGGGCCCAGGTAATTCTGCCGTGGCTGTGCCTGTTTCATCATTTAACCCTAGTATGTCCTTTCTACCGGCTTCCACATGGTGATGGTCACTGGAAGGTACTCAAGCCGTGGCCCGGAAGGTGTATTATAGGCCAGGGTGTGCTTGAGCCAGTTAACGTCATCGCGCGTGGTGAAGTCCCGTCTGGCATGAGCCCCACGGGATTCGGTGCGGGTAAGAGCCCCGGTGACCAGAACTTCAGATAAGGTAAGGAGATTGTCCACTTCAATGGCGCTGAGCAGGTCGGTATTATATACTCGCCCACGGTCAGCAACGCGGACTTCAGGTAACCGCTGCTTGAGCTCCTTTATCTTATCGAGGGCCTCTTCCAGGCCGTCGCCGGTGCGGTATACCCCCACGTGGCTATCCATGACTCTCTGTAACTCCCGCCGCATGGCGTAAGAGCTTTCCTTCCCGTTTGCCTTAAACCTGCCGAAGAGCCGGGCCTCTTCATCTTTCAGGGTTGCCTCTTTGGGCAGCGGGGCCAGGGCTTTCTGGCTGGTGGCGTACTTGGCTGCCCTGTCTCCGGTGATTTTACCCCAGACCAGGCATTCGGCGGTGGAATTGGAGCCGAGGCGGTTGGCGCCGTGCAGTGATTCACAGCCGGCTTCACCAGCTGACCAGATGCCGGCCACCGGTGTAGCTCCGTCAATATCGGTATGGATGCCACCCATGGTGTAGTGGGCGGCGGGCCGTACCGGGATGGGATGGAAAATGGCGTCAATAAAGTTGAACTTTAAGGCGACTTCGCGGATAAGCGGCAGCCGCTCGTTTATCGTGTCAGCGCCGAGGTGGCGCAGGTCAACATGCACATAGTCGAGGCCGTCAGGTTCGGGGAAGCCTCTCCCCTCTTCAATTTCGGTTATTTCGGCACGGGCGATGACATCCCGGGGGGCCAGTTCCATTTTACTGGCCGCGTATTTTTCCATGAATCTTTCGTTTTGATTGTTGAGCAGGTGTCCGCCTTCACCGCGGGCTGCTTCGGTGATGAGAATGCCGGAAGGAACCAGTCCGGTAGGGTGGAACTGGACAAATTCCATGTCTTTAAGGGGTATGCCAGCCCGGTACGCCATGGCCATGCCATCACCGGTGGCACTGAGCGAGTAGGTAGTGAAGCCATACATACGGCAGGCACCGCCGGTAGCGATAACTAAGGCTTTACCCTGAATAACGAAAAATTCGCCACTGGCCAGGTCCCACACCGTTACGCCGCGAAACATGTCGTCTTCTACCAGAATAGAGCTGGCGGAACATTCATCATAGCGGCTGATATTGCTGTATTTCTGCAGGGTATCATAGAGGGTTTGCATCTCAAAGAAGCCGGTTTTATCCGCGGCGAACACGGCTCGATCGTAGCTGTGACCGCCGAATGGCCGCTGGTTGATTCGTCCGTCGGGCAAGCGCGACCACGGAATCCCCCAGTGGTCCATGAGCAGTATTTCTTTGGGTGATTCTGTAACGAAGCGGGTTACTACATCCTGGTCGCAAAGAAAGTCAGCCCCTTTGACGGTGTCCCAGGCGTGGAGTTCAAGGCTGTCTCCATCGTAGGGTTTTATCACAGCCGCAGTGCCGCCTTCTGCACAGACTGAATGCGAGCGCATTAGCTGGACTTTGGAAACGATGGCAACATCAACTTCCGGGTTGCGGGCAGCTTCAACAGCGGCCCTTATTCCGGCAATTCCGGAGCCTAGAACGACGACGTCATGGCTTCTGCTCAGCACAGAATCACTCCCTCTACACCTCCAGGGAGAAACTACAATCCTATGGAACTATCACTATTCTTTATTACCTGTTAGTAACCTGATTTTTTACTATTGATTGAGAAATGGGCATAACTAATTATTGGGTACCGGCGGTATAAAACCTTCCTTCATTAGCAGTGCGGTTGTTTCGCGGGCTTCTTTAATCATATGCTCCGCCTGTTTGGTCAGCTCTTCACGGCTGGCAGTGATTCGGGCGATTCCCTGCTCCTGCGCTTTCATGCCCACCGCTGCGGCTTCACGGATAAAGGCTTCCTGTTCGGCCATGGTGGGGATGATGTTGTCCTCATTTATGCCCCGGTCCTCAGCGCATTTGGCTAACTCGTAGGCAGCAGCGATGCACATCTCGTCGGTGATGGTTTTGGCTCTGACATCCAGGGCACCGCGGAAGACAGCAGGGAAGACAATGGAATTATTCACCTGGTTGGGGAAATCAGAGCGGCCGGTAGCCATGATTCTGACTCCGGTCTCCTTTGCCTCCCAGGGCCAGATTTCCGGGATGGGATTGGCGCAGGCAAAGACAATGGCGTCTTGGGCCATGCCTCTAACCCATTCCGGTAAGATTACCCCCGGTCCTGACTGGCAGAGCGAGATACAGATATCTGCCCCCTTGAGGGCGTCAGCTATCCCGCCGCTTCTTTTCTCAGGGTTGGTTCTCTGGCATAAATCCCACTTGTAGGGGTTTATCTTTTGCTTCTCCTCAAGGTCGGTTCTGTCGCTATTGAGAATGCCCTTGCTATCAACAATGATGGTGTTGTCCGGCTTAAATCCATCAGCAAACAGTACCCTTAATATAGCTACGTTGGCGCTGCCAACACCGATAACAGCAAGTTGAACATCTTCCTTCTTCTTGCCCACAATCTTCAAGGCGTTGATGAGACCGGCTAGAGTGACTGCTGCCGTGCCTTGCTGGTCGTCATGCCACACGGGTATCTCCATTTCCTGGCGTAGCCGGTCCAGAATATAGAAGCATTTGGGATTGGCGATATCCTCCAGGTTGATACCACCGAAAGAAGGCTGAAGCCACTTTACTGCCTGTATAATTTCATCAGGGTCTTTAGTATCAAGGCAAATGGGTTCAGCATCCACTCCGCCCAGGTATTTGAACAGAAGCGCCTTGCCTTCCATTGTCGGCATACTGGCTTCGGGGCCAATATCTCCAAGACCGAGGACTCTGGTCCCGTCCGAGACCACAGCAATGGTGTTCCATTTGCCGGTAAGATCATATACCTTGTTGGTGTCTGCCTTAATAGCTTTACAGGGCTCGGCTACACCCGGTGTATACCATATGGCGAAGTCTTCAAAGCTGCGAACGGCACATTTTGGTATAGTCTGCATTTTCCCCCGGTAAAACGGGTGCAGTTTCATGGCATCCTCTGCTGGCTTACGTGCCGCCGCCAGCATTTCCTCTTTGGTAACCCTGGTAGACATAAGTCATCTCCACTGCGATACTACAATCAAGGCCGAACTGGCCTGAAGTGCCTGCTTTGTTGAAAGTCAGTCTGAATAGCTTCCGTAGTACCATTCCCCACAGGTAGTACGAAGATATGACATTTCCCTGATAGTATATAGTATTATTCGTAATTAATCAAGTATAATATAATAATACTATTACGATTATCGTAAGCCATCCGCCAGCATTTTTCTCAGCTCAACACACATTGCCGGCGTGTCAATCTCCATGGGGCATCTTACCTTACACCGGCCGCAAGTCAGGCAGGTATAAGCCACCGCCGCTGCTTTTTCCGGGTTGTGGCTAATCATGGCTGCCCAGACTGCGCCAATGCCGGCAAAATACTTGTCGCCAAAGTACCCCGCCGTCACAGCAAAGACGGGGCACTCATAGAGGCAGCCGCCGCACCGGAGGCAATAAAGCGCCTGGCGCAGTACGGGGTGCTTGGCCAGTTCTGTTCTCCCGTCGTCCATAAAGATGACATGGAATTCCTTGGGGCCGTGGGCTCCGTAGGTGGTTACCTTCTCAATGTCGCCGGTCTTGCTGGGGCCCGAGACCAGGCTGACATAAGAGGGGACAGTGTAATTGGCATACCTCCAGGTCACCTCGGCAACCTTGAAGGCATCATTTAACGTTGGTACCAGTTTCTCCATGCCCACCAGTGCAATGTGAACCGGTGGTGCTCCGGTGGCCAGGCGAATATTTCCCTCGTTTTCGATAAGGAACAGCGTGCCGACATCAGCCGCGACTACATTGGCGCCGCTCATGCCGATATCTGCCTCAAAGTATTTCTCCCGGAGTAGCTTTCTGGCGGTGGCTACCATCCTGCCGATATCATCCGGCGGGAGTTCCTCACCCGTAATCCGGGAGAAAAGCTCGGCGACATCCTCCTTGGGAACGTGAATTGCCGGAGAGAGGATGTGCATCGGCCTTGAATTAAGTTTTTGAATAATAAACTCGCCTAAATCAGTTTCGTAAACCTCGTTGCCCAGTTCCTCCAGGTGCTCCCGTAACTCAATCTCCTCTCCGGTCATGCTCTTGCCTTTGACGATGAGCTTATCTTTGCCAACCAGGTTCTCGATAATTTTCAGTGCCTCATCAGCTGTCTTGGCGATATATGCTTTCCCCTTGTTAAACTCAATGGCTTCTGCTGCCTGCTGGGCAAGTTTTTCCATCTCACCGATAGCTTTCGCCTTGATTTCTCTGACTTCCTCGGCCATCTTGATGGTGTGGGGGAATTTCTGCAAAGCGGTGTTAGTATTCGCCCTATAGCTGCCAATAGCCCGGGATAAAGCCAGCCTTATCCGGTCATTATGGGCGGCAGCCATGATTTCTTTCTTATAATCGCTAAATACAGACATCTGACTTATACCTCCATAGCCATAGCCACTACTTGAGCCAGGTCAAGGACTTCTATCTTACCGGCTTTGAGTTCCTTAAGCCCGGTCTTAAGCTGCATAATGCATCCCGGGCAATGGGTTACGATAATCTCGGCACCGGTCTCGGCAAGCTCCCTGGCACGGTTCACTGCTAGAATCTCGCTTAACTCGGGGAAGACTGCTTCAAAGCCTCCGCCGCCCCCGCAGCAGGTCGCCCATTCCCCCTTGGTCCAGTCAGTTTCGACGAGCTCAATCCCTTTGATAGCCCTTAATATCTGGCGCGGCTCCTCAATCAGTCCCAGGTAGCGCACCAGCTGGCACGGGTCATGATAGGCAACCTTCACTTCCCTGGGGAAGCGCAGCTTAACGGAGGAGATATTCTGGGCGACCACCTCACAGAAGTGCCTGACCTCCAGGTCATGCCCGTTGGTGCTATTGGAGATCAGTTCGCGGAGGGTGTAGGTGCATGAAGGAACGATACCTATGATTCTTTTCACGCCACGGGATTTTAATCCGGCATAAACTTCTTGACTATGCTTGGCAAAATCATTGTGGAACCCGCCAAAGTGCAGTAGACCCCCGCAGCAAGGTTCTTCTTCAGCAAGGTAGCCGAACTCTATTCCCAGATTGCTCAGCACCTTAACCGCATCCTTTAGCGGCTGGGCGTCAGTATCACTCCCCCTGGTCATCACCTTGCGGAATATTCCGGCGGCATCAATGCCAAGCTTCTTCTGAAAACCGGCCAGGTTCATGGTCAGCTCGGTGCCGACAGCACTTTTGTCTATCTTTCGTATCAGGGACAGTAAAGTTTCCAACTCGCTGGAATACTGGTAGCCGCAGCCGGCGAAGAATATGGTCTCTGCGGATCGGGAAAGATGGAGGTCTTTAGCCCACCTGGCTCCTGTTTCCTTGGAAGTGCCCAGTAGATTGTGCTTGGAGGTAATATTGCCGACGAGATAAGCTATACCGGCAGGTACCAAATCATCGTTAGCCATATCAATCAATGTCTCCCTATCTAAGTATTGATTTTACTACATCGCCGGGTTTGTCGGCAACGGGTACCCCGGCCCTGGTGAAGGCGTTAATTTTGGATTCAGCTGTGCCGGAGCTGCCCATTATGATTGCCCCGGCATGCCCCATGCGTTTTCCCGGAGGAGCTAACCTTCCCGCGATATAGGCTACCACTGGCTTGGGATAGCCGGTGGTAGCAATATACTCGGCGGCCAGTTCCTCGGCATTGCCGCCTATTTCCCCGATCAGCACCACGCCTGCGGTTTCCTCATCATCCTTGAACATTTCAAGGAGTCTGATGAAATCCAACCCGACAATAGCGTCTCCGCCCAGACCGGCACACGTGCTCTGGCCTAGACCGGCGTTGCTGATGTGCCAGGCGATCTCGTAGGTTAAGGTGCCGCTCCTGGAGGCGATGCCAATGTTGCCCGGGCGGAAGATATGACCCGGCATTATACCGACCTTCACCCGGTGTAACGGGTTGATTAACCCGGGGGTGTTGGGGCCGACAATTATTACGTTCCTCTTTTGCCTTGCCTTGGCCATGAATTCAATAGCGTCTTTTTGCGGGACGCCTTCGGTAATGACAATTATCGTCTTTATTCCAGCGTCAAGGGCTTCAAAAACAGCGCTTCTTGCCGAGCTGGCCGGGACGAAAATAACGGATGTATCCGTGCCGTGGGTGGTGACGGCCTCAGCGACCGTATTGTAGACGGGTATTCCTTCAACCTGCTGCCCGCCCCGCCGCGGAGTCGCCCCGGCGACTATCCGTGTCCCGTAGTCTAACATCGATGCGGTATGGAACCTGCCTTCACGTCCGGTGATACCCTGGATAATAACCTTAGAACTCTGGTTGATAATAATGCTCATAATTAACCGATTAACTCAGTGATTTCCTTGACGGCTTCCTCCATGTCAGAGTGGGTTTTGATACCCGCCCGGTGCAGGATTTGAGTTCCCTCCACCTCATTAGTTCCTATCATCCTGACTATTACTGGCTTTTTGGCACTGGACTCATTGAGCGCAGCAATAATTGCCCGGGCTACGACATCGCATCTGGTGATTCCGCCGAGAATATTTACTAATATTGCCTTTACCTCAGGCTTGGCTATAACCAGCAGCAATCCGCGTTTGGTAATATCAACATCACTGCCGCCACCTATATCCAGGAAGTTGGCTGGCCTGCCGCCGAAGTGGTGAACCAGGTCTACGGTAGCCATGACTAAGCCGGCGCCGTTACCGACAATGCCGATATTACCGGTCAGGTCTACATAGGCCAGGTTCTGTTTCTTGGCTTCGGCTTCGCGGGGCGTGGCCTCGGCTCCGGCCGGGCTTCTACTCTTAAAATCAGGATGCCGGAACAGGGCATTATCATCCACGATTATTTTAGCATCGGCGGCGATGAATTCGCCAGCGGCTGTCTTGACCAGCGGATTTAACTCAACCAGTTCCGCATCATTGTCCATCGTCAACCTGTACAGGATGCTGATGATATCAGCAACTTTGGCGGCGTCGTCCTTATCCATGCTGAATCTGCCCAATATGGATAATGCCACGGCCTGGCTCACACCGGTCTCAGGGTCAACCCAATACCTTGCTATTTTATCGGGAGAGGCTTGGGCTGTCTCTTCAATATCGACCCCGCCCTCAGTAGAAGCCATGACGATATACGCCCTGGCTTGCCGGTCAATAGCTATTGAGGTATAGAACTGCTCACTGATATCCAGTTTTTCTTCGACCAGCAGGCTGGTTATCAGGCTTTCCTTGATGGTGCTGCCGATCAGGTTTGAGGCTGATTTTTTTACCCCGGCAATGTCGTCAGCAAATACTATCCCGCCAGCTTTACCCCGGCTGGCCACCATAATTTGCGATTTTAATACTACCGCTTTGTCTATTTCCCGGGCTATTGCTTCGGCTTCATCGGCATCGTAAGCTACTTTGCCCCGGGGAACCGGTATGCCGCACTCCTTTAATATGTTTTTGGCTTCAAACTCAAAAAGTCTCATTTCCGTTACCTTAGGTTAATAGGATATGACAAAAAATATAAAGAATGCCCTGGCTCTGGAATTGTCGCTCAACAAGCAGCGCGATATTCCGGTAAACTTCAATGTTGCTCCTAATTCTTCAGGCAGGTAAGGCCACCGGCAAGAAAGTGATATGCTGTGGCTTACCCCTGCTTTTTCAGCACTTCGTACAGGCGTGCCACGTTCATGCGCTGCACTTCCTCTGCCAGGGATTCAGCTCCCGCTTCCATGGGGTAGCGGTCAAGGAGTGATATCTTACCTTGAGCCTCTTTAAGGCTCATTCCCTGGTTCATGGCGTCAGTGACCACATCTATCCACTCCTGAATAAAGGCGCTCATCTCCGGGATGTAATTACGGTCACAGACAGTGCCGTGACCGGGTACCAGTATGTCCGCCTCCAGTTCCTGCATTCGCTTCAGCGAATCAATCCAGGCGTGGGGCAGTGCGTGGCGGAGAAAAGGCTGTACCCTGTGAAAGATGTTATCCGAGGTGAAAGCCACCCTTTCCTCAGGAATGTAAACTGCTACCTGGTAAGGGGTATGCCCGGGGAAGTTGATTAGCTGAAAAGTATGGTCCCCAAGATAGATGGTCATCCGCTCCGAGAGGGTAATAGTAGGTGGGCGCAGGCAAAAATCAGCAGGAAGCGGCAGAGTGTCGGGAGCTGTCTGTCGCAAACGCTCGGTTACCTCTTCTACTGAGGAGGCCAGGATCGCCTCTCTGGTGCCCTCATGAGCGATTAGGCTGCCTTCAAAGAAGCCGGTTCCGTTAAAGTGGTCACCGTGGGGTTCGGTAATTATCACGTAACGGACCGGGCCGTGTCTGGCGATCTCATCTCGCCACCTTACGGCGTCACCAGGCATCTCGGGCGTATCTATCATCACCACCCCGTCTTTGGTAACTACAAAACCAGTGTTACATCCTCTAAATCCGGTTTCGGCGTAAACATTGCTGGTGAGCTTCTGCATAAACTCTCCTTGTATGGTTATGCGAATTTAGCGAAGGTTAACCATGCGGATTATAGCAATATCAGGGCCGGATTTCAAGGATTTTAGTACGAAATGCGTCCCGGTGGCGGCTTCTTTGCCGATTTATCGTGTAAAGGCAGGGGGCCTGACCGTTAACGCCGGTAGAGGTCACCTTGTCCGCAGGGGGTTACAGCCCTGGTTTCACGGGGTATGTATAAATCTTGCCTATATTGCCAGAAACACTCGCAGCATTAGCAAGCTAGTACCGATGGTGCTGCCTGACGGCCACAGGGAGGAGAGGTAAATCACGGCTAATCTACCGGCGTGATTGGTTCCGCTCGTAATTCCTGCCAGTCAGGCAGTGAAATTAGTTTGATAATTTTGGTGTCACCCCGGCCGTTTTCACAGGAGACTGTTATTTCCAGAGTATATTCACCAGGTGGAATGGTTGCCTGCGGGACTTTGTTCGGGGAGGCCAGGGCGAGGGGGGTGGCCAGCCATGACATGCCGGTATGGTTGGATGATGAAAAGGCTATATCGAGACGTTTGGCTTCAGTCCTGATATCCACCGGCTCCGTTTCTGTATTCATCGCGCCATAGGGCGTATCTGCCCAGTGTAACGGCAGCTCCCTTTGCAGTATGGTCACTTCCGGCGGGTGGTCCAGTATGGTGACCTGTGCCAGGCAGTGGCGGGCGATTCCTTTCTTGCTGGTTACCTCAAAGTGGATGTATCGTCTGGTCTCTTCGGTATCTATGGATTGCCAGTTAATAGCGAAGGGGCCATGGGAGATAACCAGCCTGGGTTTACTGGCGTAACCGGCAATGTCCTGGTAAATCCAGCGTAAGACGGCTGCTAAACCGAAGGCGAAGCCGAGTATAGCGAACCAGTTAATATCTACTTCCATGATTGCCACCTCCTAACTTTTCCTGAGTTTAACTAATTATAGCATTATAGCATAATTGGCAATCAGGCAAGAGGGTAGGGTAGGACTAAAGATTCAGGTGATTAATCGGTGGGGAAAGCTGAGAGCGGTTACAGAAAGCCCGTGCGAGGCTATCTTACCCGTATCTTCCCCTTCGGCTCAGCCACGACTTCTCCGATGACGGCAGCCTCGGCAACACCCTCCCGGTGCATCCTGTCCAGTAGCGCCTCAGCCCTGTCTGCCGGCACGGCAATCAGCAGTCCTCCGGATGTCTGGGCGTCAAAGAGAATATCGGCAAGGTACCGGGGCACATCTTGTTCTATTGTTACCATGTCCTGGCGAAATTCCCGGTTACGGTGGAGTCCGGCGGGGAGCATGCCCATTTCCGCCAGTTCTTTAGCTTCGGGAAAGAAGGGGACGGCCGCTGCACTAATCACCATGCCGATATCAGTACATTCAACCATCTCAGCGGCGTGTCCCAGCAGCCCGAAGCCGGTAACATCAGTGCTGGCATTTACTCCTGTTTCCTGCATTAGCTCGGAGGCTTTTTTGTTAAGGGTGGCCATAGACCTGGAGATTTTGACGATAGCTTCTCCACCGGCCATTTCACCCTTAATGGCGGTGCTGATTATGCCCGTGCCCAGTGGCTTGGTCAAAATTAAGCGGTCGCCCGGCCTGGAGCCGGAATTGAGGATTACCTTTTCCGGGTGAATAATGCCGGTAACGGAAAGGCCATACTTTAGCTCCGGGTCTTCCACGGAATGCCCGCCCACCAGTAATACTCCCGCCTCCCGCATCTTGTCCAGCCCACCCCTCAGGACTTCTTGCAGGATTGAGAAGTCCATGCTTTGTCCCGGGAAGCAGACGATATTCATAGCGGTGAGCGGTTTGCCCCCCATGGCGTAGACATCGCTCAGCGCATTGGCAGCGGCAATCTGACCGAAGTCATAGGGGTCATCCACAATCGGGGTGAAGAAATCCAGGGTCTGGATTATGGCCAGATTATCAGTCAGCTTATAGACGCTAGCATCCTCCGCCCTTTCTATACCTGCAATTAGATTCGGGTCAGTGGTGAGCGGCAGACTGGAGAGCACTTTATTCAGGTCTCCCGGACCTATCTTGCAAGCTCAACCTGAACCGTGTACAGTCTCGGTGAGGCGCGGCCTTACCTCATCACTCATTTCACTTGCCTCCGTAGCATTAGTTACCATCCCGTCCTCAGCTTGCCGGTCAGGTGATAAAACCTATCCTTCTCTCTGCCCATTTTACCGCGTCCTTGATGATTTATCACCAATGCCCTAAAATAATCACGGCGGATTATATCATAAAAAATATCTTAACGCAATAAAAATATTACTTATGGATATATCATGAACCTGGACTATCTGAAAACCTATCTTGAAGTGGTTAAACTGGGCAGCTTCTCAGAAGTAGCCAGGAAGCTTAACATCAGCCAGCCCGCAGTCTCGTTTCAGATACAAAAACTGGAGCGTGAGCTGGGAGCGCGTTTGATTGACCGCGCCCAGAAGTCAATTACGTTGACGGCGGCGGGCAAACGTCTGCTGCGCTTTGCTGAGTCGGTAGAAGGGGAGCGGGAACTGCTGCGTCATGACCTTGACGAGTTGCGAGAAGAGATTTGCGGTGAGCTGGTTATCTCGGCCAGCACTATTCCGGGTGAATATCTGCTGCCATCGATATTGGCGGAATTCAAAGCAATACATCCGGCAACGAGGGCTCAGGTGGTTGTTTCTGATTCGCTTGGTGTTATCGGGGGGGTGCGGGACGGCAGCTATGATGTCGGCTTTTGCGGTCTGGTCCCGGATGACAGGGAACTCGCGAGCTTTTGCGTCGCCGGGGATGAGATAGTGCTTATTGTATTTCCGGGACATCCCTTTTACGGGCGGGAAGAGGTGTCTTTGGCGGAACTGGAAGCGGAGCCATTAATCTTCCGGGAGAAAAACTCTGGCACGCAGCGCAATCTGGAGAATTTCCTGGCTAAAGAGGGCTTTGATATTAGAAAATGGGAGTCCGCAATGGTGCTGAGTACCTCTCAGGCGGTAGTATCCGCGGTGGAGGCGGGAGCGGGCATTGCCTTTGTTTCCAATCTGGCTATCAGGAAGAGTACCGCCCTCGGTATGGTGCGTCAGGTTAAGGTAAGCGGGCTTCGTATGAACCGGGACTTCTACTGCATTTATCGTAGCGGCAGCCTGGTGACCCGGTTGCTTGAGGAATTTGTTACTTTCGTCCAGATAAATCCCCGCTCAGAACGAAGGGGAAAGAGTAATTAGAGAATATGACTGACACCGTCCAGAGTATGAAGCTAAGTGTTGATGGCCACCAGGCACACTACCTGAAGGCTGGCAGTGGCCCTCCGGTAGTGCTGTTACACGGTGGGGCCAGTGATTCGTCGGACTGGATGGGCACAATGCGTGCCCTCTCATCTTATTACAGCTTTTATGCCCCCGATATCATCGGCTATGGTTTGAGCGACCACGTGAAGAGCACTTACCACCTGGAGGATTTTGTCCGGTTCACCGGTGGGTTTATTCAGGAGATGAGCCTGGATAAACCGGTTTTAATCGGGCATTCTCTGGGGGGCAGGATATGTCTGGAGATTGCTTTTAGATATCCGGAGATGGTGAGCAAGCTTGTCCTCATTGATACCATGGGGTTCAGCAAGGTAGCGCGACTGGGCAGCTGGTTTGGCACTCTGCTATGGGGAGTAAGAAAGGCGCTCGGCATACCGCAACCTTATCCGGCTATCCTGCCCGGGGAAGGTGAGGAGCCGCACTGGCCGTGCCTTGAGCAGCTGCCGGGTCTCCAGAAACCCACTCTCATCGTCTGGAAACGCTTTGACCTGTATTTCCCGGTGGCTTCAGCCGTCAGGGCAGGGGAGCTGATACCGAAGTCAAACCTGGTGGTTTTTCCCGGCTACGGCCACGCCCCACACCGGGAAAACAGGGGCGCTTTTAACAAGCTCCTGCTGAGCTTCCTGAACAGTGATGGAAAGATGAAGTAAGTCAGCTACGTGACGTTTTGCTGTCTGGGGAGGTCTAACTCCGGGTGATAGCCTATAGTCAGGGTGCCGGGGCCGGTGGCATATCCCATTACCGGGCTGAACTCGGAGATAATCATGCTCAGGCAGTTGAATTCTTCCTCTATCTGCTCGCTTAGTTCCTCGGCCACCCCGGGGGCGTCAGCGTGCATCACCATGAAGTGAAGGGCATCGCTGCCGGTTTCTTCCTTGACTATGTCCAGCATCCGTCTGATACCGCCTTTTCTGGTGCGGGAGACGCCCGCCGGGTTGAGTTCCCCGGAACCGTTCATCCGGCTCAGCGGCTTTACACCGAGCATCGAGCCGACTCTGGAAACGAGTTTCGGCGCGCGTCCGGCGCGGTAGATATAGCGAATTGTATCCAGCAGTATTAGCGTACCGGTCTTTTGTCGGGCCTGTTCCGCAAAGCCGGCAGCCTGCTCAAGGTTCATCCCTGCGGCGGAGGCTCTGGCCGCAGCCATGACCAACAGTCCCTGTCCACTGCCCGCGGTTCTGGAATCGACAATCCGCACGTTTGTCTCCGGTGATTCCTTGCTGAAGAGCTCGGCAGCCAGGCAGGCAGATTTGTAAAAGGCGCTAAGTGCCGAAGATATGGTAATAAAGAGTATTTCCTGGTACTCTGTCTTTAACTCACGGTAGACATCGAGCAGGTAGGCGGGAGACATTGCCGCTGTGGTAAATTTGTCCGGGTCTTCACGTAATAGCTGATAGGCTTGCATGGCGTTAATGGTTGATCCCTCCAGATAGGTATGGCCGTCATAGATGATACTGGCCGTGGGGACAACCTTGATACGGTATTTTTCCGCCAGTTCCCGGGGAATGCCGGCAACGCCATCGGTCATAACAACTAACTTGGACATGTATAGTATCCTCTACTTTCCCTCTTTTAAGTAAATACCTCGATTTTCTAGGTATATTACGATTCAAACCAGCTTTTGTCAATTGGTTTTCATGCCGGTTCTGTCCTGTTCTGCTTGTTCGATATTTTAACCTCACCCCCTTAATCCCCCCTCCAATAAGCAAAATACAAACAAAACCCTTGCTTAAGCCGGTATCAAGAGCTATCATAATTATTAGAGACCGGCGTGGTCGGCTGGGTCGTGGGTTGTAAACGGAGGGAGCCTTGAAAGTACTGGGAATTATGGGCAGCCCCAGAAAAAAGGGCAACACCGACTTATTGCTGGATGAAGCATTACGCGGAGTCCGGAGCCAGCAGGTTGAGGTGGAGAAGATTGTCGTGGGTGAGCTCAAGATTGCCCCCTGCCGGGAATATTACGGCTGTTTGCGGGATGGCAATTGCGTCATCAGGGATGACATGGATGATATCTACCCCAGGCTTACTGATGCTGACGGCATCATTGTGGGCTCGCCAATATTTTTCTACAGTGTCAGCGCCCAGCTAAAGTTGCTCATTGACCGTTGCCAGGCTTTGTGGGCCAAAAAGTATATTCTCAAACAATCTTCCCGGCCGGGGCGGAAGGGTGTTTTCATTGCGGTGGGAGCTACCCGGGGCGAGAGGCTCTTTGAAGGGCCGAGATTGACCATGAAATACTTCTTCCAGGCGGTTGATGTTGAATATGCTGATGAATTGCTTATCCGTGGTATCGATCAGCGTGGTGAGGTTAAAGAGCACCCCACGGCCTTGGCTGACGCCTTTGCGCTGGGCAAGCGTCTGGCTGATTCGCTGACTTAACCTTATCCCGGGGCTGCGGAGTTACATATGCACGTTGTCTGCTGTATCAAGCAGGTTCCGGACACGACTCAGGTAAAAATCGACCCGGAAACCAATACGCTGGTACGCGCCGGTGTGGAGTCAATCGTCAATCCCTATGACCTGGTAGCCACTGAGGTGGCGGTACAGCTTGTTGAGAAATACGGTGGCAAGGTTACCGTTATCTCCATGGGGCCGTCCCAGGCGGAAGCGGCGCTGCGGGAATGCCTTTCCCTGGGGGCGGATGAAGCTATCTTACTCTCGGACAGGGCTTTTGCCGGTGCTGACACCTGGGTTACCAGCTACACCCTTTCCCGGGCTATCGTCAAGATTGCGGAGACTGATCCGGTAGATATCATCATTTGCGGGAAACAGGCTATTGATGGTGATACCGCCCAGACCGGCCCTGGTTTGGCCACCTGGCTGGATTATAACCAATTTACCTATGTGGCGAAAATTATGGGCGTGGAGAATGACACGATTAAAGTACGGCGGGAGGTTGAGGGTGGCAGCGAAATAATCACGGGTAAGTTTCCGGTGCTGCTCACCGTAGAGCTGGAGTTGACCACTGTCCGCTATGCCTGCCTGCCGGAACTGGTACGGTCACTGCGTCAGGAAGTCAGGGTGTGGGGCGCCCGGGATATTGACGCTTTACCCGAAAGGTTAGGCCTTAAAGGTTCGCCAACCTCGGTAAGGCAGATCTTTGCGCCGCCGGTGCGCACCGGCGGACTGGTCTTTGACATGGGCGAGGATAAAGGAAAAGCATTGACGGACTTCCTTGATACCTTTTTTGAAAAAGAGGCGGGATTGCTGAGTACCATAACCAGCGAGAAGCAGGAGTAGCGATGCCCAGAAATGCCGGGGGTAAAGAGATAGCGGAAATCATTCCGAAGAAGTGCATCGGCTGTGAGCTCTGCCTGGCGGAGTGTCCCGTTGATGCCATTGTGATGGAAAGCGGGGTAGCCAGAATTGACGCCGAGAAATGCATCGGCTGCGGTAAGTGTTTTGACGTCTGCCCGGCAGGCGCGGTCATCTTTGAAAAGCCCCGGAGGAAAAGGGCTGCCGCTAAAAAAGCCGGGCCATCGGGTGATTATCAGGGAGTCGCTGTCTTTATCGAGGTGCAGAAGGGCAGGGGGGCTGATGTCTCCTGGGAGCTAATAGGGAAAGCCCGGGAACTGGCCGGGAAGCTGGGAACAAAGGTTTCCGGGTTTCTTCTGGGAAATAAGGTTGCTTCCGTGGCCAAGGAGGCCGTCGCCTACGGGTGTGATATCGTCTATATGATGGATAAGCCGGTGCTGCAAACATATCTATCCAGAGTTTACGGAAAAGCGCTGGTCCAGTTATGTCAGCAGGTCAAGCCGGAGGTATTGCTGCTGGGAGCGACACCCCTGGGCAGGGATGTATCCAGCGTGGTGGCTACCCGGCTGGGGACGGGGCTGACCGCTGACTGTACCGGTCTGGATATAGATACAGAGCGGCGGTTGCTGCTGATGACCCGTCCCACTTTCGGCGGTAGTATCATGGCTACCATCCTTTGCCAGAAGGAGCGCCCTCAGATGAGCACGGTCAGGCCCAGGGTGATGAAGATGCCGGAGAGAGACCCGGAAAGGCAGGGCGAGATTCTTGGTATTGACTTTGAACCACCACAGGAAGAACTGCCGCGGGTAATTGAATTCATTCCTGAAGCCGCTGAGGGTGACGGAATGGACATTACCAGGGTGTCGGCGCTGGTGGTGCTGGGCAAGGGTGCCTGTAATGCCCGCAGCCTGCCCCTGCTTGAAGAGCTGGCTGGCCTCTTGGGGGGAACTGTTGCCTGCTCCCGGGCGGTGGTCGAAGCGGGCTTCCTGCCTTATCTGCGGCAGGTGGGGCAGACGGGTAAAACAGTGGCCCCCAAAGTGTACATCGGTGTGGGGGTGTCCGGGGCGGTGCAACACCTGGTGGGTATGCAAAGCTCGGAAAAGATAGTTGCCATCAACACGGACCGAAATGCCCCGCTGGTGCAGATAGCCGATTATGCTCTTATTGGTGATTATCAGGAGATAGTACCGCAATTGCTGGAAGGTATTAAATCAAGGATGCGGAGCAGGTAATGAAAGAGACCTTTGATGTTGCCATCGTCGGTGCCGGCCCGGCGGGTATCTCAGCTGCCTGTGTCCTGGCGGATGCCGGTATCAAGACCATCGTCATTGAGCGGGGTGAATTTCCCGGGGCGAAGAACATATCCGGCGGTGTCCTTTACGGACATGACCTGGCGCAGATAATCCCGGACTATGCTGAGCGCGGCTGCCCGATAGAGAGAAATATTATTGAATCAAGAATCTGGTATCTATCCCGGGACGGCGGTTATAGCCTTGGCTACCGGGACAGCGTTTTTGCCGAAGGGAGAAAACACAATGTTTTCACGGTGGGCCGGGCTAGGTTTGACCGCTGGCTTGCCGGGCAGGCCCGTCAAAAAGGCGCCCTGGTGGTTCCGGGTACGGTAGTAGTTGACCTGCTCCGGGATGGGGGGGGCAGGGTTACAGGGGTGATTACCGGCCGGGAAGACGGTGAAGTAAGGGCCAAGGTGACCCTGCTGGCTGATGGCGTAAACTCACCCCTGGCCGCCAGGGCAGGCTTCCGCAGCGAGCCCGGGCCGGAAGATGTCGCCCTGTCCGTCAAAGAGATTATTGAGCTTCCTGAGGAAGATATTGACCAGCGCTTCGGCGTTACCGAAGGCAACGGGGTTACTACGGAAATACTGGGTGCCATGACCGCGGGTATGGATGGGGTGGCGGTAATATACACCAACCGTAATTCTCTGTCCCTGTCCATCGGTGCCAATCTGGCTGATTTTGCCGCCAATAAAATTAAACCGTATGAATTGATGGAAGCCTTCAAGCAGCACCCGATGGTGGCGCCGCTTATCGCTGGTGGTAAGCCACTGGAATACACGGCTCACTGGCTGGCGGAGGGTGGTTTTGATGCTATCCCCCGTCTTTATGGGGATGGCTATCTCATCGCTGGCGATTCTGCGATGCTGTTCAATGCCCTCCACCGCGAGGGGAATAATCTGGCGATGGCTTCGGGTAAGATGGCGGCCGAGACCATCATCGCCGCTATAAAGCATAATGATTTTTCCAGGGAAAGCATGGCCGGCTACGGTAAGCGGCTTTCGGAATCATATGTCCTCAGGGATATGAAGAAATACCGCAAATTTGGCAGGTTTCTTCATCAGCATGGGGAGATATTTGACTCGCTTCCGAGACTGGCTGCTTTTGCCGGTAGGGAAATGCTTACTGTTAACGGTGTCAGCAAAAAGGATAAGCAGAGACTGATTATGCAGGAAATCCGCAGGGAAACGTCGCTTCTCCGGCTGGCGCGTCTTCTCTGGCAGGGATGGAGGTCAGTTAAATGAATGTCAGGATAGAGGATAAGCTGTTTTTAGACCGCTTCAAGGTGGATGAGGAAAGCCACCTGAGGATAATCGACGGCGAAAAATGCTTGCAGGATTGCCCTGAACAACCCTGTCTCTATCTCTGCCCGGCCTATGTTTACCGACTTGAGGAAGAGCGTATCAGCGTACACCACGAGGGGTGCCTGGAATGCGGTTCCTGCCGCATAGCCTGCCCGCATCTGAATATCGAATGGCGCTTCCCTAAGGGTGGCTTTGGCATCAGCCACAAGTTCGGCTAGCTATTAATTGCAGTCAAGTGTCAGGGCTTTATCTCGCCCTTGATTCCGGTGGTTTTTCCCCGGAGGGGTATTTCCTGTCCGCCGGCCTTAATCCGCCTGGCGGTCATGATGCTTCTCTATCGCTACCGATGATGCCCTCCTTGATTAGCTGCTGCCACCGTTTTTCTCCCAGGCACTTACGTGCTGAGGCGCACCATTCAATACATGAGGGCGTTTTTTCGCGGTAGACTCTTTCTCCGCACTGAGGACACTTGCGGCTGCTTTCATCGGAGAATATTTCAACATCGTAGCCGCAGCTCTCACATTTGTGCAATTCTGCTCTCAGATTTCTCGGGTTTTGTCCCGGACACTTCATCTGCATAATATCACCTTCCTCAGAAAGAGAGCGAGTGAATGCCATGCCATTTCTTTTACCTGCTAATTATAGTGTTAGTCACCATCTTCTGTCTGTGACTTTTATCCCATCAGGGGGTAGGTAGGTGGGGTGTGTATTGAAAGTGGTTAGATGCAGGGACTATAATGGAGTCTAAGGCCATATACTTTAATTCATGGTCGGGGCGGGCAGATTTGAACTGCCGACCTCCGCGTCCCGAACGCGGCGCGCTAACCGAGCTGCGCTACGCCCCGACAGCGTATATTATACACTCACTTGCCTAGTTCGGCAAATGGAGGTGGGGAGATATGGGTACGAAGATGAAAGGGAAAACCGCGAAGTTGCTGTTAGGTTGCTTGGTAGCATTATCGATAATTATAACTGGCTGTAATTCACCGGCGTCAGAGGGGCAAGAGCTGACATTAACGGAGGCGGAGAAGCAAATGCTGGAGGAACGGGGTGTTCTCAATACTTACTCCGTAGAAATCGCGTCCCGTGTGGCCGGTTTCACCGTCTTCACCCCGGCATACATTCCAGAAGGTTTCAATGGTGGTCAATTCATGGTATCAAAACCCGTTGCTGGGTCTCCAGCCAAATTTGACACCACCAATATCCAGCAGGCTTATACTTGGTCGGAAGACTGGACTATTATGTTTTCACTGGTGCAAGCTCCGCACAAGTTTGGTGTCGGCGGTGAGCCGGTTGAGGTGTGTGGATTCCCTGGCGAGAGGAAATTACTTCCGGCCGAAGGCGACCGCCCGGCCAGTTTGACGTTAGCGTGGAGTGATGGAGAACGCTTCTATTCACTTTACGGCACCTTAGCCGTTCCCATTACCGAGGAAGTCCTGCACCAGATAGCGTGCTCGGTGGGTGCTGATTAGGGGGCATCTTGTCATATTCTTGTAGACTGATTTTAAATAGGTGTAAGTTTCAAGTGAGTCAGGGAAGGGCAAAACCCAGCCCGAGGGAATACAGGGAGAGTCTGAGAGGGGCACCAACCCCCTCTTATAACTCTTTCCTTTTCCCTTATCAAGGGAGGGGGATAAAGGGGGAGGGTTAATAAAAATTAGGGATGAAATACTGTGTTTTGATTATTGACGGAGCCGCCGGCCTGCCGTTGCCAGAGCGCGGGGGTAAGACCTGCCTGGAGCTGGCGCGCATCCCCAACCTGGACGCCATGACTAAGGAAGGCGCGCTGGGGATGGCGCGCACCGTACCGTCCGGCATGGAGCCGAGCAGCGCCTGCGCCTGCATGTCAGTGCTGGGTTATGACCCCGGGGTCTATTACCGGGGCCGGGCGGCAATTGAAGCCAGGAGCATGGGTGTTGCCGTTGGTGATGGGGAGGTGGTCTTCCGCTGTAATCTGGTAACGGTTCGGGATGGAAAGATGCAGGATTACAGCGCCGGCCATATCAGCACCGAGGAAGCTCAATCTATTATCGCATCTCTGAGTGAGAGCCTCGGAACTAACCAGGTGCGATTTTATCCCGGGGTCAGCTACCGGCATATCTGCAAGCTAACCGGACATGAGGATACTTTACTGGCCAGGTGCACGCCGCCGCACGATATTCCGGGGGAACCGGTTAAGGAATTCCTGCCGCGTGGGGAAGGCAGCCAGCTGCTCAGGGAATTGATGGCGCGCTCGATAAATGTGCTGAAAGACCACCCGGTAAATCTGGCGCGGATAGCCCGTGGCGACGTACCGGCGAACACTATCTGGCTCTTCTGGGGGTCAGGCAGGTTGCCGGAGATGCCTGCCTTTAAACAGGTCTATGGCCTCCGGGCGGCGCTGACCTCCGGTGTTGATCTGCTTCGTGGCCTGGCGCAGATGATGGATATGGAGGTGCTAGATATCAGTGGCGTGACTGATGGCGCAGATAATGACTACGCAGCTCAGGTGAGCGGCGCCCTCAGGGCGCTGGGGGAGAACGACCTGGCAGTCGTCCATGTTGAGGCGCCGGATGAGGCGGCTCATGCCGGTTCTGTTGATGACAAGGTGGCAACCATTGAGAGGGTAGATAAGGAGGTTGTCAGCCGGCTGCGCTCCCGGGAAGATGACCTGCGGTTGCTGGTTATGCCGGACCACCCTACCCCCATTCAGACAAGGACACACAGCGGCGAGCCGGTGCCGTTTTTGCTCTGGGGGCCGGGGTTTTCCGCTAACGGTGCCGGGAGGTTCACCGAGGCGGAGGCAGTGAAAACTGGCCTTTTCCTTGAGGAAGGGTATAAAATTATGGAGAGGCTGGTAACATCTACTTGAGGTCAGGGATAATATGGCGTTAATCGTACAGAAATATGGCGGGTCTTCGGTGGCGGATGCGGAGCGGATTAAGAATGTTGCCCGGCGCATTGCTCGTACCAGGGATGGGGGGAACCAGGTGGTGGTGGTGGTCTCGGCGATGGGGGATACCACTGACGGCCTGGTTAAGCTTGCCTACCAGATTTGTGAGCAGCCGCCCAAGCGGGAGCTTGATGTCCTGCTCTCCACCGGTGAGATTGTCTCCAGCACCCTGCTGACGATGGCGTTGCATAGCATGGATTACGCGGCAATCAGCCTCACCGGCGCCCAGGCGGGAATACGCACTGATTCTGCGTATAGCCGGGCGCGTATCTTGCGGGTGGAGGCAAAGCGAGTGGTTAAGGAACTGGAGAGGGGCAACATTGTCATTGTTGCCGGTTTCCAGGGAATTACCGAGGAAATGGATGTAACCACTCTGGGGCGGGGTGGCTCGGATACCACCGCCGTAGCTCTGGCGGTGGGTCTGGGCGCCGGGGAGTGCCAGATTTATACCGATGTTGAAGGTGTGTTTACTGCTGACCCCAGGCTTGTCCCTGAGGCAAAAAAGCTTGCCGAAATTGGCTATGAGGAGATGATGGAGCTGGCCAGCTATGGCGCCAGGGTGATGCACCCCCGGGCGGTGGAGCTGGGTGAACTATTCAATATCCCGATTCTAGTGGCTTCCAGCCTGACACAGGACCCCGGTACATTAATTCATGGAGAGGTAGCTATGGAAGTACGAAACAAAGCAAGGAGTGTCGCTCATGACCTTGATGTAGCCAAGATAACGATAGTCGGCGTACCGGACCATCCCGGCATTGCCGCAGCTATCTTTGGGCCTCTGGCGGAGGCGGGCATCAGTGTGGATACCATTGTGCAAAATGCCAGTACCGAGAATATCACTGATTTGACCTTTACCGTAGCCAGGAGCCAGCTTGACGAAGCCATGGCTGTGGCGGAACCCATTGCCGGATCAATCGGTGCCAGGGATTGTGTCAGTGCCGCCAACCTGGGGAAGGTTAGCATTATTGGCACGGGAATGCAGAACACGCCGGGTTTTGCCGCCAGGATGTTTCGTGCTCTGAGTGAAGCCGGGATAAATATCCAGCTGATTACCACATCGGATATCAGGATAACCTGTATTATTGATGAAAAACAGGTTAGAGACGCTGTTCGCGCTTTGCACCATGCCTTTGAGCTGGAAATAAAAGATTAGCTCGGTGAGAATTATTGAACGGCGACTACCTCTTTAATCTCGGGGATTTCCTGCTTGAGGATTTTTTCGACGCCCATCTTCAAGGTCATGGTAGACATAGGGCAGCCGGCGCAAGCGCCGGTTAGTTTTACTTTAACGGTGCCGTCATTAACTTCAACCAGCTCCAAATTGCCGCCATCCCTCATCAGGGCGGGTCTTATCTTATCCAGCACTGATTCTACTTTCTCTTGCATGTATTTAGTCTCCTTTAATTTGAGTTTGACCCTCCAATTAAATTCTAACCGTGGCTGTAATTATTTGTCAAATGGTATCTGCCTGATGGCCTTTTTAACTTGTGTGCCTTGGTGGGTTAATGTAGAATATTTAATATAGAATCCAAAGATTATATTTGATGCTGATCGGAGTAAGGAATGCTATCTGAGGAAGAGAAGTTAAGCCGATTGAGGCAGCAGCGCAGACAGCAGGCGATAGAACTGGCGATGCAAGGGCGCTGGCGGGGGGCGGTGGAGGTTAATCGGGGCATCATTGAGGAGTTTCCCGGGGATGTTGAAGCCCATAATCGGCTGGGTAGAGCTTATATGGAGCTGGGGAATTATGCACAGGCAAAGGAAGCCTACAGCCAGACTTTACAGCTTGACCCTTTTAATGCCATTGCTAAAAAGAACCTGCAGCGCCTGAACTATTTGGGGGGGGAGGCACCGGCTGCGCCGGAGGGCGAGCCAGTTACGGTGGCGCCGCACCATTTTATTGAGGAGATCGGCAAGTCAGGGGTAGTTGACCTTGGCGAACAGGCATCCAGGGAGACGCTGGCCAGGATGGTGGCCGGTGACAAAGTTTTTTTGAGGGTAAATGGCGCCAATCTGATTGTGGAGAACAATCGCGGCGAGTATCTGGGGCAGGTTCCCTCGCGGTACGCTCAGCGGTTGATCAGATTAATGGCCGGCGGTAACAAATATGCCGCCGCTGTAGTCAGTTCATCTGAAGATACTCTCAACATTATTATCCGTGAGGTCTACCAGGATCCGGGTCAGGCCGGGCGGCTTTCCTTCCCACCGAAAGGTCTGGGGGAAGTCCGGCCCTATGTTAGCGACCGGGTTTTAAGGATAGATGACTATGAGGAGGAGCCAGGTTATACCATAGTCGGTGGGGGGGAAGTGGAAGTGCTGCCTGAGGAGTCTGATGAAAGTGACCGTGACACGGATAGCGACGAGGAGTAGGAGGTTAACAGGATATGGTTTTAGGTACGGTTAAACCGGTAAACATCGAAGATGAGATGCGGAATTCTTACCTTGATTACGCGATGAGCGTCATTGTTTCACGCGCCTTGCCCGATGTACGGGATGGGTTAAAGCCGGTGCATCGGCGCATTCTTTACGCTATGAATGACATGGGGATAAGGCCTACGGGTGCCCACCGCAAGAGTGCCCGTATCGTCGGTGAGGTGCTGGGTAAGTATCACCCCCATGGGGATGCCTCGGTTTATGCGGCTATGGTGCGTATGGCGCAGGAATTCTCGATGCGTTATCCGCTGGTTGACGGACAGGGTAATTTTGGTAGTGTTGATAATGACCCGCCGGCTGCCATGCGTTATACCGAGGCACGCCTGGCCAGAATCGCTGAGGAGATGCTGGTTGACATTGAGAAAGATACCGTGGACTTCATGCCTAATTTTGATGATAGTCTCCAGGAGCCTCAGGTATTACCCGCCCGTTTGCCCAACTTGCTGCTTAATGGCAGCGCCGGAATCGCGGTGGGAATGGCCACCAGTATCCCGCCCCATAACCTTGGCGAGGTTTGTGATGCCATTTCATGCCTTATTGAAAACCCGGAAGCTACTATTGAGGAACTCATCAAGTTGGTCAGGGGGCCTGATTTCCCGACAGCCGGTGTTATCCTCGGTTATGAAGGTATTAAAAATGCCTATACTACCGGACATGGAAAGGTGGTGGTTCGGGCTAAGGCTTACATCGGCAGCATTTCCGGAACGGGACGTCGGCAGATAATAGTCACCGAGCTTCCCTATCAGACCAACAAGGCGGCTCTGGTAGAGAACATTGCCGTGCTGGTCAAGGATAAAAAGATTGTGGGCATCAGTGAACTGCGTGATGAGTCAGACCGGCAGGGAATGCGGCTGGTCATTGAACTGAAGAGAGATGCCGAGCCGGAGCGGGTGCTTAATAACCTCTATAAGCACACTGCCATGCAATCGTCTTTCTTTGTGAATATGCTGGCTCTAGTGGACGGGCAGCCGCGGGTAATCAGTCTCAAGGAAGCGTTACAGCAGTTTATTGACTTCCGCCGTACGGTTGTCACCCGGCGCTCCAAGTTTGAGTTGAAAGAGGCCCGGGCGCGGGCTCACATTTTGGAAGGATTCAAGATTGCGCTGGATGCAATCGATAAAATTATTGCCACCATACGCCAGTCAGAAAACGCGGAGATAGCGCGGAAGAACCTTATGGCTGATTTCAGTTTCACACAGATTCAGGCGCAGGCCATTCTTGACATGCAGCTACGGCGTCTGGCCAATCTGGAGCGGAAGAAGATACTTGATGAGTATGCCGAGGTGTTAAAGACAATTTCCTATCTGGAAGACCTGCTGGGTAGCCGGAGACGGTTGATGGAGCTGATCAAGGAGGAAATAGAAGAGGTAAAAGCTAAGTACGGTGATGAGCGGCGCACCGAAATACGGGAGCAGGGGCTGCTGGATTTCAGTGAGGAAGACCTTATCCCCCATCAGCGGGTGGTGCTGACGCTGAGCAAGAGAGGTTTTATCAAGAGAATACCTTCACTCGCTTATACTCCGCAACATCGTGGGGGCAAAGGAATTATCGGCCATGTTACCAGGGAAGGTGACCCCGTGAATCTGTTGACGGTGGCGGATACTCACGATAATATGTTTTTCTTCACCAACCGCGGCAAGGTCTACAGTCTCCGGTGTTATGAGATTCCGGCGGGTAGTTCGCGGACGGCTAAAGGGATTGCGGTGGTTAATGTGTTCCCGGTTGCGGAAGGGGAAAGAGTCACTGCCATGGTAGCCACCACTGAATTTGCCCCGGAAACCTTTATGGTGATGGCTACCCGCCAGGGGGAGATAAAGAAGACCTCACTGGAGCACTATACCGCGGTGCGCAGCAGCGGCATCATCACCATGGATCTGGAGCCGGCTGATGAATTGATTGCAGTGTGTCTGGCTACAGACAAGGATGACGTTATACTGGTTACACGGATGGGGCAGTCCATCCGGTTTGCTGTTTCCAGTCTGCGTGCCAGCTCCCGAACCAGCGGTGGGGTACGTGCTATTCGACTCGGTAAAGACGATTGTGTCATCGGTATGGATACGGCTGACCAGGCTGCATATATGCTGGTGGTGTCCGAAGGCGGTCATGGTAAACTGACCCCGATTAGTGAATATCCCCGTCAGCACCGGGGAGGCAGTGGCGTCAGGACCTTCAAAATCGTGGAAAAGTCGGGCGTGCTGGCTGCCGCTAGGGAGGTTTCTCTACAGGAGCAGGTAATGATTATCTCTGCCGATGGCATAGTTACCCGTACCCCGGTCAAGGAGAAAGACCCCAGGCAGGGTATTACCACTATGGGGAGGAGTACCCAGGGAGTGAGGTTGATGCGGCTTGACGAGGGGGATAAGGTGGTGGCTATAGCCTCATTTAGTTAGAGAAGCCCGGTCTGTTCCTGATATTTCTGCTGGCAGGAAGGCTGTGTGAGCTGAAGTCCACAGGCGTTGCAGGTATTATAGCGGCAATCAGCCGTTGCCTCCCCCTTGAGGGCACGCTGGTATTCGCGTTTCAGGAAAGCGGGGGTCACTCCTATTTTGATATGAGACCAGGGCAGTATTTCATCCGTGGGGCGCTCGCGCTGGGCATAGAAACCGGGTTCCAGCCCCGCCGCTTGAAAAGCGCTGATCCAGTTTTCATAACTGAAGCATTCTGTCCAGGCATCAAGAGTTGCCCCCAGCTTCCAGGCGTTAAGGATAACCTTGCCTAAACGCCGGTCTCCCCGTGATAATACGGCTTCCAGCAGACTGATTTCGGGGTCGGTCCAGGAGAACCTGGTTCCTTTGCGCTGTAGTCCTGATTTTAGAATCTCATGTTTGGCATTGAGCTGTGGCTCAGCTTCCTGGGCTACCCACTGAAAGGGTGTGTGAGGTTTAGGCACGAAGGTGGCAATGCTGACCCTCAGTTGGGGCTTTCTCCCGCCGGACTTTTTTCCGGTTGCCCGTACTTTGTCTATTAGCCCCACGATTTCCTGGACATCTTCAAGAGTTTCTGTGGGCAGACCAACCATGAAATATAATTTAAGGCCGGTCCAGCCCCGGGTAAAGGCGGTATCCGCAGCTTCTATCAGGTCTTCCTCGGTGACATCCTTGTTAATAGCCTGGCGCAAACCTGTGCTTCCTGCTTCCGGAGCGAGGGTAAGGCCGGTCTTGCTGCGGGAAGGAAGCGACTCAAGTAACCTAATCGATGAAGTATCCACTCGCAGGCTGGGCAGTGATAGCGCCAGGCGGGGGTAGCGGTGTGCCAGGCGAGCTATCAGCTGGTCAATGCCGGTATAATCGCTGGTATTCAGCGAGACCAGCGAAATTTCATCGTAGCCACAGTTGGTAATCAGGTCTCCCGCCGCCTGGATTATTTCTTCATGGGGGCGTTCACGTACCGGGCGGTAAATCATACCCGCCTGGCAGAAGCGGCAGCCGCAACTGCACCCCCGCTGTATTTCGATACTGCCGCGGTCATGAATGGTTTCAATGTAGGGGATGACTGGACTGACTGTTGGTGGCGGTAGCTTGCTTACTATCCGTCTCTGGATGGAGGTTTTAGCCCCGGCTACGGTGGGGGCAATACTTTTTAAAGTGCCGTCAGCCTCATATTCCACCTGGTAAAAGCTTGGCACGTAAACGCCGGGGATGGTTGCCATCTGCCGTAATAATTGTGCCTTAGAATTCATGCCCTGCCGCTTCCAGCCCCGCCAGGTGTCCAGGAGCTCGAGCGCCACCTCTTCACCGTCGCCGATGACAAAGAGGTCAATAAAATCAGCCATGGGTTCCGGGTTCAGGCAGCAGGTGCCCCCGGCGATAATCAGTGGCTGTGAGTCATCCCTCTCTGCGGACAGGACAGGTATCCCGGACAGGTCAAGAATTTCAAGGACATTGGTGTAGGTGAGTTCGTAGCCCAGGGAAAAGCCGATAATGTCAAAGTCCCCCAGCGGGTGCCTGGATTCCAGGCTGAATAACGGGATTTTATTGCGGCGCAGGGTGGCTGCCATGTCTACCCATGGCGCGAAGACTCGCTCGGCGAGTACATCCGTCTGGCTGTTAAGCAAATCGTAGAGAATAGGCAAGGCCATGTTGGACATGCCTATTTCATATACGTCCGGGTAACTGAGGACAATCCTGATGGCTGTGCTGTCCCAGTTTTTAAGGACACTGTTCCATTCCCCGCCGGTATAGCGGGCTGGCTTGGTAACCTGTTGTAATATCTTATTATAGTTCAGAGTCTTCCCCGGGCAATTGGCTATTTCATCCATTATAGAAATTATAAATGAAACGGGGGGTGTTTTCACACCCCCCGGTGTTGCTGGAAGTGATTAATCTTATCCCTAGACCTCCCGGAAGTCACCCTCTACTGTTTCATCTCCACCGCCTTCCTCTCCGGAGGGTGGTGGTTCGCCTGGAGGTGGTTCACCTGTTGGTGGCTGTTGCTGCTGCTGTTGTTGGTAAACGGCAGTGCCTATTTTCTGCATGGTCTCATTGAGCTCCTGGGTTGCCCGCTTGATAGCGTCAATGTCATCACCCTGCAGGGATGATTTTACCGCGGCTATCTTGGTCTCTGCTTCCTGGTTCAGGTCCGCGGGTATCTTGTCCTTATTATCGCGGAGTGTTTTTTCCGCAGTATAGGCCATGGTGTCAGCCATGTTTTTGGCTTCTATCTCTTCGCGGCGCTTGGTGTCCTCGGTAGCGTGTATTTCCGCTTCCTTCTGCATCTTTTCCACCTCTTCCTTAGAGAGGCCGCTGGAGGCGGTAATGGTTATCTTTTGCTCACGTCCGGTGCCCTTGTCCTGTGCCCGGACGTTAAGAATACCATTGGCGTCAATGTCAAAAGTAACCTCAATCTGGGGCAGACCCCTTGGCGCAGGCAGGATGCCATCAAGCATGAACCTGCCCAGAGTCCTGTTATCAGTGGCCATGGGCCTTTCACCTTGCAGGACGTGGATTTCCACACTGGGCTGATTGTCCGCCGCCGTACTGAAAATCTGGCTCTTGGCGGTGGGGATGGTGGTATTACGCGGGATGAGCGGCGTGGCCACCCCGCCGAGGGTCTCAATACCCAGGGTGAGCGGGGTAACATCAAGTAGCAGCACATCCTTAACATCTCCCTTGAGCACGCCCGCCTGAATCGCCGCGCCGATGGCAACTACCTCATCCGGGTTGACCCCCTTGTGCGGCTCCTTACCGAAGAACTGCTTTACCTTTTCCTGCACCAGGGGCATTCTGGTCTGTCCGCCAACCAGTATCACTTCGTCAATCTGGCCGGCATTCTTTTCAGCATCGGCGAGTGCCTGCTTGCAGGGTTCGATGGTCTTTTCTACCAGGTCGCCAACCAGTTGTTCCAGCTTGGCCCGTGTGAGTGTTATCGCCAGGTGTTTGGGGCCGCTGGCATCGGCGGTGATAAAGGGGAGGTTAACCTCGGTCTGCTGAACGGTGGACAGCTCGGTCTTGGCCTTCTCCGCGGCTTCCTTCAGTCGTTGCAGGGCCATTTTGTCCTGTCTCAGGTCAATTCCCTGCTCCCGCTTGAATTCGTCACAGAGCCAGTCCATAACTCTCTGGTCAAAGTCATCACCGCCGAGGTGGGTATCACCGTTGGTTGACTTTACCTGGAAGGTGCCTTCGCCCAGCTCCAGGATGGAGATGTCAAAGGTGCCGCCACCTAGGTCATAGACGGCAATCGTCTCATCATTCTTCTTGTCCAGTCCGTAGGCCAGGGCAGCGGCGGTGGGCTCATTAACGATGCGCAGCACCTCCATGCCGGCTATCTTGCCGGCATCCTTGGTTGCCTGCCGCTGGCTGTCATTAAAGTAAGCGGGTACGGTGATTACGGCCTCGGTAACCTTGTCGCCGAGGTAAGCCTCGGCATCAGCCTTGAGTTTTTGCAGGATCATCGCCGAGATTTCCGGCGGACTGTATTCCTTGTCTCCCATGGCTACCCAGGCATCACCGTTGGTAGCTTTGGTTATCTTGAAGGGTAGCATCTTGCGGTCATATTCTGCGCTGGGTTCGTCAAATTTGCGCCCCATCAGGCGTTTGATGCTGAAGACAGTATTTTCTGAGTTGGTTACTGCCTGACGCTTGGCAACCTGACCCGACAAACGCTCACCGCCTTTGCTTACCGCCACTACCGAAGGGGTGGTGCGGCCGCCCTCAGCATTAGGGATAATTACCGGTTCTCCCGCCTCCATCACGGCTACGGCGGAATTGGTGGTACCTAAATCAATGCCAATGACCTTCGCCATTTAATTTTCCTCCTTTTCTTCTGTTTCTCCAGTGCCAACTACTACTCTGGCCGGGCGGAGAAGCCTGTCATTCAACAGGTATCCCTTTTGGAACACCTCAACTACTATTCCTTCTTCGCCTTTATCTTGCCTTATTGCTTCGTGAAAGTTGGGATCAAAAGGCTGGCCCGCTGCCTCAAGAGGCTTTAACCCTTGCGCCTCCAGGATTGCCTTCAGGTTACGCTGGATAAGCCTGATCCCTTCCATCCAGTCGAGTCCGGCATATTCGTCCGGAACTGAATCAAGTGCTCTTTCCAGGTCGTCGATTACGGGCAAGATGCTGAGGATAAGGTTAGCGTTGGCGAACTTGTTAAGTTCATCTCTTTCCTGCTCGTTGCGGCGCTTGTAGTTAATGAAGTCAGCCTGGGCCCGTTGCCAGTTGGCCAGATAATCTTCTGCCGTGGCCTTTTCTTTAGCCAGCGCCTGTTTCAGTGCTTCTATACCCTCGATCTCAGTGACCTCTTCCTTCACCTGATCGTCTATCTCTTCTTTCCTTTTCCCTTTCGTCATCGGTTATTCCCGTTTTACTCCTTCGGAATTTGTTTTCCGTATAGCCCCGCCATCAGTACGGTTAATATCGTGGCTAGATATCCCACCGTGGGTATAGCGTGAGAATAGGGCATCCGGGTGGGGCCCACAACGCCGATGGTCCCGGTGGCTTCGTTAGGAAGCCCGTACTGGCTGATGACCACACTGTAATTCCGGATGGCTTCGTCTTTATTCTCCTCTCCGATGATTACCTGAACGGTATGTCCTTTCATCTCTGCCGGAATGATAGCCTTAAGCAGGCTTCTCTGTTCAACCAGGTTCATGAGGGCTTGTATCCGCTCGATGTGAGCGAATTCGGGCTGATTCAGCATGAAGTGCAGTCCGTCCAGGTAAGGTTCGGCGTACTCCCGCTCATCTTCTATCTTCATCATCTCAATCAGGCAATCGTTAATCTGCTGTTCAAGGGGAGAAAGCTCGCTTTCTTTGGCTTCAATCTGTTTACGGGTCAAGCCGGAGTAAACAGCATTTAATTTATTGCTGATTGAGGTAAGTCTTGGTTGATAGATAGTCTCATCGAAGGTAATTAACTTTTGCTTCACCTTGGCTCCGTGCAGGACAAGGACCAGCAGTACCTGGGTATCTTGCAGGGAGACCAGTTCCATGTGCTTGAACTTGGAGTCGGCAGTCTTGGGTGAGCTGACTACAGCCACATTTTTCACCAGCTGGGATAATAGTGTCGCCGTCAGGCTCAGGCATTCTTCGGTTTCTCTCTCCACCTGGTGAAGGAGGTGGCTTATCAGGCGCTGCTCAACTTCGGCAAGCCTGACGTTTTTCAATGACTCCACATAATAGCGGTAGCCTTTGTCTGCGGGAATACTGCCGGATGAGGTGTGGGGGCGGGTAATATACCCCTCGTTCTCAAGGTGCGCCATCTCATTACGAATGGTTGCCGAACTGATACCACCCAGACCAGGGTCATCGGCGATGGTCTGGGACGGCACCGGCGTTGCCATGTCAATATACCGGGTGACTATGGAGTTCAGTATCATTCCAGTTCTTGTTGACAGCATCTCACCCTCCATTAGCACTCTAAGTCTTAGAGTGCTAATCAATAATTAATTTACCATTTTAAGGGCGGTTTGTCAAGCTGGAAGGGGATGATTTAGCCGTAACAGTGCCGCTATTTTCTTCCTTGACCGGTGATTCAGCACTATGATATATTTTGATTGTGGATATTACCTGGTTAGGGCATTCTTGCTTTCGGATTAAGGGTAGCCAGGCGACAATAATTACTGACCCTTTCCCGCCGGATCTGGGCTATTCACTGGGTAAGCCTGTGGCGCGGATTGTCACCGTGAGTCACCAGCACCCGTCCCATTCCTACATTGCGGGGGTTGGCGGTGAAAGGAAGGTAATTAGCGGACCCGGCGAATACGAAATAAGCGGTGTTTTGATTATCGGGATACCTACTTTCCATGATGCGAAGAGGGGTGAGGAGAGGGGTAAAAACACGGTATACCTGATGGATGTAGACGGGGTATCGGTGTGTCACCTTGGTGACTTGGGTCATGTACTTACTACCGAGCAGGTAGAAGAGATTGACGCCGTAGATGTTTTACTGCTTCCCGTGGGTGGTGTATCTACCATCAATGCCGCTATGGCGGCTGAGTTAATCCGTCAGCTTGAGCCGAAAGCGGTAATCCCGATGCATTATAAGACCCCGGTACTGGCCCGGGAACTGGACCCGGTGGAGAAGTTTTTCAAGGAAATGGGTATCGAGAACATAAAGTCCCAGCCCAAATTAACCGTCACCAGGTCTAACCTGCCCATCAGCACGCAGCTGTTTTTACTCGACTATTGAGGATGGCGGTTGCCGAATCATCATGATCAGCTTTGTCTGGGTAGTCAGCATCATTTTTGGTATTACTCTTTTCTTACTGCCGACAATAATTGCCATTGTCGGTCATAAGCGTTATGCAGCCGGTATTCTCTTCGTCAATCTGCTGACAGGGTGGACGGTCATTGGTTGGGTTGTGGCTCTGGCGTGGTCTTTTATTGCTGCCAGGCAGGACTAATCTGCTGGTCTAGAGCCGCCTTACTCTCAGCACCAGCAACAGCATGATGACTAATATCAATATAATGGTCAGCAGCAAGGTTCCGATGAGGTATATGGCCCAGTCGGGTATGGTGGGGAGAGGCAGGCTTGCCGCTTGAGGTGGTGTTGGCAGGGGTGGTGCCGGTGCTGTTATTTGCGCCGGAATGGTGGGTGCGGGCATCGGTACCGCGGTTGTCATCGGGGAAGATGGTTCCGGGGCAGGTGGGATGGTTGGCAATTCCGGCAGTGTTTCCGGTGGTGGCGGCTCCGTGGTAAAAGCACCAACGGCACTCCAGTCGCTGTAGGTGGTGTCATTGATTGCCCTGACCTTCCAGTAATAAGTTGTATCGCAGTCCAGGCTTACGTCACATTGCCAGGCGGTGGCGGATAAAGCATAAGAACCCAGTTTGGTAATGGAAGGGTGGGTGAAGTCAGCATCGCTGGACACCATCAGCTCGTAGACACTGGCGCCGACCAGGGCACTCCACTGGAATACCGGTCTTACCGGTACCTTGCTGGCGCCGGCTTCGGGATTTTCCAACTTGAGGGCAATGACCTCGCTACCCAGGCGGGTGGTGAATGACCATGTCTCTGACCATGGACTTGATAGCGGTGCGTTAGCTCTTACCCGCCAGTGGTAGGTGGTGGCCGGCTCCAGATCGGGCAGCCGGGCTGAGCTGGCCCGGGTATTACCCTCAAATCCGTCGGGTACTGCGGAGAAGTCAGTATCATGGTCAAGTTGCCACTGGTAGCTGGTCGCCCCCCTTAATGTTTTCCAGTCGAGGTTAACGTTCTTAACGGTGTGGTTGGTAAGGGTTCCTGTGCCTGATGTCTGGTCGGCTGGCGCGGTTAGCAGGACGGGTGAATTCAGGCAGTCACTGAAGGTCATTAGCCTGACATTGGTGGTATCAACTGACCATAGCTGGTGGCCGTTTTGCCACAGCCCGGACATGGTTGCGCCATCAGTGAGACCGCGGGTAACCGTGGTGAAAGTTGGGCCCAGGGAGAAGGTAGGATTAAGGCAGCGCTCCATGCCACCGTCAGCTTTAGCGTTGGCGGCGTAGAGAATGCCAGCAGGTGATAGCCTCACCTGGTTGAGCATGCCCCCGCCGGGCAGGGTGCTGTCAATGCTCTCCCAATCAGTACTGGTGCCAATAATAAAACGGTAAATACCCTCGTCGGCAGCGTCACCGGCGGCGTATATTGTCCGGTTGCTGGCGAAATCAGGGTCAAAGGCAACGGTTACCGAGCCGGTGAGCGGGGGGGAGGTGGCATCAGCGGGTAGCGGCTTGAAGGAAGCGCCGTTATCGCCAGACCAGAATATCCAACCGTTACTGTTACCGACCAGCAGGGTCTTATCCTGCTGGTAATCAGGTGAAAGCGCTATGGAGTGCAGTGACTGGTTACCGGCGGTTACTCCCCCGGTGTAGGACAGGCCGCTATTGGTAGTCTGGTAAATAAGCCCGTTGCTGCCGTCAAAGCTGCCGATAAACAGAGTAGTGTCATTGACCGCTGCCCAGGTGTCGATGTTAATGGAGGCGCCGGTTACCGGGTTAAAGGCGAAGCGGCTGGTGTAGGTCTGTCCGTTATCGGTTGAGTTCCATATCGAGGGCAGACCGTTGCTGCTGCCGGCAAGGAAGACTACCTGGCTGGCGTTACCGTAGTCCGGGGAGAGCTCGACAAATGACAGGCTGTCCACGGTGGGCAGATTACTGGAAAGTACCCTTATCCAGGTATTGCCGCCGTCAAGGGTGCGCCACAGGCTGTGTTTGCTGCCGCCGAAGGTGAGCATAAAGAGCGTATTATCCTGGTTGTAAGCAGGGGAAGGTGACAGGTCAACAATGGTGCTGATATCGGTGTCAATCAGGGCTATCTGGTTCCAGGCGATTGCCCCGTCCTGGCTTATGGAAAGAGCGCTTTGGCTGCCGCTGGTGGCGGCGTATGCCTTGCCGCTGCTGCTGAAATCAGGCGCCATCAGCACGTAGGTCTTTGACCCTCCCGTTGGCTCCTTGCTGCTTCGCACCCAGGTGGTGCCTCCGTCAGCACTGAAGCAGGTAAGGGCACTGCTGGCGGAACCGGCCAGTATGCTGGGGTTAGCGGCATCACCGTTAACCGCCAGGCTGGTAACATCAAGGTTGTCCTCTCCGCAGGCGTAACCGGCGTTAAGGTCGGTTGCCAGCGAGCTCGCGGGTATAGTGGCGCAATTTATCCGGTAGACGTCACCATTACCGCTGCCGCTATCAATGGCGACGTAATGAGCGCTGTTTACCTGTGGATAGCTGGCGTCATAGTTGCCGGGGAAGGCGATCATCGCCGAGCTGGTTACCGCCACGGATGTGGGTGCACCCGAATTATCCCGGTCCAGCCGGGCATTACCGTAGGTGGCTCCCCAGCCGGTACCGCCGATGTTATAAGTTACCAGGGTATCAGCTTCATTGGTTACCACAGCAGCCAGTTGGCGGTCAGCGGGGAAGTTCGGTGAGAAAGCTACTGCGTAAACATCATAGCCGCTGAGCCCGCTATTTTCCCAGTTAGAGATGAATGGCGACTCGTTAAGGGTGTAAATGCCGCCGAATTGGCCATTATCGGTGTCCCTGGTACCAGCGGCGATGATGGCGCCTCCATCGGCGTAAGTAACATCAAGGCAGGTTATTGCCACGTTATTGCTGCCGGCGCCACCGGGGTTGGGGGGCAGGGTAGTGAAGGTGTTACCGCCGTCGGTGGAGCGGTAGACATGGGAGGAAGTGGCATAATAAATGGTATTGGCGTCAGTGGGTAACGTGGCGATGGCGGTAATACTGTCCTGAACATTGCCGAGATGTCTCCAGCTATAACCGCCATCGGTGGACTGGTACAGGGTAAAGGTTAGTCCCTGCCCATAAGCATAGAGGGTGCCGTCAGAGGACATGGTCAGGTGCTGGATGTCGGAGCCATCAGCAAGCTGCCAGTTACCCGCACTACCTTCTGTAGGGATGGGCACCCTGTCCCATTTGGCATCGTCATCGTAAGCAGCTGTTGGGGTGGCAGGGGCAAGCGCCGGACTTGCTAACCAGGCGAACAATATAATTAAAAGCAAAGTTTTTCGCCGGGATACAAGACCTGCCTTTAACTTTGCCACGTGGCGAATTTTACTCCCGTCGTGGATTGATGTCAATACTTAAACAGCATTGGTGGCATATTTCCGGAGTGGAAAGGGTAATGCGCAATAAACCGCAAGTGTGCTAAAGTGAAGGGCGCTACCGGGTTAACAGGTAGACGCGGGTATACTGGAGAATACGGGGTAGATTTGCTTGAACTCTGAAGCTGGCGACAAACCTGCGGGTTATATCATTCTGTCAGTGAGAAGTATCTCCAGTGGAATATGGTAAAAATCTTACCGAGCACTATACCACGCTCCTATTGGATTTTCTACATGTTTTGAAGAGATAATTATCTATAAATATATAAGGAATGTGGAGGGATTAGTCTCTGGCGGAAAGCCTGTTAATCATCAAGACCAGGGCAGACTGCCTGGACGCGGTTATTTCCCTGATCAAGCAGCTTCATGGCTATGATGTTCCGGAAGTGATTGCGCTGCCCATTATCGGGGGCCGTCAGGATTATCTGGAATGGCTGGGGAAAGAGGTAGCTTAGAGTAATTCCGGCGGGCATGGTCACCTTCCAGATTGCAGGCTTTTCAGTGTTGGGCACCGCCCGTTTTAACCGGCACCGGTATACCGGAGACCATCAGGTAAACTTCATCGGCATGTTGCGCCAGCAGCTGGTTGGCTTTGCCCAGCAAGTCACGGTAGAGCCGGCCGGTCTTATTTGCCGGCACCAGGCCGAGGCCGACCTCATTGGTAACGACAATAAAGCTAGCCGGAGCCTGGCGGGCGCAGTTGATTATCCCCTTAATCTCGGTTATTACCTCTTGCTCGATAAGGTCAGCGCTGGTATTTTCATCGCTAAGCTTGCTATGCCGGAGCAAGATATTGCTGACCAGGATGGTGACACAGTCGATAATTACCGTCGGCGCCGGGCCGATATTCTGCGTAATCTGCCTGCCGAGGTCGCTGGTAGCCTCCAGGGTTTGCCAGGCAGGCGGTCTATCCTGCTGGTGCTGGGCAATACGCTGTCTCATTTCTTCATCACCCGGCTCAGCGGTAGCCACGAATAGCACCGGCTGCCTTGATTGCTGAGCAAGCTCCTGGGCGAATCTGCTTTTGCCGCTGCGGGAGCCGCCCGTTATCAGGGTTATCTTCACTTTCATCACCTTGTTTATCCTGCCATGCCTTTCTCTATTATTTGGTATATGGTGGCTATGTCCAGGTTTTGCCTGACCACCTCGGCCAGGCGGTCATAATTCTGCTCCTTTCCGTTCGGTGCGGCCGGCACTTTCTCCGGCAGTTCCCAGTAGCGTCGCAGGTTAGCCAGCAGAGCCTGCCGCAGGTTGGAGTTGTGGAACAAGCCGTGCAGATAGGTTCCCAGCACGTTGCCCGGAGTGTTGAGGGTGCCATCTAAGTAATCCGCCGCGCCCGGTGGCGTTGTCCGTATCTGGAAAGCAGCCGCATTCCCTTCACTTTCGGTGTTGCCCATGTGTATTTCGTAGCCGGTGATTTCCTGTCCCTTAATTCCCTTGAAGAGGCCGTGGTCAGCCCGTACCTTTGCTGTAACCTGGCGGGTGGACTTCTCCGGGGTAAATGTGGTTATCGTGTTGAGTAGCCCCAGACCGGCAACCTCTGCCTCGGCTGACTCCACTCCTGCCGGGTCAAGGATGCTCCGCCCCAGCATCTGATAACCGCCGCAGATGCCAATTATGGGGGTATGATTTTTTGCCTGCCGCTGCACCTCATTAGCCAGTCCGGACCGGCGCAGGTAGCGAAGGTCGCCGGCAGTGCTTTTAGTGCCGGGAAGAATAATCAGGTGGGGGCGGCCCACATCCCGGGGGTGGGTGATATAGCGCACCCGGCAGCCCTCTGCTTCCAGCGGGTCAAAGTCGTCGTAATTGGAGATGTGGGGAAGGCGGATTATGGCGATATCCAGGTCACCGGATACCGGTTTCTCTATCATCTCATCGAGATAGACCGAGTCCTCCTGGGCGATATTGATATCCCGCCAGTAAGGTATCACGCCCAGGACTGGCCGGTTGGTTCGCTTCTCCAGAAAATCAAGGCCGGGCCTGAGTAATGTCACGTCACCGCGGAATTTATTGATGATGAAGCCTTTAATGTGATTTTGCTCTTCTTCTTCCAGTAGCTCCAGGGTGCCGGTGAGGGAAGCAAAGACTCCTCCGCGGTCGATATCTCCCGCCAGCAGAACGGGAGCGCGTGCCATCCGGGCAATCCTCATGTTGGCAATCTCCTTTTCCCTGAGATTTATCTCCGCCGGGCTGCCGGCTCCCTCGATGACGACAATATCATAACTGGAGCGGAGCCTGGCGAGTGCGCCCTCGATTATCTCCAGCAAGCGGGGGGTATGTTGATAGTAGGCACTGGCGGTGATTGTTTTAGCTACCTTTCCCAGCAGGACTATTTGACACTGGCTGTCTGCCTCCGGCTTGAGCAGCACCGGGTTCATGTCGACACCGGGTTCAATCCCCGCTGCCTCCGCCTGTACCACCTGCGAGCGGCCAATCTCGCCCCCGTCAGCGGTGACGTAGGAATTGAGCGCCATATTCTGCGCCTTGAACGGGGCTACCCTGAAACCGTCCTGGCGGAAGATGCGGCAGAGAGCGGTAACGATGATACTCTTGCCTACCGAGGATGCGGTTCCTTGTATCATTAAGGTCCTGGCGGGTGGCACCATCACTTGTCCCTCAATTCGGCGCCCAGAATCTCCAGGAAGCGATGTCCTTCCCGGAGTATCTTTCTCGCCTCGGTAATTTCTATCCGCTGTTGGAACCAGGGGCCATCAGTAACAAAGGTGTGGTATTCCCCGGATTCACCGCACGGCGTGATATCTCCGGACTGGCTCATTTCCTCCAGGAGCCGGAGCAGATCCGGGTCAATCTTCCTCCCCAGTATTTCTTCGTCAAAAAGGTCAGCTCTGGCAGCGACGACGATGGCGGTAAACCCCGAGTCTATAAGCTGCCTCATGATTTCACTCTGGCGCTGTCCCCAGAGGGGCAGGTGGGGGGTGATCCCCGCCTGCTGGCAGACCCGCTCTACCCATTGCCGGTGTTCCTCAAGGTCAATGTCACCGAAAACACCGCCGCTAATACCATGCTCCTTGAGCCTGGCGAGCACCTTTTTGAATTCAGCCTCATAGTCAGCGCGGGACGTCCGGTGCTGAAGTAGGGTAATACCCAGAGCCTGCGCCTGCATCTGCAACAAGCTCGGGGTCAGTCCGTGTGTCCAGGAGCGCTGTCCGTCACCGGTAACCATGTTGGCCAGATAACACACTTTTAAACCGTTTTTGGCGGCCTGATAGCCGGCCAGGCAGCTATCCTTGCCGCCACTCCAGGAGACGAATACCTGCTGCATGCTACCTCCTAAGCTAATCCCAGCCGGGCGAAAATAATGACCATAACAAGCACCATTACTTCGGCTACCTCGCCGATAGCGCCGTAATTATCACCGGTCAGTCCGGAAAACCTGCTCTTGAAGTAAGCCGCCATCACCACAGTCAGCAGCCAGATAAGGAACATTATCATAAGTGCGCCAAAACCCAAGGGAATAACAAGGGCAGCGGTTACAACCAGAGTAATTATGGTGGCCAGAGTGAATTGAGGCCAGTTTGTTTCCTGCTGGAAAACCTGCCCCAGGCCTGACGGGCGGGCGTAAGGATAGACAAAGATGGCGTAGACCATCGCCCAGCGACTTACCGTAGGCATGAGCACCAGGGCGGGCGTCATTAGGGGGGTGGGGAGGCTGTTAAGGGATACGTATTTTACCAGCAACAGCAGCACGATGCCGATAATGCCGAAGGCTCCAGCCCGGCTGTCACGCATTGCCTGCCACCGCTCTTCGGTTGATTTCTGCCCGGCGATGCCATCCAGAGTATCCGCCAGACCGTCAAGGTGCAATGCTCCGGTGATAATTACCACGGCGATAAGCAGCAGGGCGCTGACCAGTGATGGCGGTAGAAAAAGCTGACAAAGCCAGTTCAGACCAGCCAGAATAAGCCCGATGATAAGACCGACCAGTGGGAAGTAACCGGTCGAGCGTCCCAGGTCTTGCGGGCTGGCTTGACCCTCTCCGGGAACAGGGATGCTGGTCAGGAACTGAAATGCCGCCAGGAATTTCAATTTATCTTACCTTCCTTCCTCGGATACGCCGGCTTCTTTGAAGGTAGCCATCTCCGCCAGCAGGCGGGTGGCTGCCTCAGCCAGAAATATACCCAGCGCGGCGCCGGTACCCTCGCCCAGCCGCATGTCAAGCCCAAGTAACGGCTTGAGTCCAAGATATTTTAGCAGCTTGGGGTGGCCGGCTTCTGCGGAAACATGGGCCGGAATAAGAAAATCTTTCAGTGCCGGCGCCAGTCCGGTGGCGATTAACGCCGCTGCTCCGGAGATAAAGCCGTCAAGGACTACCGGGATGCGGTGGGCGGCTGCTGCCAGCATCACCCCCGCCAGACCCCCGATTTCGAAGCCGCCCACCGCGGCTAATACTTCAAGGGGTCGGGTGGCTTCAGGGCGGTTTACCGCCAGCGCCTTTTCGATTACCGTGATTTTATGGGCCAATTGTTCATCATCAATGCCGGTGCCGCGGCCGGTTACCTCGGGAACTGGTGTGCCGGTCATTACGGCGCAGATGGCACTGCTGGCGGTGGTATTGCCGATACCCATTTCACCGGCGCCGACGATGTCAAGCCCTCTTTCTAGCTCGGCTTCAATTATCTCTGTTCCGGTTGTTACAGACTGTAATGCCTGTTCTAAGGTCATCGCCGGACCAAGAGTCATATTCCGGGTGCCGCGGCTGACCGGGCGCTGTAGCAGCCGGGGATCGGGCTTCAGTTCGGCGGCTACTCCCATGTTAACCACCAGCATACGGGTGCCGGTCTGGTCGGCCAGTACGTTGATTCCCGCCCCGCCCCGCAGGAAGTTCTGAACCATCTGGGCGGTAACTTCCTGCGGCCAGTTACCAACCTTCTCCGCCACCACTCCGTGGTCACCGGCCATGGTAATGATGGCTTTATCCCTGACGTGCGGTATCGCCCGCCCCTGAATACCCGCTATCTGGATGGACAGGTCTTCGAGTCGTCCCAGGCTGCCGGGTGGCTTGGTTAGCATGTCCTGTCGGGCTTGAGCCTGAGCCATTGCCGCTTTGTCCAGCGGGCGTATCCTCTCAATGATGCGTTTCAGGTTTTCCATATGCCACTCCTGCTATTTTTCGGTGGGTCGCCCGGCGGGTGAAAACCTTCAATAATGTTGATAAGCCTGCGGCACTCGGGCATGGTGCGGGGGGCGATGCGTACATACCCGGGCAGACCAAAAGAGGTACAGTCCCGCACCAGGATACCGTGTTTCAGTAGGGAAGCGCGGAATTCGGTGGCATTACCTGCTTTTATCAGGAAGTAATTTGTTGCCGAAGGGAGGGTTGCATAACCGAGGCGGGAAAGCTCACCCACAAGAAATTGCTTTGCCTCTGTAACCTTCTTTTGAGATTGTTTCAGGTAGTCGGTCTCTTCCAGAACGGCAAACCCCGTTTTCTGGGCGACAGTATTGACGTTCCACGGCGGGCAGACCTTGTGCAGAATATTGATAACCTCGCTGCCGGCGATGGCATAGCCCAGGCGCAGGCCGGCCAGCCCGTAGTCTTTGGTCATTGAGCGCAAAATGACCACGTTGCTACCGGAAATCAGGTCAACTGATGGCCAGGTGTCTGCCGCAAAGTTGACATAAGCTTCGTCAATTACCAGCAAGCCATCACTGCCTGCCGCCACGAGCTGTTCCACTTCCCGGCAGGAAAGGTATTGCCCGGTGGGGTTGTTCGGGTTGCAGATAAAAATTGCCCGGGGCCGGCAGTCTTTAATCAGGTTAACGGCGTCCGTTACCTTGAGGGCGAAGTTATTTGCCTCTCCTGTCCGGAGCTTTACCGGTTGCGCTCCGGCAATCCGGCAGGCAAGCTCGTACTCGCCGTAGGTAGGCTCAATTATCAGGACAGGGTCTTGCTTTCTGAAATAAGCCAGGGCGATAAGGCGAATAAGCTCGGTGGTACCACTGCCCACCAGGATGTTATCCGGGGTAACGCCCAGAGTCCGGGCGAGCCGCTCTCTGAGTTCGGTTGCCGCTGAGTCCGGGTATTGCCGGGTATCAATATTGGTCACTGCCTTCTCTGTTCCGGGTGGGGGCATAAAAGGATTGGTACAGACGCTGAAATCGAGAACTGTAGCCGGGGTCAACCCCAGGGCTCTCAGTTCGGCATAGTTAATGCCGCCGTGGGAGCAGGACTTTAAATTGGCTATTTCTTCTCTAGGCGGTAAGGACAAAGTAAACCACTCCTGTGATACAGCATAATAAAATCCAGAATCCCATGGCAATTTGCGCCAGCTCCAGCGAGGCATCAATCGTCTCCGGCACCAGGGGGTTCCCCGTCTTGCCTAATTTATACTGTCCCACCTTTTCCAGTTGCACGTTGAGGGCGCCCGCCGTGGCTGCCATCGGCCAGCCGGCATTGGGGCTCTCGGTGTTGACGTGTTCCCGGAGGGCAACCTGCCACGCTGCCCGGCCGTTCTTTCTTGAAAGAAAAGCCGCCAGTGCCAGGAGCATTGCCGCTAATCGGGCTGGTATGTAGTTAAGTATATCATCCAGCCGGCTGGCACACTTGCCCAGGTATTCGTATTTGCCATGATAGCCGACCATCGAGTCCAGGGTGTTAACTACCCGGTAGGCTACCGCTCCCGGCACGCCAAACAGCAGAAAGTAAAACAGGGGGGCGATAAAGCTATCGACGGTGTTTTCGGCTACCGACTCTACAGTCGCTGATACCAGCAGCGGCGGGGGCAAGTGATGAGTTTCACGGCTGACCATAGCCCGCAGTTCCCGGCGCGCTTCCTCCGGCTTTTCCGATTGTAGCAGGTTCCTGACCTTGATCGCTGCCTGCTTCAGCCCTTTCAGGGATAAGCTCAGCTTCAGCAATACCGCTCCCACGATGATATAGGCGGCAAAATTGAAACTCTTTAAATAGAACAATATCAAGCCAACGGCGGCGGTGAAAATCCCCAGGGTCAATAACACCATAAGCATTCCGTAGAGAAACTGCAATTTAGGTGACTGGCTTTTATTACCTCTTTCCAGTAGCCCGATGAATTTTCCCATCCAGGCAACAGGGTGTATGGCATTAGGGGGCTCCCCGAAAGCCAGGTCAAGGGCGATTGCCAGCAGTAAGATAAATAAAATGTCCATTGTTATTAATTCATACTCCTGCCCGTCTCGCCGACCGGTGATTGCTGTCCAGCAGGACAATGGGGAGCCCGTTAACCGGGTGAGTATGGACACAGTTTTCGGCGCCATAGACTTCCCGGATATTCGGTTCGGTAATGACTTCGGCCGGTGTTCCGTCGGCATAAATCCGGCCGTTGTTAATCAGGACGAGGCGGTTACAATACTGGGCTGCCAGGTTCAGGTCATGCAGGGCCGCCAGCACCGTTAAATTATTCTCAGTACACAGTTGTTTAATCAGGTATAGAATTTCCACTTGGCGCCCGATGTCTAGATTGGCGGTGGGTTCATCCAGCAGGATGGCTTTGGTCTGCTGTGTCAGGACACGGGCAATCAGCAGGCACTGTATCTCACCGCCGGAAAGCTCGTTGATTCTTCTGTTGGCGAGTGCTTGTGTTGATGTTTTCCCCATAGCCTGCCAGGCAATTTCCCGGTCTGCGGGTCCCTCTTGCTGAAACAAGCCGAGGTGGGGATTCCTCCCCATGAGCACTATTTCGAAAGCGGTGAAGGTGCTGGGGAGCAGCGGCATCTGGGGAACGACTCCCACCAGGCGAGCCAGGTCTCTCTTTCTAATCCGGGATATATCCTCACCGTCAAGGAGTATCTGTCCTGAACGCGGGTGGATAACATGACTTAGCGCCCGGATGATGGTTGACTTGCCAGAGCCATTAGGTCCGATAAGGCCGACCATTTCCCCCGGCATTGCCTGAAGGTGGACATCCTCCAGGACTTCCTTGTCATCGTAGCCGAGTGAGATATGACGCATTTCTATCTTGATCATTTTGAACCTCAGAAGATTGCCTTCTTCCGCCGCCTTAGTAAATAAAGAAAAAAGGGCGCTCCGCAGATGGCAGTGATTACCCCGATGGGTATCTCGGCTGGTGCCAGAATGGTGCGGGCGACAAGGTCAGCGAGAATCATGAAGATGGCGCCGGTAAGAACGGAAAGGGGCAGCAGGAAACGGTGGTCAGCGCCCCAGACGAGGCGGACGGCATGGGGAATAATAATGCCCACAAAGCCGATGGTGCCCACGAAGGAAACACTGGCCGCGGTAATCAGTGTGGCCGCAGCGAGGAGGACTATTTTGAGTCGCTCCACGTTAATACCCAGCTGCTGGGCCTGCTCCTCGTCAAGCTGCATCACGTTAAGCATACGGGCGAAAATCAGTATAACGGCAGTTCCTACAGCCACATAGGGGAAGACTATGGTTACTTCTGACCACTGACTTAAGGAAAAACTGCCCATCAGCCAGAAAATGATACTGTGCAACTTGTCACCGCTGGAGATGATGAGGTAAGAAACAATTGAGCCCAGAAGTGCCCCCAGGGCAACGCCCGCCAGTATCAGAGTAGTTACCGGCAGGGTTTTCCCCACCCTGGCGATGAGATAGACAACGGCGGTGCTTGCCAGCGCCCCGCTGAAAGCGAGCAGAGGAATGATGCCAAAACTGGTGACGTGCCAGCTGATGGGGAGGAGAAAGCCGATAACGGCTCCCAGTGATGCTCCCTGGGCTACGCCGATGAGGTAGGGGTCAGCAAGAGGGTTGCGGAACAGTCCCTGGTAAGTGGCGCCGGCAGTAGCCAGGGCGGCACCGACCAGCCCGGCCAGGATAACCCGGGGCAATCGTATTTCCATTATTATGGTACCTATGGCGCTTGACCAGCTCGGGGCTATGTCCACCAGGGGTAGTTTATCAGCGATAATGCTGAAAGTGGTCAAAGGCGAGATTGGTACGCTGCCCACAGTGGTCGCCAGCACTGCGGCAACCGCCAGCAGGATTGCCATCCCGATGATACTGTAGAGGGGCATCTGTCTGCCCCCGGAACTGGGTAGCTGCTCTGGAAGAGGCGGGCTTAAAGCCATGTTATTGACCTCTCACGCATTTACCTGAAAATTTCCCGGTTTATAAAAGCAGCCAGCTGTTCCAGGCCGTCAACGATACGCGGCCCACCACGGCTGGTCAGGTCAGAGTCTATGGCATATACCTGGCCTTGCTGGCGGGCGAGGGTATCTCTCAGCCTTGTTTCAGTTTGGGCAAATTTAAAGGTAGCGTCCCCGCCAGTTCCGTGACCGGTGCCGGCAATGATTACCTCCGGGTTGGCGGCAATGACTGTCTCCAGGCTAATATCACCGTAATCAGCAATGTCCCGGCCGATATTGGTGCCGCCGGCTTGTTCCATCAGCTCATTCTGGAGAGTTCCCGAGCCGGCGGTCATCAGCGGGTCATGCCAGAGGATGTAGAGGGTAGCTGGCCTTTGCTCCGGCGGCAGGCTTTCCGTCCTGCCGGTAACTGCCTGAATCCTCAGCTGCAACCTGGAGACCATTCCCGAGGCGGTTTCCTCCACGCCGGTAACTCGGCCTGTCAGGGTAATTGCCGTCAGTACCTCATCAATGGTCTTGGGGTCTAAAGCAAAAACGGTAATCCCTCTTGCCTCAAGCTGCGGGATAATCTTTTTTTCGTGGATTGACGTGGCTAAGATAAGATCCGGCGAGAGGGCGATTATTTCCTCTATATTGGGCGTGCTGAAGCCGCCGATGCTGGGCTTCTCCTCGGCTTCCGGCGGGTAGTTGCAGTAGTCGGTTACGGCTACCACTCTATCCGCCAGCCCCAGGGCAAATAGGATCTCGGTATTGCTCGGGGCTAACGAGATGATTCTCTGCGGGGAAGGGGTGAAGTTGACTGTCCTGCCCAGCTGGTCGGTAATTTCATTTTCGCCTGGCGGCACCGGCCCGGGAGGCGATGAGCAAGCCATCAGCAGGTTCAACAATATAAGTGAACTCAGGCACATTATCGCCAGTATCAACACTTTTCTTTTCATCACTTACCTTACCTGAATGAGTTTTGCCAAATAAAAAACCCTCGCCTCCAGACGAGGGGGAATAATCAGGTGTAATAAAATTCCCTACCTCTCCCCGCGGAGTGCTGTAGGATACTCAGGGGCTGGCGTTCTGACTTTTGACAGCTTATACTGTCAATCACAGCGGCGCGGCCGCGCCGGACTTGCACCGGCTTGCTTTCCAGTTAGGCCCTTGCTCACGCTAGGGCACCCCTGCTTGCCTATTCTATTTTAAGAAAATATACAACAATCAAGCTGAAAATGCAAGTTTGCTTGTGGTGAAAGATGCTACCAGGGAGATTGCCTTTCTTTAAGGGTACTAATCAGGTCATCCAGTGAGATGGCGCTGAGTGTCAGGGTTTGCAGTGTCCCTTTGGCGCTTAGCCTGATGGCCAGTTTGGCAATAGCTTCATTGCTCGGTGCTTCCAGTATGTTGACGAAATCATATTGCCCCAGCAGGCCGTACTGATCCAGTATCTTGACTCCCATAAACTCAACTTCTTTGTTGATATCCCGCAGACTTTCCGGGTCTTCCTGGATGGCCTTTCTGCCGGCATCAGTTAGCTGGGTGAGCATCAGATAAGTGGGCATGATTAACCTCCTCTGGTGGGGTGTTACTCCTATTATGTAGCTGCGGGTTGGATGTTTGTCAATAGCGCTGCTGTTTGTTTTCCCCCAGAACAAGGCCGCCGGTATTGACAGGCGTAATTTCGTTATGTTAGACTAGCACACTGTTAGGGTTATGTTGGATAGGGTCTTAGGGATATTCAGAGCATCTTGCTTGGTGGAGAGAACTGACTTCGTCTTTACTAAGCGCACTTGGGTGCGCTTGGGGGGGGCAGTTACGGTACTGAGCTGATCGCACATTTTACCGGCATAATCTTGTTAGGAGACACCTCCCGAGCGGGAGGTGTTTTTGTGCATTAAGAGGATTAACTTCTAAGGATTTTAAGGCGGAATAAGACCGGGTAAAAACCGATGGAAAACTGGGATACGATTCCGAAGCTGATACTGCGTAACCGCGAGAGATGGGGCTCCGGCACCGCCATGTGCATGAAAAAGTTTGGCGTCTGGCAGCAGTATAGCTGGGAGGAATATTACCAGAAGGTAAAATACTTTTCGCTGGGTCTCGTCAGTCTTGGCTTGATGCCGGGGGATGTGGTTAGTATTATCGGTGATAATGAGCCGGAATGGTTCTGGGGGGAGTTCGCCACCCAAGCGGCAGGCGGCATCACCACCGGGATTTTCGTGGATTCGATTCCGTCTGAGGTGAAGTATATCGCGGCTCATGCCGATGCCAGTTTCGCCATTGTCAATGACCAGGAGCAGACGGATAAATTCCTTGAAATAAAGGGTGAGCTGCCCTCATTGAGGAAGGTAATTTACTGGGACCCGAAGGGTTTGAGAAACTATGATGACCCCATCTTGATGAATTTTACCGAGGTGCTGGCACTGGGCGAGGAATATGAAAAGACTCACCCCGGATTATTTGAGCAGAATGTGGCTAAAGGCAAAGGGACTGACCCTGCCTTTATTTATTATACTTCCGGGACTACCGGTTTGCCCAAAGGGGCCATGCTTACGCATCAGGCGCTGCTGAATACGGCTAAAGGCTTTGCCGGGCGGTTTCCCTTGAATGAAAACGACGATTTAATTTCCAACTTCCCCGCCGCCTGGGTGGGGGATAGCTTTTTTGCCAGTGTTCCTCATTTGCTGACCGGTGCCCGGCTGAACTTTCCGGAGGAGCCGGAGACCATCGCCGAGGATACCAGGGAGATTGGCCCCACCTTTGTTATTTACGGCCCCCGGCAATGGGAAGGTCTGGTCAGTGAGATCCAGGTGAAGATGATTGATGCCCATCCCTTGAAGCGCTTTGTCTATCACCTCTTCCTGCCGGTGGGGCATAAAATTGCGGATATAAAATTTCAGGGTAAAGAGCCAAATCTGTTCTGGCGGGCTTTGCACCGTATTGCCTATGCCCTCCTTTTCCGGCCGCTTAAGGACCGTCTCGGGCTGTCTAACGTTAAGTTTGCTGTTACCGGGAGTTCGGTGCTGAGCCTGGATACTTTCCGGTTGATTCATGCTATTGGCATTGAACTGAGACAGAACTACGCCAGCACGGAAGCCGGTTTTATCTCCTCCCACGGTAAGGGAGAAATACACTTTGAGAGTATCGGGCGGCCTGCCGTCGGCACTGAGGCCAGAGTCACGGATGAAGGAGAATTACTGGTAAGAAGTGACTGCATGTTCAGCGGTTATTACAAGGACGACCAGAAAACAGCCGGTGCTTTGATTGGTGGCTGGTGCCATACCGGAGATGCGGTACATATTGATGAGAGAGGCCACCTGATTTTTATGGACCGTTTAGAGCACCTGGGGGAGCTGAGTTCCGGTATCAAATATGCCCCACAATACATTGAGGGCAGGCTCCGCTTCAGTCCTTATATCAAGGATGCTATGGTTATCGGCGGTAAGGATAGGGACTTTGTTTCCGCCATAGTGAATATGGATTTCACCATGGTGGGTAAGTGGGCGGAACGTAACCACATACCCTATACCACCTTTGTTGATCTTTCCCAGAAGAACGAGGTTGCTGACCTGGTGCAGAAGGACCTGCTGCGGGTTAACGGTTACCTGCCTGAGCAGTCCCGGGTAAGGAAATTTGTTTTAATGCATAAGGAGTTTGACCCGGATGAGGCTGAACTTACCCGGACCAGGAAACTTAGAAGAGACTTTATGGCAGAACGTTATAAGGACTTGATTGACGCCATGTATGATGGGCGGGATGAGGTAAATGTGCAGGCTCAGGTAACCTACCGTGACGGTAGAAAAGGGACTGTGGATACCACCATTAAAGTTAGAAATATCTAGAAAGAGGGAAAAGAGAAATTGGCTGAATTTGTTCAGTTCTTGATTACAGGTATCGCAGTGGGCATGGTCTATGCCCTGATTGCCCTCGGGTTTGTCCTTGTCTGGAAATCAAGCAGTGTGGCTAACCTGGCACTGGGACAGATTGTATTGCTTTCTTCCTGGTTTACTTACAGCATGCTGGTTCAAGCCCGCCTCCCCCTTTGGGTTGCTTTCCCGGTGGTTATCCTTTTTGCCCTGTTTCTGGGCTGGGTGATTGAGCGATTTGCCCTGCGTCCGCTCATTGCCCAACCCATTTTAGCCCTGATTACGGTGACACTGGGAATAGGTTACTTCCTTGAGGGGATAGTTACCTTTATCTGGCCGTGGAGTGTTGACGCCCTGCCGCGCCTCTTTCCCCGTGACGTGGTCCACCTTGGGCCCGGCGTAATCTCTCAGGAATACATCTGGGTGGTCGGTATCTGTCTGGTGGTCTTTGTCCTGCTAACGCTTTTCTTCCGCTACCACCGGATGGGTGTCGCCATGAGGGCCACCGCCGATGACCAGATGGCGGTTCAGGCCTGTGGCATTCCCGTGACCAAGGTCTTTTCCCGGTCATGGATGTTTGCTTGTCTTGTCGCCGCTATTGGCGGTATTCTTATCTCCAGTATTGGCGGCATCACCCACGGACTGGTTGAGACCGGGCTTAAGGCTTTCTCAGTGGTGATACTGGGCGGTCTGGATTCATTCATCGGTGCGGTTGTCGCTGGCCCGATAATAGGTCTCTGTGAGACGCTTGGCGGCGGCTACCTTACCCCCCTCCTTAAATGGGCCGGGATTAAGGATATCATTCCCTTTATCATTATTATCATCGTCATGGTCATCAAGCCCTATGGTCTGTTTGGAGAGGAACGTATTGAAAGGATATAACTAAGTGACGTTACCTTGTGGAGTCCGTAATTATAACTATGCCGAAGATATGGCCATTGTACGCACCAAGACCCATTGGGCCTTACTCATTGGCTTTTTAATACTGCTCTTCGTGGCTCCCCTGTATCTCGGCAACTACTGGCTGGGGGTCACTAACCTGATTGGCATTACCCTGATTGCCGCCCTCGGGCTGAACATACTGGTGGGCTACTGCGGGCAATTGTCCATCGGTCATGCCGGTTTCATTGCTGTTGGTGCTTATACCGCTGCCATCCTGACCAACCGGCTGGAGCTTCCTTTTCTGGCGGGCCTGGTCTGCGCCGGGCTTGTCGCCGGTATTATCGGGATTATCTTCGGCCTGCCCTCGGTGCGGGTAAAGGGTTTCTACCTGGCGATCACTACCATCGCCGCCCAGTTTATTATCATTTGGGTCATCAATCACTGGTCACTGACTGGCGGCTTCACCGGTATCAAGGTACCTTACGCCGCTATTGGTGGCTTTGAATTCAGGAGCGAGGCAAGCCAGTTTTATCTCATTATGGTCATTGCTGCCCTGTGCGCCTTTTTTGCTAAGAATCTGGCGAGGACAAGGGTGGGCAGGGCTTTCATCGCCGTCAGGGATAATGACCTTGCCGCTGAGGTAATGGGAATTAATCTGCTCTACTATAAGCTGCTGGCCTTTTTTATCGGCTGCTTTCTGGCGGGAATCGCCGGCGCGCTTCTTGCCCACTGGATTGGCTATCTCAACGCCGAGCAGTTTAGTCTGACTGAATCAATACTATATATCGGCATGATTATCATTGGCGGTCTGGGTACCACCCTGGGGCCGATTCTGGGTGTGGTTTTCATCCGTCTTCTGCAGCAGGTATTGACTGTTGAGCTTGTTCCCTTTCTGGAGGGAACCTTCACCGCATTGCCGGCCGGCTTTGCCACCGGTGTTACCCCGATGTTGTTTGGCCTGGTAATTGTTTTGTTTCTGGTACTAGAGCCTAGGGGGCTGGCCCACCGCTGGATGCTTTTCAAGGCAGCCTATCGACTTTGGCCATTCTCATATTAACCAACGAAGGGGGGTATGCTGATGTAGCTCTTAACGGCGTGTAACCTGATTAATAAAAATTAGATTTAAAGGAGGGAATGCTGATGAAAGAGAAAAAAGCGCTGGTTATAACCGGACTTATCTGTTTGGCGCTGGTGATTATCGCGCTGCCGGTATTTAGCGCCTGCTCCGGTGGGGGAGGAGATAAAACGCTGAAGGTAGGCATTACCACTCCCTCAACGGGGGCTGCCGCTGAGAAAGGCGCTCCGATGGGGCATGCCAACCTTGACGCCATTAAATACATCAATGAGGAGCTGGGTGGTGTCAACGGATATCCAGTTGAAGTGGTGTGGCTGGATAATGCCTACGATGCCTCCAAAGTGGTCACTAATGTCAAGAAATTCATGGATGATGGCTGTATCATGTTTGCCACCTCCTCATCCAAAATGATGTCAGCCTCAATGGAAATCGCCAACCGTGCGGAGTTCCCCGGGATTGCTTCCTTCAACGCACCCGTCCTGCATCGTCCCCCGCAGCATATCTATGGTCAGATGACGGATTACGGTGATGACTGGACGGCCTTTACCAAGTATTTTATGGATAACGTCTGGAAGGGGCCGGGGAAACCCAGGATGGCGATGCACTTGCTCAACAACACCACTGGCTACGGCGCTCTGGATGCTTCCAAGGCAGCTGCGGATGATCTGGGTGTTGAGATTATTGCCGTTGAGGAGCATACCGCTACTACTACCTCCGAGATGGAATCAATGACCAGAATCAAGGCGTTAAACCCCGATGTGCTTTATATCTCAAGCACACCGGCACCTACGGCGGTCATCGTTAAGAACGCCTTTGAGCTGGGCTTGTATCCGGGTATAGCTATTGGTTGCGGCCATGCCAGCTATACTATAGCCATGGTCGATATTGCCGGGGCTGATATTGCCCAGGGTGTTTATGGCGTCTTCCCCACGGTAAACTGGGGTGACGATGTACCCGGCATGGCCAAGATGACGGAATACTGCCAGAATCTGCACCCTGATGATTATGGTAATATGGACTATATTACCTCTTGGGCACAGAGTCTTATCATGGCTGAAATCCTGCGTGTGGCGCTGGATAATGTTGGTTATGATGTGCTGGCTAAGGGCGATGTGGAATCCTGGCGGGCGGTTGAGACACAGGGTATCCAGAAGCTGAGTGGTTACGATGTTGGCGGTCTGCACGGGCCGGTAAGTTATACCACTGGTGATAACCGGTTATCGAAGTCACTGAGGGTATTTCAGGTACAGAGTGGGCAGATTGTCCCGTTAACTGACTGGATTGAAGCGCCGCTGGTCAAGTATGAGGAATTTGACTGGTTCGGTCAATAGTGTTTGCTTTTGGCTGGGGAGCCCCACTATGGTGGGGCTCCCCATAGAGAGGGTAAGAGATGCTTAAGTTGAACAATATTGAGGTTACTTATCTCAATGTCATCCGCGTGTTGCACGGCGTTTCCCTGAGCGTGGAGGATGGCTCGATTGTGGCTCTCCTCGGGGCTAATGGTGCCGGCAAGAGTACCACCCTCAAGGCGATATCGGGTCTGTTACACGTTGAAGAGGGGGAGGTAACCGACGGCAGCATTGAGTGGGACGGGGAAAGAATTGACCACAAAGGTGCCGAAGAGATAGGTAAGCTCGGTATTATTCAGGCGCTGGAGGGACGGCGTGTCTTTGAGCACCTGACCACGGAAGAAAATTTGATGGTCGGTGCCTACAATCGCCGCGATCGGCAGGCTATCAAGCAGGACCTGGAAATGGTTTATCATTATTTCCCCCGCCTCAAGGACCTGCGACGCAATACTGCCGGTTATCTCTCCGGTGGCGAGCAGCAGATGCTGGTTATCGGGCGTGCGATGATGTCTACCCCGAAGCTGATGATGCTTGATGAGCCGTCACTGGGTCTGGCCCCCCTGCTTGTTGAAGAGATATACGATATTATCCAGCGGTTTAACACAGAGCAGAAAACGTCGGTGCTGCTGGTAGAGCAGAATGTCCGGATTGCTCTCAGTATTGCGGATAACGGTTACGTGATGGAGAATGGCCGTGTTGTTCTTGACGGTAATGCTGAATTCCTCAAGAATAACGAAGATGTGAAGGAGTTTTACATAGGGCTGTCCGCGATGGGGACAAAGAAGAGCTACCGTGAGGTAAAACACTACAAGAGGCGAAAGAGATGGCTGTAAAGGATAAACCAGACGAATATTTCGACGAGCTGGAGACAATGTCTCCCCAATCCAGAGAAAGTTACCTTAACCGGAAGTTAGCCGAGGTAGTTGACCATGCTTACCATAACGCTCCGGCAATCAAAGATATTTTTGATAAAGCCGGGGTTATGCCGTCTCAGATACGTGCCGTCAAAGACCTAGAGAAGCTGCCCGTTACCCGAAAAACCGACCTTATTGAGTTACAGAAAGCGAAGCCACCCTACGGGGGCTTTCTGGCTATCCCCGCGGGGGATGTCGAGCGTGTCTTTCTCTCTCCCGGCCCCGTCTATGAGCCGATACAGCATTCAGGTATCCAGTGGTTTGCCAAGTCCTTTTGGGCGGCCGGCTTCAGGAAAGGGGATGTGGTGGTTAATACCTTCACCTACCACCTGTCTCCCGCCGGAATCCTGTTTCATGAAGCCATCCGGGATTGTGGCGCCACGGCAGTACCAATGGGCGTTGGCAATACCGATGTTCAGGTCCAGACCATGCATGATTTGAGGGTTACCGGATTCGTGGGAACGCCTTCTTTCCTGATGACAGTTATCAGGCGGGCTGAGGAAATGGGGTATGACTTCTGCCGTGATTTTGCCCTTAGGAATGCCTGGTTTACCGGTGAAATGCTGCCGGCTTCTCTGCGCCAGACCTTTGAAGAGGACTACCACCTGGCGACGGCGCAGGCTTATGCCGTCACCGAGCCGGGGGGCGCCATTGCTTACGAGTGTTACCGGAAATCAGGTATGCACATCATGGATGAGTACCTGGTGGAAATAGTTGACCCGGAAACGGGTAAACAGCTGGGCGCCGGTGAAATTGGAGAAATTGTGGTTACACCACTGCATAATAAGACCTGGGGGCTTATCCGCTTTGGCACGGGTGATATGTCCTCTTTTATTACCGAACCCTGCCCCTGTGGCCGTACCGCCAGCCGCCTGACCGGAATCGTCGGCAGAACCGGCGATGCGGTTAAGGTGAGGGGAATGTTTGTCGTCGCCAGGCAGGCTGAAGCGGCCATACTTGAACTGGCTGCGGTTTCCGGCTTCCAGATAGTGGTGGGGCGTAAGGGACACCGTGATGAAATGACCCTCAGGATTGAGCTGGGTGACGAGGCAGTGGACAAAGCAAAGTTAGCTGAGGATTTGGACAAGAGTTTTCAGGAAGCGTGCCGTCTTAAACCGGATGAGATTGAGTTTGTCAGGAAGGGGACTATCTCCGGGGAGCAGCCCCGGATAGTCGATGAAAGAAGCTGGCAGTGAGATAGCGGTTATCTTTCCTCACCGAGATAAGCGGCGATAACCTCGGGGTTGGTTTTGATTTCTTCCGGCGTTCCTTCAGCAATTTTCCGTCCGAAATCTAAAACCACAATGCGGTCAGCGATGTCCATTACCACGCCCATATCATGCTCAACAAGGACAATGCAGTTAACGCCGTCGCGCAGTACGGGTGCTTCCGGATAGGTGTTACCCTGCCCTTCAAAGATGTCAATGATGAACCGGGCGATGTCCTCCTTTTCTTCCAGGTTCATTCCCGCCATTGGCTCATCAAGGAGCAAGACTTTTGGTTCCAGGGCCAGGGCTCTGCCCAGCTCGACCCGCTTACGCATACCGTAGGGGAGGACACCCACCACGGTCTTCCTGATCGGCTCTATTTCCAGGAAGTCGATGATGTCTTCCACAATCTTACGGTGTTCAATCTCTTCCTTATGGGCCCAGCCAAAGTAGAGGGCGCTGCTGAGCACGTTTTGTTTCATCAGGACATGCCTGGCAGCCATGATGTTATCCAGGGTACTCAGACCGGTGTATAACTCAATATTCTGAAAAGTTCTTGCCAGGCCGAGTTTAGCAGCCCGGTCAGGGCGGATGCGGGTTATCCTGCGGTCTTTGTAAAATATTTCGCCCTTTTGCGGTTTGTAGAAGCCGTTTATGCAGTTGAGCAGGCAGGTTTTACCGGCGCCATTGGGCCCGATGATGGCCAGAATCTCGTTCTCCCGGATATCCACGCTGATATCGGTCAGGGCACTCACACCGCCAAAGGAAAGTGAGATATTTTCAATCTTAATCTTTAACTTGTTTTCGCTCTTTACCTCAGTCAGGATACCTTCTCCTCGTTGAACAGCTTGTTCTTATATTGAGTAATCCGTGTACACTCCAGTCCTTCACATTCCAGCTTTCGCTCCAGGGATTTACTTTTTTTATTCATCAGCTTGGTTATCTCCGGACTGGACTGGTTATACTTCTGATGGCCGGTGCAAATTACTGACCCATCACGGTAAACCATGATGGTTACGTCATCATCCACGGCGTCACAATAAATTGTAGTTGCAGTTACCTGCCAGTTGACCATGATGTTAACCTGCTGTATTTTTATGCAGTTATCATCTTATCACCTATCCTGCTATTAATTCAATACTTGGGGCAGGGGCAGTTTTCAATGGGTTGGGTCTCGTTCTGGTTGTTTTAGTACCTTAACCTCACCCCCTTAATCCCCCTCTCCGGCCAATAGGAAATCCGGCCTGCTATCAGGAACCCAAAATCTTACAATGAGAATGAGAAGGTTTACAAGACTAACTAATGCCTTTTCTAAGAAGCTACATTTACGCTCTGGCTCTATATTTCATGTATTATAACTTTGCCAGACTACACAAGAGCCTTGCTAACCCATATCCTAGAACACCAGCTATGGCAGCAGGGATAAGTAATCATATCTGGACTATTGAGGAAATTGTAAAAATTAATGTAATTGTTCTTATATCAATTGTGCCTTGATGTTGCGCTCAATAACAGGGCTAGCTAGTACACCTTCTCTTAAAAGTTTTACTAAATCTAATGGCATTTCTGTAGTACAACACTCAAGACGATGTGATGAGAGCCTTTGAATTAAATCCTCAATAGTATAGATAAAGACACTATTATTACAATCGAAAATGGTTACATCCGAAAAAAGCGAGTATTGCTCAGGGGTTACCTCTACAAGGGTCTTCGGCGAGCGACCCCTATTACGTCTTTTCACTGTGTCGACTCTTGACGAACCGCATACTAAAAGGATAACTTGTTCAGTAAATGGATTTCGGTTTATTACTACATGATAATGAGAATCAGTGCTAGTAAGTCTTTCGCTAGGAAAATAATAGACAGAACCTGGTCTTATAGCTCCCTTGATGATGATTTCAGGGGGAATATCCATGAGAAGTTATTCATCCCCACAATGACTCAATGTGAGACCTCTCACTAATTTGTTCTTTTCTCACCCGTTTGTCTTCTGCATTGAGTTCAAAACAGACTTCTACTTCACTAGCTGGGTCTTTTAGAAAGTCAAAAATATCCATCTGCCGACAGGAACCTGGAGAACTTAAATATCTTTCACAGTGTTTCCATTCTGGATAACGATGTGTAATTTCAGCTAATATAAATTGGTCATATTGTCCAAACTTTTCCCATGCAAAGTTAAGAGCTTCTAAATCAGATTCTGAGAATACTGATTCATCAATTGCACCAACAGATTTCAATACTAAATTATCCGAAGGTTCAACATAGTTACTTGAGTATTCTCTTATATTTTCTTCAAGGTAGTCATTAGCTTCAGCAATGTCCTTCACCGCTGAGGGAACTGGCCCGTATCTCATTGCTAAATACTCATCATTAGTGATTAACCTTCCATATTTACGAAGATGGAATTTGTCTGCAAAATAGATGAGTTTCAGTGCTTTCATTTTGTTTATTCCGCCACCTTCTTGAATGGCAAAAAAGTTCAAAGCCTGAGTCCCTTTTCTAAGGTCAAATTGAAACTGTACTCGTAGCGGTCTATCCCTCATTTATATCTCCACTCCTAGCAATCCTAAAAACAAAAGTGGTCGAGTCACTTCAACTCAGACCACTTAACTTTATAAATTGAGCACATAGGGAAAACTCCTAGTCTCATATATTATTATAATACAGTTGTCAAGCACCTATTGTCAAAAAGGTTCACCCTTATTGTTAATCAGGTGGAACTCCCAAATTTATAACAACTGTTAACGTCAAAATTATACACTACCAAATAAAACCTTGATTTGTGAAACATGCTGTAAGCTGTTATAATTCATAGATAGTGGTGAAAAAGGATTAATCTGGAGATAATGGAAAAAAGGATGAAGATACTTCTCGTTTATCCGCGGTATCCGGATACCTTCTGGAGCTTCAAGCATGCCTTGAAATTCGTCTCCAAGAAGGCGGCTTTCCCGCCGCTGGGTCTGTTGACCGTTGCCGCTATGCTCCCCGGCGACTGGGAACAGAGATTGATAGATATAAATGTGACCCGGCTGACCGATAAGGATATTAACTGGGCTGACTATGTGTTTATAAGCGCTATGGCGGTGCAGCGGGATTCGGTGAAGGAAGTTATCAGCCGGTGCCGGAGCCTTGGTACTAAAATCGTGGCTGGTGGCCCTCTGTTCACTACCGAGCATGAGGAATTTGAAGGCGTGGACCATTTCGTACTCGGGGAGGCTGAGGTTACTCTGCCGCTCTTTTTGCAGGACCTGGCCAAAGGGCAGGCCCGCCATCTTTACTGCTCCGAAGAGCACCCGGATATCAACCAGACGCCGGTGCCAATGTGGTCACTGCTCAACATGAAGAAATACTCATCAATGAATATTCAATATTCTCGCGGCTGCCCCTTCAATTGCGAGTTTTGTGACATTATCCTGTTGAACGGGCATACACCTCGGACCAAGGACAGAGAACGGATACTTGCCGAGCTGGATGCGTTGCATTCGCGGGGCTGGAAGGGTGGCGTCTTCATTGTCGATGACAACTTCATCGGCAATAAAAAGAAGTTAAAGGATGAGACACTGCCGGCAATTACTGATTGGCAGCAGGTCAGGGGGTATCCCTTCATGTTATTTACGGAAGCATCCATAAATCTGGCTGATGATGAAGAGTTAATGCAATTGATGGTCAATGCCGGGTTCGGTACTGTCTTCGTTGGTATCGAGACACCCAACGAGGAGAGCCTGGTGGAGTGCAATAAGTCACAGAATCAAAATCGGGATATGGTAGCCGCGGTGAAAAATATACAGAACTTCGGCCTGGAGGTACAGGGAGGGTTTATCGTTGGTTTTGATAGTGACCCGCTTTCTATCTTCAAGAGCCAGATAAATTTCATTCAGAATAGCGGTATTGTTACTGCCATGGTGGGTTTACTCAATGCTCCGCCGGGTACCAGGCTCTACCAGCGTTTGAAAAAGGAGAACCGTATACTCAAGGTTTTTAGCGGAGATAATACTGACTGCTCTCTCAACTTCGTTCCCAAGATGAAATACGAAACGTTGCTTAACGGCTACCGGCACATACTGGAGACAATCTATTCCCCCAAGAACTACTATGAACGGGTTAGGACCTTCCTGTCTGAATACCGGCCTCAGAGCAAGCTGGCCGGGAGATTGCAATCCCACCATGTTAGTGCCTTCCTCAGGTCTATCTGGTTTCTTGGTATCGTGGAAAAGGGCAGGAGATATTACTGGAGAATGTTCATTTCTACCCTCCTGAAGTCCCCGCGAAAGTTCCCCATATCCATCAGTCTTGCTGTCTACGGCTACCATTTCCGGAAAGTTGTTAAGAAGTACCTGCAGACGCCAGTTGTAGATAATCTGGATTATTAGGCACGGTTGCTTATCAAGCGCCCTGAGATGATTCGTCAAGAGCCTGGCGCAGCTGTTTCACGAAGTCCCCTGTTGATGGAAAGGAGCTGTTGTCGTTTTCCATTAACTGGATGAGGCGGCTGCCCACGATTACGCCGTCGGCGATGGTAGCTACCTGTGCCGCCTGCTCCTGAGTGGATATCCCGAAACCAACACAGAGCGGCTGATGGGCTAGTCCTCGGACACGGCTGACAAAGCCGGTTAAATCTGCCGGCAAGCTATCACGGGCGCCGGTAACTCCGGTTATCGAGACCAGATAGATGAATCCGCGGGAATGCTCCGCAACCAGCCTGATGCGCTTATCGGTGCTGTTTGGTGCCAGCAGGTAGATAAGGTCAAGGTCATTTTCTCGGGTTACTGCCTCCAGCGTGGCACCTTCTTCCGGGGGCAAGTCAGGGATTATCAGGCCGTCAGCGCCGGAGCCGGCGCAGGCACGGCAGAACTCTTGCAGGCCATAATGATACACGGGGTTGTAGTAGGTCATAAAAATCAGGGGGATTTTCACCCGCTGTCTTAATTGCCGGGCGATATCAAGGCAGAGTCCGGGAGTGACCCCCTTCTTGAGGGCCTGGGCGCTTGCTTTTTGGATGGTAGCCCCGTCAGCCAGGGGGTCGGAAAAGGGGATGCCCAGCTCTATAATATCGCACCCGTTCTCCTCCAGGACGGGAACCACGTTCAGAGTAGCTTCAATGTCAGGGTAACCCGCCGTAACGTAGGCTACCAGTGCGGGGTGGCGGGGCCGGCCAAAAACAGCGTTAATACGGCTCATAGTTTCACCTGCAGTTTGTCCATGACAATATCCATATCCTTATCACCGCGCCCGGACAGATTTATTAAAACAGTCTTTTTCCGGGGCAGTGAAGCAGCCATCCTGGCGGCGTAATATATGGCGTGGGCTGGCTCCAGCGCCGGGGTGATGCCCTCAGTGCGGCAGAGCAGCTGGAAGCCCTCAAGGGCTTCTTCGTCGGTTACCGCCACGTAGCTGGCACGTCTGGTATCTTTCAGGTGGCTGTGCTCGGGGCCGACACCGGGGTAGTCAAGTCCTGCGGAGACACTGTGGGTTTCTCGTATCTGCCCGTTATCGTCCTGAAGCACCATGGATTTAGAGCCGTGGAGCACACCGGCCTTTCCCGCCATCAGGGGGGCAGCGTGCTTGCCGGTTTCAATTCCTCTCCCCGCGGCCTCGACCCCGATGAGATTGACTTTACTATCTTCCAGAAAAGGGTAGAAGATGCCGATGGCGTTACTGCCCCCGCCGACGCAGGCGACAATATAATCGGGCAGGCGCTGCACGGCAGTCAGCATTTGCTCTTTGGCTTCTTTGCCGATTACTGATTGAAAGTCGCGTACCATCATGGGGTAGGGGTGGGGGCCAACCGCCGAGCCGAGGAGGTAGTGGGTGTCCTTAACATTGGACACCCAGTCCCGGATTGCCTCGTTAATGGCGTCTTTCAAGGTACGGCTGCCGCTGGCTACGGGCCTCACCTCGGCACCCATTAGCTTCATGCGGAAGACATTGAGCGCCTGGCGGTGGACATCCTCTTCCCCCATGTAGACGATGCAGCTGAAGCCCAGCATGGCGCATACGGCGGCAGTGGCGACACCGTGCTGGCCGGCGCCGGTCTCGGCGATAATGCGCTGCTTGCCCATTCTCTGTGCCAGCAGGCCCTGCCCCAGGGCGTTATTAATCTTGTGCGCGCCGGTGTGGGCCAGGTCTTCTCGCTTCAGGTAAATCCTGGCACCACGGGAATGCTCACTCAACCTTTCCGCAAAGTAAAGCGGTGTGGGCCGGCCTGAATAATCACGTGACAGTGAATCAAATTGTCTCCAGAAGGCAGCATCTGCCTTTGCCTTTTCATAGGCCGCCGTTAGCTCATCCAGTGCCGCCACCAGGGTCTCGGGGACAAACCGCCCCCCGTAATCACCGAAATATCCCCTCTCGTCTGGTTGCAAAGACTACCTCCTTTGGCCTATGTCCGGTCTGACCGTTGTTTATTTATTTTACCAGGATACGCGTCCGCTTTTCTTACTGCCTCAATGAAGGCTTTTATTTTATCTATATTTTTCTGACCATCAGTCTCCACTCCGCTGGAGACGTCAACTCCCCAGGGCTCGGTCTCTTTGATCAGCTGCGCCACGTTATCCGGGTCAAGTCCGCCGGCGATTATTACCCGGTATTGTGCAGACACTTCTCTGGCTATTTGCCAGTTAAAGCGTTGCCCTGTCCCGCCGTAAGCATTGCCGACCTGAGAATCAAGCAGGCAGATCAGGTTCCGTTTGCCAAGTAACCGGTAGCCCGTCTTTATCTCAGTAATAATTTCGCTGCTCTCTTTGCTGGTGGGTATATGCACCACCTTGAAAACGGGCCGTTCAATTTGCTGGCAGTAGTGCCAGGTCTCATCACCGCTGAGCTGTACCCGGTCTAGCTGGCAGTAATCGGCGATGCGGTTGACCACATCGGCGGGCGAGTTCGTAAAAACGCCGACCATTGCGGGGTGGTATTTCCGGCTGAGAACAGCCTCAGTTATTGCACGGGCTTTTTCCGGCGTAAGCTGGCGCCGGCTGGGGGCAAAGATCAGCCCCAGAAAATCGGCGCCGGCTTCACTTGCAGCGAGGGCCGGCTCGATACCGGTCAGTCCGCAAATCTTAACTCTGGTCACCGTAGCTCCTTCATCATGGCAGCGATATCCGGCGCTGCCATGAAAGCCTCACCAATAAGAACCGCGTTCACACCCCAGCCCTTCAGCCGTGCCATATCATCGCGGTTCCTGATACCGCTTTCGCTGACCACTATTCTGTCCGGAGGTATCAGCGGCCTTAGACGTTGGGTTGTCAGCAGGTCAACGTTGAAGGTTTTCAGGTCCCGGTTATTGATGCCGATGATCCTGGCCTGACTGTTTACCGCGGTTGCTACCTCGGCTTCATTATGCACTTCCACCAGACAGCTCATACCCAGACGGTGACTCAGCCCGAGCAATTCCTCCACTTTATACCGGTTTAATATGGCCACAATCAGCAGGAGACAATCAGCGCCGTAAGCCCGTGACTCATAGACCTGGTATGGTTCGTAAATAAAGTCTTTTCTGAGTACCGGCAGTCTCCGGTTGTCCAGAGCCTTTTTGATATTTTGCAGGTATTCAAGACTACCCTGAAAGTATTGCTGCTCAGTCAGTACCGAGATAGCGGCAGCGCCATTATCAGCGTAAATTTCCGCTGTTGCCACCGGATCAAAATCAGCCCGGATAACGCCGCGGGATGGTGATGCTTTTTTCACCTCGGCGATGAGCCGGATATCATCACCCTTTAGCACTGCCGCCATGTCGAGTGGCTCAGGCCGGGCTGACGCCATTTTTTGAAGTTCTGCCAGTGGCAAGTCATGTTTTCTGGCGGCCAGTTCGTGTTTATTGCTGGCGACTATCTCGTCAAGAATCATGGCGGGTTTCCTCGCTCAGTCTCTGGCTGAATTCAATTAGCTGGTCCAGTTTGTCCCGGGCCTGGCCGCTGGCGATTACCTCGCGGGCCAAGTCTATCCCCTCCGGAAGCGTGGCGACACGGTCACCGGCGACGAGCGCCGCCGCGGCATTCATCAGTACCGTATCCAGTGCCGCTCCGGAGTCATTGCCAAGAACCCGGCGCACCAGGGTGGCATTTTCCCCGGCGGTACCGCCCTTCAGGCTGACCGGCTCTTTCCGGGACAGCCCTAGGTCTTCCGGGCTGATGGAATACCTCATGATATTACCATCCTTTAGCTCGCAGACCTGCGTTTTCCCGGTGATGGTGATTTCATCCAGACCGTCTTCACCGTGAACCACCAGGACATGGCGGGAGCCCAGCCGTTTCAACGCTTCCGTCATCTTCTCCAGAAGTGATTCTTCAGCCACACCCAGTACCTGTGCCCTGGCTCCGGCCGGGTTGGTCAGCGGCCCGAGAATATTAAAAACGGTGCGGATACCTATCTCGCGCCGGGGAGTGGCGGCATGCTTCATGGCGGGGTGGAATGTCGTGGCGAACATGAAGCCCATGCCCACTTCTTCAAGGCACCTCTTTACCTGTTGCGCACCAAGGTCAATTTTAACGCCCAGCGCTTCCAGGACATCGGCACTGCCGCACTGGCTGCTGGCGGCACGGTTACCATGTTTGGCCACTTTCAACCCGGCACCGGCGGCTACCAGGGCAGCGGCGGTGGAAATGTTGAAGGTATGTGAACCGTCGCCACCGGTACCGCAGGTATCCACCGTCTCATCATCGCTCAATAATGGAATGGCGTGAGCCCGCATTGTTCTGGCCAGCCCCACTATTTCATCAACCGTTTCCCCCTTGAGCCTGAGGGCGGTGACAAAGGCGCCAAACTGGGCCGGCGTAACCTCGCCGCCCATGATTTCCTCCATAACCGAGGCTGATTGCTCGGTTGTCAATGACTCACCGGATACCAGGTTGGTGATAGCTTCTTTAATCATGGCTCAGCCTCCCTTGAGGAAATTCCTCAATATGTCCTTGCCACCTTCGGTCATGAAGGACTCCGGGTGAAACTGAATGCCCTCTACCGGGTGCTGGCGGTGTTTTATTCCCATAATAGTGCCGTCATCAGTCCAGGCAGTTACCTCCAGACATTGCGGCAGCCCTTCACGCTGGACTACCAGTGAGTGGTAGCGGATGGCGGGGAAAGGCTCCGGAAGGCCACGGAACACTCCCTGACTATCATGGTGTATCAGCGATGACTTGCCATGCATAATCTGGTTAGCCTGTACAACCAGGCCTCCGTAGCTATGGCCGATGCACTGGTGTCCCAGGCAGACACCAAGTATGGGCAGCCTGGTACCGAAATATCGTATGGCATCATTGGAGATACCGGCATTAAGCGGGGTGGATGGCCCCGGCGAGATAACGATGCGTTCCGGCTGCATCCGGTCAATCTCTTCCAGTGTCACCTTGTTATTTCTTACCACCGTTACTTCTTCTCCCAGTTCACTCAGGTACTGGAAGAGGTTGTAGGTGAAGCTATCATAATTATCAATCAGCAGTAGCATGATACCTCCCGGTTACCAGTTCCGGGCTTTCCGCCTGGCTGATAGCCTTCAATAGCGCGGTGGCTTTGTTCATGGTTTCCTCGTATTCACGTTCGGGTACGCTGTCGTAGACAACTCCGCAGCCAGCCTGCACGTAGGCAACACCATCCTTGACCACCATGGTTCTGATGGCAATGGCCATGTCCATGTTGCCGGAAAAGGAAAAGTAGCCCACCGCTCCCGCGTAGGGGCCTCTCTTCTCCGGCTCAAGTTCGGCAATTATCTCCATGGCGCGGATTTTGGGTGCGCCGGATACCGTTCCCGCCGGGAAACAGGCGCGCAGGGCATCAAAAGCGTTCATTGCCGGCCGCAGTTTGCCCTGTACATGAGTTACCAGGTGCATAACGTGGGAGTAGCGCTCCACCTCCATCAGGTCACTGACCTCCACCGTGCCCGGCTGGCTCACCCGCCCGATGTCATTGCGGCCTAAATCCACGAGCATAATGTGTTCTGCCCGCTCCTTTTCGTCACTGCGCAGTTCCTGTTCCAGCCGGATATCTTCGGCTTCACTGGTACCCCGTGGCCTGGTTCCGGCCAGGGGGCGGGTCATTACGGCACTGTCCTCTACCCTGACCAGAATCTCCGGGGAGGCGCCGATAATATGGAAGTCATTGAAATCGAGAAAGAACATGTACGGCGAGGGGTTAATGGTACGCAGCGCCCGGTAGATGTCGAAGGGGGCAACATCGGTAGGCTGCATCAGGCGCTGTGATAAGACCACCTGAATCGCTTCGCCGGCGGTAATATACTGCTTTATTTTCTTCACGGCAGCCTCAAACTCTTCCCTGGCGAAGTTTGAGGCGAGCTGGTAGTTATTTCGTGTTTGAGGGTTAATTCCGGATTGCGGGCCGGGTTGCAGGGGTTGTCTTAATCTGGTCACCAGTTTTTCGATTCTGTCCACTGCCTCCTGATAGGCCCGTTCAACATCTCCGTCAAGGTGGACATGACTCAAGACCTTTATCTTGTGCATCAGGTGGTCAAAGACCAGCATAGTGTCCACGAACATGAACATCGCTTCGGGTAAACCCAGTGAGTCACGGCCGGGAGTGGGCAAATCCTCGAAACGGGTTACCGTTTCATAGGCCAGGTAGCCGACCGCACCGCCGCAAAACCGCGGCAAGCCGCTGACCGGCACTATCTGGTACCTCTCCAATTCCTGGATAATGAGCGATAGCGGGTCTGCTTTGTCCTCTTCCCTGACGGTCAGCAGCCGGTGCGGGTCAGTCCCGATAATGCTATAGCGTGCCAGCTGCTGGCCACCCTCAACGCTTTCCAGCAGGAAGGAATGGCCGCCGTGATTGATTTTCATGAAGGCAGATACCGGTGTTTCCAGGTCGGCTACGATTTCCCGGTAGATAGGCACCAGATTACCGTCTTGCCTGTGTTTTTTCACTTCTTCCAGAGTGGGGTAATACATATCACCACCTCACATAATAAAAAAACCTCTCGCCCCTAGGGGCGAGAGGTAAATACCTCGCGGTGCCACCCTAATTAGTTGCCAAGATAGCAACTATCTCTCTCAGGTACGGCCTTGGTTTCCCGGCGATACCCTGGGTTCTGATAACGGTACCCTTTCCGTCTAAGCCTACTCGGGTATTTACCTTTCGGTCAGCGGCTTCCGAGTCCATTCAACCCCTGCGCCAGCACCGGCTCACACCTTACCCGGCTCTCTTTGCCTCGCTGGAGGCTTACTAGTCTCGTTCTCAGCCTTTACTGTATTTTATTAAACTGATTTTATCTTTTTATTCTGTTTTTGTCAAGCTTGTCATAAAGTTAGCGGTCACTAGCCGGATTTCTTTCGGCGGCGGTACCAGGAGAAGTAGACAATAATGCCGATTACTATCCATACCGGGCTGAAAATACCCAGCCAGATGAGGATATTGGAGAGTACATGTCCGAAGGTGACCAGCCCGTTCCAGGCTCCGCTGGCGATATTACCGGCACTCCAGCCGGGAAGAACCGTGATATACTCGTCTCTGATTTCAGTGTCCGTGTTACCTCTATCATCGGTTACCTTGAGGGAGACGGTGTAACTTCCATCATTCTTATAGCTATGGAACGGAAACTCGCTGGTGCTGGTTTCCCCGTCGCCGAAGTCCCATTCGTAGCTGTAAGGCGCAAATCCGCCGGCAACCCTGCCTTCAAACCAGACATCTTGGCCTTCCTTGACGCTTCTCTGACCGGCGGTGAAGGTGACATCCAGCTTGGCCTGCTCCAGCTGCACCTCAATGAGTGACATTTCCGAAGTCCGCTCCAGGTATTGCATGCGGCCCTTTGTCTGCTCAATCTCGCCTCTTATGCTGGAGAGTTCCCGCTGGACATTGAGTATGTCCTCTACCTTTTCCGCTTTCTCCATCAACAGGAATAATTGCTCCTCGGTTGCTTCCAGGTTGCGCAATTTGGCAGCCAGGTCTACGTACTCCTCGGTGACGTCTTTACTGGAGGTGCTCTCCGAGGTTACTTCAACGGCCAGTTCACGGATTATGCTCATGGCGTAAGTAAAATGCTCAGCAGGTACCCGCACCGTAATCATTCCGATAAGCCTCTCGCCTTCCTGCCAGCTTCTTGAAGAAACCACGTATCCATTGGAGCTTTCGGTGAACCCGGTAATCTGCTCTATGGCCGCCGTCACGTCCTCAACTACTAAAGCGAAATTGCCGGTACGCACGATTTTACGCTCGGTGTCCCAGGCCTGGTCGTCTCCATTAACGGGCATTGGTGCGGGCGTTGGCACCGGGGCTATCTTTGGGGGTGACGGTGCCGGCATTGGCGCCGGAGAGGAAAAGCTCTCCTCACCCGCTGGCGATGATACCGGTTGCGGTGCTGCGGCGCAGGAAGCGGTTGCCACCAGCATTATGGCCAGTAATAGCCCGATAGTTACCTTTTTCATAGTGCACCTCCCCTGAAAAAATGTACATATGGTAGAACGCTGATTTGCCGAAAAAGTTGCTAGTACACAGCGCTATTCAATTGCGGTTAGGTGACCTCTTCTACTTTGAGCAGGTTGGTGCTCCCGGCTATCCCGATGGGGATGCCTCCCGTGATTACTATCAGGTCGCCCGTTTTGGCCAGTCCCAGTTCCCGGGTAAGCCGGACTCCCGCGGCGAACAGCTTGTCTACTGAGGTTACTCCGGCGGTCTGGACAGGATAGACACCCCACCGTAGCAGAAGTCTGCCAGCCACCTTGCTGCTGGGGGTTAGGGCCAGTATGGGCACTTGAGGGCGGTATTTGGATACCCGCCCGGCGGTGCCGCCGGAGGCGGTGAAGGCAACAATAGCGGCTGCCCCCAGGCTGTGGGCGGTGTGACAGGCATTATAGCTGATAAGCTCGTCAGTCTGCCGCTCCAGCCAGTCGCCTCTTTCGGACAGTATCTTTTCATGGGGCAGCTTGCTCTCCACTTCCTGAGCAATCCTGGCCATCATTTTCACCGCTGTTACCGGGTACTTGCCGACGGAAGTCTCCGCGGAGAGCATGGTGGCGTCGGTGCCATCAAAGATGGCATTGGCAACGTCGGTAACCTCGGCACGTGTTGGGCGGGCGGAAGTGACCATGGATTCCAGCATCTCGGTGGCGGTAATTACCGGTTTGCCGGCCTGGTTGGATTTCCGGATGATTTCCTTTTGTACCAGTGGTACATGTTCCAGGGGAATATCCACGCCGAGGTCACCACGCGCTACCATAATACCATCGCTGGCAGCGAGAATGCTGTCAAAACTGTTTACCGCCTGTATCCGCTCTATCTTGGCAATGATAGGCAGGTCAGCGCCCTGTTCTTTTACTATGGTTCTGACCTGGTTGATATCACCAGCGCTGCTGACAAAGGAAAGTGCCAGGTAATCAGGCTGCTGCTTGATGGCAAAGAGAATATGTTCCCGGAGGGCATCCGTAATAAATGGGCTGGAGGCACGCATGCCGGGTACTACCAGCCCCCGCCCCTCCGTAAGTATGCCGCCAACCATTACCTGACAGAACACCTCCGTGCCTGATGTTTCCCGGACTTTAAGCTGGATGGCTCCGTCCGCGAGGAGAATCATGGTGCCGGCTTTAACTACCTGGGTCAGATTTGGCTGGCTTATCGGTATTACCGAGGCATCACCCGGTACATTAGCGTTGGTAAGCGTCACCCGGGCGCCCTTTTTCAGGGTTACCTGACCGTCCTTCAGTTTGCCGGTACGGTACTTGGGTCCTGGCAGGTCCATCAGGATCGCCACGTTAGTCCCCAGGCGCTGGCTCAATTTCCTGATGCTCTTGGTGTGGCGGGTATGCTCAAGGTGTGTGCCGTGGGACAGATTAAGCCGGGCAATATTCATCCCCGCCCGGATAAGCTTTTCCATGGTCGCCAGTGAGCTGGTAGCCGGCCCGATAGTGCCGACTATTTTGGTTCTCCTTGCGTAAAATCGGGAAGTTCTCATGCTGGAATCATCGCTCGCCGGTCATTTTGCTCATTTTTTGGGGCATAGGGGTTAAAGCTCCTGATATATGGCTCAATTTCCGCTGTCATTTGGCATCTTACTGAATAATACTGTCTTTCAGTCCACCTTTTCAAATTCACTCTTGGCTGCCCCACAGACGGGGCAAACCCAGTCGTCAGGTAGCTGGTCAAAGGGTGTGCCCGGTCCGATATCGCTATCGGGGTCACCTGTATCCGGGTCATAGATATAACCGCAGATGGTGCATCTGTATTTTTCCATGACGGGTTCTGTCTCCTTCTTCTCTGCGATATAGGTTGCCGCCGCCTTCGGCGTAGCCCCGCCCTTAATCTGGTGGTAATAATCGTAGGTCATGCAGGCTTTGTCCGCTACGATTTCCGCATTGACTACTTCACCGATAAAAATGGTATGGGTGCCTACTTCCATTTGCTGCGTTACCCGGGCTTCCAGGTAGGCTACCGCGTTCTCCAGAACGACGGGAGCCCCGGTATCGCCTGCCTTATAATTGACGCCCTCGAATTTGTCTATATCCCTGCCTGATTTAAAGCCGAAGTGCCCGATGAAGGATAAAGGCGTGTCCTGGCAGAGAACGGAGACGGCAAATACTTTGCTTTCCGTGATATACTCCCAGGTTAGGTTATTCCGGTTAATGCTGACGGCAATAGTAGGTGGTTCCGAGGTCACCTGGAATACCGTGTTGGCAATCTGGCCGTTAAGCCGCTCGCCTTTCTGTGAGGTTACTACGTAAAGGCCGTAACCTAATTTGTACAGGGCTTTGGTATTCAACACTAACCTGCTATGGGTTAAGTTCCCCATTATTCACCCTAATTATTTGCTTTGTCAAGCCTCGCCGGGCGATTGATATACCTTATCCGGCGTGCTTCTGGTAATCCTTGTTCAAAAGGACTACGGGAGAACTAAGAAAACTGCCGAATACTGTTGTCACTAAAGCTAGATATTAGTTAAGGTGAGTGGCGCGGATATTAAATTATGGCGTTGTTTTTACCGTGATATATCACTAGAAGTAAAGATATTGACATTGTTCCCATCAAGGTGTATCGTCTATCTACTTAATTAAAATACTATTATTTGTTTGAATATTATATTACGATGAAGCTGCTTGTGTGGTACCTGATTAACGAAACACACAGGGGAGGTGGATATGGATTAGCGGGAAGGAATACTATTTAAGGAATACTATTTATAGTAATTCTAAAGCAGGGAGGAAAGTTGATGAAAAAAGCATTTTTAGTAATATTAATGCTAGTTCTGGCGGGTGGTTTGGTCCTCAGTGGATGTGGTACTCCCGCTCCGGCTCCTACTCCTGCCCCTACCCCTGCTCCAACTCCCGCGCCGGCATCAGTGCCACCCACCGGTCCGCCATCCCCAGTGCCGACCCCGGCCCCGGCCCCCGCACCGGCACCACCAGTGGTCCATGCCCCGGAGAAGTATGGCGGTATCCTCAGGACCGTGACGATACATGACCCAAGCAACTTCGGGGATCCCCTGGAAGTCCACGGCGCTATGCATGAGTTTGCCCGCTTCTCCATGCAGCACCTGGTGAAAGCCGACCCGGAAAGACCGGGGTATTACCTGCCGTTATTGGCCGAAAGCTGGGACCTGGCTCCGGATTTATCATACTACACCTTCTACCTGAGGAAAGGAGTCAAGTTCCATGACGGGACTGATTTCAACGCCCAGGCAGTGAAGTTTGACTACGATAGGGTGCTTGCCGCCCCCGTACCCTACCTGAAAGAGGTTAGCTATATCGAGGTTGTTGATGATTACACCGTCCGTTTCCACCTCTCGCAATGGAACGCCCTCATCATGAGCGACCTGGAGCGTGAACCGTGCTTCATCATGTCACCCACTGCCTACGAGAAGCTCGGCTCAGAGGGGCTATCCACCAATCCCGTGGGGACCGGCCCCTGGATAATTGAGGAGCTCGCGCGGAACCAGCACATAAAATACGTGAAGAACCCCGACTACTGGGAAGAAGGCCTGCCCTATCTTGACGGACTGGAAATTATCGTCATGCCGGACCCGATGACGAGACAGGCATCATTGCTGTCTGGAGATATCGACGTTTTCTGGCAGGCAGACCGGATTTCCACCATTGACCTGGCTGCAATGGGGTATGAATACCAGAGCTTTGTCGGGCAGAACGCAGTAATCAGTTATGACAGCACCAGCCCCGAATCCCCCTGGTCTGACAAGAGGATGCGGGAAGCCATGGAGTACGCCGTTGACAAGGAAAAGATTACTACGGTGCTGGGACAGGGCATGGTCAAATCCTCATACAGCAATATTCACAGTATCCGTGATTGGGGTGACCCCGGTGCCGCTCCGAGGATGTATGACCCGGATAAGGCAAGGCAATTGATAGCTGAGGCCGGCTATGCCGCTGGAGTCAAGTGCCTGATGCGCTACGGTGAGCAAGTGAACGAAGATTTTGTGGTGGCTTTGCAGGAAGACCTGGCAAATGTGGGCATCGATATCGAACTTGATTTCATGACTATGCCGGTGCAAAGAGAGGTACAAAGAACACCGCACGTAGGTAATGAGCTGAGGCTCGAAGCCATACGCTATGACCCGCCCAATCTCCTGGGCGCGGTGAGGATGGACCTTTCTGAAAAAGCCGAAGGGATGCCCAGCACCAAGCGACCGGATGGATTTGAGGATCTCTTCGAGCAGGCAATGGCAGAAGTAGACCCTGCCAAACAGCTGGAGCTGCTGCTAGCGGCGGAGAAGATTGCCTATGAAGAGGTGATGACTGTTCCTCTCTGGAACGCCCCTATGTTTTCCATCTATCCTTCCTATGTGAAGGATGCTAAATGGTATCCCACCGGTCCCTTCCAGGAACTGCAGTATGCCTGGTTTGATAAGTAATTAGTTGACAGAATAAAGCTGGCGTGAATTAAAAGAAATGCGTGGCAGGCTCTAGGGCTTGCCACGCATCATTTATATTGTAGTCTGGAAGCTTTGGTAAAATTGCCCCCGCCGAGAACATCAAGGCGATGCTTGATTTCACCAAGGAATACGGCGTTTATCAATGACAATCAGAATATAGCAACAATCAGTTAGCCGAAAAGCGCATTGGATTTACTGAGTATTCCTCTCCCTTTGAAGCGGAATCGTACGCCGGCAACCATTTGATGAAAACCGTTGAATTCAATTAAGTACCGCCAGGTTAAAGGGCGATTAATACGAAAAGAAAGGATCGGCACATCTGGTACCGGAGCGCACCCGCACCAAGCCTATTTTGCACTTCACGGAAAGCCTGCTCTGGGATACCTGTCAGGTTTACAAAATTTTGTACCGCATTCTCTACGAATAGGGTTATCGCTCCCTGGGTACTAAGGCTACCAGTGCTATCGCTGAGCCGGGAGTTCCCGCCTGGGATCAGGACCTGGAGCACATGCCACGGAGAGGGCTGGCCGGCGGCAGGATAAAGAACAGATAATGCCACGACTGTGTGACCTGGGGCTATATGTAGGGCAGTGAAGATTGCCCCATCTTTAATTCGCTAATGTAAACAGTTATAACGGGGATGAAATTCAGCAAGAAAGAGGGCTGCCACCACGGCGACAACCCACTTTCCTTCTATTTCATTCCCGGCAACACCGGATTATGCGGGCATTTGCAATACAATGTGCGCCATTAATCCAGCATCCACGGAAGGGGTTACCAGAATGAGGCCGGATAGGTGATGTCTATCGCCCGCTTGGGGCACTCCATCCAGCAAATGCCGCAGTGCCAGCACTCATATTCATAAGCTACTACCGGTATTTCCTT